>Ga0187892_10005309_pt1 | contig 20386 bp, 16 predicted proteins | sample MA1701073metaG_FD_139345 | JGI IMG/M metagenome (GOLD analysis project Ga0187892, IMG submission 139345) | Bio-ooze microbial communities from a basaltic lava cave in the Kipuka Kanohina Cave System on the Island of Hawaii, USA - MA170107-3 metaG ... | reverse complement strand
GCCTTGACGGCGCCCCGATAGCAGACGGCGGCGCGAAACCCCGCAGCGGGGCATTCGCGCCCTACAAACCCGTTGAGCGCCTTTTCATCAACTGCCACCGGCTCCAGTGTCAAGATGCGCCCGCGTGTCCCTCCAATTTGGGGAATTTCTGGCGGTCGTTCAGCGGTCTTGCACTGCGAGAAAGAACCGTTAGTCTTGAGCGCGCTGACGCCATTGGATTTCAGATGAAAAACAAGCATCGTCCCCAACCTTCGCTCCCCGCCCCCCCGCAACAGCCGACTGCGCCCACGCACGAAGCGCGCGGCGAGTCCGAAACGGCACAACGCGCGTCCGCAAACGGCAAAAGCGGCAGCGGGCTGCCAATTTTTCTGGCGCTGGTCATCGGTATTTTGCTCGGTGCGCTGGTGACGGCGTTGCGCGGGGGCGGGGAGGAGACGGCAAAAAAAATCGCCGAGGATTTGCGCGCGGACACGGTGCGGACGGCGGAGCGCAGGGCGGAACGGCTGTATCTGGCGCGCGAAACGGAAACCAAGAGCGCGTTGCGCGATTTTGTGGAGATTCTCGATGACTATCTCCAACACGGCTATGGGAACGCCACGGCGTTGAGGCGGAAACTTCTGGTGGCTCACTGTCGGCTGGCGGTGTTGTTGAGGGACGTGGGCGAAACCGAGGAAGTGAAGAAGCAGGTCGCGACGGCGGCGGCGCTTGCCGCACAGGTGGGGGAGGTGCGAGTGACGAACGAGGCGAGTTTGCTCGCGTTCATCGCCGAGGTGGATTCGGGCAAGCCGAGTGATGCGCCGCCAACGCAGATGGTGCAAGCGCCTCAGGGCGGCACTCCAATGGCTTCAACTGCACCGAGCGTTCCACCGCCGCCTGTGGCGCCGATTCCCCAGCCCAAGACGAAAGGCAATCTTGTGTTCGCGGACTCCTCGGCGCGCGCGGACGTGGCGGCGAGTGAAGTGTTCGATTTCGGCGCGGGCGATTTTACGTGGGTGGGATTTTTCCAGGGCATCACGCCGCCGTATGATCATCATATCTTGATCGTGGGGCACCCAGAAAAGACGAAGTTTCATGCGGATTTTGCGGACGGTGATTTGCGCGTGGTTCTCAACATCGCTGGCGTCCACGGCAATCTGCTGGTGCCGTTCAGGGCGGACGTCTTCGACGGCAACTGGCACAGCTTCATCATCAAGCGCGAGGGCGGCATCGTGCACGCGTTTCTCGACGGTTCGCCCATTGGCAGCGGCAAACGCGAAGGCGTATCGGGCGTCCACCACGGTTGGACATTCGGGCATTTGAATCAGGACAACGACGCGCAGACGTTCATCGGCTCTCTCAAGAATTTCAGTTATTGGAATCGCGCGCTCGCCCCGCGCGAAATTGGCGACCTTGCGAAAGGCAAGGTTCTTCAAGGCAACGAACCAGGTCTCGTCGCCTTCTGGCCAATGGATGAGGGCGGCGGCGAGACAATCCGCGAAGTGGTCGGCGGCAGGCATGGGACGCTCAAGGGCAACTTCGAATGGGACCGTGACGCCGACCGCGACACGAAACTCGCGCGCGAACTTGCGGAGCGGTTGCGCCCGTTCAACACCGCCTACGCCGCGTGGCGCAAGAAAGTGGAGGAGTTGCGCGGCGAACCCATCGCGACTTTTATCGAATTGCCCGAATACCGCGCCATCGTCGCGCTCGGCGCGCCCGCGTTGGAAGGGTTGCAACGCAAACTTGTTGAAAACAAAGGGTTGGATTTTCTGCTCGCCGATGCCGTCATCGAGATCGCGCGCTGGAACAAGGAGCCGATTCCCGCCACTGATTTGAAGGAGCGCAGCAGGCTCGTGCTTGAACGGCTGCGGAAACACCCCAAGACTCTGCGCAGGTGACGCGGCAGCGTCGTGACGGCGATTGCCAGGCTTTTGTCTTGGACGGAAACGCTCTCGATCCCAATTCTGCGCATGGGCGACCTCGGCATCGGATGTGCTATTTACAGGACGAACCCGACCAACGGAGGCACGTCAATGGAACCCGTAACCCCTCAACAACCCATCCCTGAACGCGCACCTTTGAACATTCTCGTCGTGGACGACGAAGAGATGCTACGAGAACTCATCGGCAGCGTGCTCGCCGTCGGTGGTCACACCGTCATCACCGCCGCCAACGGACGCGAGGCGCTCGACAAGTTTTTCTCGGAAAAATTCGACCTGATTTTCACCGACCGCGCGATGCCCGAAATGAACGGCGACGAAATGGCGCGCACCATCAAGCACGTTTCGCCGCAGACCCCCATCATCATGGTCACCGCCTACGGGTTTGCGATGAACGGCAAAGCCGTCAAACCCGAAGGCGTGGACCGCGTTGTCCATAAGCCGTTCAAGGCAAACGATCTCCTCGAAGCGGTCGCGGACACGCAGGCGTGACGCGCCTGTGTCCTGCCCGCAATCTCAATGTTTGAAGCCATTCACCACGCTTCGTGACGCCGCGATTGGGCGATCGCGCGCCGCCGCGCACTTTTTTTCTGGAACTCCTCTGGCAAAGCTGGTTGTCTCAATCGCGTTGACCCGCCGCCACACAGGAGCATCCAATGAAACAATTCCTTGAAATCGCCTGCGCCCTCGCCATCGCCGCTCTGCTTTCGGGCTGCCTTCAGCTGACTTCAGCCACCAAGGTCAAAGCCGACGGCAGCGGCACCGTTGAAGTCACCATGATGGTGCGCAAGGACATGATCGAGCAAATCCAGAAGATGGGCGAGGCGTTCCAGCCTGAGGGCGCCGAGAAGAAGCCCTTTAACATCTTCGACGAGGCGAAACTCAGGAAGGAAGCCGCCGAGATGGGTGAAGGCGTCCAATACGTCAGCGGCGAGAAGATCACCGCCGACAAATGGGAAGGCTACAAGGCGGTCTATTCGTTCACGGACATCAACAAGCTCAAGGTCAATCCCGCCGCCGACGGCGAAATGCGCGGTGGTCAGCCCGACGAGGACAAGAAAAGGGAATCCATCACCTTCCAGTTCACCAAGGGCGACACCTCCACGCTCCTCGTCAAGATGCCGCCGCCCGACCCGAACAAGAAACCGAAGCCGCAGGACAACGGCGCGGAAGCCGAAATGATGATGGCGATGATGAAACAGGTGATGAGCGGAATGCGCGCCTCTCTTGCCGTCGAAATTGATGGCACCATCGTCAAGACCAACGCCACCCACCGCGACGGCAACCGCATCACCATCATGGAAATGGACTTGGACAAACTCATGGCGGACGACAAGGCGTTCAAGAAACTCAATGAGGCGCAGCCTGAATCCTACGAGGAGATGCAGAAGTTCGGCAACACAATCCCTGGGCTCAAGATTGACGAAAACAAGGAACTGAGCGTGGAGTTCAAATAAGTCGCCCGATAATTGTAGGGCAGGCGCTCCGCCTGCCATTTATGAAGTAGGGCAGGCGCTCCGCCTGCCATTTATGAAGCGAGGTCGGCAAGCGAGGCGCTTGCCCCACATCACTTCTCCCCGAAATACACCGTGCGGAAGATGATGTCCCCTGTCGCGGCGAGGCGCAGGTTCTGCACGTTCTTGCGCATCGCGACGGTGTCTTTCACGTGCGCCAGCGGAATCATCGGAACGTCTTCGTGGATGATTTCCTGCGCTTTGCGATACAACTCGGCGCGCTTTTCGGGGTTCAACTCCACCTTCGCCTTGTCAATCAACTCGTCGAACTTCGGGTTCTTGTAGAAACTGATGTTTAGCGCCGAACCTTTCTTCGCCGTCGCCGAACTCAGCAGCACGCCCAGAAAATTGTCGGGGTCGCCGTTGTCGCTGATCCAGCCCAGCAGCGCCATCGGATGCTCGCCGTTGCGCGTTTTCGCCAGATGCGTGCCCCAATCGTTGGGCACAATCTGCACTTTCAAGCCGATGCGTTCGAGGTCGCCCTTGATCAACTCCGCCGCCCGCGTCGGGTTCGGCAGATACGGGCGCGGGTTGGACATGACGAGGAGTTGGATGGGTTGGTCGAGCGGATACGGGAGGTGAGGATGCATCTTTTGCGCATATTCCGTGAAATCCTTCTTGTATGCCTCGATAAGTTTTTTTGCCGCTTCCACGTCGTTTTCGTAACCTTGGATTTTGTCGTTGAAACCAAACACAATCGGCGGCATCGGGTTCACTGCGACACTCGCTGTCCCACGATAGACCGATTCAATCAAATCCTTTTTCCGAATCGCCATCGCCACCGCACGACGAACTCGGACATCCGTAAACGGCTTCGTATTTACGGGCGCGGCTTCACAATTCAACGACAGATAACAAATGTTGATTCCCTGCGATTGGACGAGCTTGAGGTTCGCGTCGTTCTTCACGGCGTCGAAATTGTTCGGGTCAAGCCCGTCCATCGCGTGGATTTCGCCCGCCTTGAGTTGGATGAAGCGCGCGGCGTTGTCGGGCACGACCTTGAAGATGAGCCGATCAATCTTCGGACGTCCGCCCCAGTAATCGTCGTTGGCTTCCAGCACCACACGCTCGCCGCGTTTCCATTCCTTGAACTTGAACGCGCCCGTGCCGACGGGGTTGCTCTGCATTTTCTCGCCGTATTTTTCCAGCGCGTTGGGCGAAAGCAGCGCGACGGGGAACATCGCCATGTTCAGCAAAAACGGCGCGTGCGGTTCTTTGAGCCGAATCTCCACCGTCGTCGCGTCGGGCGCCGCCACGCTCTCGACCATCGAATACATCGCGCCCCAATACTCGAATTTTGCCGACGCGAAATGCGCGGGATGTTTCGCGTCCAACTGACGATGAAAACTCCAGACGGCGGCTTCCGCCGTCAACGGCGTCCCGTCGTGGAACTTCACGCCGTTGCGCAACTTGAACGCATAGGCCTTGCCGTCGTCGCTGACCGTCCACGATTCCGCCAGGCACGGCTCAACCTCCGTCGTCCCGTCCTTGAACCGCAGCAACCCTTCGCAAACGTTGACGAGAATCTTGATGGACTCCCCATCATCCACATCCGCAGGGTCGAGCTTCTGCGCATCCGCCCCGCGCGCGAAGATGAAGGTCTTTTTGTCCTGCGCCGTAGCCGCGAGCGCGAGCGAGTGGATGAGAGCGACGAACAATAGCAAGCGAACAAAGAATCGAGTCATGGTTTTCTCCAAGTGTGTGGCGAGATTGTTAACCACGAAACACTCGAAAAACACGAAAAAATTTGGACCACTTCATCAGACCATCGTCTGTGCGGCTCTCAACACATCGTTGACAACCCTGCCGCCGTTTCCATACTCCGCGCCGACTCAAGAAGGTGGTTCATGCAACTCATCGGAATGATTCTGGCTGTTCTCGGCGTCTTTGCGGGACTCGCTGGTTTCATCTGGTTGTTGGTCGTGGCGTTTCGCGAAAGCGTGATGCAGGGCGTTGGCTGTCTGTTGTGCGGACCTGTCGCGCTGGTGTTTGTTGTGATGAACTTGGCAGGATTCAAAGAAACCGTTCGGGGTTGGGCTGCTGGGCGTCATTCTCGGCGCAATGGGCAGAGCGATGATTGGCGACGAGCAGCCTGGCGTGGGTTTTCCAACCCGATTCCAATGCGCACTCGAACCACGGCTCAGCGCCTCTGTTGTTTCACGTTCTCCGTGTTCTTATGGGTTACAAAATCTCCGCGCAATCCGTGGTTAACAATCCCGCTCCAACCTGATGATCGCTCAACCTGTTTGTCTCGGCTTCGTCGGCGCTGGTTACATGGGACCACTCGCGCATATCCAGAATTATTGGAAACTGCAAGGCGTCGAACTCGTCGCCCCCCTCTGTTACGCCTCGATGAAGAAGTTGAGTGAGAAATAATTTGGGACAGGATGAACAGGATTGTCAGGATTATTAGGAAAGTTTTTTGACAGAATTCACCGAATTAACCAGAATTATCCTGAATTAAATTCCAGACATTCCCCATTTTGATTCAGAAGATTGACGCAGAGCGAGTTGGAGGGTCACGCTCCGTCGTGACCGTCCCGCGAAGCGGGAGACGCGACAGAGCGCGTTCCTCCAATTTGGGGAATTTCTGGCCAAACCATATCAGATTCGACAATTCATGAAACTTGTGGAAAAATACAACCTGCAAATGGGTTAACGATGGCAACCGATTATCACATCAACATTTTTTACAGCGGCGAGGATGGCGGTTACGTCGCTGATATTCCCGATTTGGAAGCGTGCTCCGCTTTTGGCAAGACTCCCGCTGAAGCTCTCAAACAAGTGCAACTGGCGAAAACGGCGTGGCTCGAAGCCGCGAAGAAAGAGCGCAAGCCGATTCCTCCGCCCAAATACCGCCCCGTCATTTATCAGGTCGCTTCTTGAGCGCCTGCGCGTTGTCACCCCCGCGTGACCTCTGGCAACTGCCCGCCGCCAAAGCCGCGACTCTTGGTTACGGGGCGATGAGGAAGCGGTGCTCGTAGGAGCGACATTCCTGTCGCGATTGACGGATTTTTGATTAAACCGCGAATGAACGCTAATGGACGCGAATCAATGTAGCCGCCGAGCTGACGAGGCAGGTTTTGAAATTTATTGCCACAAAGAGGCACAAAAAGCACAAAAAGATTTTGAACAGAAAGATGCAAAGGTGTGACGGCGCTTCACAGAAGCGCCGCTACACCAAACGCCGCGTGAGGGCACGCGGCCTACAACACTTCACTACTCCACCACCTCATCACCCCGTTCCTCAAAGCCCCCGATACACCGCCGTCGGGTCAATGTCGCGCAACATCATCCCCTGCCCCAGCCAGAGATGGACTTTTTGCGTGGGCGGGTCTTGCGGGTCGCGCATTTGGACGAGGACGGTGGAACGCGCGCTGCCCCAAGTCGCGTCGAGATTGGAAGTCTTCCCCAACCGCGCCGCCAAGTCGTGGCACTCGCGGCGATAATCCGCCGCTTCCTTTTTGGAAAACAACCCTTCGACAAGCAGGTAACCGTTGTCGGAATAAAATTTGATTTGTTCTTTGGTGAGCATGGCGGTTCATTTCACCACAAAGGCACAAAGACACAAAGGTAAAAGCGATGAAAGTGTCTACCGCTCTTTGTGTCTTGGTGTCTTGGTGGTTTAAATAGTCCTGACACTTTGCCATTATCGTCGGAAACGATGCTCAAGATTTGGCTCAAGAATATTCTCTTCCTGCTCATCGCCCCGACTTCGGTGACCATCCTCGTCCCGTGGTTTTTGCTGCACCATCACGGTCACCAACTCCGCTTCGACATCGGCGGCGCGCGTTACGCGGGACTCGCGTTCATCGTTCTGGGCGCGGCGATTTATATCTGGTGCGACTGGCATTTCGCCGTCACAGGCAAAGGCACGCCCGCTCCAATCGACGCGCCGAAAGTCCTCGTCATGAAAGGTCTCTTCACCAAAGTCCGCAACCCGTTTTACATCGGCATCGTCGCCGTCCTCATTGGCGAAACCATTTTCTTCCAATCAGGCGTCCTGTTCATTTTCACCGCAGCCATTTTGACGATGTTTCATTGCTTCGTCCTCTTCTACGAAGAACCGCACTTGAAGAAAATCTTTGGCGCAAGCTACGAGGAATATTGTAAAAAGACGCCGAGGTGGATACCGAAGTTTTGGTGATGGTGGCACAGGCGTCCCTGCCTGTGTCGGGAAGAATTTTAGGAAATTCACAGGCGGGGACGCCTGTGCCACCGTCTTTAGAATCTGATTCACAGGCACGGAGGCCTATGCTACCAAATCGAGGACGAGGACGATTACGATGGGAGATTTGCAATGAAAATGTGCGTTGGCGGTCAATGGATTGACAAGCCGCAGAAAATCGAAGTCCTTTTTCCCTTCGACAACTCCGTTGTGGATACCGTGCCGCGCGGGGATGCGAGCGATGTTGACCGCGCACTGGCAGCCGCCGTGCGCGGCGCAAAGGTGATGGCAAAGCTATCGGCTCACGACCGCGCGCAAATTCTCCACAAAACCGCCGCACAACTCGAAGCGCACGCGGAAGAATTTGCCAAGACCATCACGCACGAAGAAGGAAAGCCGATTACCGAATCGCGTTTTGAAGTGAGTCGCTCCATCCAAACGCTCACTCTCTCAGCGGAAGAAGCCAAACGGCTTCACGGTGAAACCATTCCGCTCGACGCCTCGCCACACGGCGCGGGCAAATTCGGTTTCACGTTGCGTGTGCCTTGCGGCGTGGTGGTTTGCATCAGCCCGTTCAATTTCCCGCTGAACTTGATGGCGCACAAAGTCGGTCCCGCCATCGCGGGCGGAAACGCGGTGGTGATGAAGCCGCCCTCGAACACTCCCCTCTCCTCTCTCAAACTCACGGAACTGCTGCTCGAAAGTGGAATGCCGCCCGAAGCGATTTCGTGTCTCACGGGTCCAGGCGGTGAGTTGGGAGATGCGCTGTGCAGTGATAAACGCGTCCGCAAAATCACCTTTACGGGCAGCCGCGAAGTGGGTGAGCGCATTTGCCGCAACGCGGGCATCAAGAAAGTCACAATGGAACTGGGCAGTAACTCGCCCATCATCGTGATGCCCGACGCCGATTTGGAAAAAGTCGCCACCGCCATCGCCGCGACGGGTTATTCCAACGCAGGACAAGTCTGCATCTCCACCCAACGCGTCATCGCCAATAAAAAAATCTACGGCGATGTGATTTCCGCAACAAAATCAAAAGTCGAAGCCCTCACCGTCGGCGACCCGCTCGAAGACAAGACGAAACTCGGTTCGATGATTCGCGAGTCGGAAGCCGTGCGCGTGGAAAATTGGGTGAACGAAGCCGTGAAAGACGGCGCACGCGTTGTTTCGGGCGGCACACGCAAGGGTGCAATTTACGCGCCGACGCTTGTTGCGGACGTGAAACCGCAGATGAAGATTTCTTGCGACGAGTTGTTCGGTCCAGCGGTCGCTATCACTCCTTTCGACACAGTGGACGAAGCGCTCGCGCTCGCCAACGACAGCATTTACGGATTGTCCGCAGGCGTGTTCACGGAAAATCTCGACGTTGCGATGCGGTTTGTGCGCGAGTTGGAAGCGGGCAACATCCATATTAATTATGGACCGCAGTGGCGCGCGGACTTGATGCCCTACGGCGGATTAAAAGACAGCGGCTTCGGAAAAGAGGGTCCGCGTTACGCCGTCGAGGAGATGACGGAACTGAAGATGGTGGTGATCCATCTCAAGAGTTAGCAAAGCCAGCGGCGCGCCCAGCGGTCGCGCCCTACCTTATTGACGTGGCGCCACGAGACCGACGATTTCGTTGATGGTGCGGAACTCGATGTTCCCTTTCGCGTCCATCATCGTCCGCCCACAGGGTCTGACCTGGATTGGTTTGCCTGGCGCGTCAGGATACACAACGGAAAGCGCCCAAACGCTCAGGGGGATGCGGTCGCGTTTGAGATCGAAGCCGTTCTCTCGAAAAAGATTGATGAGCGCGTGAATGGCGGCGTCGGCGCCGAACTGCGCTTCGGTATCGTCCTTGGGAATCACGGGGAGTTCGACGACCACTTCGATGCCGCCGCCGCGAATGATCGCCTGACGCAGGCGCGTTCGGGCGGGAGGCGAATTTTTGAAAAGCTGCTCCAGCGCGGGCTTGATCGCAGCGAATTGCGCGTCCAACAGGATGTAGGACTGGTGCTGGATGAATGGCAACAACGGCGGCAACGGCGGCGGCTGGTTGTTGGCGGCGGCGGGAACATTTTGCGCGGGGGCGTTGGGAGCGGACGCAAAATTCTTCAAGCGTTCCTGCTCGTTGAACCGCGCCTGCTCCTCGGCTTTCTTTTTCGCCTCGTCCGCCTGACGACGCGCGTCCTCCTCCTGCTTTTTGCGCGCTTCCTCCTCGGCGCGTTTGCGTTCTTCCTCGCCCTTGCGCTGGTCGGCGAGTTCCTCCCATTTCTCGGGAAAATACTTTTGGATTTCCGACTCGTGAAGTTGGCTGAACTTGAATGGCAATCTTCTCCCACTGGCTTCGACGCACACCAAATAATCGCCCTGCGGCTCGACGCTCTTGTAGGCGCGCACGCTGCCATCGCTGAATTTGACTTCCGCCGCGAACAATGTCGGCGCGGCGAGGGCGAGGGCGACTGTGAAGGGCAGAATTTTTAGAGCGACGGTCTTCTTCATGGCGCTTTCATTATCCGCGCAGCAGGGGAGATGTCAACGCTGGGCGCCCGAAATTTCCCGCAATGGAGGGATGCACTCCGTTGCGTCCGCAGCCGTCACACGGTCGCGACGGAGTGCGACGCTCCAGTTCAGGAATTTTCCGCGTTTTAGGGGGTGCGATTAAAAGTGGTGGTCAACAAGTAGCGGCGTGGTTTTCAAGGATAGGACAACCCTCTCCGTGTCCCGTTCTCGGGAGCCCGCCTGCGCGAGACTCGGAGTCCGTCGGAACGGACGTGGTTGTCCCGCTGGAAGCTGGACAAGCTGGAAGCTTGTCCTACCCTGTTGCGCAGACGGAGGACAAGCTGGAAGCTGGTCCTACCCTGTTGCGCAGACGGAGTCGTGCCCACCACTTTTAATCGCACCCGTTTTAGGGCTTTGCATTGACAACGCTTTGCGCGTTTCACCATCATTTGCCCCCATGATGATCGGGCGCACATTCGGTCCTTACCACGTCCTCGACAGCATTCGGCTGGGCGGGATGCTGGCGGACGTGTATCTGGCGATTGACCGCAGCGGTCAGCGATACGCGCTGCGGCTGTTGCGCGAAGTGTTCCGCGACGACCGCTCGGCGGTGCGGCAGTTTCTTGAAACGAGCGAAGTCATCCACAATTTCGACCACCCCAACGTCATCAAGCTGCTCGCCGTCGGCAAAATCGAGCGCGTCCCCTTCGCCGCGCTGGAATACGTCAAATCCGCCAACCTCAAGGAAGCGACCGTGCGCAACGACCTCTACGTCGCCGAGCACGCGTTCGACCTCCTGCGCCAGATCGCGCACGGCTTGAAGCACATCCACGACCGCGGCTTCCTGCACCTCGACATGAAACCCGAAAACATCCTCGTCCCCCACCGCGATTACGCGCGCGTCATTGACTTCGACCTCGCACTCCCGCGCCCCCCCAAGCCCAGGAAACTCCGCCGCGTCAGCGGCACGCTCGCCTTCCTCGCGCCTGAACTCATCGCCGAACAACTCGTGGACGAGCGCACCGACATCTTCGCCCTCGGCGTCATCGCCTACAAACTGCTCACGGGCAAGGAGCCGATGTCCGCGCAAACCCGCAAGGAGATGCTCGCCAAATACGCCGATTCGCGGTTGCATTTCACCCCGCCCCGCCGTCATAATCCCCGCATCCCTCCCGCGCTGGAGAAAATCATTTTGAACTGTCTGGAAAAAGAGCCCGCCCGCCGTTACCCCGCCATGAGCCTCGTCGTGCGCGACCTGCAAGCCCTCGGCGACCTGCCGCGCCTCGTCGCGCCGCAATCCGCAAATTGAACGCCCGCAGCCCACGACGGTCTAATCCAGTGATTCCATGAAACTCTACACACTCGACTTCGAGAAGCCCCTCGCCGAAATCGAAAAGAAGCTTGACGAACTCCACAAGTCCGCCACCGAGCAGAACCTCGACTTCTCCGAGCATCTCAAGGAGATGGAAGCGAAGCTCGACGAGGAAAAACGCCGTATCTACTCCAACCTCACCCCCTGGCAACGCGTCCAGCTCGCCCGCCACCCCCGCCGCCCCTACACGCTCGACTACATCAACGCCCTCTTCACCGACTTCCTGGAGCTTCACGGCGACCGCCGTTTCCACGACGACCGCGCCATCGTCGGCGGGCTTGCCACTTTCAGACCGACCGACGACAAGAAAAACGGCGCCCCCCTCCGCGTCGTCGTCATCGGGCAACAGAAAGGGCGCGAGACCAGCGAGAATCTCCTGCGCAACTTCGGCTGCGCCCACCCCGAAGGCTACCGCAAGGCGCTGCGCCTCATGCAACTCGCCGAAAAATTCCGCCTCCCCATCCTCACCTTCATTGACACCCCTGGCGCCTATCCTGGCGTCGGCGCAGAAGAACGCCACATCGCCGAAGCCATCGCCGTCAACCTCCGCGAAATGATGACCCTCCGCGTCCCCTGCATCGCCACCGTCATCGGCGAAGGCGGCAGCGGCGGCGCCCTCGGCATCGCCGTCTGCGACCGCGTCATGATCCTCGAAAACGCCTACTACTCCGTCATCTCCCCCGAAGGCTGCGCCGCCATCCTCTGGAAAGACCGCGCCAACTCACCCCGCGCCGCCGAAGCCCTCAAACTCACCGCCAACGACCTGCTCTGCCTCAAACTCGTGGACGAAATCATCCCCGAACCCCTCGGCGGCGCCCAGCACGACCCCGCCGCCACCGCCGCCAACGTCCGCGCCGCCCTTCTCAAACACCTCCGCGCACTCCTCGACACCCCCACCGACAAACTCCTCAAAGCGCGCTACGATAAATTCCGACGCATGGGCGAATTCACAGAGGCAAAACCCGCCCCCTCCGCCAAAAAGAAAAAGCCCAAGAAACAAAAAGCCCTCGTCGCCGCAGCGGAAGATATTGAATAAATTCTGGGGAGCGCACGCGCCCCGCGTGCTCCCGTCAGCGCCTCGCTGACGGGTCTTCATTCGGAAGTGTCCCGCGAGGGCGCGGAACACAACACGCGAGGCGCGTGTGCTCCCCGCCTTCCTCCTTCCTCCCTTCTAATTCCTCCTTCTTCTCCCCTCCGCTCTCCGCTATCTTCCCCCCATGACCAAACCCCACTTCCAGGGACTCCGCAGCCCCAAACAAAAACTCGCAGGCTGGGTCCACGTCGGGCGCTTCGTGGACAAAATCCGCCTCAGCGCCAAAGGGCAACTCCCCGCCGACTACCAGGAAAATTTCGGCAAAGGCTTCGACGGCATGTGGCTCGCCGCTTCGGGCGTGGACAAGGACGAATTCATCGCCGCCGTCCGCGCCGCCAAAGACGACGCCGCAGTGGAACAATGGCTCATCGCCAACGTCAACTCCCACAAAACCCCGCAGGAAATCGAAGCGTTCAACCAAAAAGTCCTCAACCACGGACGCCAGCCCGAATTGCAGGAACGCCTCAACGCCCGCAAAGCCCAATCAGGTCTCACCCACCGCCACGACATCCAAACCTTCGTGGACTACATTGACGCCGACGAAGGACGCGCGTAGAGCGACGGAGCGCGTCGCTTCATTTCGGGAAGTCACCGATTCCATTGAGAGCGGAGCGGAACACGTGAGCGTTCCGTCAGAGACAGACACGGCGTCGTGACCGACGCCGCTCCGAGGGTGGACGGAATCGTGACCGACGCGCCGCTCTGAGGCGCAGCTTGACTCAGCGGCGCAACGGGTGTATCAGGTGCGCGGGGTGGCAATGGGTCTCTGGAAAAATGCTGGGACGGTGTTTCTGCGCGTCCGCATGTGCGCCGCGTGCGCGGCGGTGGTGGCGGTGTCGTTTCTCGCGGGTTGCGCCAAGCCGCGCGGGTCGGAGGCGTTGAAGGAGGGCGCGGCGGCGTTGGAGGAAGGGTCCGTGGGAGTGGCGGTGCAGTTGTTGGAGCAGGCGCGCGAGGATTTGAAGGAGTTGACGCCGCACACGAAGGCGCTGAATTACCTGGGGATGGCGTATCGGGAGCAGGGGCGGCTGGACAAGGCGCAGGAGGCGTTGGTGGCGTGTCTGCGGCTGGACCCTGCGTTTCATGAGGCGCGGTATAATCTGGGGGTTGTCTATTTCGAGCGGGGGAATTTCACGGGGGCGAAGGAGCAGTTGGAGCATTACACGAAGCGCGACGCCAAGCATTATCTGGCGGCGTGTTACCTCGCCAGCGCGTATCTGCGGACGAACGACGCGACGAAAGCCAGGGCGTTATACGAATCATTGGTGGAACGGATTCCGAGGGAGACGGCGTATGCGGAGTTTCGGGCGCAGGTCGCCAACGGGCTGGGGGTCATTGCCGCCAAACGCGGGGAGGCGCGCGAGGCGGCGTCGCATTTTCAGGAGAGCCTGCGCCACGATGCGACGTTCGCGGAGGCGCAGTTGAATCTCGCGGTGTTGAACCAGACACGGCTGCAAAACAAACGCGAGGCGGCGGAGCATTACAGGCAGTTCCTCGCCGCGCGCCCCGATTCGCCGCACGCGGAAACCGCGCGACGCGCCGCCGAGCAGTTGCAGCGCGAACTGGCGCCCGCGCCGAGCGCGCCGCGTCCTTCGCCGCCCGCGCCGCCTGCGTTGGTTGAGCCGCCGCCGACTCCCGCCGCGCCGCCCGACATTCGTCCGCCCGCGATTCCGCCGCCCGCGCCGCCCACCGTGCCGATGCCGACGCCGATGCCGCCCGCGCACATCGAGCCGCCGTCGGATTCGTTCCAGAAGGCGGTCAATGATTTCAACACGCTGATCAAATTGCACACGGAGGCGCGGCGGTTCCGCGAGGCGGGCGCGGCGGCGGCGAATCTGGGCGAGCTGTGGCAGCAGCGCGGCAATCCGTCGGAGGCGAAGGAGGCGTTTTCGCAGGCGGTGAACCTGGACGGACGGAACCTGACCGCGTTGTCGCAACTGGCGGAGGTTTGCGACGCGCAGAACGATCCGCGCGCGTTGTCGTTGTATCGGCGCGCGGCGGAAATTGACGCGGGACAGGCGCGGTGGTGGATGCGCATCGCGGAGTTGTCGCGGCGGGGGGGGGAATTTGAGTCGGCGCAGGCGGCGTGCCGCAAGGCGATTGCACTGGAACGCAATCACGCGGACGCGCATTACCTGCTGGCGGTGGTGCTCGACGCCGACCTGAAGCGTCCCGCCGAAGCCGCAAGAGCGTATCAGGATTTTGCGGCGCGGTTTCCCAGCGACCCGCGCGCTGCTTTCGCGCGCCAGCGCGTCGCCACGTTGCAACCGCCGCCGTCGCCGAAACGGTGGACGCCGCGCGTGACGCAGCCGCCGCCTGCGGGCGACCGCAAGAAGGCGGAGGCGTTGTTCCCCGAGGCGTATCGGCTGGCGCAGTTGCGCAATCTGGACGCGGCGGTGTTGCAATACCAGAAGGTGATCGCGGCAGATCCGTCGTTTGACATGGCGCATTACAACCTCGGCGCGGTTTATCTGGACCAGCGCCAGTTCGAGCGGGCGATCATCGCGAACGAAACCGCGCTGGTGTTGCGCCCGAATTATCCCAGTGCGCGCCTGAATTACGCCGTCGCGCTGCAATCCGCGGGTTATCTGGAGGACGCAGTGACGAATTACAAGAAGGTGCTGGAACTGGACCCGAAGGAAGAGCGCGCGCATTTGGGGCTGGGGACGATTTACGCGGACAACCCCGCCACGCGGGCGCAGGCGCGGTGGCATTATGAGCGGTTTGTGGAGCTGGCGCCCAATTCGCCGCACACGCGCGAGGTCAAGCGCTGGCTTGCGGGCGGCGGCGGGCGGTGATACGTTTTGCGCCGTTAATCCATTATGAATCAACTCCTACTAATGCTGGCGGACGCAGCGCAGGCGACTGGCGAGACAGCCAAACAAGTCGCAACCAAAGCCGCCGAAGTGCCGATGCCGCCCGCGCCCGAGGGGTTCGGGTGGGTGGACGGTCTCGTCGTCGCGGCAATCCTGTGGGGACTCATTCGCGGCTACCAGCACGGGTTCACGGGCGAGATGTGGAGCGTGCTCGGCGGCGTCCTGCTGCTGGTCGTGCCGTTTTGGGGGTATCTGTTTTTGGGCACGCTGCTCAAACCGCTTTACACGGGCATCGTCACGGCGCCGTGGGTGAACTGGATCGCATTTTTGGGGCTGACGTTTTTGCTGTTGCTGATTTATGAGTTGATCCGCGAGAAATACTTGGGGCGCATCCAGCTGTTCATCCGATCGGGCGTGGAATCGGCGGGCGGCGCGCTGGGCGGCGCGGTGCGGATGTCGTTTTTTGTGTTGTGGCTGATGCTCGTCGTTTTTTTGATGCCGCAGGCTTCCCAGCCGCATTATTGGGTGGGATACAAATCGTTGACAGGGCACTGGGTGTTGCAGCGGCTGACGAACATCGAGCCTGACGTGCGCCCCAGTTATCAGGTCGCCGTGAAGGAGCTTGAGGACTTCGAGAAAGGGCTGCGTCCCAAGGAAATTGATCCGCAGACGGGTCAAAAAGTCCGCCCGAAATAACCAATCGTTCATCCTCTGGAGTGTTTCTTATGGCGTGGCGCGTTTCCGACCACATGATTGACCAGGTGCGTCAGTCCACCGACATCGTGGAACTGATTCAGTCCTATCTGCCGCTGAAGCGGGCGGGGACGAATTTCCGCGCGCTCTGCCCGTTTCACAACGAGCAGACGCCGTCGTTCAACGTCCATCCGCAAAAGCAGATTTTTCACTGCTTCGGCTGCGGCGTGGGCGGGGATGTCTTCAAGTTCGTGATGCTGCGCGAGAACCTCAATTTCATCGAGGCGGTGCGCCTGCTGGCGCGGCGCGCGGGCATCGAGTTGCAGGAGCAACAGGCGTCAGGGGAAGCCGCCGCGTCCGTCTCACGCAAGGAAGTGCTCTACCAGTTGCACGAGGATGTCTGCGCGATTTACCAGAAAGTCCTCGCCGCCGACCCGCGCGGCGAAGAAGGACGCGTCTATCTGAAAAAGCGCGGCGTGTCGCCCGAATCGGTCAAGGCGTTCCGACTCGGGTTTGCGCCCGACGCGTGGGACAACGTGTTGAAGTGGGCGACAAACAAGGGCGTCGCCTCCGATGTGCTGGAGGCGGGCGGGTTGGTGGCGCACAACGAGAAAGGCTATCTTTACGACCGTTTTCGCGGGCGGCTGATGTTCCCGATTTGCGACGAGCAGGGGCGCGTCATCGCGTTCAGCGGGCGCGTGCTCAAGCCCGACGCGAAGGAAGCCAAATACGTCAATTCGCCCGAGACGCCCATCTTCAAAAAAGGGCAGACGTTCTACGGGTTGGACAAATCGAAACGGGCGTTGCTCGACGCGCGCGTCGCCATCGTTTGCGAGGGGCAACTCGATTTGATTGCGTGCCACGAAGCGGGCATCGCCAATATCGTCGCGTCCCAAGGCACCGCGTTCACCGAACGGCACGGGCGGTTGCTCAAACGTTACGTTGACGAAGTGGTGATGATGTTCGATTCCGATGCGGCAGGGCAAAACGCCGCCTCGCGCAGCGTGGACGCGCTGTTGGAAGCGGGCTTGTCCGTGCGAGTCGCCACCGTTCCCAAGGGTCACGACCCCGACAGTCTCGTGCGCAAGGAAGGCGCGGAAGCGTTGCGCCGCGTGGCGCAATCGTCGCGCCCGTTTCTTGAGTTTTATCTCGATTATCTCTGCTCGCAACACGACCCGCGCAGCGACACGGGACGCGCCGCCATCGCGCGGCAAATGGCGGAGACGCTGGCGAAATTACCCAACGCCGCGCTCGGTTATCCCGCCGTTGCCGCCACCGCGCGCCGCCTGCAAGTGCCCGAATCCGTCGTGCGCTCGGAAATCCGCAACGCCGCGCGCGCGCAGCGCCGCGACACGTTCGCTGAGGACGCGGAAACCGTCGGTGTCGTGGAGTACCTGACGACTTCGCGAAAGATTTCCACGCCCGACCGCGAATTGTTGCACCTGATGTTGTCGGACAATTCGGCGCTGCGGCTCGCCGCCGAACAACTGGCGCTCGACGATTTGCCGCCTTCCCCGTGCCGCAAACTCATCGCCAAAATCATCACGCTTCACCAGACCGCCCAATGGCGCGGCGCGGAATCGTTGCAGGACGAACTCGCGCAGGATGACGCGGGCGCATTGCTCAGCGAACTATTGATGACCGAGCCGAAACACACCGACCGCATCGCTGCCGCCCGCGAGTGCATCACCGCGCTTCGGCAGACCGCCCTCAACGCCGAGCGCGATGTCATCAACGAGCGGCTCGCTGATCCGAAACTGCCTCCCGACGAGGCGGCGGCACTGATGAAACGGCTCGCCGAACTCCGCCAAAAATCGTTTGACTCACGCAGTATGGCTGCGCATATTCAAAGGCTTTCCCCCAGATAATTTTACGCCCTATGCCCATCCCAAAACGCCCGCGTTTTTCCGCCGCCAAACTCACTTCCCGCCTCTCCGCTGCCGAAGGAAAGGAGCTTGCCCGCCTCGAACTCGACAAGGGCGAGCGCGGCGAGAAAATCCGCGAACTCATCCGTCTCGCCAAGGACCAGGGCTACCTGACCTACGAGGACCTCAACGACGCGCTGCCGCAGAACATCGTCTCGCCCGAGGAACTCGACTCGATCCTTATCTTCCTCCGCAACATGGAGATCGAGATCATTGACGAGAGCGAAGTCGAGAAGTTCAAGCAGGACGAAAAGGAGGAAGCCGAGGAGGAAAAAACCCACGAGAAACTCGACATCCTCGACGACCCCGTCCGCATGTATCTCAAACAGATGGGGCAGGTGCCGTTGCTCACGCGCGAGCAGGAAGTGGAGATTTCCAAGCGCATCGAGACCGCCGAAATCAACGCGCAGAAAATCCTGTTCAGCTTCGGCTTCACCGCCTCGCAACATCTCGAACTCGCGCAGCGCCTGCTCGACGGCAAGGAGCGCTTCGACCGCATCGTTCTCGACAAGAAAATCGAGGGGCAGGACAAATACAAGCGCGTGCTGGAGCGCTCGCTGATGCGCAAGGTGCGCAAGACCGACGCGGAACTCAATTCCACCTTCAAACAGATTCGCGCGCATCCCAAGCGCAAGTCATTCCACGCGCGTTACGCCAAGAAACAGGCGCAGATGGAGAAGCTGTTCCACGAATTTTATTTCAAGCAGCGCGTGCAGGATGAGTTCGTCGCCAAAGCCGACGAGTATGCCAACAAGGTGCAGGAATCGCTCGATGTCATCGAGCGTTTCAAGAACGAACGCGAAACCGCCGCGACGCGCACGCACATCCGCACCGAGCAACGCAAACTCCAGCGCCTTGAAATGCAGATGCGCGTGGACAAGGATCAATATCTTTTTCGCTACAACGAGATGTCCTCGTGGATTCGCAAGGCGGTGCAGGCGAAATCCGAGATGATCGAAGCCAATCTGCGTCTCGTCATTTCCATCGCCAAGAAATACACCAATCGCGGACTCTCATTCCTTGACCTGATTCAGGAAGGCAACATGGGCTTGATGAAGGCGGTCGAGAAATTCGAATACCGCCGCGGCTACAAATTCTCGACCTACGCGACGTGGTGGATTCGCCAAGCCATCACCCGCAGCATCGCCGAGCAGGCGCGCACCATCCGCATCCCCGTGCACATGATTGAGACCATCAACAAACTCATGCGCACTCAGAAACAACTCGTGCAGGAACTCGGTCGCGAAGCCACGCCCGAGGAAATTGCCGACGAAATGCAACTGCCCGTGGACCGCGTGAAGGCGATCCTCAAGATGGCGCAGCAGCCCATTTCCTTGCAGGCACAAGTCGGCGACAGCGACGACACATCCTTCGGCGACTTCATCGAAGACAAATCCGCCGAAAACCCCGCCGAGATGACGGCGTATGCGCTGCTCAAAAACAAACTCGGCGACGTGCTCGATACGCTCACCGACCGCGAGCGCAAAGTTCTCATGCTCCGTTTCGGGATGGGCGACGGTTACAGCCGCACGTTGGAGGAAGTCGGACGCCAGTTCAAAGTCACCCGCGAACGCATCCGCCAAATCGAAGCCAAAGCCCTCCGCAAAATGCGCCACCCCACCCGCCTCCGCCACCTCGAAGGCTTCCTCGAAGCCGCTGAATGATGTAGCCAAGAGCGTAAGCGAGTGGAAAATCCTAAGGACCTTCAGGTTTTAACGCTTGAATGCCTTTGTCTGCAAAAAAAATCGCTTTCATCACCGCGAGAATGTCTCGCCTTCGCTCGTCGAAGTCCTCCGTCATGCCCCGCTTGCCGTCCTTCACGATTGAAAGTTCATCGCAAGAAAAACAGAACAGCACACTGACTTGCTGGTCGCCCTTTGTAAAGGTAAGGGCTACCCCTGGCGAAAAAATGCATCCTTTCCCCGCTTCCCACCAGTAAGTGGACGGACTGGCGAGGATTTTCCCGATTTTGTTTGCCGAATCTTTGTCCACCTCAACTGGTCCGCTGAGGATTGGGTAACGCGCGATGTTTGGTTTATCTGTTGGCTCAGTCGTTGGCATCGGCGAGATGAGGAACGCCTGCACACGGTGCGGAGAAGTCACCGTAACGAGGTTTTCTTTTCCCCTGAAGAGCGCCAGGACTCTTTGTTTCGGGATGACATAAAAATAGACGACAGCAATTGTGGCGATAATGCCTCCAATGACAAAGATGGAAGCCAAGCGGGGAATTTTTATGCTCTTAGAATTCCAAGTTGACAGACTTCGTTCAACATAATTTCCCAACTCAGACATTCCCCATTTTGATTCAGAAGATTGACGCAGAGCGAGTTGGAGGGTCACGCTCCGTCGTGACCGTCCCGCGAAGCGGGAGACGCGACAGAGCGCGTCCCTCCAATTTGGGGAAT
>Ga0187892_10005308_pt1 | contig 20387 bp, 14 predicted proteins | sample MA1701073metaG_FD_139345 | JGI IMG/M metagenome (GOLD analysis project Ga0187892, IMG submission 139345) | Bio-ooze microbial communities from a basaltic lava cave in the Kipuka Kanohina Cave System on the Island of Hawaii, USA - MA170107-3 metaG ... | reverse complement strand
CTTGCAGATCGAGAGGCCGAGGCCGGTCCCGCGGCCGGCCCCCTTCGTCGAGAAGAACGGATCGAAGATCCGCGCGAGGTGCTCGCGGACGATTCCGACGCCGTTGTCGCGCACGACGAGGAGAACACCCGGCGACTTCCCGCCGGGATCCGCGCGCGTCTCGACGGAGATCCGGCCGCCCGACGGGAGTGCGTCGAGCGCGTTCGAGACGAGATTCAGGAGGACCTGTTCGATCTGGTGGACGTCGGCGCGCACGCGGGGAAGGCCCTCCGCCAGCTTCTGGATGAACTCCACGCGCCGTGCCTTGAAGGCGGGCGCCATGAAGGCGGCCATCTCGCCGACGAGCGCGTTCAGGTCGGCGGCTCCCAGCTCGGGCGCGGGCATCTTGAGCGGGCTCAAGGTGTCACGGCTGATCTGGATGAGCCGCTCGGTCTGCGAGAGGAGCCGCCCCACGCGCTCGCGATGCTCGGGCTTCAAGTCCTGGTCCTCCAGGAGCATCTGCAGCGTGCCCGATATGACGTTGAGGGGCGTGGCGAGCTCGTGGGCGATCTCGCGGGCCACTTGCCCGAGCGAGGCGAGCCTCTCGAGTCGCTCGTGGTCGTGCTTCGAGGCGAAGAGGGCCTGGTAGGCCTCTTCCAGCTCGCGGTTCGTGTTCTCCAGGTTCTTCGTGGCCGCCTGGACTCGCCCCTGGAGGCTCTGGTTCAGGTCCTTCACCTCCCCCAGGAGGTTCTCCTTCTCCTCGAGCACGGCCCGGAGCCTGTAGACCATGTCGTTGTAGCTCATCGCCAGCCAGCCGATCTCATCGCGGGAGAATCCCATGGCCACGAGGTCGAGCCGTCCGTCCCGGAGGCGCCCCATGGTGCCGACGAGCCGCGCGACCGGGCTCACGACGAGGAGGTGCATCCCGAGGAGCAGGACGCCGACCGTGAGCGCGAAGGTGACGATCATGCCGATGAGGAGGGGCCGGTTGGAGGCCTCGACCTGCGCGACGAGATCGGACTGGTCGGTCTCGACGCGGATGACGCCGATGACCTTGTCGTTCGGGTCCCGGAAGGCGCGGTGAACGATGACCGTCGTGGCGTTCGGCGGCTCCAGCACCCGGCGGACCGTTCCGGCCTGCCCGAACGCATCCCGGTCGTCCTCGCCCGGCTCGGGCCGGTGCTTCTCCCCCCAGAACGCCCGGTTCCGCAGGTCGCTCTCCTCGGCGATGTATACATCGACCGCCAGGATGTCCCGCCTCGGGCGCATGAAGTCGTCGAGCGCCGCCTGGAGGAGCGCGGGATTGGCGACCGACATCAGGCGGTTCTGCAAATCGAGGACAAGCCGGTCGGCCTGCGAGCCCGCCATCTCGCGGACGAGGTCCCTCACGCCTCCCGTCGTCGAGAGGGCGAGGATTGCCAGAGCGGGAGCCTGGATGGCGAGAAGGAGCAAGATGATCTTGAGGCGCAGCCCCGTTACGGGCCGAGCCGGAACGGGCGCCCGTACGCGGCTGACCATGGCGGTATTCTATCCGGAACGTAATCCCGTCGCTGGTGGGGAAGACGTTAACCGCAGAGTACGCAGAGGGGGCTGTTCGATTCCTCAGCGTCCTCTGCGCTATCCTCTGCGTCCTCCGCGGTTCCCGTCCCTTCCGGGCGGGCGGCGCAGATCGAGGCCCGTGCCGGGGTCGCGCTTCGACTGGATCCAGACGATGACCATGAAGGCGAGGAAGCCGGCGGCGAGGAGGCCGGTGATGATGTACTTGCCTGCGGAGATCGCCTGTTCGGCTTCCTGGTCCACGGGTGGGGCCACGATTCGAATGGAGCGGGCGATGAAGAACGGCGCCTCCCGGCTCTGGCCCTGGCGGTTCTCGAACCGGAGAACCTTGTAGAACGCCCCATCGACCTCGACCCGGTCCTGGCGCCTCTCGAGCGCCGGCGGCCGGTCGGCAAGGTCGCAGACGAAGCCGGCGTCGCGGTCGAGATCCATGAGGAAGACGCGGTAAACGTCCTCGCGGCCGCGGACCGGGTCGACGAGGCGGAGCGGATCCCAGTCCGTCACGAGCCCCGCGAAGTGGAAGATCCTCCCGCGCAGCTCCCCGGCGTGCTTGAGGATCGTCGAGTAAGCGACCGGCCCTTCCGATTCCCTCTCGATGGCGGCCGGTTCTATGCTGGAAACGTGGTCGAGGAGCCTTCGGTACGCCGGCTCGGTCTCCACGCCCCGCAGCTCCGTGAGGTCGGTCACGCCCCGGAGGGCGCCGTCGAGAACGACCGCCCCCTCGGGGATCCGCGACGGCGGCGGCGGGGGAACTTCTTCCGGCGCGGCGGCCGGCTTTGGTCCCGCTGCGGCGCCGGGGCCCCTTTGACGCATCACCTGCATGCCCGAGTAGCGGAAGAGGAGGACGACGCAAACCGCGCAGAATCCCCCCAGGAGAACCAAACGCCGGATCTGGTGAGAGGTCAACATCTTCTCCGAAGGCAGTTCACCGCAGAGGACGCGAAGGACGCAGAAGTGCGCGGAGGAGGTCGTTCGATTCCTCTGCGTCCTCTGCGGTTCCCGTCGGTTCCGGAGTCACGAAGCCCGCTCGTGGACCTGAACCGCTCACGACCGGCCGGCGGCGAACTCGATCTTCTCGAGCTTCTCCAGCCGGCAGAGGCTCATGACGTTCACGACCTCCTTCCACGGAACGAGGGGCTCGGCATCGATGATGACGGGCACGTCGGCCACGCCGCCCTTGGCGTAGTTGGCCACCATGCCGCGCACGATGTCCCTGAAGTTCTGGTCGTCCCCCACCGGGGTCGGCCCGATGTGGCGCGTGACGGCCTGCGAGGCGTCCGCGGCGTTGGGCCGGAAGCGGAGGAAGACGCGGATCTCCTCCAACATGAGCGTGACCACCGGAGTCGTATTGACCCCCTTGTCCTTCGGGAGCCACGACTCCACCTTGCCTTCAAGCTGGCGGAAGTGGAACGAGCACATGAAGAAGATGCAGAGGCAGAAGATGATGTCGACGAGGGCCGTCACGTTGAGCGGGACAGGGTTGTCCGCCCCTTCGCCTGGTGTTGAAGATCCTGCCATGGTTGTCCTTCCCTTATGCGTTGCCCATCCGCTCCGCTGCGCCGATCTCGACCTTGTAGAGCCCGGCGTGGGCGCACGCGTCGATCACGGCCTGGACGTATTTGTAGAGGGCCGCCTGATCGGCCCGGATCATCACCCTCCGTTCAGAGAGGATGGCGCCCTTCGCCCGGCCGAGGTCCGCTTCGGATTTGATCATCGTCCCGATCGAGCTGGCGTTGAAATCTCTCCCCCGGATGCCGATCTTCCAGTGGCTTTCCTCGATGCAGACTCCGCCGCTCTTGTACGCGAGGCACACCTGCTCCCGCGGGGTGTCGTGGTAGACGTTCACCGTGGTGACGCCCTTCTTGTCGGGCTCCTTGTCTTCCTTGACGCCGTCCACCACGGGCAAGATCACGTCCTCAAACTCCCTCTGGCCCATGTCGGCGCCGAGCATCAGGAAAAGGAGGAGGAGGAACATGATGTCCACCATGGGGATGAGGTTCGGGGTGACCTCCTCCTCCACCTGCAGCCTCGGCCGCCTGTGATGGTGTTTCTTTTCCTTGGCCACTGCCATGGGTCACCGATCAAGCTTCCGCCGAGCGGTCGCGCAGGAGGACGGCGACCTGGTTGGTGGCCGTGAGGGCGATCTTGGCGATCTTGTTCTTGAAGAGGAAGTAGGCAGTCAGAAAGATAATCGCGCCGAAGAGCCCCATCGTCGTGTTCACGAGGGACTCGTAGACTCCTTCCGCCAGGTCGCCGGGGGTCGGGGCCTTGAGCGACTCGATCTTCTGGAACGACGTGATCATTCCGGTCACGGTTCCGAGGAGGCCGAGGAGCGGGCCGAGGTTCCCGACGAGGGAGAGGTAGGAGATCTTCGTGTTGAGGCCGAAGAGCTCGACCGACGACGCTTCGCGCGCCGCCTCGATCGCCTCCTCCCCGGTGCCTCCGTTTTCGAGGCCGGCCTTCATCACGCGCGAGACGAAGCTGTCCCGGGCGGTGCAGATCTCGTGCGCCCTCTCGAGGTCGCCGGCGTCCATCGACTCCTGGAGCTGATGGAGGACGTCGGGCGGATCGAGCTTGTCCTGCCGGAGGTTCACGGAGTGCTCGATGATGAGCGCGAAGCCGACGATCGAGAGGGCAAGCAGGATGCCCCCGACGGGCATCGTCGCCTTAAAGAGGTCCATCCAGGTCTTCTTCGGCTTGCCCGTGGTCGCCGAAACCTCCGTGGCTCCTTCGGCGGCACGGACGGCCTCGACCACAGTCAGGGCGCTCATGACGACGACGGCGACCAGGAGGAGGCTCCTGATCAGCTTGCGGTCCTTGACGCCGGAGAAAATGACGGAGAAACGGCTCATGTGGGTCACCTCGCGATTCACTTCGTGCCGGGCAGCTTCGCGGCGACCTCTTTCTCGAGCGCCTCGAAAGCCCCCTTGAGTCCAAAACGGTTCCCGTCCCATTCGGGGAACGCCTGCTTCAAGTTCTTGAGAATGCCGTCGACCGCGTCGTAGTTCCCTTCCTTCACCTGGATCGAGAAGGAAGCATAGCGGCACTTCCAGCTCGGGCCCGAATCCCGCACCGGCGAGAGCGGGAAGGCGGCCTCGAAGATGGCCCGGGCTCGCCCGTAGCCGCCTTTCTTGGCGGGGATCATCTCGGCGTAGCCGAGGTCGATGAAGATGTCGAGGAGGTCCGGGTTCTTCTCGAGCGCCTCCACCTTCGGCGCCGGGCTCGCCTCGCCGATCGCGCCGAGGAGCCCGCCGCGCACGAGCGCTTCGTCTAGGCTCGCCCGCGCCTTGGGCCAGTTGCCCGCAAAACCGTATGCGCGCCCGAGGCGGGCCAGCAGCTCCCACTTCACTTCCGCCCCCTTCTTCGGCTGGGCCGCTTCGAGGAGCTTCACGGCGCTGTCCCAGGCGTCCTTCGGGACATCGGTGCTCCCGATGGCGTCGGTGAAGGAGTCTTTCCCCTCCGGAAGCCCCGTCAGCTCGAGGGCGATGGCCAATGCCCGCTCCGACGTCCTCTCGAGGGTCTTCGGCGAGATCGGGACCTTCAGGCGGCGGCTCTCGTCGTACCACTGCGAGTAGAACTCGATGGCGGCCGAGAGGTGCGAGCGGTATTCCTCCTGGGCTCCCCCGTTCTTTCTCGCACCGGCCTTGCGGGCCTCGCGGTCGTAGGCGAGCGCGAGATCGTGCGAGAGCTGCGGCAGGATCCGCGAGTCGGGGGATTTCGTCTTGAGCGCCCGGAAGGATTGGACGGCATCGTCCAGGCGGTCCAGCGCGGCCAGCGTGCGGACGCGGCTCTGGTTGAGGAGCCCCTCCTGATCCGGATCGGGGTCATCCTCCTTGGCGGCGGCTTCGATCACCTTGAGCGCGTCGGCGTGGCCCCTCTCGGGCAGGAGCGCACCGATCGAGTACATGTCGGCCAGCCTCACCCAAGCGGCGTAGCGCAGCTTCTTGCGGTTCCTGAGCCGCTCCGCCCCCAGCTCGGGGTTTTCCTTGGCGGCGGCCTCGACGATCTTGGTGAACACTTCCTCCGCCTTGAGGAACTCGGGCTTCCCTGCCTTGAGCCCCTTCGAGCGGATGCCGAGGTTCCAGTGGGCCAGCCCCACCTGGAAGAAAGCGTTGTCCCGGTGCTCGCTCGCCGACTCCGGCACCTGGAGGTAGAGCTGGGCCGCCTTCAGGAACTCCTCCTTCTCGAAGGCTTCATCGGCCTGGAGGTAGATGCCCAGGCCGGATTCCTTCGAGCCCTTGTACTTCGTCGTGAGCCGGTTCAGGTTGGCCTGGTATTTCTCCTGCATGGACTTCGACGGCGCGGACACGTTGGCCAGGAGGCGCGCCTTGACGGCCTCGAAGGCTCCCTGAGAGGCCAGCTTGTGGTCCGGGAAGCGGTCCACGACCTCCTCGAAGGCGATCGCGGCCTCGACCTGCCGCTTGGCGCGCGCGTAGGACTTTCCGAGAAGGAGAAGGATCGGCGCGCTGCGCGGATCCGACGCCTGCATGTGGGAGAGGATCTGCCGGCTGGCCCGGATGGCGCCCGGGATGTCGCCCCGCTCGAGGAAGCCGTCGACGATCGCCTCGGCGTCCTCGCCGCCTCCGCCCACCCCCGAAAACCGGGTCAACAGCTCGCGGGCCTGCCCGCCCGCGGGCCCCGCGGGGTCGGCCTTGTCCACTTCGCGGAGGATTTTCACGCCATCGGTGGCCTTTCCGATCTTGATGGTGGCCAGCGCCATCTCCACCTGGATGGCGAGGCCGATGGGGAGCCTCTTGATGGCCGGGAAGAGCTGGAGGGCCTTCTCGCCCGCGGCGCGGGCGTCGTTGAACCTCTGGCAGCGGTTCGAAGCCTGAGCCTTCAGGTAGAGCGCCCGCTGGAGGACGTCCGCCGCGACGGGGTTGTCGACGTTGATCCGTCCGTGTTCATCCGTGAAGAATTCGAGGAGGTTCTCGACGCCGGCGAAGGCATCGGCGGCCCTGCGGTAGTCCCCCAGCTCGTTGTAGCACTGGCCGGCGAGAATCGCGGCCTGGTAAGAGAGGGGCGTCCCCGGATAGGTCGCCTGGAAGTCCTCCAGCTCGCGGATCGAGCGCTGGATCATGGCGGTCTTCTCGGCCTTCTCGAGGAGGAGTCCGTGCTCGTAGAAGGTCCGCGAGTAGCTGTACGCGGCCGCCATCTCCTCGGGCGAGGCTTCGAGGGTGCCGCTCTCGTCGTCGCCTCCTTCTTCCGAGCCCGACCTGCCGGCGGCCGGCGCCGAGCGGGCCTTCTCTCGCAGCTCGAAGAAGACCTTCTCGGCCAGCTCGACCATGCGCTTGGCCCGTCCCCGCAGCTCTCCGGCGCGGGCCGCGTCGGTCGCTCGGCCGGCTTCCCTCGCCAGAACCGAGCAGCCGCTCAGGAGAAACTCGCCGAGGTCGTTCGCCGCAGCGCCGCCGGTCTTGACGTCCTTGAGCAGATCGTCGAGCGCCGCGACGGCCGTCTTGAAGGCATCTTCCCGCGCCGCTGCGCCAGCCGCCGTCGAGGCGGCTCGCACGAGGAGGTCGACGCGGATGATCCGGAAGACCTCCCGGTCCACGGGGTTCGTCGAGGCGAGTCCGCGCTCCACGACCCGGTCGGCGATGACCGCCCAGCCTCGCTGGGCGAGCTTGCGGGCGAAGTCGATCTCCGGGTTCGGTGCGGCAGCCAGGAGGCCGGCCCCAAAGAGACATAGCGTGCCGGCCAGCAGAGGCCCCACGAGGGCGGCGCAAAGCGCCGCGGCGAACGGCGCTCGTCCTTTCCCGAGAACAGCTCGTTCCGTCCTGCGCATGGTCACTTCTTGGTCCCGAAGACGCTCGCGTAGCGGTAGTAGACCTCGAGCGTGAGGACGTTCACGGCCGTCGTGTAGACTCGGCCGCCCGGATGGCCCCACTTGTCGACCTCGGGGTCCCAGGAGCCGTCGCGGCAGCCGGCGCTCTTCGGCTTCTGGAACGGCACGAGCGACTTCTTCATCGACTCGTTGAACTTCTTCCAGGCCGTTCCGCCCGGCGCGTCGTACTGAAAGAGGGCGAGGGCGGCGTAGTACCAGTAGTAAAAGTCGATCGTCTTGTGCTGCTCGTCCCAGGTGGGGAGGTCCTTGACGATCGCATCGGCGGCGACCTTCATCCAGGGGTCCCCCTGCTTCTTGTCGATGAAGATCTTGCAGAGGAGGCCGACGGCCGTCATGACCGGATGGCTCTGCCACTTCTCGTTGATTCCCGTGAGCGTCGAGCCGGCGTCGCCCGGCGACTCGTAGCCGACGACCCCCTGGACGCTCGTGACCCTCTTCAGCCACTGGCGGACGCCCTCGTAGGCCGTCGCGTGATCGAAACGGAGCCCCGAAAGCTCCGCGGACTTCAGGGCCATGACCGCCCAGCCGGTCACCGAGGTGTCGTTGTCCCCCGGGCGCACCGAGTAGCGCCAGGCGAAGCCGGGGTTCTGGGCCTTGATGAGGAAGTCGATCCCCCGCTGGGCAGGGTCCTTATAGAGCGGGGACGAGGGGATGAGCCAGGCCGCCTCCGTCATCGCCAGCGTGGCGATGGCGTGGTCGTACATGAACTCGCCCTCTTGCTTCGCGAAGGAGCCTTCCGCGTCCTGGTGCTCGCGCAGCCACCTGAGGCCGTTTCGGACCGTGTCGGCGAAGCGGATCTTCCGCCCCTTCTTGAACGGATCGTCGAACTCGTAGCGGGACGTCGGGAGGTAGCCCGCACCGAGGAACGCGAGGAGCGCGAGCCCCGTGATGCCCGCGTCCTGCTTGTGGGAGCCCGTGCCGCTGCACTTCTCCGGGCCGCCGCAGTTATTGTCGTAGCGCCCGCAGGCCCAGTTCCCCTCGGGGTCCTGGTGGCGGGCGAGCCACCTGAGGCCGGCGATGACCGCGGCCTCCGTGCCGCCGCCTCCGCCGCGCGCCCGCAGGTTCCTCTTTCCACCGAAGCGGCCGCCGTAGCGGCCGGCGCCGCCGGCCCCGCCGCCGACGCCGAGGGAGTCGTAGATCGCGGCCTGGCTCGAGTCGCGGCCGCGGATGCCGCCCGCGCTCCCGGTCTGCGACGAGATGAAATCGAAGGACTGGCCCTTCATCTGCCCGTAGTCCTCGTTGTCGGCCGACTCGTTGTGGTCCGATTCCTCGGCCTCGGGGAAGTAGATCGATGGATCCGTCACGGAGTCGTCCTGGTCGCGCGAAGGGAGCCCCTTGCGCTCGACGGTGCTCCGCCGCTCCTCGAAGCGCAGCGGCTCCGTCTTCCCCGCCTTCGCGACCTTCATCTCGATCGTCTTTTCCTGGAACTCCGGCTTTCCCGCGAGGCTCACGAAGCCGGCGATGAGGACCAATACCAGGTGCGCCACAACCGAGATCGCCCACCACGGCGCCCGCTGGAGCATTCCGCGGAGCCACGTGATGCTGCCGAAGCCTTCCCCCTCGCCTTCTTCGCCTTCGCCCTCGTAGACTTCTTCCTCGGGGGCGAGCTCTTCTTGCTTGGCCATGGTCACTCCCCTCTTTCGACTTACCGCCCCGCTGAGAGCCGCTGGACGGCCGCCGCGGCCTTGTTGGCCCCGTCCGTGCGCGGATAGAACGACTGCAGCTCGCTGTAGATCGCCCGCGCCTGAGTTTTGTAGGCCTCCTGGAGCTTCGGTTCCCTGAGGAGCTGGACCAGCTCCTCGGCGCACGCGCCGGCGCGGAGATAGGCCGCCTGGACGTTCTCCGTCGACTCACCCTCGTCGGGAGGGTTCACGATGGCGGCCCAGACGTAGTTCTCGAGGGCCTCCTGGAGCCCCTCGACGGTCTTCTTGCCCTTCATCTCCTGCATCTGGGCATCGGCGAGCCCCAGAACGGCGCCGCAGAGGACCGAGCGGCTCTTCGACTCCTTTCTGAGGAGGCTGAAGTTGATCTTGGCGCCGACAAGGTCGCCCTTGGCGAGCTGGGCCTTCGCGAAGCCGAGCCGCGCCGCGTCCCGGACGTCGGGGTTGGAGCTCTTCGAGAGCTTCTCGTAGGACTTCGTCGCCTCATCCGGCTTGCCGGAGAGGGCGAAGCTCTCCGCGAGGAGAAGCTCGATCCGGTCCGTCAGCTCGGAGCCGACGCTTGCCCCTTCGGCCTTCTTCTTCGCATCGTCCACGGCGGCTGTCAGCTCCGCGGGGTTCTTCTTCTGCGAGAGGAGGCGGATCTTCAAGAGGACCGCGTCCGAGAAGTACCAGCTATCCGGCACGGCGGCGAGGAGCTCATCGACTGCTTTGATCGCGTCGTCGGCTTTTCCTTCCTCGCTGAAGGTCTGCACCTCGCCGTAGAGTCCGTGCTGGAGGAAGACGGGGCGAATCTGCGCCTTTGCGGCCGCCGGCGGTGCGGCCTTGGCCTTCCTGTCCTTGCCGTTCTTGCCCGCGGCCTTCGCGGGCGCTCCGCCTGCCGCTTCGGCGAGGTGGATCGTTGCGCGAAAGCCGGAGTGAGCGCGGGCAAAATCGCGGCCCGCGAGGGCCTCGCGCGCTTCGCGCAAAGACGGCGGCATGCCGTCGAGGGTGACGCCGTCCGGGGCGATCTCGCGGCGGGAGATGTTCTTGGCTCCTGCACCCGGGAGGATGATGACCAGCCCGCTCGCCGCCTCTTTACGGACGTCCCCCTTGAGCTCCTCGCCGCTTGTGAGGCGGACCGAGTCCGCGAGAGCGAAGGCGGATAGGGTCAGTGAAAGGGCGAAGGCCGATAGAAAGAACGAGCATGTCCGCCGGGGGCTGAGACTCAAGACCATTCCTCCTAAGTTCATCCAGATGATCCAATCCGGGCCTTCAAAAACTTTCGAAGCGCGGATCGAGCGGTCCGACTGGATTCACCGGCGGGCCCGTGCGATAGCCCCGAGTGCTTCTCTCGGGTGAGACCGTGCAGCCGGGCCGCGGGCCGGTTGAGGCCGCCAAGTATACCGCTCGCACCGCTTCGACAGAACAAACCGCGTGCCTCGGCGGCCGTGCCCGTCGAATGAGTGTCAAATCGTCCAACGGCTGGAGCTTGGCCCACGTTACAGCGGCCGGCTGGGCAGGCCGAGGACCAGGAAACGACAACTTCTGGGGCAGCCTGCCCCAAGCTGCCCCATTCGGAAGGACCGGAGGCGGACGGTAGCGTCCGGATCCGGCGTCCGCAGGCGCACCGGCATCCGCAACCGCAATCGCAGCCGTTCCCGTCCCCGTTCCCGTCCCCGCATCCGCAGCCGCATCCCCTCACTTCTTCGTCCCGAAAACTCTCTCGTACCTGTAGTGGATCTCCAGCGTCAGCACGTTGATCGCCGTCGTGTAGACGCGCCCTCCGGCGTGGCCCCACTTGTCGACCTCGGGGTCCCAGGAGCCGCGGCTGCAGCCGGCGCTTTCCGTGCGCTGGGACGGCACGAGCGCCTTTTCCATCGAGGCGTTGAACGCCTTCCACGCCGCCCCGCTGGGCGCGTCGTATTGGAACAGGGCGAGCGCCGCGTAGTACCAGTAATAGGAGTCGATCGTCCGGTTCTTCCCGTCCCAGGCCGGCAGGTCCTTCACGATCAACTGCGCTGCGGCCTTCATCCACGGGTCCCCCTGCCGCTTGTCGAGGAAGATCCGAGAGAGGAGCCCCACTGCGGTCATCACGGGGTGGCTCTGGAAAGTGTCGTTGACCCCCTGGACCGTCGAGCCGGCATCGCCCGGCGATTCGTAGCCGACGACCCCTTGCGTGCTCGTGACGCGCTTGAGCCACTGGTGGACTCCGTCGTAGACCGCGGCCTGGTCGAACTTGAGCCCCGACAGCTCCGCCGACTTGAGGGCCATGACGGCCCAGCCGGTCACCGATGTGTCGCTCGTGTGCGGGCGCACCGAGTAGCGCCAACCGGCGCCGGGGTTCTGCGCCTGGACGAGGAAGTCGATCCCGCGCTGGGCGGGCTCCCTGTAGAGCGGCGAGCCCGCGATCAGCCACGCCGCCTCGGTCATCGCCAGCGCGGGGATGGCGTGGTCGTACATGAAATCGCCTTCCTGCCGGGCGAAGCAGCCGCTCGTGTCCTGCTGGTCGCGCAGCCAGCGGAGGCCGTTCCGCACGGTGTCGGCGAACCGGATCCATCGGCCCTTGTTGAGCGGATCTTCGAACGAGTACCGCGAGGTCGGAATGTACGCCGCGCCGAGAAAAGCGAGGAGAGCGAGGCCGGTGACGCCGGCATCCTGCTTGTGCGAGCCGCCACCCGAGCAGGACGGGGCCGCGCCGCAGTTTGCGTCGAAGCGGCCGCAGGACCAGCGCCCGTCGGGCTCCTGATGGCGGGCGAGCCAACGGAGGCCGGCGAGGACGGCGACTTCGGTGGGGCGGTCAGGGGGACTCCCAATGGACTTGCGCTTCCATCGATCGCCGAGGGGACCCCCATACGGGCGGGGTCCACCGATCTCCCCGCCCGGACCCAGAATGTAGGCGACCCCCGACACGCTCGAGTCGATCGGACCGCGGATTCCCTCCCCCCTTCCCGGCAAGGAGGAGAGCCCATCGAGACTGGTGCCCTTCATCCGATTGAAGTCCTCGCCGTCGTCCGATGTGTTGCGGTTGGATAGCTCGGCGTCAGGAAAGTAAATCCGCGGGTCCACGGCCAACTCATCCGGGCCGTGCGTGGGCAACGTGTGGCGGGCCACGTGGCAGATAGGTGGCGTGGGCCAAGTCGTCGGCGTCTTGGAGACCATTGGGGTGACCTTGATGGCGATGGGCTTGGCCTCCACCTCGCCCCGCCCCGCCAGACCGATCATCGCCGCCACAAGGAGCAGGATGAGATGACCCGCCACCGAAACAGCCCACCAAGGGGCCCGCTGGAGGGTCTCGCGGAGCCAGACGAGCGTCCGGCTCGACTCTCCGTCTCCATCGGAAACGCCGTGGGCGTGGACTGCCCCTTCCGGGGCCCGGTCGTCGTGTCGCGCCATGGGATCACCTCCCGTTGCGCAGGCATTCGGTTCGTAGAGCGGGGACGCTACACATCGCATGCCCCGGCTCCTGCGCCCGAGGATAGGCTCCCGAAACTACCGCCGGCGGGGCAGCCTGCCCCAGAGAGCCCCGCCAGAGCGTGCGGACGCTGGGGAGGATGCGGAGCGCCGATGCGGATGCGGACCGCGGTTCCGGCTGCGGCTGCGGATGCTGCTCCGGCCGCGGATGCCGATGCGGATTGCGGATCCGGATGCCGCTGCGGGTGCCTCCAGCGGAGCGCCGCGAAGGAGACCGAGACACCCCAAACCCTTTCCAGTGGACTGCCCCACCCCTTGCCCTAAGATACGCCCCACTTTTTTCAGGAGCCGGGATGGATTCCCTCTCGCAGCTTTTCGAGACCGCCCTTGACGTCTTCGGACGCCTCGACCACTACTTGAACCTGTGGGCCGCCGGTATGGGTCCTTGGTTCTACGTCCTGCTCTTCGCGATCGTGTTTTGCGAAACGGGACTCGTCGTGACGCCTTTCCTGCCCGGCGATTCTCTCCTCTTCCTGGTCGGAGCTATGGCGGGGACCAAGGATTCGACCGTCAGCCTGCCTCTGGCCGCGGTCCTCCTGAGCCTGGCGGCGGTCCTGGGCGACGCCGCGAATTACTCCATCGGCCTGCGGCTCGGGCCGCGCGTCTTCACGCGCGAGAACTCATGGCTCCTCAACAAGAAGCACCTCCTGCGCACGCAGGCGTTCTACGAGAAGCACGGCGGCAAGACGATCGTCATCGCCCGCTTCGTGCCCATCATCCGCACCTTCGCCCCCTTTGTGGCCGGGATCGGGAAGATGCGCTACGCCCGGTTCGCCGCCTACAACGTCGGGGGCGGCATTGCCTGGGTCGTCTCGTTCCTCATCCTCGGCTATGCCTTCGGAAACTGGCCTGTCGTGAAGCGGAACTTCCAGCTCGTGATCGTGGGGATCATCGTCGTCTCTTGCATCCCGATCGCGGTGGAGTTCCTGCGGGCGCGGAGGGCGGCGGGGTCCGTCTCAGGGTCCGGGGCCGGATCGGCAGCCGAATCCGCATCCGACTCCGACCGCGAGCGCGGAGGCGCGTAGAGGAATGCACGATGAGAAGGCCGAGGCGAAATCTTCCGCCTCGGCCCCCGATCTTCGGTAGGACTCCCTCAGATGCACCCGGTAGCGCAGCCCAGGTCCTCCCCGACATCGTCCGTCGGGTCAATCCCGCAGTTACTCGGGCCGGGCATGGGAGGCAATGGGCCCGCGAGGAACTGGTAGTTCAAGCTGTAGACCGCGTCGGTCAGGTCGAGGGTCCCGGTGTCATCCGTATCGGCAGCGTCGAGACATCCCGGGGGCTGGCCGGCCAGGAACATGAAATTCAGCACGGCGACCGGATCCGTCAGATCGACGCTGCCGTCGACGTTCGCGTCGCCGCGCTTGAAGGTCCGTCCGGCGGAGGGGGTCGCGACAACTTCGGCCGAGTTTCCGCTCTCTCCGCCCGCCCCCACGGCCCGCACGACGTAGTAGTACGGCGTCCCGTTCGTCAGTCCGGAGTCCGTGAACGCGCTCGTGACCGGATCGCCGACCTTTGTGTAGGGTCCACCCGCCGCCAAGGACCGGTAGACCCGGTAGCCGGCAAGGTCCGGCTCGCTGTTGTCGCTCCAGTCGAGCGCGACCTGTGCATCGCCCGGCGTCGCCACAAGCCCCGCCGGTGGGGCCGGTGGTTGGGCGCCGCCCGTCACCTTCACGTTGCAGACGACGCCGGTCAGATCAAGGGAAGCGCCCAGCGTATCCCCCGCGGTGACCGCAATCCCGGCCGCCATCGAGGCGGGGGAGTTGGCCAGCGTCGCGCGGCTCAGCTCGGTCCAGGTCGTGCCATCGGGAGAAGTCGAGCCGATGAAATCGTTCCCTTGGCGCTCGAGGCGCAGCCAAACGTTGGGGACCGCGAACGATTCGGTCGAGTTCTTCGCCGGCTTCGTGAAGGCGTTCAATGCCTCGCGCCGCGTGAAGGCGACCTTCTTCGAGGAATTGACGAAAAGGACGGCGGCGTGACGGGAGCCGGGGGAGAGGTCCTCGCGGAACATGAGGCCGATCCGTCCCCGGTCGAGCACATCCTCCGAGCTGACCTGAGCCTCGATCGAGGCCGGGGTTCCGAGGTTCTGGTGGACCAAGGTGAACTGATCCTCCTGCCCCGCGATGTCCTTGCCGCCGGAATAGACCTTGAGGCACCCGCCCTCCGGCCGGGCGCCTCCCTTGATGAGCGGCGGATCCTTCGAGACCTCGCCGAGGATCCAGGGGGCGAGGTTCTCCGTGCGGAACTGGATGGTGACCGGCTTCTGGAGGCTCGCATCCGCCCCCTTGTTGTCGAGCACCGTGAGCGCGGGGAGGTAGCGGTGAGCGGCGTTATAGGTGTGCTTCACCACGGCCCCCTCCATCGTCTGTCCGTCGCCGAAGTCCCAGGAGAACTTCACGATGTTCCCGTTCGGCGATGTCGAACCGTTGCCGTCGAAGGTGACTTCGACCGGCTCGGTGCCCGTGTCGGGCGTCGCCGTGAACGCAGGCGCGGGCGGGAGGGGGAAGCTACCCCGCTCGACGCGGTAGTTGTTCAGGATCTGCGCCGGGTGCAGGACCTCGTCGTGGACGCGCACGCGCCCGATGACGAGGTTTCCTCTTGTGGCATCAAAGACGGGCGCCGTGGTGGCCAGACCGAGGGGATCGGCGACGTTCTGCGCGGCAATGGTGACCTTGCCGGGGTGGGTGTTGATCTGGCCCGGGCCGAGACCTTCCCAGGCGGCGAGGACTCCGTTCGCGTAAACGCGCGTGGTGGTCCCATCGTATGTGTATGCAAGGTGGTTCCACTGGCCGAGCGGCGGCAGGTTCGGGGTCCAGCCGAGATCCTGGTGCGATCCGCCCCATTGGGTCGTGGCCCCCCACCACTGGTGGGTGCCGTAGCCAAGGTTCATGTTCGAGCCGTCGGGGCCCCCGCGCATGCCCCATGCGACGACAGCCTCATCAGGACCGGCGGTGGGGTTGAAGACCCAGGCCTCGATCGATCGCGTCGGATCGGGCCCCATGATGCCCGCCGGGGCATCGTTGACGCTCGTGTAGGCGTCGCCCGTGGCATCCTCGTTGAAGCTCAGCCCCTTGCCGCCATCGATGGTGACGGGCGCCGGCTCGCCGACCTTGGCGAAATCGCCCATGGACCCCTGGTTGACCCAGGTGTCGGTCCCGGCCGAAGCGTCCCCGGCGTCGAGGCTCACGAGGAGCTCCCCGGCCGCTTCGACGGCTGTCCCCTTGAGAACGGTGACGGTCCACTCGGCTTCCAGCGTGTTGAGGGTGTTCGTCAAACGCACCTTGACGTTGAACGAAGCCGGTTCGGGTTGGGGGATCGCGTAGGCGATCTCTCCCTCTTCGGAGACCGTGGCCCCTGCCGGCTCGAGGATGGTGAACGTCGGCAGCGGGAAGCCGGAGACTTTCATCTGGAAGGAGTAGCTTCCAGCTCCCGTCATCACGTACTCGGGTGCCGTTGGGTTGGGTTGATTGAGCAGGCCGGGCTCCTCTTCGGCGGGTAACGGGTACAGCGACCGTTCGATGAAGTAGTTTCTCAGGATCTGCCCGTCGGAGAGGACACCGTCGTGAATTCGCACCTTGCCGATCGAGAGGGAGCCCCTCAGCGGTACATTGAGAGCCACTCCACCGGCGTCCCACTGAGCCGCGATCGCGATCTTCGGCAGGGGATTGGTGTTGATGACCCCCGGCCCGAGGTACTCCACGTTCGAGGCGTGGCCGTCCTGGTAGACGCGCGTCGTGGTCCCGTTGTAGGTGTAGACGAGGTGGTGCCAGACGGCCGGCGCCGGGACCGGGCCCCATCCGATGTCCGGGAATTCCCCCCCCCCAATGGCCGATCGCGTCGAAGAGGACGTGGGTGCCCATGTTGAACGACATGTTCGTGCCGTTGGGGCCTCCGCGCTGGCCCCACGACAAGAGCGTCTCCTCGGAGGCGTTCTCCGGGTTATACACCCAGACCTCGATCGTGCGGGTCGGGTCCGGCCCCGTGAGTCCCGCCGGCGTGTCCTCCACGCAGACGTAGGCGTCGATCGGGTTGAGCCCGTTGATGTTGAAATCGACGCCCGGGGCGCCGTCGTGGTCCTGGATTTCCGGATCTCCCGTCTCGGCGAACTGGGTGAGCGCCGCCTGGCTCTCCCAGACTTCGGTGCCGGCGGATTCGTGGCGGGAATCGAGGTCCACGAGCAGCTCCTCGGCGATTTCGATATCCTGCGCCACAGCGGGCATCCGCAGGACACATAGGACCGCGCAGGTGACCATGGCGGAGATGAAAAGCCCCGGCGAAATCCACCCCGTCCGTCTCTGTCCGTGCGCCGCGCCGTGACCGCGGGTGGCGAGAATTCTGCCGACTTCTCTTTCGCTGAAGCTACGGCGAGATAAACAAACCATAACTCTCCCTTCTCCAGTCTCGTGTGGTTAAGCTACCTACCGCTAATCCTACTCGTTCGGGATCTTCCGAAAGTAATCAAAATTCCGGTGCCGCAGGAAGAGTTCGCCGGTGCGATGGGGCCTCCGATGGGACCGCTGGGGCTTCGGCGGGATCCGGTAGGGAGAGGCATGCCGGTAGCCGCCGGCCGCTTGCCGGGTTACTCTCGGCGTTCTACGTACGATAGAAGGGCGAGTCGGAAACCTTCGGAGCGGAGGTTTCGATGGGCTGCCATGAGCGGACTGCCATGAACGGATCGTCATGAACGAATTGCCATGAACGGAGCTGATCAATTCGATAGGCCCGCCGGGATGGCACTGCAGGTCCAGTTCACGAAGGACCTTGAAGAGGCTCAGGGCAAGCTGTTCGGCTACATCCACTCGTTGGTTCGGGACCTCGAAGATGCCGACGACTTATTCCAGCAGACTTGCTTGATCCTCTGGAAGAAGTACGGAGAGTTCGACCGGCAACGAAGCTTCTTCGCTTGGGCCTGCGGCATAGCGCGACTCGAAGTCTCGAACTTCCTCCGCGCTCGCTGCCGCAGCCGGATCTACTTCAGCGACGAGCTGAATTTGCTCCTCCTTGAGACCATGGAGAAGATCTCGCGGGACGAGGCAGCCGAGCGGCGCGAAGCTCTCGCCGGGTGCATGGTCAAGCTCCGCCAGCGGGACCGAAAGCTTCTCGAAGAATGCTACGGTGGACCCGCCAGCGTCACTGAGATCGCGGAGCGAAGCCGCCGCTCTCCTCAGAGCATCCACAACTCTCTCCGTAGGATCCGGCGAGCGCTGTTCGAATGCATCCACCGCACCCTGGCGCAGGAAATGAAAACTTGAGCGAACCAGATCGATTGAAAACTGACTTTTCGGGATCGATCGCCGATCTGGTGGATGGATATCTGACCGGCCGGATCGAAGCGGCAGGGCTATCGGAGCTGGAAGCGAAGCTGCTGGCGGACGAAGGGGCCCGACGAGAATTCTTGCGCTACTGCCAGATGCAGGCTGATATAGGCTTTGCGGTCCGCGCGTCGGTGGCGGGGAGGCGGGCGCTGCAGACCATCCAAGCGCCGGCGGCCCAAGCGCCGGCGGCAAGGAGGAGCCTCCTGGACGTGGGTGCAGTTGCCGGCAAGGCTCCGGGAATTTTGAGCGAGGGGCTTGACGCCAGGCCTCTCCGGCGGAAACTCCGCCTCATCGCCGCGATGGCCTTGGCTTGCTTGTTGGCCGCGGGCGCCTGGGGAATGGCCTCCCGATGGTGGGGGGACCGAGGGTCGCCTGCGGGAGGCGACCGTCCCGGGGTCACCGCCTGGCTCGTGAACGCGCAAGACTGTCAGTGGGAGGAGGCGATGGCCCCGACGGGGGACATGCGGGCCGGCGGGCTCTTGCGGATCAAGCGTGGCCTTGCCGAGGTCGGTTTCCGTTGCGGAGCCCGCATGGTGCTCGAGGGGCCGGCATCTCTGGAGATCCTGTCCGGTACGAGTGCGCGCATCCTTTGCGGTCGGGCGACGGTCAAGGTCCCCGAAAATGCCAGAGGCTTCACGGTCCTTTCCCCGCGAGGAAGGGTCGTCGACCTCGGAACGGAGTTCGGCATCTCGGTCGCCGAGGATGGAATCACGGAGGTCTTCGTCTTCAAAGGGCTGGTCGAGGCGGCCTCCGGCGGGGACCGGGACAGGAACCCGGCGGCGGTGAGGATCGGAGAGCGCCAGGCGGCCGTGCTGCGCAGAGAGGGCATCTCGTTCCTCCGGGAGTCGGAAGCCGCCGCTTCGCTTCAATTCGTGCGGAAGATCGTGCCGCCGTGGAGCATCGTCCCGCGCGCGCTCAGGATTGAATTCCGCGGAGCGGTCGATGGCACTCTGCGAGACGATCGAGGCGCCGGCACAGGCTTCACGCACCGCCTGCCGGGCACGGGATCGAGCTTGAACGAGCTGGACGCGAACCTCCAGCTCCGCGCCGCGGAGGGAAAGCTGGAGCTGCGCACGACAGCCAGCGACATCAACACCCAGTTCCGGCTGGACCAGGGTGAATACTTGGGGATGCGCCTATCCGAATTGGGCTTCAGCGGTACCGAGGACTTCGCGGTCGCCGTTTCGATTCCCGACATCCCTCCGATGGACTTCGTGGGGCAGTTCGGGCTTTTCGCCGGCTCGCGCAGCGACAGGGTGATCCGTGGAGGCCTGATCAGCCTCAGGAAGCCGGAAGCCTACTCGCTTTTCCTCGTCAATAACGACGGCGGACTCGATTCGGACTTGCACACGGTGGGCCTGCTGTCGACGGGAGACGATCTCATGCTCACGTTGCGGCGTGCCGGCGGCAAATACTCCCTCACCGTCGAGAACCGGACGACGGGCAGGTCCAGCGCCCTCGCCATCCGACATCCGGGCTATCTCGACGGCGAGAGCGATCTCGTCGTTGGGCTTTTTGCCGCGAATCCGCGCGGCGAGATGCGAAGGACTGTACTGATCGACGAGTTCGAAGCGACGGTCTGGACGGTCCCGCAGTAGCGGTGTTCCGGATTCTTCTCGCCCTATGGACCGTCCTCGCCGGCTGCGAGCGGTCCGGCGGAGCCCGCGGCGGCGCCGCTGGTCCGCTCCTCGTCGACGCCACCTCCAGCCTGGGCCTTGAGGCGGCTCCACAGGCGTGGCCCGACGGGCGCTACCGCCTTCCGGAGCTCTCTGCGGGCGGCGTCGCGCTTTTCGACTTCGATGGGGACGGCGACATCGACATTTTTCAGGCCTGCGCCCCTCCGCCCGATCGTCCGGATACCCCTGCACCGGACCGACTCTTTCGACAGGAGCCGAACGGGTCATTCCAGGAGGTCCCCGGCGCCGCGGGGCTCGCCGATCCCGGCTACGGGAACGGCGTGGCCCTCGGAGACATCGACGGCGATGGCGACAAGGACGTCTTCATCGCCAACCTCGGCCAGGACTCTCTCTACGAAAACCGCGGCGGCGGAAGTTTCGCCGAAATCAGCGGCGCGGCCGGCATCCTGGATGACGGCTGGTCGACCTCGGCAGCGTTCCTCGACTTCGACCGCGACGGCGATCTCGACCTCTTCGTAGCCCGGTATCTCATCGATGACCCTTCCATCGAATGCAGGACGTCCCGCAGCGCCCCGCGGGACTACTGCGGACCCTCGCGCTACCGTGGAGTGCGCGACCTCCTCTTCAGGAACCGCGGCGACGGCACGTTCGAGGAGGTTGGCCTCGAGGCCGGGATCCGGGAGGAACGGCCCGGCTTCGGCGCCGTCTGCCTCGACTTCACCGGTGATGGCTGGGTGGACATCTTCGTCGCCAACGACATGCAGCCGAACCAGCTCTGGGTCAACCAGAGGAACGGAACGTTCATCGACCGGGCGCTCGAGCTGGGCTGCGCCGTCTGCGGGGCGGGGAAACCGCAGGCAGGGATGGGGGTGGCGGCGGGAGATGTGGACGGGGATGGCAGGATCGACCTCCTGGTGACGAACCTCGCCGACCAGTCGAACACCCT
>Ga0187892_10005307_pt1 | contig 20396 bp, 23 predicted proteins | sample MA1701073metaG_FD_139345 | JGI IMG/M metagenome (GOLD analysis project Ga0187892, IMG submission 139345) | Bio-ooze microbial communities from a basaltic lava cave in the Kipuka Kanohina Cave System on the Island of Hawaii, USA - MA170107-3 metaG ... | reverse complement strand
TGGGCGGTCAGTCGGGCGTGACGTGCACGACGTACCGCCGAAGCTCGGACGGCTCGACGTCCCACGGCGCCCGGAAGCGGCATTCGACGGCGTCCTGGCCGGCCTCGTGGGCGTGGATCTTGACGCCCCACTTGGGCGGGTCGGTCGGGCGCAGGCCTTCGTCGACGATCTCCAGCAGGTCGCCGACCACCTCCACGTGCCAGACGTTGCCGGGCAGGGGGTTGATGGGCAGCCGCAACTCGAAGTCGGCGCCCTCCCGCACCTTCACCACCGTCACCTGCTCCTCGGGGCCGGTGTCGTCGCCCTCGACGCCGTCGTCGTTCTCGGCGGCTGCCTCGGCCTCGGCCTCCGCCCCCGCGCCGGGCGGCGGGACCTCCAGCGACGGGTCGTACTCGGGCGGCGGCGGGCGGGGATCCTCCAGCACCCAGATCCACCCCTCGCGCTCCTGGGTGGCGAAGGTGGGGAGGTACCCGGGCTTGGTCTTCCACAGCCGTTCGGGGCCGAACCGCTCGGTGGGGAAGATGTTCCTGCCCGTCCGGGCGTCGTAGATGTACTGGTGGCGGGGGCAGCGGATCTGGTTGTTCCACAGCGCCGCCGTCTCCAGGTCGGTGCCCTGGTGCGGGCAGTTCGACGCGAACGCCACCGCGTCGCCGTTCTGGAGCCGGGCGAGCAGGACCAGGCGCCGGCCCATGGTGGCCGGGAAGATGTCTCCCTCCCTGAGATCGGCGCTGCGGAGAGTGCGCCGCCAGCCCTTCTCCGCCATCAGGCCGGCGCGCCCTCGTCGTCGTCGAGCACGAGCCCCATCATGACCGAGTCCCACAGCTCCCCGTCCCGCCGGCGGTAGTGGCGCCGCCGGCGCCCCTCGACCACGAACCCGTGCCGCTGGTACAGCCGGATGGCGGCCTCGTTGTGGGGCCACACCTCCAGGCCGATCTTGTGGGCGCCGAGCCGGCGGGCGGCGGCGATCGCTCCGGCCAGCAGCGCCCCGCCCACGCCCCGGCGCCGCCAGCCCGGCGCCACGCACATCCCCATCCCCGCCACCCCGAAAGGGGCCACCTCCATCACCAGCATCCCCACGACCGCACCGGCGTCGGCCGCCACCAGGAACGCCCGCCCCTCGGCGCCGACCGACGCGGCGAACCGTTCCCGCCGTTCGACCGGGTCGAACCCCGGCTCGGTGCCCATCCACGCACCCTCGTCGACCACCGCCTCGAACACGGCGAGGGCGCCGTCGACGTCGCTCGCAGTGGCGGGCCGCACGGTCACGCTCACCGCCACCCGCGGCCTCGAGCCGCGGCCGCGGATCGGGGCCCGGACGTGGGGGCCCCGCCGTGCCGGGCGCCACGGTCCCGGGAGCTACGGTCCGGGGAGGTTCGGCCCCGGGCGCCACGGTCCGGCCCAGTGCTCGGGTCGGTGTCACGGCCGGGGGCGCCGCCGTGCCGGGAGCCACGGTCCCGGGCGCCGCCGTGCCGGGAGCCACGGTCCCGGGCGCCACTGGCCGGGGAGGTTCGGCCCCGGGCGCCACGGTCCCCGGAGGTTCGGCCCCGGGCGCCACGGTCCGGCCCAGTGCTCGGGTCGGTGTCACGGCCGGGGCCGCCGCCGTGCCGGGAGCCACCGTCCATGGAGCTACGGTCCGGGGAGGTTCGGCCGCGGGCGCCACGGCCGGGGGCGCCGCCGTGCCGGGAGCCACCGTCCATGGAGCTACGGTCCGGGGAGGTTCGGCCCCGGGCGCCACGGCCGGGGGCGCCGCCGTGCCGGGCGCCACGGTCCGGGGAGGTTCGGCCTCGGGCGCTTGGCCCCCGCGCGCCACGGCGCCGGGCGCGATCGGCGCCGGGCCGCGGGTCCGGTTCGGCCCGGGCGTCCGTCACCGCATCCGGCTGGTCGCCAGGCGCAGCACCAACCGGGTCAGCGGCCACGGCGACAGCCGTGTCATCACGGCCGTCAAGCGGTTCTGGGCGCCGGTGACCACCTCGGCGCGCCCCCGGTCCAGCGCCTTCAGGGAGATGCGCACGACCTGCTCGGGCGTCATCCACACCGGACCCGGGATCGAGTGCTGGCCGAAGTTGCCGTGGTCCTGGAAGCCGGTGCGGGTGAACCCCGGGAGCACGTTGAGGACCTGCACTCCCGTCCCCCGCAGCTCGGCTGCCACCCCCCGGGAGAAGGTGGTCACGAAGGCCTTGGTGGCGGCGTAGGTGGACCAGCCGGGCAGCGGTTGCTCGCCCGACACCGACGACACGTTGACGACCGCCCCCCCGCCCCGCGCGACCATCGGCCCCAGGGCGGCCCGGGTCAGCCGGACGAGCGCCTGCACGTTGACCCGCACCATCTCGTCCTCGCGCCCCACCGGCAGCTCGTGGAACTTCCCCGCGGTCCCGAACCCGGCGCTGTTGACCACCAGGTCGACGGGCCGGGCGGGGTCGGTCAGCCGGGCCTCGACCTCCGCCAACTGCTCGTCGACGGCCAGATCGGCGACGAGGACCTCGACGCGGACGCCGGCCAGCTCGCGCGCCAGCTCCTCCAGCTTGTCGTGCCGCCGGGCGACCACGACCAGGTCCATGCCCCGGCCGGCCAGGGCCACGGCGAACGCCCGCCCGATCCCGCTTGACGCCCCGGTGACGAGCGCCGTCCCCCCGTGCGTCACGGGTAGACGCGCAGTTCGACGACGTTGCCGTCGGGGTCACGGACGTACAGGGCCGTGGCCATGCCCTGGGCGCCCCACCGCGGCCCCGGCCCCTCGACCACCGCGAAGCGTCCCGACCGGGCCAGCTCGGCCAGGTCCACGTCCTGCACGGCCAGGCAGAAGTGGTCGACGTTCTGGCCCGTCCGCTCCCCGCCGACGAGGTCGATCACGGCCTGGTCGCTGACGCGGACCGAAGGGAAGGGGGCCTCGCCCCGCCGCCACTCGTCCGCCCGCTCGGGCGCCAGCCCCAGGTCGCCCGTGTACCAGGCCAGCGAGCGCTCGACGTCGGCCACTCGCAGGACGAGATGGTCGAGTGCGGCCGGTCGCATGACGGCGCAGGCTACCCGCGCCTACCCGGTCGGGATGGTAGGGACCGGGGTGTCGTCCAGCATCCGCTGGGCCAGGGTGAGGACGGCCGCGAACCCGGCGGTGGCGCCCGCCTTGAGCACGCCGGCGTCGAGGTTGAGCACGGGCCCTGCGGTCAGGACGGCCAGGAAAGACTGGACGAAGGTGCGGGCGGCCCGCAGGGCGGCCGACCGGGCGATCAACGTGAGCCGTGGCCGCCGCACCGCGGTCGCGGCGGGCGCGGCGGGCGCGGCGGAAGCCGCGGTCGCGGCGGGCGCGGCGGGCGCGGCGGTCGCGGCGGAAGCCGCGGAAGCGGCAGAGGCGGGGAGAGCGATGTCGGTCATGGGAGGTCCTTTCGTCCGTTCATCCCATGGAGTCGCCCCACGCCCCTGGTGATACCGGTCCAAGTGCGCTTTGATGCGGGGCGGTGGAGCACGACCACGAGCACGAGCACGATCCCCACGACGCCACCAAGCACGTCGACCTGGTCCTCGAAGGGGGCGGGGTTAAGAACGTCGCCCTCCTGGGCGCGGTCGTCGCCCTGAGCGAGGCCGGCTACGAGTTCCCCCGGGTGGCGGGGACGAGCGGCGGCGCCATCATCGCCGCCGCCGTCGCCGCCTACCAGCGGGCCGGGCTCGACCTCGGCGGCCTGGTCGACTTCGTGGCGACCATCGACAACCGGCGGTTCACGGAGTACCGCAAGCGGGGCCGGATCGCGGGGCCGCTTTCTGGCGTCGCCGACCTCCTGCGCCACGGCGGCATGCACGCCAGCGACTATGTCAACGAGATCCTCGAGCCGCCGCTGGCCAAGGCGGGCGCGAGCACCTTCGGGGACCTCCGGGTCGACGACGACCACGGCACCGGTCTGCCGGAGGCGCAGCGGTACTCGCTGGTCGTCTTCGTGAGCGACCTGACCCGCCGGGTGCTGGTGCGCCTGCCGTGGGACTACGCGGAGTACGGGCTGGAGCCCGACGACCAGCCGATCATCGCCGCCGTGCAGGCGTCGATGTCGATCCCGTTCTACTTCAAGCCGGTGAAGGTACCGACCCGGGGCGGGGCCGTGACCTGGGTGGACGGCGGGCTCCTGGTCAACTTCCCCATCACCACCTTCGACCGCACCGACGCCAAACCGCCCCGGTGGCCCACATGGGGCGTGAAGGTCAGCGGCTCCCCCCGGGCGAGCATGGACCGCCCCATCCGGGGGGCGCTGCAACTGGGGGTGCGCTGCTTGCAGACGATCACCAGCGACTGGTACCGGGCCTGGCTGGCGGAGGAGGGGGCGGGACGGCGCACGATCATGGTGGACACCTCCGCCGTCAGCTCGACCGACTTCAACCTGACTGCGAAGCAGAGCCGCCAGCTGTTCGACAACGGGCGCCAGGCGGCCACCGCCTTCCTCGAACGCCTGGGCTGACCCGCTGGTAGCTTGCCGCCGGCCGACCATGAAGCTCATCACCGCCATCGTCAAGCCGTACAAGCTCGAGGACGTGAAGGAGGTGGTGCGCGGCCTGGGCGTCAACGGCATGACCGTGTCGGAGTCGCGGGGGTTCGGCCGCCAGCGGGGCCACGTGGAGGTCTACCGGGGCGCCGAGTACACCGTCGACCTCGTGCCCAAGGTGAAGGTCGAGATCGTCGTCGAGGACGAGGCCGTCGACCGGGTGGTGCAGGCGATCATGGACGCGGCCCGCACCGAGCACATCGGCGACGGCAAGGTCTGGGTCGTCCCGGTCGAGCAGGTGGTCCGCATCCGCACCGGCGAAATGGGACACGCGGCGCTGTAGCGGCGAAACTGGCGCATGCCGGCCGCCGTACCTGACAGCATCCTGAACGTCCGCAACGACCCCTCGCTGCGGGGCGCGGCGCTGTGCCGGCGGCTGGCGGAGGCCACCGACCGGTGGCTGGCGGGGCTGTTCGGGGCCGCCGGCGCGCCCAAGGGCGTGGCCCTGGTGGCGGTGGGCGGGTACGGGCGCGCCGAGCTGAGCCCGGGGAGCGACATCGACCTGGTGCTGGTCGACGGGGCGAAGCGGGGCGACAAGCGGGAGTTGGCCCGCCTGGCCGAGCGCATCTGGTACCCGGTGTGGGACGCCGGGGTGAAGCTGGGGCACGCGGTGCGGACGACCAAGGAGGCCCTGGCCCTGGCCGCCACCGACCTGGACACGGCCACGTCCCTCCTCTCGGTGCGGCTCATCGCCGGGGACCCGGCCGTGGCCGGCGACCTGGCGCAGCGGGCCGCCGCCCAGTGGCGCTCCCGTCCCAACCGGTGGCTGGCGTTGCTGTCGGCGTCGGTGGCGGGGCGCCACGCCAAGTTCGGCGAGGTGGCCTTCCTGCTCGAGCCCGACCTCAAGGAGGGCCGGGGCGGGCTGCGTGACGTGCACGCCCTGCGCTGGGCGGAAGCGGCCCAGCGCATCCTGCTGGACGAGGACCACGAGGCGCTCGAAGCCGCCTACGAGACGATCCTGGCCGCCCGGGTCGAGCTGCACCGCCGGACGGGGAAGGCCACCGACCGCCTGCTCCTCCAGGAGCAGGACGGGGTGGCCGAGGCGCTGGGCGGCACGGGCGCCGACGCACGCGCCGACGCACGCGCCGGCGCCGACGCACTCATGGCCCGGGTGGCGGCGGCGGCCCGCACCATCGCCTGGACGAGCGACGAGGCGTGGCAGCGGATCGACGCCTCCCTGGCCGGTCCTGGCGGCCGGGTCGCCAGCCGGGACCAGCCCATCGGGGCCGGGTTGGTGCTCCGGGACGGCCTGGTCGAACTCGCGCCGGGGGTGGACCCGGCCACCGACCCCGGCCTGGCGCTGCGGGCCGCCGCCGCGGCCGCATCGGAGGAGACCCGCTTGGGGCGGGCCACGCTCAGCCGCCTGGCGGCGGCCGCCGAGGCGGCGCCGCTGCCCGAACCGTGGCCCGACGAGGCCCGCCGCAGCTTCCTCCGCCTGCTCGGGGCGGGCGATGCCGCGCTGCCGGTGCTGGAGGCCCTCGACCAGAAGGGCCTGCTGGTCCGCCTGGTGCCGGAATGGGAGCGCGTGCGGTGCCTGCCCCAGCGCAACGCCTACCACCGCTTCACCGTCGACCGGCACCTGAGCGAGACGGCCGCCGGCGCCGCCGCCCTGGCGGCGCGGGTCCGCCGCCCCGACCTGCTGCTGCTCGGCGCCTGGCTGCACGACATCGGCAAGGGCTTCCGCCCCGGCGACCACAGCGAGACGGGCGTGCCGGTGGTGGAGGCAGTCGCCACCCGCATGGGCTTCCGCCCCGCCGACGTCGGGGTCCTCGCCGCCCTGGTCCGCCACCACCTCCTGCTGGCCGACGCCGCCACCCGCCGCGACGTGCAGGACCCGGCCACGGTCGAGGCGGTGGCCGCGGCGGTGGGCGACACCGGCACGCTGGAGTTGCTTCACGCCCTCACCGAGGCCGACTCCATCGCCACCGGGCCGGCGGCGTGGAGCCCGTGGAAGGCCGGTCTGGTGGACGAGCTGGTGGGCCGGGTGCGCAAGGCCCTGGCCGGGGCGCCCCACGAGGAAGACGCCGACGAGTTCCCCGACGCCCGCCAGCGCGAGCTGGTGGCCCGGGCCCGGGCGACGGGCGAGCTGGCCCTGGTCGGCGAGGGCGCGCACCTCCTCCTGGCCGCTCCCGACCGGCGCGGCCTGTTCTGCCGGGTGGCGGGGACGCTGGCCCTCCACTCCCTGGACGTGCTCTCGGCCCGCATCTGGTCGAGCGACGACGGCGTCGGCCTCGAGGAGTTCCGGGTGGCGCCGGTGTACGGCGGCGAGCCCCGCTGGGACGCGGTCGAGGCCGACATCCAGCGGGTGTTGATGGGGCGGCTCTCCTTGGAGGCCCGGCTGGCGGAACGGACCCGGGCCTACGCGGGCCGGGCGCGCCAGACAGCGGCGGCGCCGGCCCGCACCGCGGTGACGGTCGACAACGACGCGTCCGCGGCGGCCACCGTCGTCGAGGTGCACGCCCCGGACCGCATCGGCGCCCTGTACCGCATTACCCGCGCCCTGGCCGACCTCGAGCTGGACATCCGCCACGCCAAGGTCGCCTCGCTGGGCCACGAGGTGGTGGACACCTTCTACGTGGTCGAGGCCGCTGGCGAGAAGCTGCTCGACCCCGACCACTGCCGGGAGGTGGAGCGCGCTGTCCTGATCGAGCTGTCGCGGACGTAAGCTCACCGCCGGCACGCAATCCGAGCGCGGGAGGTACATCAGAATGCGAAAGTTCGCCCTTGCGGCCCTGCTGGCCTCGGCGGCGGCGCTGCTCGCCGGCATCACGCCGGTGCACGCCGACGACGCCATCCTCACCACCACCCTCTCTGGGGCCGCCGAGGTTCCCGGCCCCGGCGACCCCGACGCCTCCGGCTCGGCGGTCGTCTTCATCGACGATGACTCCAACAGCCTGTGCCTGTTCCTGCGCTGGCGCAACGTGGACGGCACACCCAGCGGCCTCCACATCCACCGGGCGCCGGTCGGAGTCGCGGGGCCGGTCCTGGTCGGGTTCGCGACGCCGGGGCCGGGCCGGACGAGCACCTTCCAGTGCGTCCACGTCGAGGACGAGGAGATCCTCGACGCCATCGCCGCCAACCCCCAGCAGCACTACCTCAACCTGCACACCCCGGTGTTCCCGCCCGGGGCCATCCGCGGCCAGCTCCAGGCCGCCTAGAGGCGTGGACCTCGACGAGGCCCGGGCCTTCATCGGCGAGCACCACGCCGCCGTCCTCGCCACCCGCAAGAAGAGCGGCGGCATCCAGTTGACCCCGGTCTCGGCCGGCGTGGACGGCGAGGGCCGAGTCATCGTCAGCAGCCGGGAGCGGGCCTTCAAGGTGCGCAACGCACGCCGCGACCCCTACGTCTCGCTCCTCATCCTGAGCGACGGCATCAGCGGCCGGTGGATCCAGGTCGAGGGCCGGGCCGAGGTCCTGTCCCTGCCCGACGCCATGGAGCCGCTGGTCGACTACTACCGGGGGATCTCGGGCGAGCACCCGAACTGGGCCGAGTACCGCGAGGCCATGGAGCGGGACGAGCGGGTGCTGGTGCGGGTCACCCTGGAGCGGGCCGGCCCCGATCGGGCGTTCTGAGGTGACGGGCCCGGTTGCGGCGGCGGACGCCATCCGGGCCGGCGACGAGCAGAACGGGCGGCGACTGGCGGAGATGAACCGCACGGCGGAGCGGAGCCTGTTGGCCATCATCGGCGGCGTGGAGGGCGGGTGCTGCGCCTCCTTGTCCTTGCGCTGGCGGCTGGAGCTTTCCCATGCCCGGGTCGCCGAGGGTGGAGGGGCCCAGGCTTGAGGCCAACGCTGGTCGTCGTGAGCGGCGCCCCGGGTTCGGGAAAGACCACGCTCGCCCGCCATCTCTCCGACCGGCTCCGCCTGCCACATCTCAACCGTGACGCCGTGTTCTGGGGACTGCGGTGGACTGCCCGGGACCTATCGGTCGACGCGGTGGGCCCTGGCGTGCCGGCCTTCCACGAAGCCATCGCCACCTTCCTGGGAAGCGGCGTCAGCCTCGTCGCCGACGCCACGCTCTACCGCGGCGTGTCCGAGCAGGACATCACGTCGCTCGTCGCCCTCGCCGATGCGATCAATGTGCACTGCCGGGCCGCCGACGCCGTCGAGCGGTTCCGGGAGCGCGAAGCCCGAAGCGCCGACCGGCTGGCGCCCATCGACTCGCTCGTTGCCCGGGTTCGCACCGATCTTCCCCGCACCGTGGACCCCCTCCTCCTCGACTGGCCCGTCATCGAGGTCGATACCACGAGCGGGTACTCCCCGACGTTGGACGAGATCGTCGCCTTGGTGCCGCCGGGTCGGCCCCGCCCCGGTCGCGATCCTTCGCCAACTGCCCTCGCGCTGGCCGCCGGCGGCCTTGGGCTCGACTACGGCACGGTCGTGCTCGTCGAGAGCGACGAGCGCTGGCCCGCAGCCTTCGAGCGCCTCGCTCGGGACCTGATGGCCTGCCTGGGCGACGCCGCCGTCGCGATCGAGCACGTCGGCTCCACCGCTGTGCCAGGACTCATCTCGAAGCCGATCCTCGACGTTGCTGTTGGCCTTCAGCCAGCCACCGCCGCCCAGGTGGTCAACGAGGTCTTGGAGCGCAACGGATTCGAGTATCGCGGGGACCATGGCGACCAGGGTGGCCGGCTGTTCGCCCTTAACGTCCGCCCGCAACGCCGAGTCGCTCACCTCCACGTCGTCGACTACGGGGACGCCCGGTGGCGGCGCTACCTGACTTTCCGGGACCGGCTTCGTGATGACGCCGACGCCCGAGAGCGCTACGCCGCGGTGAAACGCGAGCTGGCGCTTCGGTTCCCGGACAGCCGTCCCAGCTACACGGCTGGGAAGGCCTCGATCGTCGGCGCCATCGTGGCCGAACCCCCGTCGGGCGCTCGTCGACAAGGCGAGCCCAGCCTCAGTTGATCCCCGACCGGCGGCGACGCTTCAACGCAGCGGCACAGGACTACGACAACAGCCGTCCCGGCTACCCAGAGGACCTGGTGGGGCGGCTCGATCCGCCGGGGGACGCGATCGAGATCGGCTGCGGAAGCGGCCAACTCACCGTCGCCTTGGTGGCGAGGGGGCACCGGGTGGTCGCCGTTGACCTCGGTGCAGACCTGCTCGCTCGCGCCCGAAGCAGGTGCCCTCAGGCCGAGTTCCTCCTCGGGAGATTCGAGGAGGTTGACCTCAAGGGCCGCACCTTCGACCTTGCCGTGGCGGCTACCGCGTTCCACTGGGTCGACCCAGACCTGGGCTACGCCAAGGTCGCGTCAGTGCTTGGGCCCGGTGGCCGACCGGCGCTCCTGTCCCACCGCGTCATGGCCCGCCGGTCGCGGCTGGAGCGGGCTTTGGTCCCGTCGAAGTCTCGTGGGTCGAGTGGGATGAACTTTTGACCGCGCCGGCGCTGCTTGCGTCGCTCAGGTCCACCACCGCGTGGCCGAGCGTTCCTGAGGACCAGCGCATCCGACTGCACGATGCGATCGGGGAACTCGTGGAACGACATGGTGGCCGGCTCCCGCGCCGGCGCATCACCTTCCTCGCCGTCGCCGCGGTTCGTGGACGCCGTGAGTGATCGGAGCTACGCAGTCCTTTCGCTGCCGCCGGATCGGCGGAGCAGCCGAGGCTAGCCTCGACTATACGCGTGAACGCCGAGACGGCCCAGAGCCGTGAGCACGTGAGGCTGCCGGCGAGGCCTTGACCCCGCCGGCACGGGCGCCGCCCTTCTCGTCGCTGCGACGGACCGCTGACTGCGAAGGGAGGTGAGGAAACGTGGCCCATGTCAACCAGAGGATCGAGCAACCTGCGTGGCAGGCGTTCGTCGAGCGGCGCCGCGTCGGCGATCGTGTCGAAGGTGTCGTGTCGAGCCTGGTGTCGTTCGGCGCGTTCGTCGAAGTCGGCGACGGCGTCGAGGGGCTCCTGCATCGGTCGGCCTGGCACTCCAGGCCGGAGATGGGATCGGTCGTCGAGGTGAAGCTCGCAGCCATCGACGTTGTCAACCGACGGTTGAGCCTGGTGCAGAGCTAGGAGGGTGCTGATTCGCGGGTCGACGGCTCCGCCGTCGACAGCCTGACCAGGACTTTCGCGTGCGGTGTGCGGCCATCAGGCCTCTTAATCAGCACCCTCCTGGCACTCTCGCGGCTGAGGCAGGGAACCGTCATAGGCCGCTCAGGCGGCCGCCGCGTAGGCATGCGCCAGCTCAGCGGCGAACTGCTTGAACTCGGTCGGGGTCGTGTTCGTCTCGTTGCGGCCCTCGAGCGAGTGCAGCCGGCCCAGGCTCAGCGCCTGGTTGAACTCCAGGAGCAGCAAGGCGAAGTTCGGTGTGAACCCGGCGATCCCGGTCAGGACGGCCGCGAGGCCTTCGTCGGGCACCTGGATGTACTGGAGGCCCGGCTGGCCGATCGCGTCGCCGATGACGGCCGCCACCTCCGTGTAGGTCATGTCGCGGGGGCCGAGCAGCTCGCGGACCACAGCACCCGTCCACCTGCGCTCGCGGAGCGCCCGCGCTGCGACCGCGGCGATGTCGGCGGTGGCGATCATCGGCACCTTGGCGAAGGGCGCCACCGAGTCGGCGAGGACGCCCTCGTGGCGGATCGTCTCCAGCGCCGAGTGGAAGCTCTCGAAGAAGGCGCCCGGGCGCAGGAACATGACGTTGACGCCGTCGAGCGCCCCCAGCCTCTGCTCCTGGCGGTGCAGGCTGGCGATGAAACCGTTGCCACTCGCCAGCTCGGCGCCGATCGAGCTCAGCGCGACCACGTGGCGCACCCCGCTCTGGCGGACCGCCGACGCGATCGCCTCGCCCCGGCGGTCCTGGTCGGCGTGGTAGTCGGGCAGCGTCGGGTCGAACGAGGTGAGTGTGTAGACCGCGTCGGCGCCGGCGAAGGCGCTGGCCAGGAAGTCGGCGTCGCGTACGTCGCCGGCGACGGTGTCGGCTCCGAGCGCACGCAGTTGGGCGAGCTTCTCGGGCGAACGGCCGAGCGCCCGCACGTCCTCACCGGTTTCGAGCAGCAGCTCGCTGACCTTGCGGCCGGTGTTTCCGGTGGCGCCCATCACGGTGATCATCTTCGTTCCTCCTCTTCGACGACTTGCAGCGAATCCAGCATGAGGTGCGCTGCTCGGACTGTCTATGACTACGAAGCCGCACTTCATGCTCGTTCGTCCGCTGATGCTGGACGGCAGGGCGTCTCGCCGCGATACTCGGTCCGTGGTGACCGATCCCTGGCCCTCAGCCGCCGACGCCCTCGGCGAGGCACTGCACTTCCTCGAGCTGCGCGGCGCCTTCTACTGCCGCTCGGAGTTCACCGCCCCCTTCGGGCTCGAGCTGCCGCCGCTGGAGGGGTACCTCTGGTTCCACGTCATCACCTCGGGGAGCTGCTGGCTCGAGACGCCAGAGGCCGAGTCGCGACGCCTGACCGCGAGCGAGCTCGCGCTGGTTCCTCACGGAGACGGCCACCGGCTGCGCAGCGAACCCGATACGCCGACGCCGAGCATCTTCGAGCTGGAGCGCGAACAGCTCGGTGAGCGCTACGAGATCCTGCGCCACGGGGGCGGGGGCGGGCGCATCGACATGGTCTGCGGGGCCGTCCGATTCGACCATCCGGCGGCGAGGCAGTTGCTGACCGTGCTGCCCCGGATCCTCACCTTCGACCCAGCCACGAGCCCGACGCAGCTCGAGTGGGTGCACGCCACCCTGCGGCTGATGGCGCTCGAGGCGGGCGGCCTGCGGCCCGGCGGCGAGACGGTGATCACCCGCCTCTCCGACGTGCTCGTGGTGCAGGCGCTGCGCGCTTGGCTGGAGAGCGACCCGGCGGCGCGGTCAGGCTGGCTCGGGGCGCTCCAGGATTCCCAGATCGGCCGGGCCGTCGCGCTGATCCACCGCGAGCCTGCTCGGACGTGGACCGTCGCCTCCCTCGCAAGCGAGATCGCGATGTCCCGCTCGGCCTTCGCAGCTCGCTTCACCGAGCTCGTCGGCGAGCCGGCGATGAGCTATGTGACCCGCTGGCGCATGCACCTCGCCGCCACGGCGCTGCGCCACGAAGGGGTCACGGTGGCCGAGCTCGCGCCTCGTCTCGGCTATCGGTCCGAGGCCGCCTTCGCACGTGCGTTCAAGCGGGTGATGGGATCACCGCCGGGAGAGGTCAGACGGGCGGCACACGCCTCGTAAGCGTTCTCGCCTGAGGACATGAGGGCCGGTGCTGTCGGAGTGCACCGTCTCCGGAGGATCGACCCCTTCGCCGCGGCCGCCATTGCCATTGACAAGAGCCCAGGGCGTCTCCACCCGATACCCCCTCCAGGGCGGTCAGGGCGACCGCGGCGAGCAACTCGCTCGGATGGCACCGCCGGATGATCGAACTCAACTGACCTTCAAGAACCGGCGCAGGGCCTCGCGCACGATCTCCGAGGGGGTCGTCTCCTCCTGAGCGGCACGCTCGTCGAGCGCCTGGCGAAGCTCGGGCTCGAGCCGTACGGGGAACGACTCGGCCGGCCCGGACCCCATCGCCGGCCGCCCAGGACGGCGACCCAACTTCGACACGTCGAGCCCCGCCTCGGCCTCATCCGCCATCCGCTCGAGAACGTCATCGGTCAACTCGACGCCGGTCTTCGAGCGGCCACGGGACTTTCGTTCAGGCATGGCTGCCTCCTTCACCGCGGAGGAACGGCTCGTACTTGGCGCGCATGCGCATGGCGTGGATCACAAGCTCGGACCCGTCGTCGCGGACCACCGCCACCACCTCGCGCAGGTTCCCCGCACGGTCGGCGCCCAGGTACAAGACCTTGCCGTCGTCCTGCTCACCAACCGCGAGAGCGTTGTCCATCGCGTGCCTGATGTCGTCATCGGTGATCCCGTGCCTGCGAGCGGAGTAGAAGATCTCCACGTGGCGAGTATCGTATCGCGAAACTCGCCGGAAGATCTGTCGCGGCTCCGCGGCGGCCAGCGGGGCGCGCCGCGTTCGCGCAGAGGCTGCGCCTCGTCGGAGCCGAAAGGGATGCTCCACGCGGCTGCCCAGCCGACGGGGAGCGCCACCATCGTTGAGGGAAACTACGCACGTGGGCCGCAACGACTTCGAGGGCCGGAAGGTTCGGCTGCGCGCCATCGAGCCCGACGAGTGGGAGCAGTTCCTGGTCTTTGAAGGCGACACGGATCTCGCACGCCTCAGTGGCTTGACCCATCTGCCGGCTTCCCGGGCGTCAACGCGGCAATGGGCGCAAGAGGCGTCCGAGCGCAAGGAAGGCGATCAGGTGGCGCTTCGCGTTGAGACCCTCGACGGCGCGTTGGTGGGATGGATCAACGTCGGGCAAACCGATCGCCGCAACGGGCTCTTCACCTACGCCATCGGCATCGGACGAGACCATTGGCGACAAGGTTACGGCTCGGAGGCGGTCGTGCTCCTGCTGCGCTTCTACTTCGCTGAACTCGCCTATCGGAAGGTCGAAACGAAGGTCTACTCATTCAACGAGCCGTCCCTGAGCTTCCATGACTACCTCGGCTTCACACGCGAGGGATGCCGCCGTGCGGCGCATTTCACGGCTGGCGGGGGCTGGCGGGTACCACGACGTGATCCTCTTCGAGGTTCTGATCGTCCGCTTTACGGTCAACGGCCAATCCTGGGAACTCCGGTATCAGAACCTAGTCTTCGGGCTGGGCCTCGTAGGCACGGTCGACCTGTGCGGGCCTCCGGGATGCGAGTCTGGCGTCGGGTTCAAGTTCAATTCGCTAGGTGTCCAGATACCTGGGTTTACCTTCCCGCCCGGCGGCACAAGCACCCACAACCACCACGACGGCTACCACCAGCACAACGGCACCGCCAAGCACTTCTACTTCTACGACTACAACGACATCCCACGGTTGCTTCAACCTCGACCACATCGACGACTACAACCGTCATGGGTACGACCACTTCGACAACACGGCACAACACGGCCGGCGTTGCCTGACCGCTGTGCCGAGCTTCGCCGCCAATACGAGGCCGCAACCATCAACTTCGTTGAGACACAACTGGCGAATGCGCTACGTACTGCAGGGTGTCCGGTGCCGTAACAGCTTCTCGGGAAGCCGGATGATGTCATGCAGAGCCCGAGCCAGCTTCGGCCGGGCTCTGCCACTTCCGCCTTCGTTTCCCTCGATCGGCTACGCTGAGATTCGGGCACCGCCGGGAAAGGCACGGAATGGCCAAGACTGTCATAGTCGTTTTGCGGTGCGACCGTTGCAAAGCAGAGAAGGATGAGCAAGTTGATGGCACCGAGAGCTTCGAGTTCGCCTACGACGACTTCAGCTACTCACTCGACCTCTGCGCCGCTCATGCCGAGGACTTCCACAACACCGTTCAATCGCTGATCAGCTGGTCGAGCGAACGAAGTCGGGTTGGCACTGTTCGCCGAGCCCGTTCGACCAACGACTCGGCCGCTCCCAGCTTGGAACCAAGCATGCCCCGGCGCTCATCGAGCGATCGCGACCGCTTGAAGGCCATCCGCGAGTGGGCACGTCAGAACGGCCACTCCGACCTCAGCGACCGTGGCCGCATCCCGCAGCGCATCATCGCCGAGTACGAGGGCCGCTGACCCTTAGCGAAGGCAATGCCGACTGACCGATCAAGACCCGGCGGGCGTCCATTCCTCTCGGTCCACAGACTGCGGTCATTGACAGCGGCTCCCGTGGAACGCTACGTTCTCTGGGCGATCTTGGCACCGGTCCGCCCCCCGGTACCGCGAGAGCACAACTGCCGCGTACCGATTGGGGGCTGAGATGCTGTATCGTGCATGCCCGATGCGAATGCCAGCAATAGCGAAAGCCGTTGACATTGTTGGCACCGAATGCCACACTGATTCTTAATGATGTCTGAATCAAGCCGAACAACGTTACGTGATCTGCTGCCACCAAACACTGTGGACGGCGAAATCACCGCTGAGGAGCTTGAACGGATGTTTCCAGACAAGAAACCCGCGGACGCCCGGGAGGCGACTGAGCGCCCCGGTGAGGGCCGGGTGCGAATAGTGCCACCGGAACTAGTGCAGCTTGTGATTGCAGCCCAAGAGGCTAACGACCAGTTCCGCGACCCGCCGCGCCCGGTATCACCCGGTTCTTGACTCTTTCGCGGCGGCACCCTCCTATTGCCTAGCTTCTCCGACTTCCAACTGACGACACTCATTCAGTCGGCGGATAGAGCTGTCATCGTTGCGAAGGATGGGACTGGCAGGCGCTGCGGGTACGTCGTTTTGAGACTGCGCGTCCGGTTGTCGAGTCATGGTTCAGATGCCGCGGGTGAAGCCGCTGAGTTGGAGTGGATCGAAACCGATCCGGATCACGCAAACCGGGCGATGGTGGCGAGGCTGCTGCTCTGCAAGACGCTACACCTGGTCCTGTGGGCGCTAGGTGCCGATTCGGGATCAGGGCTATTCTTCGCAGCGGGACATCCTGGCGTCGCGCGTTTCGCGCGCCATTGCGAACATATCGTCAGCGCCGGCGAATCGCCGTTCTCGGGAGTTCCTTTCTTCTTCATGACGACTGAAGCAATAAATCGACTGCGTGTTCGGTTTTGCAAAGAGATCGAGAGTATCGCTGAATTAGTCTGGATCTAAGGGTGGCCGGCATCAACCCCCTTGTTGTGGGGTTGGGCGTACCCTTACGGTGCTGTTAAGCATTTCCCGTCAAGGTCCCGAAGCGTTCGAGCGCTCCGGGACAGCATCTCGAAAAGAACTCTTCGCGAGTGGCGCGAGTTTGAGCCGCTGGCAGTCCATGATAGAGCGTTGTACCACGACTACGTGTTCGGTAGAGCTGCGACTGCCCGATGGGAATCTCGTCGGATCAACTCTGGGGCTCACAGGTGCCCCCAAACCTGGAGGCGAGCCGTCAAGCTTAGTAGATGAATTGTTGGCCACTTTGGCACCGTTACTCAGATGACCCCCACGGGGCGGGGCCCACCGCTGAGGGCCGGGCCGCAGGCGGCGGAACGCGGCGTACGTAGCGGCGCCGCCGACCTGGCCGAATGGCTGCGTGGGCGGCCCGGTCGGCGGCACCGCCGACCTGGCCGAATGGCTGCGGGGGCGGGGGGCCCGGTCGGCGTCCCCGGCGTCCCCGGCGTCCCCGGCGGCCCCGGCGGCCCCGGCGGTCGAAGCGTAAGATCCCCCGCGCTTTGGTCCGGGAGAGCAACCGATGGAACCTCCGAGTCATCCATGTCCCGTCGCCTGCGCCGGGTCGGCGCGCGCCTGGGCGCGCTGGCGGGTTCCGATGCCGCGACCGTGCGGCAGGGCCTGGCCGCGCTCCTCGTCTCCTCGGGCGGTGACCTCCTCGCCGGGCTGACCCTCGGCGCCATCACCCACACCCTCGAGCAACTGCCCGGCTTGCTCGTCCTCGTGCCCGCCGCCATCGGCATGCGGGGCAACATCTTCGGGGCGCTCGGCAGCCGGCTGGGGACGGCCATCCACGCCGGCACGTTCCGGTTGTCCCGCCGCCGGGACACCGTCGTCGGCCAGAACATCCTGGCCTCGATCGCCCTCACCCTGGCCATCTCGCTGGCCCTGGCCTTCCTGGCCAAGGCGGTGGCGGTGGCGTTCGGCGTCCCCGGCGCCATCTCGGTGGTCGACTTCGTCATCATCTCGGTGGTCGGCGGGGCGCTCTCGTCGGTCTTCGTCCTGCTGCTGACCCTGGTCGTCGCCGCCCGCTCGGTGGCCAAGGGGTGGGACCTGGACAACGTGGCCGCCCCGCTGGTGACGGCGGCGGGCGACATCGTCACCCTGCCCGCGCTCTTCCTGGCCACCTACCTGGTCGGGATCGGGTGGGTGTCGCCGGTGCTGGCCCTGGCCACCGCCGGCCTGTCGGTGGCGGCCCTCGCCGGCGCCCTGCGGGCCGGGCTGCCCCTCCTGCGCCGGATCGTGCGGGAGTCGCTCCCCGTCCTTCTGGTGGCGGGGGCGGTCGACGTGCTGGCCGGGGTCACCATCGAGAAGCGCCTCGAGTCGTTCCTGCTCTTCCCCGGCCTGCTGGTGCTGGTGCCGCCGTTCCTCGAGGACACCGGCGCGCTGGGCGGGATCCTGTCGAGCCGCCTGTCCAGCAAGCTGCACCTGGGCGTCATCGAGCCCCGCAACGTCCCCCAGCGGGCGGCCCGTGCCGACTTCTGGTTGATCGGCCTGTTCGCCGTCCCGGTCTTCGTGCTGGTGGCCCTGACCGCCGATCTGGCCGCCACCGTCTTCGGCCTGGAGACGCCCGGCGCCCTGCGGATGGTGGCGGTCTCGGTGATCGGCGGGTTCCTGGCCACCGGCTTGGCGGTGGTCATCGCCTACTACGGCGCCATCGCCTCCTACCGGCTCGGCCTCGATCCCGACAACCACGGCATCCCGCTGATCACGTCCTCGATGGACCTCATCGGGGCGTTCGCCCTGATCCTGGCCATCGTGCTGGTGGGCATCGGCTGAGGGCGGGGGCCACTACGCTGAGCCGGTCCCCATGGACGCTGACAAACCCCGGAACCTGAAGACCATGCTGTCAGAGGCCAAGGACACCTCCGAGCTCATGGTCGACCTGGCCTACGCCTCGGTCTACTTCGGCGACACCGCCATGGCGGAAGAGGTCGACGACCTCGAGGCGCGGCTCTCCGGGCTTGTGCACGAGATGCGGGCGGTGTGCGTGCTGGCCGCCCGATCGCCGCGCGACGCCGACGCCATGGCCTCCGTGCTGCAAGTGGTGGGCGCCATCGAGCGCATCGGCAACGCCGCCGTCGACATCGGCCGCATCGTCACCCGCCGCCTGGGCATCCCGCGCGCCCTGGTGGCCGACCTGGCCGCGGCCGAGGAGATCTCCCACCGGGTCCGGATCCGCGACGGGTCCCAGATGGCCCACCGCAGCCTGGCCGACCTGGAGCTGCCCGTCGAGGTGGGCATGCGGGTGGTCGCCATCCACCGCGAGCAGGACTGGATCACCGACGTGGAGGGCGACCAGATCCTGGTGCCGGGCGACGTCCTTTTCCTCCAGGGGACGGCCGACGGCGTCGCCGAGCTGCGCGCCCTCGCCGGCGCGCCCGCATGGGCGCCGCCGCAGTTGGACGAGGAGCCGGCGGTGTCCGACCTCGACCGGGCCATCGACGTCCTGGTCGAGATGAAGAACATCTCCGAGGTGGGCGTGGGCCTGGCGTACTCGGCCCTGGTGCTGCGCGACCCGGGGCTGGCGGCCGAGGTCAACCACCTCGAGGACCGGCTCGACGAGATGCAGGAACGGCTCGAAGTGTGGGTCCTGCGGGCGGCCCACGAGCGGATCGACCCCTCGGCGCTGCGGGGCCTCATGCGCCTCGCCGCCGCCGCCGAGGAGATCGGCGACGCGGCCCAGCAGATGGTGTGGCTGGTGGAGGAGAGGGAGGAGCTGCACCCCATCCTGGCGCTGGCCCTGGGCGACGCCGACGAGGTGGTGGTGCGGGTGCCGGTGGCCGCCGGCTCGGCCGCCGACGGTCGCACCCTGGCCAGCCTCCGCCTCGAGACCGAGACCGGGTTCTACCTCCTGGCCATCCGCCGGGGCGGGCGCTACCTGTACCGGCCGCGCGACAACGTCGTCCTGCACGGGGGCGACGAGCTGATCGCCACCGGGCCCGACGAGGGCCACGCCCTGCTCGCCGAGCTGGGCGGCTACGACCTCATCGAGGACGACGAGACGGGCGAGGAGGAGCTGCTCCCTACCGGTTCGCGGCGGTAGCCGGCCCGGCGACCGCAGCCTCAACCCCAGTAGGGCGGGAGCGGTCGGGGCGCGGCGGGCTGCGGTGTGGGCTTGCGGGAGCGGAGCTGGTGCAGGAAGGCGATCAACCCCCCGGCGAAGAGCGACAGCGCGACGGCGCCGAACAGCACCATGAGCACGATGAGGCCGGTGGATCCCGCGTCCCCGCTCTGGCCGATGCTGCTGGAGGCCGCCGGCGCGGGCGCGCGCTCGCCCAAGGCGAGGAGGCGGAAGCTGGCCCGGGCCGGGGTGCCGATCTCGTCGACGAACGTCGTGGGCGGCTTCTCCGGCGCGGCCGGGTCGATCACCCCCCGGCGCTGGACGGCGACGATCAGCACGTTGCCCGGCGCGCCCTGGGGGACGGTGAAGGTGGCCGAGACCGTGCCGGTGCGATCGGGGACGGCCTCGGCGAGTATGTGCCCGTCGGTCGTCCCCCAGCGCAGCACCACCGGCGTCGGCGGCATGGTCCGCGACACGGGGAACGAGGTCCCGATGACGACGATGCGGTCCCCGGGGTGGCCGGCGGCCGCGCTGAGCGAGATGGTCGCCAGGTTGGTGCACGCGAAGGCGCTCCCGGCCCACAAGGCGGCGCCGCCCGCGAGGGCCACGAGCGCCGCCACCGTCGCAGCGACGCGGCCGACCCGAGCCCGTGGCATCGATCCTCCTTGCGCGCGTTCGAACCGCAGTGTGACATCGCCGCCGCGATATGGCAACGATGATCACACCATGTGGACCGTCGTGCGTGCCCACCCTGCCCTGGCCGGGTTCACCGCCGCTTACCTGGCCGGCTTCCTGGTCTACGGACTGGCCGTCGGCAGCGACGTGGCCATCCCCTACGTGGCCCTCATCGCCGTGCTCCTGGTCCTGGTGTGCCGGCTCGAGGTGCGTTACGAGCTTGGGACCGGCACACTCTGGGGCTTGTCGATCTGGGGCGCCGGGCACATGGCGGGGGGTGTGATACCGCTGGACGGTGACCGCACGCTCTACAACGCCATCCTCGGCGTGGACCTGTTGCGCTTCGACCGCGTCGTCCACGCCTTCGGGTTCGGCTTCGCCACGCTGGCGTGCGGCAAGGCGCTGGTGCGGCTGCTCCCGGCGCCGACCCTGAGCGGCGCCGCGGCGGTTCTGGCCGTCCTGGCCGGTCTCGGGGTGGGGGCGGTGAACGAGATCGTCGAGTTCTTCGCCACGCTCGTACTGCC
>Ga0187892_10005306_pt1 | contig 20399 bp, 18 predicted proteins | sample MA1701073metaG_FD_139345 | JGI IMG/M metagenome (GOLD analysis project Ga0187892, IMG submission 139345) | Bio-ooze microbial communities from a basaltic lava cave in the Kipuka Kanohina Cave System on the Island of Hawaii, USA - MA170107-3 metaG ... | reverse complement strand
CGACTACGAGTTTATCCGCCAGCGATTCCGCGAGCTGGCCGAGCGGTTCAACATCCTGGGGATGTACTACGACCCGATCTACGCGGCCGATCTGGTCAAGCAGATGGAAGAGGATACCGGCGTCCCGGCGATCGAGTTCGCGCAGACGATCACGCTCTTCGCGATGCCCACGGCCGAGTACGAACGGCGGATCGTGGCCGGCACACTCTTGCACAATCGCAATCCAGTGCTCACCTGGCAGGCGGGCAATGTCGAGGTGAAGATCGATGCCAACAACAATCAAAGGCCCGTGAAGCCTCGCTCGACAGATCATCGGAAGATCGACGGCATCGTGGCGGGCATCATGGCGCTGCGTGGTCTTTGCGGCGAGGAAACAGAGGAAAGCGTTTACGAAAGTCGTGGCATCATCACGTTTTGAACGCCGGCCGACACGCCGAAGCGCGCCAATCGATATTGGCTGCTGCATGCACCGACCCGCCCAGCGTTCATACCGGCATTATGGATCGATTCCTGGCCGAATGTGATCCGCTGGATTTCGCGAAAGCCGTTCGTCCCGCTACACGGGGCCAAACCGTGGCTGTTCGGCCCGCTATTGACGATTCTTTTCGAGATCAGGCTGCGGACCGCCTTGCCACCTCCTTCAACCAGAACGCTCGCAACAGCCGTTAACCCGTCCCGGCGAGAGACTCGGGGATAACCGAGACTTTGGCGCCGCACGGCCGTCGCGGGCTGCGCCCACAAGATACATCAGACGTCGCGCGCATCCGGCAGAGAGATACGCTTCGCCACGAACCAATTCGCAACAACTTACGGCTCTTGGCCTAGAAGCGACGAGAAGGCACCGCCTACGGACGGTGGCTTCTCGTATAACCCGTCGGTAGCTAGGTTCGCTACCGAGAAAACAAGTGGGACGAGAAGGATGCGATTCTGTGATCCGCGGGTTATGACGCTACAGCACTGCACCGGCAATAGTTTTGCGAATGATTTCCGACGAATTGGCACGAGTGTCGACTATTTCGTTCATCCATCAACTGGCAGCACGTGCGCGCCGCCCATCTCGGCTAGCTGTGTTTCGACCGCCTCTCGGGTCGGAAGGCCCGCCTGTGCGCCGAGCACCGTGGTAGCCAGTGCCGCGGCGGCGCTAGCGAATGGCCCTGCTTCGGCAAGCGAACGGCCTTCCGCCAACATGACGGCGATTGCCGCGGCAAACGCGTCGCCTGCCCCGGTGGCGTCCGCGGCTTTCACGGGCACTTTGGGCAGAAACAACTCACCCCCTCGCCACGCAAGCAGATTGCCTTCCTCTCCCGCCTCGATGGCCACCGCGATTGCGCCGCGCTGGATCAAGCAATCGGCAACTAGCCTCGCTGTGGCTCGGTCTCGAACCGGAATGCCCGTCACCACCTCAACCTCGTGCGCGTTGGCTCGCAAGCAGTCGACCATTCCCAGCAAATCGTCAGGCAGCGGTTGCGGCGGCGCCGTGTCGAGAACGATCTTGGCGCCGGCCGCTCGACCAAGCCGAAAGGCCTCTTCAACAGCGTCGATGGGTACCTCCAACTGCGACAGCACGACCTTGGCCCGTTGAATTGTGTGGGCAGCCGCCTGGACGTCGGTGACGCTGAACCGTCGATTGGCGCCCGGCGCGGTGAATATCTGTTTTTGGCCGGCGTCGTTGACCATGATGAGCGCCGCTCCGGTCGCCGCCTCCGCGTCGCGAACGACGGCGCTTACGTCTACGTTTTCCGCCGACAGGCGAGCGATCAATTCATCCGCGCGCTGGTCGGCGCCCAGCCGCGCGAGGAACGAAACACGTGCGCCCAATCGTGCTGCCGCCACAGCCTGATTCGCTCCCTTGCCGCCCGGCGCCTGATCGAAGGTATGCCCCTCGACGGTCTGACCGAGCTGCGGCAGCACCCCTCCGCGCACTAGGTAATCGGTGTTCGCGCCGCCGATAACGACCACGTCCCAACCAAAGTCACCCGACATGAATGGAGGTTATCGCTCGGCCCCACCTCAATCAATCGGTGGCCGCCATGCACCGAATCACTTGACCTATACGCATGTCAGCTTGGACATGATCTGTCCAAGGTCGGCGGTATGCTTGGCGTGCAGCGGCTAAAACGCTCGGCGATTTGAGGAGACGTGCCCGTCGCCAGCGTAAACGCGTGACGACGATATTCGGACGCGACGACGTCGAGAAATTGGCGATCGGCACGGCAAAAACTTGCATGCGGGCATCCATGCGATATCTTGCAGGCTCACGTCGCCTTGTGCTTCGCTCAACAGGGGTCGGGGACATGGTTCGCGACACGCCGCTTGTGCGCCAGTGGCTGCTCATCAAGATGCTGGCCGCGCGCCGTTACGGACTGACGGTCCGCGAAATGGCCGAAGAGCTGGGCGTCAACGAAAGAACGATCCGCCGCGACCTGCAGACGTTTCTCGCCGTGGGGTTTCCGATTGAAGAGACCGTTGGCGAGCGCGGGCGAAAACTGTGGCGGTTGCGTGGGCCGGCCGGCCGCGCCGACCTTAGTTTCGCGCTCGACGAGGTCTTGGCGCTGTACATCGCGCGACGATTTCTCGATCCGCTGGCCGGGACCGTTATCTGGGAAGCGGCCCAAAATGCATTCCAGAAGATTCGCGCATGCGTGGGCAAGTCGGCGCTCGCCTATCTGGAGAAGATGGCCGGCAATCTGCACCACACGTCGATCGGCGCCGGCGATTACGCGGCCAAGAGCCAATTGCTCGACGACCTCATCCGCGCCATCGAGGACCGCAAGGCCACCGTGGTCCTTTACCAGTCGCAGCGCGCCACCGAGCCGGTCGAGTACGAGCTGTATCCGTACGGGCTGGTGTTTCACCGCGGGTCGCTCTACCTTGTGGCGTTCTCGCGCGACCACGACGAGCTACGGCATTTCAAGGTGGACCGCATCAGCGAAGTCGAGGTTAGCAATTTTCCGTTTCGCATGCCCGACGATTTCAACCTCGCCAAGCACTTGGCGAACTCGTTCGGCGTGTTCCACGGCAAGGGGGACGTGGCAGTCAAAGTCCGCTTCTCGCCCGATGTCGCGCGCTACGTCGAGGAATCGAAATGGCACGCCAGCCAGCAACTCTCAAAGCAAAAAGACGGCAGCCTGCTCGCCGAGTTCCGACTCTCCAGCACCGAAGAGATCAAGCGATGGATCCTGAGCTTTGGGCAGAACGCAGTTGTCGTTGAACCGGAGGCGCTCCGCGCGGACATTCAGCGCGAATTGACGGCCATGAGGCGGCAGTATTCGAGTGCGAGGATTTAGACGGTATACGAACAAATTCGGACAACGTCGTAAAATGGCCTCAAATGTGCCCCCTGCTGAAATACGGAGGGCTCAATGATGAGCAAGCCGTCGATTTCGATCCCATTCCACGCCGCGTTCAAGGCGCTCACGGGCAATGACCCGTTCCCCTGGCAGACGAAACTATATGAAAAGTTTCAGTCAGGCGAGATTCCACGCTCGTGCAATCTGCCCACCGGAGTCGGCAAGACGTCGGTAGTTCCGATCTGGTTGATCGCATTGGCGAACGGCAGCCGTGCGATGCCGAGGCGACTCGTGTACGTCGTCAATCGGCGGACGGTAGTCGACCAGACGACCGACGAGGTGGAGAAACTCCGCCGCAATCTTGAACTGGCCGGGCTGGTGGCGCCTTTGAGGAAGTTGTGCGCGATGAAAGGCGGCGCCGACGAAATTCCCCTGGCGATCAGCACCCTTCGTGGTCAATTCGCCGACAACCGCGAATGGTCGGCCGATCCGGCACGCCCGGCGGTGATCATCGGCACGGTCGACATGATCGGCAGCCGGCTGCTCTTTACTGGCTACGGCGTCGGCTTCAAGGGGAAGCCGCTGCACGCTGGATTCCTCGGTCAGGATTCGCTGCTGGTCCACGACGAAGCGCATCTGGAGCCGGCGTTTCAAGCGTTGATCGAGGCGATCGAACAGGAACAAACGAATGAGCGGCGGCGCGCAGGCGAGTTGCCTTGGCGCGGCCTACGCGTAATGGAACTGACCGCGACGCGTCGAGTTTCCAGCTCCAACGGCGAAAAAGCCGATTCGCAGCCGACTCTGTTCGAGCTCACGAAGGAGGACAAGCGGGATCCGGAAATAAAGCGTCGCATCAATGCCCGGAAGACGATCACGCTTCATCCGGTCGACGACGAGAAGAAGGTATCCGACCGCGCGGCCGAGCTTGCTCTTGGATATCGGGACAGCGGCCGAGCGGTGATTGTTTATCTTCGCAGTGTGGAAGACGTGGAAAAAGTGACCGCCAAGCTCGACAAAACCAAACTGAACGTAAAACAACTTACCGGCACGCTGCGTGGTCTGGAGAGAGACTGGCTGGCGACCGACGATCCGATTTTCGCGCGGTTCCTCGCGCCCTCGAGCCGACCCAAGGACATCACACCAATCGAAGGAACCGCGTACCTAGTCTGCACGTCGGCCGGCGAAGTGGGCGTGAATCTTTCGGCCGACCACCTGGTGTGCGACCTGTCGACCTTTGAGAGCATGGCCCAGCGGTTTGGCCGCGTGAACCGCTTTGGCGAACACAAAGATTCAGAGATCCACGTCCTCCACCCCACGGAGTTCGACGAGAAAAAGCCTCTCATGGAGCAACGAAAGGCAACGCTCACGCTATTAAGGGAGTTGAACGGCGATGCCAGCCCCGAGGCACTCGGCGCCCTCGATGCCGGCAAGCGCCGAGACGCGTTCGCCCCACCGCCCAAAATCGTTCCTACCTCAGATATCCTCTTCGACTCGTGGGCGCTCACGTCGATTCGCGCAAAGCTGCCGGGCCGGCCGCCGGTCGAGCCGTATCTGCACGGAATCCGTGATTGGGAACCGCCCGAAACTCTTGTCGCATGGCGCACGGAAGTCGGCATCATCGCCGATGAGCTGCGAGACTTGTACAAGCCGGAGGACCTGCTCGAAGACTATCCGCTCAAGCCGCACGAGCTGCTGCGAGACCGCAGCGACCGCGTGTTCAAGCATTTGGCGGCCATCGCTAAACGGCTCGCTGACAAGCTGGAATGGGCGTGGCTCGTCGATCAGGCTGGCAGTGTAGAACGCGCTTCGCTGCAAGAGTTGGCGGACACGAACCGAAAAGCCCGGATTGAATACCGCACCGTGTTGCTGTCACCCAATGTCGGTGGACTTCGCGGCGGATTCCTCGACGGCGAATCGGAATCGGCCGACGACGTGGCCGACAAGTGGTACGAAGAAATGCGCGACCAAGCGACCGGCGAGGTGATTGCAAGACACCGCAGGCGCGAGCGCATGCGTAGCGACGATCCAAGACCAAATCCACCCGACGGCATGCGGCTGATCCACACCATCGACACTCAACTGGATGACGATGATTCGGCGGATGCGACGAGCGATTCAGAATCTGCCACGGGTGGGCGGTATTGGCACTGGTTCGAGCGTCCGCGAAGCGCCGATAGCGACGGATCGCGGACCGCCACTCACCCCGTTCGGCTCAAGGACCATACACATGATGTCAAGAGCCGCGTCGAGCGCATGGTCCATGACCTGGAGTTACCGGATGATCTTGGAAAAGTTCTGATTCTTGCCGCTTCCTGGCACGACCTTGGAAAAAATCGCCAAGTTTGGCAACTCGGCATCGGTAATCCAAATCCACAAGATCCGCTAGCCAAGGCTGGGCGCGGCATGAGGCCGATCGAGTTGACGACGTATCGCCACGAGTTCGGCTCGCTTCTGGACCTATTGGATCCAGCGAAGCCGTACAACGCCGAGTTGAGAGGCGTCAGCGAGGCGATGCAGGACCTGGTGCTTCATTTAATAGCCGTGCATCACGGCCGCGGCCGGCCGCACTTCACGGCCGACGAGGCATTCGACCCCGAGCCCAACGGGCTGGATGTCGAAAAAGTAGCGGCTGAAGTGCCGCGTCGCTTCGCGCGGCTCCAGCGCCGCTACGGCCGCTGGGGGCTGGCCTATCTGGAGTCGCTTTTGCGCGCTGCCGACTACGCCGCCAGCGCCAAGCCGTCGCAGATCCACAACGAGGAACAGCCATCATCGACTCGCGACCGATGTCACGACAGGAATGAGCAGCGCAGGTCTTGATAATGGGCAAACCCGCGGTCAAACGTGATCACTTCGAAATCCGCCGCGTGGGCAAAGGCGGCCAGATAGGCGTCGCTCCAGACCTTGGGAGAGAACAAGTCGTGTTGCGTATAGGCGCGCCACAACGGCTCCAGCTCGTCGGGCTCATCTGCAAAGACGACGCGCGGATCGTTGTACAAGCTTTCGTATGCCTGCCACGCCTCTGTCAGATTCAACGCCGCATCGATCATTACGCGAGGCGTCGTTGCCAGGCGCAGGAAGCCCATTTGCGTAATGCGGCAGAAGCAGCAGCTCTCGTTCTGCGCCGTGGAAAACCATTCGGCGGCCGATGTGTGGTGTCGATGGCTGTCGAAGGCCAACGCCAGCCAGACGTTCACGTCAAGAAGATGCATCCTGCTCGTTCAGAATCTCGGCGATCCGGTCGTTGGTCAGCGCAACGCTTCCCGGCCGATCGGTCTTCACTAGCGGCAGTTGAACCGGTTGCCGGATCGGGGATACATGGATCACCGGACCAGCATGGTACGACACACGCACAGCGGCGCCTTCCGGCAGCGTGGCCCCCCCCTCCAGCACCACCACGCCATTCTGTACGCGACCTGGAACGATCATGCGTCTATTATCCGTCGCTTTCCGTGCGAACTCAAGCTCCACTTCGCGATCCGGGATGACCCCATGAACAATCCCCAGCCGAGTATCAGCATCAACGTCGACCTGACCAACCCGGGCCAGTTCTTCGCCTGCTGCGGACTGCTTGAGCTGGCCGACCGGCTATGGCCCGGAGCGGAAGGGTGGTTTGGCGCGAGCGAGTTTTTTATCGAGACAACCGGCACATTAGATGAACTCGTCCGTGGCATTACTCAAGCATTACTAGTCCAAGTCGATCCGGAGGACGATACCTCGTCGCCCATTGCGATCGGGAAACCATTTCGAACACTCAGGCTTGCGTGGTGGCAGGATGGAAGCGCGGGCGGTAGGGATCTCAAAGTTTGGGCTGGCACCATGGAAAGCGTTCGCATCGCGCGCGCGATGCAATACGCGATGCGAGATAGTCGATGCGCAACATCAGATCTGTTCGATGTGGGAATGGTCACATTCGACCCCGATAATCCCGCTAAAAAGACAGAGCCGTTCTACTTCGACGCGCGCCGCGGCCCAAACGCACATTCACGTGATGTTGGCTTTTCGCCCAACGACCTGCAAATTACGACGACTGCATATCCAGCGGTCGAGTTGCTTTGCCTCGTCGGCCTTCAGCGCTGTCTCCCGTTAAAGACGCGGCAACCGCGGGTGTTCGATTATCACACTTGGAGCACGCCGCTGACGACGAACTTACTGCCGGCGGCCGCCACAGGGTTGATGGCGCTCCCTGGCGCAGTTGGTTACCGATTCGAAAACTGGTATCGCACAGGCCAACGGAAACACAAAGCGTTTCGTTCCGCAACTCCAATTTCCTTGCGAGGCACATGATGAGCGATTCAACACAGTTCGACCAATACCTGCATGAAGATGGCCCGACTGCCCTCGTAATCCGCGAACACTTGACGAGTATCGAGGGGTCCGACGGCGTCCTTTTTCCCGCCACGTTCGCGGCAGGGGATGGATTCCCAGGTGGCTACAACATAGACACAGACGGCAATGGCAGTAATGTGTGTTTGATCGACAGTGTCGGTTCCCAGGCGAATCGAATCGAGCCACTGTTTGCAAAGGAGGGGTACAAGGACCTCATTCCTCAAATCACAATCAAGGCCGGCGAGAAAGAGGTCAATCTCCTGGAAGCGGGGCACCGCGCGGGCGACGCGATTGTCCGCTGCAGCCAATTGCAACAAACGCTTCAGGACGCGTTCAAGTCCGTGCTGCGCGGCGATGCACAGCCGCTGGCGAAGATTGCACCGACGTCACTCGTGTTCGGCGTGTGGGACTCGCGCGATACCCAAGCGAAGCTGCCTCGGCTAGTGGCGTCAACCATTCGTGCTTACAACGTGCGAAGGCTGACGCGCTCGGCTCAGTACACGCCGGCCACGGAGTACGTCAAGGAAAACCTTCTTGACGAACCTGCCGACAAGGCGACAAGCGACGCCTACGCGGTACGGGGATTCATCCACGTTCCCGCCACGGGGTCGCATGGCGGAGTGATCGCCACAGGCGGCGTCCGCCGTGACGCTTCGCTCGGTCTCGCGGCGCTTCGCCTTCTATTTGCCGGCAAGGATGAGCAGAAGACCCTAGCACTCCGTCGCTACATTCTTGGCCTCGCACTGACAGCTTTCACAAATAATCCGACCGGATACTTGAGGCAAGGTTGCTTTCTAGTGCTCGACCCAGGTAAGCCGCGCGAGTTCGTCGAGGTCTATCCCAATGGCGATCGCAAGCCCGCAACAGTGACTCACGAGGCGGCGTTGTCGTTCGCGCGCGCCGCCGCGAAACAGTTCGGCGTCGGTGAGAACCGGTCCGCCGAGTTCGACAAGGAACGTGCGAAGCGAGACGTAGCAGGGGATGGTGAAGGCAAGAAAAAGCGCAAGAAGGATCGCAAGGCGGAATCCAAGGCAGAGGCCGAGGAGGGGAACTGATGCCATCGTACCTTTGCATCTCGTTTCGGTTTCTGCAACCGCTAAGCCACGGCCGCGGGGACGACGGTGAACCCCAGTGGCCGCCGTCACCGCTGCGTGTCTATCAGGCACTCGTTGCGGCGTCGGCGGCGCGATGGAACGAGCGCGCAAGGCTCGACCATGCGGCAAGCGCCCTCAAGTGGCTCGAACGACAATCGAACCCTGTAATCGTTGCCGCGCCAGGACGTCGCGCTGGCGTGAAATACCGACTCTACGTGCCCGACAACGTCGCCGACAAGGTCGCAAGCTCCTGGGCACGCGGTGGCGTCGCAAGCATCGCCGACTATCGCACCGAGAAGGATGTGTGCCCCGTGTACGTGGATGGCGACGCGGTCCATTATCTCTTTCCGGTTGCAGACTCAGAAATCGAACTCGAAACGCACCAGCAATTGCTCGCTCTCGCCGCACGCAGCGTTACCCACCTCGGCTGGGGAATCGACATGGTTGTGGCCAACGCTGAGATCATTACGCAGGAACAGGCGGACTCGCTTCACGGCGAGCGCTGGCAGCCGGTCGAGGATTCGCACGGTCTCGGTCTGCGCGTTCCTGTCGAGGGCACGCTCGATGCGCTTATTCGGAGGCACGAAGCCTTTCTAAACCGTCTTGGGTCGGATGGTTTCAAACCTGTTCCACCCCTGTCGGCCTTTCGTGTCGTCGGCTACCGTCGCGCCACCGAACCGGCGATGCGGCATTGGGTCGCGTTCAAATTGCTGAAGCCAGACGCGACCGGGACTCGAGCATTTGAAATCGCTCGGCGCACGAGAGAGGTTGCGGGGATGGTTCGCTGCGGGGTCGCCGCCACCGCCAAGCGACACGGTTGGTGCGTGGAGAGGATAAACGTCTTTGTCCACGGCAAATCACTCAACGGCAGCCAGCCGGCGCGCGGCGAAGAAAGCCCGGACCGCTTCATATACCTCCCGCTTCCTACGATCAATCACGCGCTTCGCCGCGTGGAATCGATTCGCCGTGTGTTGATCGCCGCGCCGGCCCATTGCCAGCAGGAGATTTCATGGGCCAGGCGTGCGATGGCCGGCGAATTGTTGACGAGTGAAATTGGCAACGATGCGGCGATCCTGTCTCCGCTGCCAAACTCCGATTGGGTACTGGGCAAGTATGTCGGTTGGTCGGACACTTGGTCGACGGTCACGCCTGTGATCCTGCCGCGGCACGAGGGATACGCACCGGCAGAGGCGGACGAGCAAGTCAAACTGGCCTTCGAGCAGGCCGGCTATAGCCGCGACCTGCTCCGCGACGCTGACCTCTCGTGGCGACGAGTCGGATTCCTCGCCGGCACAGACCTCGCGTCTCGATATTTGCCGCCGGAGAAACTCATGCACAAGCCGCGCTATCATGTCCGCGTGCGGTTTCCGCATCCGATCAGCGGTCCAGTGGTGGTCGGGGCCGGTAGGTTTCGCGGGTTCGGGCTGTTTGCAGTGGACGATTGACGTTTGGCACGATTGGCGACTGAGTTATCAGTTTGCAGCGGCAACGCGTTCGCGTGGCGATGCCAATTGCCGATTTCTGCTTCCATCGCACGTCGCGCGAATTATAGTGGCAGCCAGAGGAGGAACGGCACGGACGCACTTATCCCCGACGGCGTGAAGGCAGTCCCCCATGCGCAACACCTACCTCGTTTGCTACGACATCTGCGATGACAAGCGGCTGCGGAAGGTCTTCAAGGCGATGCGCGATTTTGGCGACCATCTGCAGTACTCGATCTTTGAGTGCCAGTTCACGCCGATCGACCTGGCGAAGTGCCGGCACGTGCTGGGCGAGCTGATCAAGTACAACGAAGACCAGGTGCTGTTTGTCGATCTGGGGCCGAGCGAGGGACGCGGCGAGCGCGTGATCACGGCGCTCGGACTTCCGTACACGAGCATGGATGCCCCCTGCATCGTGGTGTAATCGGCATGTCCACCGCGCGCCAAAACGACTCAACGCCCGACTATCTGCCGGCGCGGATGCTCAACGAGTTCGTCTATTGTCCGCGGCTGTTTTATTACGAATGGGTCGAGGGCGTGTTCGCCCATAACCGCGAAACGGTCGAAGGGGCGCTGCGGCACTCGAAAGTCGACCAGGGCAAGGGGGAACTGACCCCCGCCGCCGAATTGCCCGCCGAGGGGGCGATCCACTCGCGAAGCGTCACGCTGGCTAGCGACACCTACGCACTGATCGCCAAGCTCGACGTGATCGAAGCGGAGGGAGGCGTCGTCACGCCGGTCGACTACAAGCGCGGCAAGCCACGCGAAGACCATGAAGGTGGTGGGCTGGCGGCCTGGGATACGGACCGCGTGCAGCTTGCAGCGCAGGCGCTCGTGCTTCGCGATCATGGCTACCGCTGCGACGAGGCGATTGTGTATTACGTCGCCACCAAGCAGCGAGTTCGCGTGCCGATCGACGAGGCGCTGGTGAGCATGACGCTCGAGGCGCTGCGCGAGGCTCGGCAGTTAGCGGCCTCCGGTCGCATTCCGCCGCCCTTGGTCGATAGCCCGAAATGCCCGCGATGCTCGCTCGTGGGGATCTGCCTGCCCGACGAGACGACGGCGCTGCGCATCCACGCGCCAACCTCGAAGGCCGTCCAGCGAACATTGTTCGACGTCGGCGATCCGCCCGACGCGCGGGCCGTCGATCGCCCAGCCGACGACAGCGACATCCGCCGCCTGGTGCCGGCTCGCGACGAACTGCGGCCGCTGTACCTCAACACGCAGGGGCTCCGCGTTGGCAAGAGTGGCTTTGTGCTCAAGCTGCAAGACAAGGACACGCTCGTCCAGGAAGTCCGCATCAACGACATCTGCCAGCTTAATCTGCTGGGCAATGTGCAGCTTTCGACGCAGGCGGTGCAGGCGCTCTGCGAACAGGAGGTGCCCATCGCCTACTTCTCGATGGGCGGCTGGTTCTACGGCGTGACGCACGGCCTGGGCGTGAAGAACATTTATTTGCGACGCGAGCAGTTCCGCCTGGCAGACATGCCGCGCTTCTGCTTGCGGCTGGCGCGGGCACTGGTGGCCGGCAAGATTCGCAACCAGCGGACAATGCTCCAGCGCAATCACGTCGAGCCGCCGGCCGGGGCACTAGCGTTTTTGAAAAACATGCAGCAAGATGCCGAACGGGCCGCGGCGCTCGACGAGCTCTTAGGCATCGAGGGCAGCGCCGCCCGCGTTTATTTCGAGCATTTCGCCGGCATGATCAAGCTCGACGAACCGGGGGAGGCGTCGTCCACCTCGGCGGCAGCCGAGTTCACCTTTGACTTCAATTCTCGCAATCGCCGCCCGCCGCGCGACCCGGTCAACGCGCTCTTGTCGCTTGCCTACAGCGTATTGAGCAAGGACCTGACGATCGTGTGCCACACGGTCGGCTTCGACCCGTTTCTTGGCTTTTACCACCAGCCGCGCTTCGGTCGTGCGGCGTTGGCGCTCGATTTGATGGAGCCGTTCCGGCCGCTGGTGGCTGATTCGGCGGTCTTGAGCGCCATCAACACTCGCATGGTTACCGTGCGCGACTTCGTCCGCGCCGGCAACTCCGTGGCGCTGAAGCCCGAGGGGCGAAAAGCCTTCTTCCGCGCCTACGAGCAGCGCATGGACACACTGGTGACGCACCCGGTCTTCGGGTATCGTGTGAACTACCGGCGTGTGCTTGAGATTCAAGCTCGGCTACTCGCCCGCGTGCTGACGGGTGAGCTGAGCACGTATCCGGTGTTCACCACGCGTTAGAATGCGGACGTTCTTTGGCAATTCGAGAGTGTTGTCAGCCGTGCGAGCGGCTCGGTGCGCCGCGAATGCCGGGCGCCGCTCGCGGCCCGCTAATTGTTGGACAAGTCGTGACTTACAGGTCCTTCGTAATGCGTATACTGCACCCAGTTGGACCAATCGACCAAGGTGTTCGCGAAACCGATTTGAGCACCTTGACACGACTACGGTTGCGAGAGCGGGCTTTCCGCGACTGATCAGCCGCGGCCCCATTGAAGCAGGAGGCGATCGAGTACCTCGATCGCCACTCGCTCGCTTTCCGCGACTGATCAGCCGCGGCCCCATTGAAGCCTATAGTACAAAGGGGCGACGCCAGTACGAGCGTGACTTTCCGCGACTGATCAGCCGCGGCCCCATTGAAGCGAATATGCCGCGACGGGTGGATCGGCGCGTCCCATCTTTCCGCGACTGATCAGCCGCGGCCCCATTGAAGCTATTCTGGGCGGAATGGTGTTCGCTGTCAACGGCGGCTTTCCGCGACTGATCAGCCGCGGCCCCATTGAAGCAGGTTATCATTCGTTGATCGAACTCACGGCACGCCCTTTCCGCGACTGATCAGCCGCGGCCCCATTGAAGCTGCGCGCGCCCGGTGTGCAGCACACACCAACCACTGCTTTCCGCGACTGATCAGCCGCGGCCCCATTGAAGCATCGAGATCCGGTCTGAGCCCCTCGGTCCAGTCGCGCCTTTCCGCGACTGATCAGCCGCGGCCCCATTGAAGCACTCCATGGAACGTGCTGCGATCTCAGATGATGGGGCTTTCCGCGACTGATCAGCCGCGGCCCCATTGAAGCGCGCAGCCCATCCACGGGTTGAACGTATGATCGGTCCCTTTCCGCGACTGATCAGCCGCGGCCCCATTGAAGCGGTCCAGGGCGTGGCGGGGAGCCAGCCGAGGGCGTCCTTTCCGCGACTGATCAGCCGCGGCCCCATTGAAGCACGCAGAACCGCGGCGACGGAGTCGACCGCAACGGCTTTCCGCGACTGATCAGCCGCGGCCCCATTGAAGCTCGCCCAGGATCGCGTCCTGCGGCCCCGTGATGCGGCTTTCCGCGACTGATCAGCCGCGGCCCCATTGAAGCAATCTACGGAACGCCTGCGCGGTCAAGGGGCTGACCCCTTTCCGCGACTGATCAGCCGCGGCCCCATTGAAGCTATTTTCCGTGCGGAATGTTTCGTCGGTCACCAGACTTTCCGCGACTGATCAGCCGCGGCCCCATTGAAGCCGGCCAATCCATGCCCCCCCGAGCCGCCGCCCAGCCCTTTCCGCGACTGATCAGCCGCGGCCCCATTGAAGCCAGGAAATACCGCCGCAACATCAATTTCGACTCGAGCTTTCCGCGACTGATCAGCCGCGGCCCCATTGAAGCGCGCCGCCCACGTCCATACGCGAGATCACGCACTCGCCTTTCCGCGACTGATCAGCCGCGGCCCCATTGAAGCATCAGATTGTCTGCTGTGCCGATCAAAACCTCACGCCCTTTCCGCGACTGATCAGCCGCGGCCCCATTGAAGCCTGCTCTTCTCATCGCGAGCCCGCCACGTGCGCCATCTTTCCGCGACTGATCAGCCGCGGCCCCATTGAAGCATTCCGGCGCTGAAGCCGTAAGCGTTGGCCACAAGCTCTTTCCGCGACTGATCAGCCGCGGCCCCATTGAAGCATGGGGCACGTCTCGCACTCGCCGCCTGGATCGCCGACTTTCCGCGACTGATCAGCCGCGGCCCCATTGAAGCGATCTGCGGAAGTACCCGGCCCTGTCCGACGGCGCCTTTCCGCGACTGATCAGCCGCGGCCCCATTGAAGCCGCAGTGCCTTCGGCCGGCGAAAGATGAACCTCGCCGGCTTTCCGCGACTGATCAGCCGCGGCCCCATTGAAGCGGAGACACGTTCTCAAGCTACGAAATCGCATCGTCGACTTTCCGCGACTGATCAGCCGCGGCCCCATTGAAGCGGAAAGTCCCATTAACTCGGCCCAGGGGACAGGGGCCCCTTTCCGCGACTGATCAGCCGCGGCCCCATTGAAGCTCCGCCGGTATCTGCGAAGCGTGGGTATTCGGTCGGCCCTTTCCGCGACTGATCAGCCGCGGCCCCATTGAAGCCCCTTGACCGGCTTGGCATACGAGCGTCGTAGCGCACCTTTCCGCGACTGATCAGCCGCGGCCCCATTGAAGCCCGCTCGGCCCATACCACTTCGCCGGCATAAGATCCTTTCCGCGACTGATCAGCCGCGGCCCCATTGAAGCTTCTCCAGTTATTCTCCCACGCAATTTTGGGACGGTCGCTTTCCGCGACTGATCAGCCGCGGCCCCATTGAAGCCCGAGGCCGAAGCAAGGGCGTCCGAACAATACGATCCTTTCCGCGACTGATCAGCCGCGGCCCCATTGAAGCTCGCACGTGATGGTGCCGCTCACGGTCAAGTTGCCCTTTCCGCGACTGATCAGCCGCGGCCCCATTGAAGCTCGGGCCGGTACAACGATCTCGTCGGCGGCCGGCTGCCTTTCCGCGACTGATCAGCCGCGGCCCCATTGAAGCCTCGCCCACAACCCAACCCCCCCTACCCATCGATGGCTTTCCGCGACTGATCAGCCGCGGCCCCATTGAAGCTGGTCGACAGCGTGCCGGCGAGAACCTGCTTGTCGGCCCTTTCCGCGACTGATCAGCCGCGGCCCCATTGAAGCGGGACGCTCTCGGAGTTTTTTAGCAGTTCCTCGACACTTTCCGCGACTGATCAGCCGCGGCCCCATTGAAGCCCCGCTGCCGCCAAATCAATCGGAGATTCTGGCTCCACTTTCCGCGACTGATCAGCCGCGGCCCCATTGAAGCATAGCCTCGGTTCCTCCCATTTGCTTTGCGGCGGCAGACTTTCCGCGACTGATCAGCCGCGGCCCCATTGAAGCCTCCAGGTCGCTTACGCGCTTTTCGAGTCGATCGACTTTCCGCGACTGATCAGCCGCGGCCCCATTGAAGCCTCCAGTATCCGCGGCGCTTCGTTGCCACTATCCTCCTTTCCGCGACTGATCAGCCGCGGCCCCATTGAAGCACCTTTTTGGCCAGCGCCTTGATGTCCTGCCCCAGCTTTCCGCGACTGATCAGCCGCGGCCCCATTGAAGCCTCATTGGGTCGCATGGTATGTGTTGCATCCTTTCCTTTCCGCGACTGATCAGCCGCGGCCCCATTGAAGCGTCGAGTTGTGGGCCGATCTGGGTGAGTCGGTCGAGCTTTCCGCGACTGATCAGCCGCGGCCCCATTGAAGCAACGTGGTGGGACACGTACAACCAGACCACTCCGACTTTCCGCGACTGATCAGCCGCGGCCCCATTGAAGCCCTTCGATGCTCCAATTGACCGGCGCGTGGCTGGTTCTTTCCGCGACTGATCAGCCGCGGCCCCATTGAAGCGTAGGACACGAAAGGGAAAGCCATGAACGAGAACGACTTTCCGCGACTGATCAGCCGCGGCCCCATTGAAGCCTACACCAAGCTGGGACTGAGGAGCCAGGCAGCAACTTTCCGCGACTGATCAGCCGCGGCCCCATTGAAGCATCGCGATGGGGGTGCGACAGTCCAAGAGCGCGTATGCTTTCCGCGACTGATCAGCCGCGGCCCCATTGAAGCGCGCTCCGCCTCGCGGTTCCATCGGCGCGGCTTTTGCCTTTCCGCGACTGATCAGCCGCGGCCCCATTGAAGCGTTCCTCCGGCCGCTGGGCGAGGAGCGAATATACGACTTTCCGCGACTGATCAGCCGCGGCCCCATTGAAGCCATCGCAGCGTTCGCACGATATCATCTCGTCCTCATTTCTTTCCGCGACTGATCAGCCGCGGCCCCATTGAAGCCGCAAGCGGTCGGACAACCGCTGCATCCAGTCTACGACTTTCCGCGACTGATCAGCCGCGGCCCCATTGAAGCGCTGCGCTCGTTCGCGGCCGAGCCGAACTGGTTCATCTTTCCGCGACTGATCAGCCGCGGCCCCATTGAAGCATGAACCTCCTGTTTTCTATCTTCGACAACTTCGGAACTTTCCGCGACTGATCAGCCGCGGCCCCATTGAAGCGTGAAGTGGGTTAGTTTGCTGATGCAGTCCCAGAGGCCCTTTCCGCGGCTGATCAGCCGCGGCCCCATTGAAGCCCGCCAGCGATCGGAGTCGTCCGCCGCGTAGCGCGTCTTTCCGCGGCTGATCAGCCGCGGCCCCATTGAAGCACCATCACGCCGGTCACCTCCTTCGCGGCCTTCGCGCTTTCCGCGGCTGATCAGCCGCGGCCCCATTGAAGCGAATTCCTCTTGAGCGGGCTGGTGAAATCCGGGCGTTCTTTCCGCGGCTGATCAGCCGCGGCCCCATTGAAGCGTTTCGTCGATGTCCGCGTTGGACGAGAGCGCCGAACTTTCCGCGGCTGATCAGCCGCGGCCCCATTGAAGCTCCGAGCATCCGTGCCTCCCATCGCGTTCTTCCTTCTTTCCGCGGCTGATCAGCCGCGGCCCCATTGAAGCTCGGCTACGATCGTCCCTGTAACGATTCCTTCGCGACTTTCCGCGGCTGATCAGCCGCGGCCCCATTGAAGCGTGTACAGGGATTCCCAGCGCCCGTGAGAGATTTCACTTTCCGCGGCTGATCAGCCGCGGCCCCATTGAAGCGCGAGGACCCGTCCTAATGGCGAACCTCATCACCGGCTTTCCGCGGCTGATCAGCCGCGGCCCCATTGAAGCGCCCGAGCACGTGAAACACATCCGCCGCGCCGTAGCTTTCCGCGGCTGATCAGCCGCGGCCCCATTGAAGCCTGCTCAGCACACCCGATTGATTCAGCGGCTCGACCAGCTTTCCGCGGCTGATCAGCCGCGGCCCCATTGAAGCATGACGCAGAACGAGATTCGCCGGCGCGAGAACCTGCCTTTCCGCGGCTGATCAGCCGCGGCCCCATTGAAGCCTGTGCCAGGGCGGCTTCGGCTGCGATCCGAACGCGCTTTCCGCGGCTGATCAGCCGCGGCCCCATTGAAGCGCGGCCTTCGCGCCCTCCAGCGTAGGCACGTCCCAACTTTCCGCGGCTGATCAGCCGCGGCCCCATTGAAGCCATGTGATACGCGCCCCTGGTTACACTTGCGTCATTCTTTCCGCGGCTGATCAGCCGCGGCCCCATTGAAGCTGCTCGGCATCCCACTTGCCGCCGAGGGCTTTCAGCTCTTTCCGCGGCTGATCAGCCGCGGCCCCATTGAAGCATATCCAGATGCTTGATCGGCCCTAAGTCCCTGGCGCCTTTCCGCGGCTGATCAGCCGCGGCCCCATTGAAGCAATCACTGGTCGCTCGCCCAACTGGCCGGCTTGTCTCTTTCCGCGGCTGATCAGCCGCGGCCCCATTGAAGCGCCCGCGGCACAGCACCAGGTCCCGGTCGCCCCCCGTCCTTTCCGCGGCTGATCAGCCGCGGCCCCATTGAAGCAGCCAGACAATGCGTATTCTGTCCACGACATTGAGCCTTTCCGCGGCTGATCAGCCGCGGCCCCATTGAAGCGGGTCACTGGCTTCATTGCACAGCCGCCTCCAGTAGCTTTCCGCGGATGATCAGCCGCGGCCCCATTGAAGCCAGTCGCAGGCTGCGATGTTCCTGCGTCCGACTCGCCTTTCCGCGGCTGATCAGCCGCGGCCCCATTGGGGTTGTCTGCGTGTGGTGAAGAAAACAACTTCGCGCGAACGCCCAAATTCGTAGAATTAAGCGTGCCGGGTGGCTTTGCTCGGTGGCCACCGAGCCGGCCCACGCGAACCGGGGCTCTCGCACTCTGCGATTCTCCAGCGGGCGCGCCGGTTCGACCCGGCAATTGGAGAATCGCCCATGTCGAAACTCCGCAATTCTCGCGGGAAAGTCACCAGCAAGTCAATCCGCAAGGGACCGGCGGGCGGCGAATCGGCGAGGCCAGTCGGTACAGCGAACGACCCAGTCGCGGCAATGCAGCATTGGGCCGCCCGTCTTCCCTCTGCAGAGGGATTGGCGTCCATCGTTTCCGAGGTGAAGCGCATCGGTGAACGTCTCGAATCGTTGGGTGACACTGCGATCGTCAAGCGGTCGATCGCCGCTCTACTCTACGAAACGGAGCCGGCATCGGGGCGGACGATGCCCCGACAACAAGGAATCAACGTCTGGTATACCGCGTATGTAAAGCTGCGCCGTGAATCCAGAGTCGCCGACATCCTGGGGAACATTTCGCAGACCCTGGGGAAGGTCGTATTCCCACGCGATGGCAAGTCGCGTCCCAGCCCCCAAGAGCAAAAGGACCACGGACGCACTCTCCAGCTCCTTGCGGACGATCTGCGCCAAGCGAGCGGTCTTAGGGCAATCAAGCAAGATTCCCAGGGCGCAGGCTTTGCGGCTGCGGACAAAAAGGCGTCGTCGGGTGGTGATCTGAGGCGCCCCGTCACCCCGACGGTGGCCTCGCACCTTTTTCTTCTTACTGAATGCCGGCGCTTGGTCGACAAGTGGCCCGATTTGTACCACGTCGTCATAGAGGCGGAGTTTGACGACTGGAGTGGACCGAACGAACTGGACAGTCTTGTTCATCCCGCGCTTCCGGCCGGCGTCCGTGGATGCCCGTTCTATAGCGGGCGATTCAACATTGCATTCGGACCGGGCGCATGGAGTTGCTTCGTGTGTGGAAGCGTGGGCTCGTGCGAAGAGGCATGCGACTCGCATATGCCTTCGGTTGGCGACTTGGAGGCATTCGCTACTGAGGTTGTGAAGGTGCTGACTCTCGTCCCGGCCAATATGGTGTGGCCGATTTCTCATAGCGCTCAGTTCGTTCAGCATTTTAGCGACGCGATGGCCGTGACGCAGGCTCCTCGTCGATCGTGGGGTATGATGGCATGCCTATTAGGCTACGTCTATTGCGCATTGTCACCGCAGGAGCACCCGGTCACGTTCTGGGATACGGCGGATGGCACCTACAAAAGTCCGCGGCACTACTGTGTTCGCGGATTACCGCATTCTGTGTTTCACTCGTGCGAGCTGGCTTTGAATCGCATGGCGGCTTCGGCAAATTGGCATCGCGAGCCATTTCCGCGCTGGACGTTTGTTCCCGAGGTACCAAGATTTCACGTCGCGATTCGCCCAAAGCCGAAGGCGGAGCAGTCATCGGAAAGCCAAGAGCAACCGAAGGCGGAGCCGGCGACACGTGAAGAGCAGCACTACCAGCCTTTGGCGGCGCGCCGTACCGAAGAACCGAATCTGCTGTGGTGGGACGGCCGGCGCTATGAACTTCCACCGGTGCAGTGGCGACTGTTGAATGCGCTCTGGCAGGAGCACCGGCGGACGCTAGACGACGTCGCAGAGGCAGTATGGAGCCAAGACGTGCGCGACGATCGAATTCGGTCGGCGTGCAGCAAGCTGAATCGACAGCTGGCTGAACGGTCGCTGCCATTGAGCGTCTCAATTAAGTCCGGTTGGGTCATCCTGGACATTCAACAATAAGGCGGCCACGTTCGCCTTGTTGCCAAAATGTTGCCATTTTGTTGCCACGGTCCGCAACACTTTGGCAATACTGCTTGTGCGATGATGTCGCCGTTTGGACTTCATCTCGTCCGACGGAGATCATCGCATGCCGAATCACACGTCATCCGACAACCTGCTTCGCGCACTTCCCGATCCGCAGACTGTCCGTGAGCGGATTGGGATTTCACTCCGAGAAGCACGCCTCTTGCGACAATTGCTTTGCCTTGTCCAGCGCGTCTGCGCCGAAGAACACATTCAACAACACGGTGGGCGCGATGAACGATAAAACCACCCCGCGCAAAGTCTCTGAAATGGCCGCGCAGGTATCGATTCCGGCCAAGCGTAATCACAAAGTTATTGGTTACCGCATGGAAACTGATGTTGGGGATTTCGGGGTACGCGGGGTAAGTTGTGCCGCGCTATGGACGCGGCTCAAGAAGCGACGGAATGTCCCGGATGCCGGCGGCTGGCGCGG
>Ga0187892_10005304_pt1 | contig 20411 bp, 11 predicted proteins | sample MA1701073metaG_FD_139345 | JGI IMG/M metagenome (GOLD analysis project Ga0187892, IMG submission 139345) | Bio-ooze microbial communities from a basaltic lava cave in the Kipuka Kanohina Cave System on the Island of Hawaii, USA - MA170107-3 metaG ... | reverse complement strand
TTCCTCGACCGCAGCCTGGCGCATAACCACCGCAACGGACTCGCGATCGACGTCGCGCGCATCGAGCGCGCGATGGAAGACGTGTTCGACGCGCCGCGCGCGGCGCCCCTGACCGCGGCCGACGTCGCGGCCATCGCGCCGGCGCTGTGGGAACGCCGGGGGCTGCCGCTGATCCCGGCGCTGCGGCTGCTGCGCCTGCGCTATCCGGCGAACGAATACATGAACGCGGTGCGCGCCGGCCGCCGCCCGCGCATCCCGCGTCCGCGTGCCAGCTTCGTGATCGTGTACCGGCGCAACTTCCAGGTGTACCGGCGCGACCAGTATCCGGCGCAGTTCAGGCTGCTGGCCGCGCTGGCCGCCGGGCAGACGCTGGCCGATGCGGTGCGCGCGACCGTCGAGGGTCAGCGCATCAGCGCGGGCAGGCAGGCGGGCTGGCTGCGCCGCTGGTTCCGCGAATGGGCGGCGGAAGGGATCTTCCGCCGCCCCTGATTAAAGTGTACCTGTCCCTGTTTAATCAGTTGATCGACTGGCGATAGACGTCGAAGTAGTGATTCATGTAGCTCGCGAATCCCGCGCGCGTCACGGACTGCGCGGGCTTGAAGCGCGCCTTGATCACGGGCACCAGATCGAAGGGCCCCTGCTCCAGCGTGAAATAGGCGTTCATCACCGGCAGGTCGAGGGCGAGCTGCACGTAACCGCGCAGCTCCGGCGGCACTTCGGCGGCGTCCTCGAGCGGGATGCGCTGGTCGTTGTAGCGTACGGTGAGCTCGCCGGTGAACGCACGTGCGGCGTCCTGGAGACCGAGGCTTTGCACCAGCGAGTAGGCGAGGTCGGCACGGCTCACCGTACCCGCCGGCTTGAACTTGCCGGCGCTCGTGCGGATCACGCCGTCGTTCCGGTGCGCGCGGTCCTTGAGGGCCGCGCCGCGGACCGTGGTCGCTTCCGCGAACGGAACCAGCGAGCCGCTGACGTCGCTGAAGCTGCGGCTGCCGTCCAGCGGCAGGAACTGCCGGACGCCCGCGCCGGCCACGAGGTAGTCGGCGAGCTGTGAGCGCGTCAGGAGCGCATCCGGCTTGAACACGCCCTTGGCGAGTCCATCCACCAGCCGCTCGCGCACGGCGAACTCGATCATGCCCTGGGCCGGGTGGCCGGAGATGTCGGAGAGCCCGGTGAAGCCGTTGACCTTCCAGGTCTTGAGCCGCACGTTGATGGTCGCGGGCACGGCGGTGCCGTTGGTGAGTCCGAGCGGATCGAGCGCGACGCCGCTGACGCTGCCGATGCCGCGCACGGTGAGCGTCCAGCGGCCGGGCTTGGCCGGAGCGGAGGCCGCAATCGAAGGACCGAGCAGCGGCAGCGAGATCGCGGATCCATAGCGCGTGCCGTCCGGGTCGATCAGCACGACCGCCACGGTATTGTTCGAGACGAAGGCGCTGGCCGCCACGCGTACCTCGTCCGCCGAGACGTCGAACTGCACCGAGCCGCTCGTGCCGACCGGCATGAACGCGATTGGGTGCTGCTCGTCGCGCAGCACGCTGATGTCCGGCACGCTGTTGAAGCTGCGGAACAAGTTGACCGTGCTGCCGTAGTCGCTGCGCAGCCCCTTCGCCATCGCGACCGCGGCGTGCGCGTTGGCGCAGCCGGCGCCAACTTCCCAGGGCTCGTCGCCCGGCAGATTGGTCGCGGTCTGCTGCAGGATGCGCTTGACCTCGCTCCAGTGCAGCACGGGATTCGCTTCCAGCATCAGCGCGACGATGCCGGAGGTGTGCGGCGCCGCCATCGAGGTGCCGGACAGCGGCAGGTAGAAGGGCCGGTAGGCCAGCGGCACCGTTTCCTCGGCGAGGTCATCCCAGTTGGAACCGAGCGAAGCGCGCGTCGAGATCACGCCGACGCCGGGCGAGGTGATGGTCGGACGGTCCTCCCAGGTGAAGCTCTCGCCGTCGATGACCACGGTGCCGCCCCTGCCGGCCTGGCCGCGCGAGGAGAAATTCGCGAGATTGCCGGTCTTGTTGCCGGCCGCCGCCAGCACGACCCAGGGAGCCTTCTTGAAACTGCCCGTGATCGTGCTCTCGCCGGAACCGGAGTTGCCGGCGGAGAACACCACGACGATGTTGCGGTCGGCGAGGCGCTTGGTCGCGATCGCGGTCGGATGCTCGGGGTTGAAGGCGGTGCCGACGTCGCTGGTCGCACCGAAGGAGTTCGACACCACGCGGATGCCATAGCGCGCCTGGTTGGTCAGCGCGTAATCGAAGCCGCCGATCGAATCGAGGATGAATATCACGGCGCCGGAGCCGTAGCCCACCAGGTTCGCGCCCGGGGCCACACCCTCGTACTGGCCGCCGGAGCGCGCGCCGGTCGCGCCGACGATGCCGGCGACATGCGTGCCGTGGCCGCCGCCCAGGTCGGTGTTCGGCACGTCCTCGGTGTAAGTGATCGGGAGCAGGTCGTCCTGCGCGTGCAGGTTGGTCTGGCCGGCGACGTTCTGGACCACGTGGGTCGGGTACATCAAGTCGGCGTGGGTGCCGTCGATGCCGGAGTCGTTGATCAGGACGCCCACGCCCTTGCCGCTGTAGGGGAGTCCCGCGAAGTTGCGCAGGTGCGAGTCGGTTCGCATGCGGTCGACGCCCGTGATCTCGGTGCTGCCGTCGTTCTCGTACTCGAGCCGCTCGTTGAGCCAGAGCGAGCGCACGCCGGGGAGCGCCGCGAGCTGTGCTGCCTGGTAGGGCGTCGCCACGACCCCCGCGATCGGCAGCGAGCGGAAATGGAAGCCGCGCAGGCCGAGCGAGCGCAGCGCGCCGATCTGCGCAGGGGCGAGCGGTCCGTCGCCCTGGAACGAGACGATGATCTCGAGCCGCTGGTCGGGGCCCGACTGGTTGAGCGCCTCCTGCAGACTCGGTCCGAACACCACGGCTTGGGCGGCGCTCGCGGCGAACAGGCTGAGGGCGGCGGCCGCGATCGCGGCCACGAACAAGTTCCGGCGGGTGGGCATCGGTGTCTCCGGCAGGGCTGGGAAATGCCGGCAACTTGCCTAGGTGTTGTACTGGCAGCACCCGGGGAAACCCCCAGCCGACGGGCAGGCTTCCGCCCATGAAACCGCACGGCGGAGCCCCGTACGCTGGCGATGCGGGAGCAAACCTTTTCAATACAACGACTTGGGATGCGACGGCCTCTTGATTCCCTTTACCGGGCTCTGGCGCTACACTTCCGCCCCGCGAAATCTGGGGAGGGAGCCCATGTTTCATGGTGCCCGGCGAGTCGCGACTCTCTTTGTCCTGATGCTGGCGAGCCCGCTGGCGGGCGCCAACGGCAACTATGACGTCCAGGTCAACGGCAATGTGGCGAGCGCCGACATCGCGCTCGGCAATGTCAGTGCGACGCTGACGATCCGGTTCGAGAACGCGGTCGGCCTCACGCCCGCGAACCTGGGCCTCAGCGCACTGCTCGTGGATCCCCTGTCGCCATCCTTCCTGGCCCGGCTCGGCTCGGGCGTCTCGCTGCCCGCGGCCTTCCCGCTGGTCGTGAAGATCGCTCCGCCGGCGAGCGGCGGCCTCTCCTTCAGCGGCGTGGTGGCGGTCGAGCTGTATACGCACAACCTCCAGTACACGGTCGGATCCCCGCTGCGCCTGTTTTCGGCGCCGGATGGCGGCGCGTTCAGCGACGTGACGACCTTCGTCAGCAGCGGCAGCGTCCGTTCCGGCGGCACCAAGGGATCGTTCTCCGAGTTCATCATCGCGGCCGACCTGCGCTCGCTCTCCTCCGTGATCCAGTCGAAGTACTCGGCGCTGGCCTCGCTGCTGAACCAGCATGCGGGCGCGATGAGCAGCACGCTGCAGGCGGAGCTGACCAGCCTGTACAACGCCTCGGCCAACGCCTGGGTGTCCGGCAACCTGGTCGCCGCCATCACCTACCTCGAGGCCTTCGACGAGAAGGTTGCCGCCGCCAGCGGCAGCCAGCTGCCGGACGTCTGGCGCTCGTCGCGCGACCTCGTGAACGTCGCCGGCAGCCTGCGCTCGGCGGCCGCGACCCTGCGCTACAGCCTGACGCTGGCGAGCAATGCGTCATGAGCGTAGGGTTGCCGGTCGATGCCGGCACGCCTGACCGTCTACCCGCCGGATCAGCCTGCCCGGCAGTTCCGGCTGGATCCTGATCGCGACTACCTGCTCGGTCGCGCCTCCGACTGCGACCTGCGCATCGAGGATCCGCGCCTCTCGCGCCATCACGCGCGCCTCGCGCTCGCGGACGGCTGCTGGCGCTACGGCGACCTCGGCAGCAAGAACGGTACCACCCTGGCGGGCCGCGCGGCCGGCGACACCGCGCTGCGCAGCGGCGACTGGATCAGCTTCGGCGGGATGCTCGGGCAGTTCGACGAGCTGAGCGAGGAACGCCTGGCTGCGGAACAGCAGGCAGCGCGCAAGCGCTGGGACGACACCGTGCGCCGCAGCCGCGGCCTCGACCCCGCCGCGAACGTGGATCGGTTGCTGCAACAGATGCTGGCGTCTTCGATCGAGCTCGCGGGCGCGGAGCGCGGCTTCGTCATGCTCGCGGACGAAACCGGCAGGCTGCAGGTGCGCGCGCGTGCAGGCGGCGTCGAGCCCGCGACGGCCGGCCGCGATTTTCCGGGCAGCCGCGGCGCGCTCGCGCGCGCGCTCGAGGCGCGCGCGCCAGTGGTCGTCTGCGACACCAGCGCGGACACGATGCTGGGCGCGCAGCAGAGCATCGTGCGCGGGCGCATCCGCGCGCTGGTCTGCCTGCCGCTCTTGGTCGGCGACGAGCTGACCGGGCTCGTTTACCTCGACAGCAGCGTGCCCGGCAAGGTGTTCAGCGGACTCGACGTCGAAATACTCGAGGCCTTCGCCGCGCATGCCGCGCTCGTGGTTGGCGTCGCGAGCGTGCGCGAGGAGCTCGCAGACGTCGCCAAGCTCCTGCCGGCCGAGCTGTCGCATGAGCCCGCGCCGCCCGCACTGCTGCGCGAGCTCGGTGCGCGGCTGCCGCGCGTGCTGGCGCCCGCCGTGAAAGTCGCCCCGTCATGAGCGAGGTGCCGCCGGGCCGCGATTCGGAACTCACGCAGACTTCGCTCGGCGCCTCGCCCGTACTGGCCGCCGGCAAGATCATCGCCGGGCGCTACCGGATCGTCGCGCTGATCGGCGCGGGCGGGATGGGCATGGTGTACCGGGCAGAGGACGAGCGCCTGCATCTCGAGGTGGCGCTCAAGCTGCTGCGGCCCGACAAATCCCCCGATCCGCGCATGCTCGAGCGCTTCGAGCAGGAGCTCGTGCTGGCGCGCCAGGTCACGCACAGGAACGTGGTGCGCATCCACGACATCGGCCGCGACGGCGAGCTGCATTTCCTGACCATGGATTTCGTCGACGGCCACTCGCTCCGGCACCTGCTGGACGAGCACCAGCGGCTGCCGGCGGCGGAAGCGGCGCGGATCGCGCGCGACCTCGCGGAGGCGCTTGCCGCCGCGCACCAGCAATCGGTCGTGCACCGCGACCTGAAGCCCGCGAACGTGCTGGTGGACAAGGAGGGCCGAGCCTGCATCAGCGATTTCGGCGTGGCGCGCTCGCTGCGGCGGGCGGGCATGACCGAGACCGGCGGCATCGTCGGCACGCTCGACTACCTCGCGCCCGAACAGGCGCGTGGGGAGGAAGTGGACGGTCGCACGGACATCTATGCGCTCGGGCTGATCCTGTTCGAGATGCTGAGCGGCCAGCGCGCTTTCCGGGGCGAGTCCGCCGAGGAAGTCCTAGCCGCGCGCAGCGCCGGGCGGCCGGAGCGCCTGGCCGATACCGGCGTGTGGGTACCGGAATGGCTCGAGCGCGTGATCGAGCGCTGCCTCGCGGCCGACCCGGCGCAGCGCTACCAGAAGGCGGAGGAGCTCGCCGCGGACCTGGCTTCGGGCAGCGCACGCCGCGTGCCATGGCTGCGCGGGCGGCGGCTTGCAATCGCCGCCGGCGCGGCGGCAGCGGTAGCTGCCGCGGGGCTCGGCTGGTGGTATTTCGCCGGGCGGATTGCCGGACCGCCGCCGGAAGCGACGCCGACGGTCGCGGTGCTGCCCTTCGTGGTGCAGTCCACCAACGAGGGCGCGGCCTGGCTCTCGACCGGGCTGGCGGAGATGCTGGCGCAAGGACTCGCGGAAAGCGCGGGCCTTCAGGTCGCGGGCAGCCTGCGCGTGCTGCGCACCTTCGAGGACCTGCAATTGTCGCCGGCGCGGCTGGGTAAGCGCGACCTGGAGCGGCTCGGGGAACTGCTCGATGCCACGCGCCTCGTGACCGGGACGGTGCGCGAAGCGGGCGGAACGATGCGCGTCGAGCTGCAGCTCGTCGACCGCCGCCTGCCGGATGATCCGCCGGCGACGCTGCGCGGCGAAGCGGCCGCGTCCGGCCTGTTCGCACTCGCCGACCGCCTGACCGCGGGGCTGCGCGACGCGCTCGCGATCCGGAGCGGCGCGCCCGCTGCGCCCGCGCTGTCGCAGGACGGCGAGGCGATGGCCGCCTATGCGCGCGCGCTCGGGCAGCTCATGAAAGGCGATACGGTGGCCGCGGCAACGGCCTGCGAGGAGGCGGTCGCAGAGGACCCGGGCTTTGCCGCGGCCTGGGTGCAGCTCGCGCGTGCCCGCAACACGCTGGGCTACGATGACCCGGCCCTGGAAGCGGCCCGCCGCGCGGTGGCGCTGCTCGACCAGCGCTCGGGACGAATCGGCTTCGAGGCGCGCTCGCTCGCGGCATCGCTGGACGGCGACTTCGGACAGGCGCAGCAGGTGCTGACGGCGCTGCTCGAGCGCTATCCGCACGATCTCGAGGCCCGGGTGGCGCTCGCCGAGGCTTACGGCGAAGAAGGTCAGCTTGACCGGGCGCAGCAGGAGCTCAAGGCCATCGTCGCGGCAAGCCCGAACCATCCGCGTGCCTCGTTCCTGCTCGGCAAGTTCGCGATCCTCGCCGGCGACTACCGTTCCGCGGCGGAGGACCACCTGGTGCGCGCGCTGGTGGTCCAGAACCGGCTCGGCAACCTCCAGGGCCGGGCCGACGCCGAGAACGCGATGGGCATCGCGCAAGCCGAGCTCGGCAACCTCGACCAGGCGCGCCAGCGCTACCAGAACGCAATCGACCTGCGCAGCCAGATCGGCGATGAGCGCGGCGTCGCCACGGCGACCGCGAACGTGGCGCGCATCCAGCTGCACCAGGGGCAACATGACGCGGCGCGCGCGACGCTGCAGCAGTCGCTCGAGATCGTGGAGCGCATCGGCGACCGCCACACGGTCGCGAACCTGCACAACGAAATCGGCGCGCTGGAAGAGCGGCAGGGCCGCTACCGCGAGGCGCTGGAGCGCTACCGGACTTCGCTCGCGATCCTGCGCGAGCTGGGCGACCAGCGCGCGCTCGCCGAAAGCTACAACAACGTCGGCTTCGCCTACTTCCAGCTCGGCGACTTCGACAATGCCGGCGTATATGCCGGGCAGTCCATGCAGCTCTACCAGAAGACGGGCAATCGCGAGGGCCAGATGTTCACCGGCCAGACGGTCGGCATGCTGGCGCTCGCACGCGGGGAGTGGAACGCGGCCGAGAAGGCCATGCTGGAGGTGCTCCAGCTCGGGCGCGAGTTCGAAGACCGCTTCACCGAGGGCATCGCGCTCGGGCAGCTCGGCCGCATCGCTCACTACCGCGGCCATTACGGCGCGGCGCAGGCCTCGATCCGGAGCGGCCTGGCGGCGCTCGCCGGACTCGGCGAGGCGCGCGCGCTGGTCGAGCTGCGGCTGTTCGAGGCCGAGCTCATGCTCGAGCTCGCGATGGCCGAAGCGGCGTCGGCCGCGCTCGCCGAGGCCGGGAAGCTGCTCGACGAGTCCGGCAGCCACGAGCAACGCGCCGAATGGCAGCGTCTGACGGCGATCGCCGAGTTGCACGCCGGCCGGAACGCGCAGGCGAAGAGCGCCGCCGAGTCGGCGCGCACCGAAGCGGCGGCGAGCGGCAGCGCGGTCGTGCGTATCGCGGCCGGGCTCGGCGCCGCCGAAGCGGCGCTGGCGGGCGGTGAGGGCGCGGCGGCAGCGACGGCGGCCACGAGACTGCACGCCGAAGCGCGCGCGCTCGGCCATGTGCCGCTCATGCTGAAGAGCGGCGAGCTGCTCGCGCGCGCGCAGGCCCGCGCCGGGCGCGGCACGGAGGCGGAAAAGCTGCTGCGCGCGACGCTGCGCGAGGCGGACGGTCATGCGCCCTGGGGCGGGCACTACCGGCTGCATGCGCAGCTCGCGGCGCTGCTCGAGGCCGGCGGACGCGCCGCGGAGGCCGCGGCACAGCGCAAGGCAGCGGCCGACGAGGTCGCGCGCCTGCGCGAGGGACTGGACGAGACGCAGCGCGCGTCGTTCGAGCGCCTGCGGGAGGTAATGGAAATTGCAACCGGGAAGCGGCAGGCCGCCTGAGGGCGATCCGCCCGCTCTCGGGCGGATCGCGGAGCGTGTCGAGCAGATCTCGGCGCGCAACGAGCGGTTGCTCGAGCGCATGATCGAAGGCGAGAAGCGGTTCCGTGGCTTGGCCAAGTCGGTCTGGCGGGTCCAGGAAGAGGAACGCCGGCGGCTGGCGCGCGAGCTGCACGACGGCATCGGCCAGACGCTCACGGCGCTGATCAACCAGTTGCGCCGGATCCGACCGGGCGAGACGAACGGCGGGCTCGACGCGGCGATCGACGTCGCGGAGCTCGCGCTGCGCGACGTGCGCGAGCTGTCGCGGCTGCTGCGGCCGCCGGTGCTCGACGACCTGGGCCTGCGCGCCGGGCTCGCCTGGCTGGTGCGCACCCTGAGCGAGCATCATGGCCTCTGCGCGACGATCGACTGGCAGGCCGGCGCGGACGAGCGCTGGAATCCGGAGCTGGAGACGCTGGTATTCCGGGTCGCGCAGGAGAGCCTGAACAACGTGATCAAGCATTCCGGCCAGCTCGAAGCGCGCCTGGCGCTGCGCCGGCGCGACGGCCGCCTCGAATTCGAGATCTCCGATCCCGGCCGCGGGTTCGACGCCGGGCATGCGCTCTCGCCCGCGGGCGGCGCGAGCGGTCTCGGCCTGCGCGGCATGCGCGATCGCGTGGAGCTCTTCGGCGGCAGCCTGGCGGTCGAATCGACGCCCGGCAGCGGCAGCCGGCTGCGCGTGGTCGTGCCCCTGCCGGAGGCATCCGCATGAGCCGCCGCATCCGCGTGCTGGTCGCCGACGACCACACGATCGTGCGCCAGGGCATCGTCAGCCTGCTGCGCGACAGCGGCCGCTGCGAGGTGGTCGCCGAGGCGGCGAACGGCCTCGAGGCCGTGGAGCGGGCGCTGGAGACGAAGCCCGACATCGCGCTGATCGACCTCACGATGCCGCGCCTGAACGGCATGGAAGTCGTGCGCCGCATCCGCGCGGAGCTGCCGGCGACCAAGGTGCTGGTGCTGACCGTGCACGATGACGAGGAATACGTGCTGCCGGTCGTGCGCGCCGGCGCCACCGGCTACTTATTGAAGAATGCCGCCTCAACCGAGCTCGTGGATGCGGTACAGGCACTGTTCGACGGCAAAGCCTTCTTCGGCCCGGAGGCGGCGCGCGTCATGGCGGAGCAGCTGCGCAATCCCGATGGCGCTCCCGCCGATCCCTACCAGCGCCTCACACCGCGGGAACGCGAGGTTTTTCACCTCGTGGTCGAGGGCAAGTCCAGCAAGGAAGTCTCGCGCCTGCTCGGGATCAGCGTGAAGACCGCGGAAAACCACCGCGCCCGGCTGATGGAGAAACTGGACGTCCATAACACCGCCGGCCTCGTGAAATACGCCGCGCGCAAGGGCCTCCTGCCCTGAAAAAAGGCGAGGCCGGCGTGAGCCGGCCTCGAATGGCAAGACCTGTCCTGGCCTTGCTCGAATCAGGGCAGGGCGGCCACCGGTTGCAGCTGCACCGTGTTGCTCGCCACGCCCCCGCTCACCGCCTGGAACTCGCTGGCCTGCGTGCCGACCGGCACGTTGAACAGCGCTCTCCCGGCGAGGCCCGCGACCGCGCTCAGGGTTTCGGTCGTGCCGTTCGCGCGCACGCGCGTCAGGCGGACGTTCACGCCCGGCAGCGGCTCCTGGTCGTTGCCGATCGCGGCGACCTGCAGCAGCTGGAGCTGGCCGATACGCCCTTCGGAGAGCAGCACCGGCTCGAGGATCAGGACCGCGGCATCGTCATCGTCGTCGCCCTTGCCACCGCCATGGCCGCCACCGCCGCCGCCGGGCGGGTTGCCGCCGTCGAGGCAGGGGCGCTCGACGCGGATATTGCCGCCGTCGATGGCGTTGTCGGCCGCGCGCGTCGCGGTCGTGTAGGTGCAGCCCTCCGTGCACTCGAGGTGGAAGCGATCCGGCGCTCCGGCCTGGTGTTTGTGGTCGTCGTCGCCGTCGTCGTCGTCGCCATCACCGTCATCGTCGTCGTCCTCGGGCCGGCCGTTGTCCTCGACGCAGACGCGGAACTCCGCGGGCGCGCCGTTGTAGGTGCCGGTGCCGCGGAACTCGAGGGCGCGGGCACTCTCGACGATTCCGCCGCAGGATCCCTGCACGGACCCGATCGAGGTGATCGTGGGCAGCTTGATCTTGGCCCCGAAGCCCTTGTCGTGCAGCTCGAGGTTGCCGTTCGGCCCGCTGTCCTTCTGCTTCGCGTTGAAGCCGAAGTTGATCTTGCCGCCATTCGTGGTCTTCAGGTATCCGCCGCCGGTGCCCTTGTCGCCCACGCAAGGCTGCGGCAGGTCGCGGCAGAGCTCGACCGCCCAGGAGTCGATGGTGCCCTCGTCGAGCGGGAAGTTGTCCACGACCTCGAGGGTCCAGTCGCCGTTCGCGTCCTCGCCGTTGAAGGCTGAGAGCGCCTCGTCAGGCCGGAAGCTGCCGCCCGTGAGCCAGTCGCGGCAGCCGATCGGCCTGGCGGCACGGTCGTCGAATTCGACGTCGATGCCGTCCTCGCCGGAGCAACGTGCGCCGTCGAACAGCGTGATCGCGGTGCCGCCCGGGCTCGCCAGCCGGAACACGAGATCGCCCATGAATGTGTGCGAGCCCGTGAGGTTGCGGATGTTCACGTCCGAAACCGTCCCCTCAGCGCCGCTCACGGTCGCCGTCGTGGTCGAGCCGAGCACCGGCAGGATCGGCGACGGCGTGGCGATGTCCGCCGGGTACAGCTCGCATTCCTGCGGCGGTGGCGGGGGCGGCGGCGGTGCGTCGTCGGCGCAGGTGAACACCTCGACGCGGTCCACGTACCAGCCGTCATTGCCGTTGCAGCCATCCTGGCCGAAGTCCCAGCGCAGCCGGATCGTGTCACCGGGCGTCACGCCCGCGGCGGCGAGATCGACCTGCGAGGTTCCCCAGTTGTTGTCGCCCGAGATCGGGTTGGCGCCGTGGAAGGCTTCTTCCCCGCGCTTCGGGTTCGTATTCTGGTCGATGATCTCGTTCAGCGAGCCGTTGTACGGGTTGTGCACGAAGGCCGAGCCCGGCACCACCGAATAGGCGAGTTGCGGGATCGGCTCGAACAGGCCGCCGTTGATGCTGATCATCAGGTTGCCGCCGTCGAAGCCCGACTCGGTCAGGAAGTAATGCTCGAAGGCCAGGAAGCCGGGGCCGTCGGCTGCCACCGTGATCGACGGGCTGATCATGAACAGCACGCCGGACTCGTCGTCGCTCGAACAATTGCCGAGGTCGACGCGGTTCTCCTGGTACATCGCAGCACCCAGCTTGCCCTTCGGCAGGTCGCCGGAGCGCAGGAACCAGGGCCGCGTGTTCAGCTGGCTCTTGGTGAGCGGCGTCTGGCCAATGGTCCAGCCGGCCGGAATCCCGGACTCCCAGTCGACCAGGAACTGGCGCTGGACCGTCGCGCCGCCGCACATCGGGGCCGGCGCCGGGTCGAGCGGTGCGACAAAGCCGCACTGCAGCGCGACGTCGTGGCGCATTTCGACCGCCGCGATCGCATTCGCGACCTGCTGGCAATCCGCGGCCGTGATGATCTCGCCGGAAAGCTGGGGCGTCGGATCGAGCGTGTCGTGATTCGCGCCCATGAAGCCGGTGCCGGCTTCCGCAGTCGTCACGAGCCTGGTCAAGTTGACGCCGATCAGGTCCTGGCAGGCCAGCATGAGCGAATCGGCGTTGTCGGCGAAATTGGATGCGGGCCCGTTGTACACGGAATTCGCCCGCCAGAAGATGTGCGCGGCCTTGGTCAGACCGATGCCGGTGACGGTGACCGCGCTCGCGAACGGCGTGCCGTCGTCCCTGAGCTCGACGGTGTCGCCGTCGACCAGCAGCGCATAGGCGCGGTTGTTGATCGAGGAATTGGCGTGCACGCCACCGCCATCGCTGGAGTCGCAGTGATAGAGGTCGGATGACCCGTGTCCCGGGTTGCCGAGGAAGAAGTTTCCGCCCGCGCAGCGCGGGTGCCACATGTCGCGGATCGCGGCGTCGCCGACCGGCGGCAGCGGCAGGAAGGCGAAGGCGTCCTCGCCCATGAGCCAGCGGATCGACTCGTCGGGCGTCGGCTGCTCGCTCGTGAAGTTGGAGCAGATCGCGTCGTCCTGGGAGCGCGGGCCGTTATGGCCGGTCACGCCCGTCACGGGCGTCGTGCCCATGAGCGTCTCGCGGTTGTTGATCTGGTCGACCGTCTCGCCGAACACGTCCGAATAAGACTCGTTGAGCGCGCCGGACTGGTAGGAATAGATCAACCCGCTGGTTTCCTGCGTGTAGGCATGCGTCCACTCGTGCGCGACCACGTCGTCGGCCGAAGTCCCCGAGCAGTAGTTGGTCGACGTGCCGTTCCAGTTGGCATTCGGGCAGACGATGGTCGGGTCGTTGTTGACCGTGATCATCGTGGCGTCGTTGGCATCCCACGACCGGTAGGTCCCGCCGCTCAGGTTGAAGAATAGATTGTAGGAGTAGCCGGTATTCGCGACTTCATCCTCGTGCGCCGGCTGCGGAGCCGGACGCAGGTCGCCCTCCTGCCAGGCGGGCGGCGCCGCGATGTTGCCCTCGTGCACGCGGCGGCTCTTGACCGCGTGGATGCCGGTGATCTGGTCCACGAACTTGCCGGTCAGGGCGTCGATGTAGACGAACTCCCGCACATGCTCATTGCCCCTGACCTCGATCTCGTAGGCCAGGTGATTGACGCCGGGTGCCGCGCGCGTGAGGTTCGTGCGGTAGACGACGAGGGCGGCGGTCTTGACGGTCAGCGGCGTGCTCTTGAGCGGCGCGGGCTGCTGCTCGCGCACGCGCGCCAGCGCGGCTTCGGTCGCCGTATTGCGCGCGATCACGGCCTTCACCGGCAGGTCGATATCCGGCACGAATTTTCCATTGACGCTGGTCAGCCGGCCGTCCGGGCTCACGTGACCCTGGAGCACGGCGCCCAGGACGGGCACGCCGTCGTGCAGTTGCTGGTAGCGCACGTGGCTGAAGCCGTACTGGTCCTTGTAAATGCCGAGGTGCCGGAGCTGGCGGGCGGGATCCTCGATCCCGAGCAGCAGGCCCTGCTCGGCGAGGAAGGCCTCGACTTTGCCGCGCGGCGTGAGGCCCGCGGGCGTTCCGGGCTGAAGATCGCCGCCGATGCCCGCACGGATCGTGCTGAGGTTGCCGGTCGCGGCATCGCTCGAAACCGAGATCGAGCCCGCCGCGCTTTGTGCGAGGGACTCCCGCGCCTGCTCGGCCGTCTCCTCGGCGCGCGCGCGCACCGCCGAAGGATCCAGCGGCCGGGCGCTGGCGGCACGCGCCGCATCATCGCCGCTGCCCTGCGACAGCCGATCGATGCCGAAATAGAACAGCGTCGCGACGGCTACACAGGTGGCCGTGACGGCGACTGCGGTGCGGAACGAGCGGGAGTTGTTGTTCATGGCAAGCCTTCCCTGCCAGCGGAAGCGCTGGATGCGCGCAGTCTCCGCAGCAGCGCCCGGACAAGGCATCCGGGGGATTCCTCAGCCCGGGGCCAGAACAGCGCCCATCGCTGACGCGATCCGAGGCCTCGGGCTGGGGGCTTCGCCTCATGGCAAGGGGGCAGGACCGATCCGAGGATACCGGCTGAGTCGCCGCTACGGCGACACCTGGGAGCGCCTCCATGCACGCCATCCGACTCTTGTCCGCCGCCATCGGGCTGTCGCTGTCGCTCGCCGCGATGCCGGCCGGCGCGCAACTGGCCGGCCCGGACACACCCGGGCTCACGCGGCTGCAGGGCGCCCACGAAAGCACCGCGCTGGTGCGCGGGATCGCGACCTTCGACGCGGTCCCGAGCGCGGCGCAGGCACAGGCGCTGCGCAACCTCGGCCTCGTCACCCAGCCGCTCCAGCGCCTGCCGCTCGCGCTGGTCTACGGCAGCGTCGCGAGCATGCAGCTCGCCGTCGCTACAGGCGCCGCGCGCGACGTCTATCCCGACGAGCGGCTCGACTACTTCGACACGGCCTCATCCGGCGCGATCGGCGCGACCATGCTGCACGCGGCGGGCCTGACCGGACAGGGCGTGACGGTCGGCGTGGTGGACAGCGGCTGCGACGCGACCCACCCGGACCTCGCCGATCACGTGGTGCACAACGTCAAGCTCGTGAGCGGCGAATACCTCAATCTGGCGCCCGACAGCTCGAACCGTATCGTCATCCCGGTACACGTCGGGCCGTACAATAATTCCGACCTCGGCAGCGGCCACGGCACGCATGTGGCGGGCATCATCGCGGCCGACAGCACCAGCAATCCGCTGGGCGGCCGCTTCGGCGTGACGCCGGACGCCTCGCTCGTGTGCATGGCGGTCGGCGAAGTGCTGTTCACCACGGCCGTCGTGACGGCCTACGACTACCTGCTCGACCAGCCCGATCTCTTGGGCGTGGACGTCATCAACAATTCCTGGGGCAACTCCTTCCGCCAGTTCGATCCGCGCGACCCGGTCGCGATCGCGACCAAGGCGGTCGCCGATCTCGGTGCCGTAGTCGTGTTTGCGGCCGGGAACAGCGGCTACGAAAACGCGGAGATGAGCCTGAACCCGTTCAGCCAGTCGCCCTGGGTGTACTCGGTGGCCGCGGGCGACCTCCAGTATCGACGCGGCGACTTCAGCTCGAACGGGCTGATCTTCGACAATTCGCAGGCGGTGCAGGTCGGCGCGGGCGGGCATACTGTCTTCACCGGTGACCGCGTCGGCATCTATCACCCGGACTTCACGGCGCCGGGCGTCTCAATTTCCTCGAGCTGCACGCCCGTGGGCGCCGCAATTCCGGGCTGCCTGCCAAACGGCAATCGGACCGCCTCGGGCACCAGCATGGCCTCACCGCATATCGCGGGGGCCGTGGCCCTGCTGCTGCAGGCGAACCCAGCGCTGAAAGCGGACCAAATCCGGGGGGCGCTGCAGGCTAGCGCGACGCCGGTTTACGGCACGGACGGCAATCCGCTGCCGTTCTGGCAGGTGGGCTACGGCTACGTGGACCTGGAAGCGGCGGTCGCGCTCGTGACCGGCGCGGGCTGGTCCAAGCGCCTGGCCAAGGCGCAGTCGCAGGCGGATACGCGCGTCAAGCGGGCCGACGGATTCTCCGTAACGCGCTCGGACTTCTGGACCTGGGATGCGCCGCGGGCCGCGCTCGCCGGCAGCGACGCGCGCAGCTTCGCGACCGCAGTCCCTGCGAACGTCACGCACCTCAAGATCACGCTCTCGCATCCCTCGGGCGCGGTGCTCGGCGAGAATCTCATGGAGTACACGGTGAGGGTGCGCGACGCCGCCGGGCAGCTGCTCGGCGTCACGACCGAGGCGGCGACCGGTGCCGGCACGGCGAGCCTGTTCCTGAATCTGCGCGCATTCAGCGTGCCGCCGGTCACCTACGGTGCATTCACCTTCGAGGTGAGCGGCGAGTTCGCGGTCTCGGATCCCGACACCTTCGACAGCGAGTCGCTGCTCGGGCGCATGGTCACGCTGCAGGTGGCGCAGCTGCGGACGAACTGAAGGCGCGGCCGCTCAGGACGTTTTGGCGAGCACCGCCGTCTCGACGAAGCCGCGCCGGCAGGCGTTGCAGGGCGATACCAGCTGCCAGGGTCCGGTGCGCGCGTTGCCGAGCACGACGACGGCGGTGCCCGCAGGGTATTCGTCGAGTACCGCCGCATTCTTCGCCGGTCCGGTGCGCACGCCGCTGTCCTTGGCGAGCGTCCACAGCCCGCCCGGCACGACGTCCACGACGTGGCCGCGGAAATCGATCCAGGTGCTCTCGTAACTCGAGCCCTTCCACTCATAGTGCGTGAGCTCGGAACAGGGCCGTTCGCCGACGCAGCCGCCGCGCAGCGTCGCATATGCGCCCGGCTTGCCGGCCAGCACCTCGACCTTGGGTGCGTCATCGGCATTGATCGCGCCGAGCTCGATCCAGGCATCGCCGCGGCGGGTATAGAGAAAATAGGGGCAACCCAGACTGCCGCAGGAGAGGGCGGAGGGCGCGCCGTAGCAGATGTAGTTCTCGTTGAGGTCGACCAGGACCTCGGACTGACTGTCGCCATTGACGTCGAGCACCCAGGCCTCGGGCGTTTCGGCCGGCTGCAGGGAACCGCCGGATGTGACGCACATCTGCGTCATCGAATCGAGCGCGAGCAGGATGTAGTTCGGGCACTGGCTCGTTTCGGTGTCTTCGGCTGCCACCTGTTCTTCGAGGCAGGCGACCAGCGGCAGGTTCTGGGACAGCGCAGCCACGGTTCCCGTGGCGGCCTTCGCGCCGGCCACCTGGGCATCCGCGGCCTTCGGTTCGGGTGACTTCTGTTCCCGGTCGCCGCCGCAGGCGGCCATCGCCAGGCAGGCAATCAGGCAGAGCGCAAGACGACGCATCGGTCTCTCCCCCGGGTCCGCTTCAATCCCCGGCTGCCGGATCGTAGAGCAGCAGCACCCTGATCGCCACTTTCACCTCAGAAACGCAGGGAAAGGCAGGACAGCCCGCCGTCCATCCGCCGGAACTCCGACATCTCGATCGCGACCAGCGGGTAGCCCTGGCGGTCGAGCATCTCGGTGAACTGCGGGTAACCGGCCGCGATCAGGAGCCTGCCATTGACGGCGAGGCAGTTCGCGGCGTAGCGCTCGACGTCCGGCACCACCATCTGGTCGTAGGGCTGGAGCGCCCGGTCCGCGCGCAAGTCGCTGGTGCGCACCATGCGGCCGGCGCCGAGATAGGCCAGGCCGCTCTTCAGGTGCAGCAGCCGCGGATTGGCGCGGATGTCGATGGTGTCGGCCGGATAGCCCAGATCGGCCAGCCAGGCGGTGAGCTGGCGCGCGCCCTCGTCGTTGGTGCGGCGCGAAAGCCCGATCAGGAAATGACCATCCGCCTCGCAGACATCGCCGCCGTCCACGGTGCCGGGCGGCATGATGCGCGCAAGCTCGGGATACCAGACGCGCAGCGAGGCGGCGACTGATTCCACTTCGCCCAGCCGCGAGGCCGCGCCGGGGCGCGTCGCGATGGCGCCGCGCGGCGTCAGGATCGCGGTGTCCTCGATGAAGCAGCTGTCGGGAAATTCCTCGTCGGCGGAGAGCAGCGATACCGACAGGCCGCAGCTTTCGAGCGCGGTGACGTAGACCTGGTGCTCGCGCAGCGCGCGCTCGAGGTTCGGCGGGCCTTCGTCCGAGGTCGTGAGTCCGCGCTCGAAGCTCGGAGGCGGCGGACGCAACAGCGCGTGCGTGAAACTCATGTTCACCGCAGGCGCGAGAGGATGCGCGCAAAGCGCGCCGGGTCGTAGCGCTCGTCGTCCTGGAGGTCGGCGAACAGCGCCTCGATGCGCGGATCGGACTCGAGCGTGCGGCCGGAAGCCGCGAGCAGGAGCGTGACCGCCATCGCCGCCTGCTCCGCGGCGGCGTAGTCCGGGAAGTCGCCGCGCTCCGCGGCGGCCAGGACGGCCGAGATCACGCGGTCGCGCTCCGGGGCACTGAGGCTGCGGGCAGCGAGCCAGGTGCGCAGCGCCGGGAGCTCGCCCGCCAGCGACTGCGCCGCGGCGCGCAGCGCCGGCATGCCCTCGTTCGCGGCGCGGTGCAGGCGTGTCGTCGATGACCGCAGGGTCCCGGCCCGTGCGGGCTCGAGCGCATCCAGCACCACCGCCAGCATGACGAGCGCGGCGTCGTTGACCCGCAGGCTGCCCGGCGCCAGTCCCGGCGCATCGCGCAGGCGCCGCAGCTTCATCGAGCGATGGCAGCTGTAACAGTTGAAGAGCGCGAAATCCGGGAACACACCGCGCGAATGGCGCTCGTCGGCGACCGTCGCGAGCGTGCGTTCCGCGGTCTCGGCGAGTCCCGCCAGCCACTGGACGACGCTGTCTGACTCCGTCTTGCGCTTCGCATAGTCCGCGTCGCGCCGGTAATGCTCGCGCCCGCCACTGGTGCGCCAGAGCTCGGAATAGGTGTCGAGCTCGAACACGAGACGCGGATGGCCGGCCGCCATCAGCGCATGTGAGGCGTGCCGGTCGGCGGAGCCCACGTGGCAGGCGGCGCAGACGGCTGCGCGCACTTCCGCGCGCTCGAGCGCGACCAGGCCCTGCGCGAGATTGTCAGCATGAGTGACGCGCGGTGCATCGTCGTGGCTCGCGATCCACCTCGAGGAGGCGCCGTGGCAGGACTCGCAGCCGACGCCATCGTCGAACTGGAAGCGCGGCCCGCGGTGCGCGGGGGCGATGTTCTCGGCATGACAGTCGAGGCAGAGCGGCTCGCGCGTGGCATCCGCGATGCCGAGGCGCGCGGCCATGCTCCGCGAAGCCTCCTCGCGCAGGCGGCGGTAAGCACCCGCATGCGGGTCGAAGTGCGACCAGCTCACGTATTCGTTGCGCAGCACGGGCGAGCCTTCGAGCGGCTTTGCCACGCCGTGACAGACGCCGGAGGCGCAGGAGGCGACACCCAGATGGCTCGCGGGCGCATCGGCGGCCTTGCCCGCCGCGGCGAAGAGAAGCGCGCCCAGGAATCCGGCCAATCGCATCGTGCTACCAGTCATCGGGCACTACCCAGGGCGCGCCATCGCGGTCGAGGTACAGCCGGCGCATCTCGGCGCCGTTGAAGGGCCGTGCACCGCGCCGCCCGAATACTGCAATCTGTCCGCCCGTCTCGTCCACCGCCCGGTCGCGTTCGAGCGGGCGCGAGAGCGCGAGCGCCGCCTCGCGGGTCGGGTAATGCGCGATGAGTTGCGGCCGCGGCTCGGGGCTGAAGCCGTAGAAGTTCGGTTGGGTGTCGGGGGCGGTGAGCTGCACCACCTTGAGCCCGCCCGTGCCGTCGGCGACATAGGCGAAGAGCGAGGCATTGGTCGAGGCCACGACCACGTCGCGCGCGTCGACGATCGCGCCGGCGCCATTGAAATGCGAGACCAGCCGCGGCTCTGCCGGCCGCTCGACGTCCACGATCGCGAGGCCGCGCGGGCCGTCGGCGACGTAGGCGTAGGTGCGGGCGACGAACAGGCCGGCCGCCTGCGTGAGTGACACGGTGGCTTCAGGCAGGAGGCGCGGCTGCATCGGCTGGGTGACGTCGACGATCTTGAGTCCCTGTGCGTCGGTCACGAACAGGTAGCGGAATTGCAGCGCCGAGGCGCGCCCCTCGCGCAGCGGCACCGGCGCTGCGGCCTTCGGTGCGAGCGGGTCGCTGAGATCGACGACCATGAGGCCGGCGTCGGCGATCACATAGGCATGGTTGCCGCCGATCGTCAGATGTCGGGCGCCCTTCAGGATGCCGCCGGGGTTCCAGGTCAGCGCGCGCCGCAGGAAGTTGTTGCGGAAGTCGCCATCGGCGAGCGTGTTGACGTCCACGAGGATCAGGCCTTCCTCGGTGTCCGTCACGAGCGCGTAATTGTAGATGGGCGCGAATGGCTGTTCGAGGTTCGCGCTGCGCATCCGCTCGCCCTGGTTGCGCGCCGGGTGCACGGGCTGGGTCGTCGGCAGCGCCACGCAGCTGGCGTTCTTCGATGCCACGCGGGTGTCATGGCCGAGGGGGGAGAAAGGCGCGGTCACGAGCTTCTGGCTCATGCCCTTGTTGCCGATGCCCGCAGCGTCGTAGACGACGAGCCCGCGCGCGCCCTCGGAGACGTAGACGTATTCGCCGCGCAGCTGCAGGCAGCGTGCCGGGCCCGCGCCGTTCATCGCTGCATTCTGCAACTGCTGCCCGCGCGCCTGGTGCGCGCGCCAGGCGTCGGGGTACGCGTACCGGTGCAAATAGCTGCCGAGGACGGCCTGCGGTTCCTCCCATTCCGTGACCTGCACGGCGGCGAGGCCGCGCTCAGTGCCGACCCAGGCATGGAAGCCGAGCAGATTCATGAACTGGGTCCCGAGGCCGAGCGTCTGCGCCACGATCGCGTTGTTGTCGCCTGCGGCCGAGAGGTGACAGTCGTTGCAGCGTTTCGTCTCGGTGCGCCGCTCCGTGTGCGGGTAATGCGGGTTCATCGCCTGCGAGCTGTAGCCGGAGGCCGCGATCGGCGGCTGCTGCACGTAGATGCGCTCGCGGTTGGCGTTG
>Ga0187892_10005303_pt1 | contig 20413 bp, 24 predicted proteins | sample MA1701073metaG_FD_139345 | JGI IMG/M metagenome (GOLD analysis project Ga0187892, IMG submission 139345) | Bio-ooze microbial communities from a basaltic lava cave in the Kipuka Kanohina Cave System on the Island of Hawaii, USA - MA170107-3 metaG ... | reverse complement strand
GACCGAGCCGCTGGTGCTGACTTGTTCGCCGAAGGCGGTGTAGACGCGGCGGCGGGTGATGGGCGGCTCGCCGTTACCGCCGGCGGTGCAGTTGTTCAGGTTGGTGTCGCACGTCATCACGCGCGTCGTGCCGATCTGGTCGCGGTGGTAATACTGGATTGATGTGGTCCCGCTGTCCGGATCGGGGAACTCGCCGAAGGCTGTTTCGTACGCCCGGTCGATCACGTGGTCGCCGGAGTCCACGTGGAAATCTGTGTAGACCTCGTTGCCGTCGTAGTCGCTCCACGACGTCTCCAGCACTGTGGTGATGTTGTCGGGGTCGAGCTTCTCGCGCATGTAACGCTGCCGCGGGCCGTCGTAGCGGTAGCGCCACACGAACGTGCGGCAGTAATCTTCGCACGCCACGGCGTCGTCCTCGACCGTCCACTCCTCGCCAACGACGTACTCAACCTGCTTACCGCCGTTGTAGATCATGCGCGTGGCCCGGTACGTCGACTGGCTGTCCAGCTTGCGAATCACGCGCGTGATCTTACCCTCGGCGTCGATCGCGTTCCAGGCAGGCTCGATCAGGCGATCAGGCAGAGAGGTGAAGCCGTTCACTCATCTCCGCGGGCCCAGCGCCTCGGCGTGAGCAAGTCTTTGTCTCTCGCAGAGGCGCGAAGCTCGCAGAGGTGCGGCCGCGGCTCGGTCCACACGCCAAGACCTGCGAGGACCGGATCATCAGTGCGTTCTGCCTCACGAGAGACCGCGCTTTTGGGGAGGTCTGGTCTGTGACGGGTGCAGCCAGAACCACAGCCACTGGTCGTCGGGCGCTCGCCGCCAGTCGTCGGGGCCGAGGCAGAAGTCGTGCTGCCCCGCGAGCACATCGCGCAGCGCGGCGATGAACACGCCAAGCTTTTGGCTCCCGACGCGAACGGCCAGCCCCGCGGCGCTGGTATCGAATGCCCACGCGCGTAGCTCATCGGGCCCGGCCAGCACGACCGTCAAGGCGTCCGCGTAGCTCGCCCTCGCCGTGTGGTTCGGGATCGCCAGGAGTTCTGCGTCAACCGGCGTCAGTTGCAGGCGGAGCGTCGACTGACGGGCGCTCCTGAGGTGGTCGAGACCTTCGATCATGCTGGTCAAGCCGTCGGCGTCGCCGCTGATGTGCCAGCCGGCGTAATTGGGACTCGCGTGGCCGTACGTCCACACATGCAGCCGGCCCCGCTGTCTCCAACCGCGGCGACTTGGAATTCCTCGTTGGCGCATGGTCGATGCGGGTGCGTACCCACGTGGTTCGACGACGTCGAGTATCGATGACCGATCCGCGACCACCGTAGTCAGTCACGCGCACGACTCAAGGCCCACCTCGCACTCTCAGCCACCCAGGTGTTCTCGCTATCGCAAAACGGTCCGGCCAGCGAGGCGAGGTCGGGCGCTCGTAACTCGGCCATCGCTCGCAGAGCATCTCCCAGGATGAGACCTCGTTCCCGCTCGAAGATCCGCCGCAAGATCGGGACGACCCCAGGATGTCGCAGCTTGGCCAATGCCCGAATGACATGCCGTCGCACGCCGATGTCCGGATCCGACTCGAGCATGACCAGCAGTTTCTCGCCGTACTCGGCCATGACATTCCGCGATATGTGCATCACCGCCCAACGTCGATGCTCCGCATTCGGACTTTCCAGATCGAGCGGAGCGAATCGGTAGTCATCTTCTTCGCTGGAGGAAGAGTCATCCGGCATCTCGACCGACTCCTCGCCTGCGGGCCCCATCGGATCAGCCTTGCGCCCTGCCCTGGCCCTCGAGTCGTCTGCGTCACGATCGTCGCGATGGCAGACTTCAGTCACGCGCCCCCTTCGAAGGCGCTATGATAAACGGTCGAGTGTCGGCCGTAAGGGCGGGGGACAGGCGTTTCCGTCCGAAAAACGATGCGGTGCTGCAATTGTAAGCGGCTTGGTTGGTTGGTAAACTGGTGACTTGGCGAGTTCTAGGGCGTCGGCTGGATTGCTCGACAATCCTGGCGCCATCGTCGTAGTCTGAGTGGGTTTCGCCATTTCGTGGAGGCAGCGTAGCGATGTCTAAGGCAAGGTTGAGTCAAGTCGTTGTCGTCGCGCTGAGTCTATCTGCGGCGGCTGTGGTGGACGCGGCGGTACGTGAACATTGGAGCGCCCAAGTTAGCGGGGGTGTGCTGCAAATGGGCGACGCGACGGTGGAGGTTTCCGGCGGCGTGTCCGACATCGAGCTGGGGAGTTGGAACGGCGTGTTCCGGGCGTTCACCAGCGGCACGGCCACGTTCACGGCCGGGGGCCAGGCGTTCGGCCTGCAGGTCAACGAGGACACGAGCCTTGCGCTGGAGACGCCAGCCGGGACGCTAGAGGTCGGCGTGATCGACCTCGGCTTTGATGGTCCCGGCAGCACGTTGCTGATCGGCGACGCTGCGCTGATGCAGCGCATCGGCGAAGCCGAGACGACCGACGTGCTCAACGTCGGCACGTTGACGCTCTCGATGCAGCTCGTGCTGCTCGATTCGCAGGTCGTGTTGCCCGGCAGCGGCGGCGCGATCGATCTGCCCGAAATCTGCGACCCGGCGAATAGCGGTCCGGATGTGATCGTCGGTGAGCTGCCCAACTTCAGCAACTACACGAACGGCTCCAGCCCCATCAACGGCTACCGCGCCTACTCGATCGGGACGACGTCTTGCAACTTGGGCGACCAGCCGCTAGGCTGGTACAACGACATTTCGGGGGCGGGGGCCGACCCGGACCCGACCAACCACCCGGTGATTGCCCAGAACATCTACCGGCTCAGGACCGTCAGCGGCGCCACTCGCTTCGATCAGATCGGCCAATCGTGGCTCAAGCACGGGTTCTTCGCGCTGTCAGGCAACCTGTGTTGTTCGTGCAACGGCACGGACGGCGATACGCTGGGCACCGGCTGCTCGGACCCCTACAATGCCGGGCTGAATGGCAATCAAGTACACCTCGGCCCGCGCTCGCACGTGAATCCGACCGACGGCGAGTTCCCGTATCCGTTCGACTCGAATCTGCCGCCCGGCTACACGCAACCGCCGGCTTGCAGCGGACCGACCAGCGACATCTGCCGCCGCATCCAGGTGCTTCAGACCGACATCACCAACCAGCCGGCCGGCACGCTCTATTTCGCCGAGGGCCACTACATCGCCCCGGACGACGCGCTGGCCGGCAACGACAATAACAACGCGTCCTATCGTCGAGTGACGTTCGGCTCGGCCTCGCCGTTCAACCTGTCCAGCTCGGTTGCGTTCCCGACCGAGCGAGAGAAGGCCGGCATCATCGCCTGGGCGGACAACGACCCGGGCGTGAGCATCAAGCACCTGGACATCGCCGGTGACGGGCGCATGACCGTGGGCTACAAGGTGACCGACCTGGGTGGTGGGCTGTGGCACTACGAATACTGCGTCTACAACATGTATTCCGACCGGGCCGGGCAGGCCGTGTCGATCCCGGTGCCGCCCGGCGTGGTGCTGACCAACGTCGAGTTCCACGACGTCGACTCGCACAGCGGCGAGCCTTATTCGACCACCGATTGGACGTTCCAGCAGGCAGGCGGCGCGGCCACGTGGAGCACGCAGACGTTCGCGACCAACGCGAATGCGAACGCGCTGCGCTGGGGCACGATGTACTCGTTCCGCTTCGACGCCAACACCGAGCCGACCAGCGCCAACGGCACGATCACGCTGTTCAAGCCGGCCACCGAGAGCTCGCCGGACACCGCGGTGACCTTCGACGCCGTCGCGCCGTCTGCGCCGGCGACCTCGACGGTGGACATCGTCGCCGCCAACCCGCCACGGGCGGCGGACAATCCGTATTTGCCGGGCGAACCCTTCTGTGACGTGCTCGACACCGGCACTACCAGCGCGCTGACGGCCGGCATCGGCGCCGACGGCACGCTGCCGCACGGACCGATCGGCTACGCGCCGATCAGCGTAACGTTCAGCGGTGCGCCGAGCCCGGCCCCCAACCCGGCCAACGTCACGCTTGAATGTACGGGCGGGCTGTGTCCGACCGTGACCTCGGTTACCGCGCCGGGCGGCAACACGTATCTGATCGGGCTGAGCGGGGCGATCCCGCCGGGCGAGTGTACGACGATCACGTTTGCCGGCACGAATGCTGGCCAGAAGCTGCAATACCAGTCGCTGCCGGGCGACGCCACGCTGAACGGCTCCACAAATACTCAGGACTTGCTGGGGATGATCCAGGCGATCAACAACGGTGCCGCGGCCCTGCCGGTCAACGCGGCCCGCTTCAACCTGAATCGAATGGGAGACGTGAACGCTCAGGACCTCCTGCGGCTGGTGCAGTTGCTCAACGGCGTGAACACGACGCAGCCGTTCAACGCCGTGACGCGGGCCGCTTGTCCGTAGAGCAAGCGGACACAGAGGCACAGCGCGGCCTCCGGCCGCAACCAGAATGCCGATCCGCGGCCGGCCAGGGTTCAGCGTTCAGTGGTCAGGGTTCAGTATGAAAGACGCCCTGAGCCTTCGGCTCAGCAGGCCGCCGAGCCAAAGGCACGGGGACGCCGTTCCTGAACCCTGAACCCTGGCTCACCGTACAGTCTTAGCGCGCCGTGCACAAGATGTCGTCCGCTCGATCGCGGCCGGACCCGTCACGCTCACTCCATCGATCCACGAACCCGCGTATCGCGACAGCGCCCCGATCTCGTGCGCTGTCGTGCGGGCCTGGGAAGCCGAGCCGCCCCAAGGGACTGAACCGGTGGAGTGGTTTCTGTTGATCAGCCGACTGTGCCAAACCGCCAAGCAAGCCCGATTCGTTGCCGAGGGCTAGCGAGGCCGCGCCTCAGACCAACCAGTCCTGCACCGCGTTACCGGCCCCGGAGGGGCCAGGGCATTTAGCCACGGGTGCGGACCCCGGAGGGGTCGAACCCGTGGACCGGGACCCCCACCAAACCTCGTCAGCCCCGGAGGGGCGTCGGAGGAAAGCCAGCGACGCCCCCTGGTCCGATCGCACGCTGACTGCCCATCGTTCCTTCGCCCCTAGCGAGGCTACCATTCGTTCTTGACGCCCATTTCCACGGGTTTGACCCTTCGGGTCTGCACCCGTGGCTACTAAAACCCTTCGCCACTCTCGGGGCAGACGCGACCCGAGAACTTGATTTGTTCGATACAAGTTTGTCCGCCCAAGGAGTCTACGGGACCCGCTCCTCGCTCGGCGCGGCGCTCGGAACACGTTGATCGACTCGAGCCGCTGTTCTGCGTGCTGAGCGTTCTGGCTCCGGGGTCTATCAGGAATGCCGAGTTCAAGGCGCCGATTGGCTGATCCGTGCCGCTCGGGATCGGACGGTCGGAACGCGCGAAAGGCCCGGGCAAGCTCTTCGCGTATGCCCGCAGTCTGCCGCATCCGAAGGACGCGATTCGATTGCTGCATGAGCTGCGCGAGTCGGTTCAGAACAGCGACAGCCACCTGGTCGGGAAGCCGACCGAGGAGGTTGTCGAGACCACTCGACGGGTGAGGGAGGAGCTATGCCGCGAGAGACTGTCCGAATCGTCGTTGACACCAACGAGTTCGCGATCGCGTTGACCGGTCCGGTCCAGGCTCCCTCGCTTCGGCTGATGCGGACGGTACGCGACGTCGCGAATAGCGGTCGCGCGCCATGTTGTCTGAAGTGAAGGTCGGTCGCGTCGGCATCGACGTGTGGCATTGTGTCATCGTCGAGGCGCCCGCGACCGACCCGCAGCGCTGCACATCCCGCAGCGACGAGCGCATGAACCGTGAATCCTCGACACGTCGGCCAGCACGACCCCAGCCCAACGCACCGGCGCGCTCCGATCGGGCGGCGCAGTCCGCACATCAGCTCCTAATCTGCATCGGATCGGGCGGTTTCGGGCACGATTCGCCTCGTTTCTCGCTACTTCCGGGCCGGATTCTCGCAGCTTCTTCGTCCTCTTCACCCCCGCCCGCACCGGACCCGCCGACCGACCCGCGCGCCAACCTCCATTTTCGGCCGAATTTCGGCCCTTCGGCCGTCGCGCTCGCCGGCTTGCCCCGCGTCGCCCTGCTCAGCCGCGCGCGCTGTGAGCAGCTTGCCGTTTGTCCCGGCCGCGACTTTCTGTCACGATGTCGAACGCTCACCGTTCCCGAACCACGCGCTGCAACGACCCGACGCCGTGGGTGCGCCGACCAAGTCGCCGCCTCAGCCATTGCCCAGTTCGCGCGGACCGGCTTAGAATGCCCACCAGCGGGCCGCACGCCATGCCAGCCTGATCGTGCCCCGCCGCAGCGGCCAGGTCGCGGCCTGCGATGGTTTTACAGGAGATCCGTCGATGGACTTTGAATACGATCTGCTGGTCATTGGATCGGGACCCGCCGGCGAGAAGGGCGCGGCGCAGGCGGCATTCTTCGGCAAGAAGGTGCTGCTGATCGAAAAGCAGGCGGTCCTCGGCGGGGCCTGCGTCAATACCGGCACGCTGCCCTCGAAGACGCTGCGCGAGACGGCCTTGTACATGAGCGGCTTCCAGCAGCGTCGGCTCTACGGCGTGCACGCGCATTTCACGGCCGAGGCCGTGGGCGTGCCCGACTTCATGTGCCGCAAGCAGCCGGTGATCGACGCCGAGATCGACCGCATCAACCGCAACCTGGCCCGCCACAAGATCGAGCTCGTGCACGGAGCGGCCCGGTTCGTCGATCGGCACACGCTCGACATCGCCCTGCACGACGGCGGCACGCGCCGCGTCACCGGGCGGATCATCCTGATCGCGGTCGGCTCGCGGCCGGCCCGCCCGCCCGGCTTCCCGTGGGAGGCCGGCGACGTCGAGGATTCCGACAGCATCCTCAAGCTCGACCATATGCCCGGCAGCATGATCGTGGTCGGGGCGGGGGTCATCGGCTGCGAGTACGCCGGCATGTTCCAGCAGCTCAATGTGCAGGTCACGCTGCTCGACCGCGGCGATCGGCTGCTGCCGTTTCTCGACGAGGAGATGTCGTCGCAGCTTGGCCTGTTCTTCCGCTCGATGGGCATGAACGTCGTGCACGGGGCCGACATCGAGCGCACCGAGTCGCGCAAGCCGCGCGGCGTGCGCGTGATCCTCAAGAATGGCCAGACGTTCGAGGCGGACAAGCTGCTCTTCTCCGCCGGCCGCAGCGGCAACACGGATGCGCTCAATCTGCCCGCTGCCGGATTGCACGCCAATGAGCGCGGCCACGTGAAGATTGACGACCACTACCGCACCGACGTCGAGAACATTTACGCCGCCGGCGACGTGATCGGCATCCCCGCGCTGGCCAGCGTCTCGATGGACCAGGCCCGCGTGGCCATGTGCGACGCGTTCGAGTTCGGCTACAAGCGTCGCGTCAATCCGCTGTTGCCGATGGGCATCTACAGCATCCCCGAGGTGTCCTGCATTGGTGAGAGCGAGCAGAGCGCCAAGAAATCGGGCGTCGAGTACTCGATCGGAATAGCCAGCTATCGCGACAACGCCCGCGGCCAGATCGCCGGCGACGTGGACGGCCTGCTCAAGCTCGTCGTTCGCTGGCCCGACCGCCGCCTGATCGGTGTACACATCATTGGCGACCGGGCCACGGAGTTGATCCACGTCGGCATGGCCCACATGCACCACGGCGCCACGGTCGACGATCTGATCGACACCGTCTACAACTTCCCGACGCTGTCCGAGTGCTACAAATACGCCGCCTATAGCTCGCTCGGCAAAGAAGCCCACAAAGGCGGCGGCGTCAAAGCGGGGTGACTTTTCAATCCGGCCCGAGGACGATGGCGAGCCCGACCTGGCATGGCTCGGGACCGAACCGGGCGACCCGCTGCTGTATGCCCCGACGATTGCGAGACGAGCACGACTGGAGCGACCCGCGTCCTGCGGCTATACTCGGGGCGATGGTACGAGCATACGAAGAAATCGTCGATTTCATTGCGGCCGGGACGACTCCGGACAAACTCGTTGCCTATCGGCCGTCTGACGCCGCCAGGCCGCGTGTGGCCGACTTGCTGAAACGCGAAAAGACGACCGGTCTGACGCCGGAGGAGACCGCGGAGTTGAGTCACTACGTCCAGCTCGAACACATCATGCGCCTGGCCAAGGCTCGCGCCCGAGGGCACGTACCGGGAGGTGGAAAGCGGCGATGAATGCGGACGTTTGGCAATCGCGAATCGTATGCGATCCCGCGTTGCACCATGGCGAGCCGTGCGTCCGTGGCACGCGCATCTCCGTTTCAGTCCTGGTCGGAAGCCTCGCGGACCTTTCCGTGGATGAGTTGCTGCGCGAGTATCCTCAGTTGACACGAGACGACATCCGAGCCGCCATCTGGTTCGCAGCCGAGGCCGCGCACAACACGCTGGTGGCGTAGCGCGGACATGACCCTCACGGTCAAACTTGACGAGGATCTGTCGTCGTTGGTCGGCCTTCCACTTCGAGCGGCGGGGTACGTCGTTCGCACGGTCGCCGATCAGGGCTGGAGCGGGTTGAAGGATGCTCCGCTCTGGGACCGGCTCTGCGCCGAGAGCGCCTACTTCATCACCGCCGACAAGGGCTTTGGCGACGTCCGCCGGTTTCCGCCGGGCACACATCAAGGCATACTGGTTCTACGTGCGGAGCGAGAGAGCATCGTAGCGTATCGGGCCCTCGTGGAGGGCGTCATCGCCAAGTATCGTCTCGAATCACTGGCCGGCGCCCTTGCGGTTGCAACGCCACGCGGCGTTCGCGTGCGGATGCCGCCGGGCAAGCAACTCGGAGCCGTCCCCGCAATGTCGGACACAGACAACGCTGCTCGAGTGACCAACTTCATCGAAGACATCGTCGAAGGCGATCTTCGCACCGGCAAATGGGGCGGGCGCGTGCATACCCGTTTTCCGCCCGAGCCGAACGGATATTTGCACATCGGCCATGCCAAGAGCATCTGCCTGAACTACGGGCTGGCCCGCGATTACGGCGGGCTGTTCAACCTGCGCTTCGACGACACCAACCCGGAGAAGGAGGAGCAGGAGTACGTCGATTCGATCATCGCCGACGTGGCCTGGCTCGGGGCCGAGTGGGGCGATCGGCTGCTGTACGGCTCCGACTACTTCCAGCCGATGTACGACTGGGCCGTCGAGCTGGTCAAGAAGGGCAAGGCCTATGTCTGCGATCTGACAGCCGACGAGACCCGTGCTTACCGCGGCACGCTCACCAGTCCCGGCAGCAACAGCCCCTACCGCGAGCGCAGCGTCGACGAGAACCTCGACCTGCTCGAGCGCATGCGCAAGGGCGAGTTCCCCGACGGCTCGCGCACGCTGCGGGCCAAGATCGACATGGCCTCGCCCAACCTGAACCTGCGCGACCCGGTCATGTACCGCATCCTGCACGCCGAGCACCATCGTCAGGGCGATGCCTGGTGCATCTATCCGATGTACGACTGGGCCCACGGTCTGGAGGACTCGATCGAAGGCATCACGCACTCGATCTGCACGCTGGAGTTCGAGAATCATCGCCCGCTCTACGACTGGTTCATCGACGCCATCAACGAAGGCCGCACCGCCGATCCGGGACACGCCGCCCCCGCCGAAGGCGGATCGATCGCTACGCGATCGGGCTCGCAGGGCGAGCCGCGGCGCGTCCCGGACGGGCCGTGGGGCCGCAAGATCCATCATCCGCAGCAGATCGAGTTCGCACGCGGCGAGCTGACGTACATCGTCACCAGCAAGCGCAAGCTGCTGGAGCTGGTGAAGGCCGGCCACGTGCGCGGCTGGGACGATCCGCGCATGCCGACGCTGGCCGGCTTCCGCCGCCGCGGCTACACGCCCGAGGCCATCCGCCAGTTCTGGACCGACGTGGGCGTGGCCAAATTCAACAGCACGCTCGACTTCGGCCGCCTGGAGCACGCCATCCGCGACGACCTGAACAAGCGTGCCCCGCGCGTCATGGGCGTGCTGCGTCCGCTGCGGGTGGTGATCGAGAACTATCCCGAAGGGCAGGTCGAGGAGCTGGACGCCATCAACAACCCCGAAGACCCATCGGCCGGCACGCGCAAGGTGCCGTTCTCGCGCGTTCTGTACATCGAGCAGGACGACTTCCGCCAGGCGCCGCCGCCGAAGTTCTTCCGCCTGTCGCCCGGCCGCGAGGTGCGGCTGCGCTATGCTTATTTCATTACTTGCCGCGACGTGGTCACCGACCCCAAGACCGGCGAGGTGGTCGAGCTGCGCTGCACGTACGACCCGGCCACGCGCGGCGGCGACTCCCCCGACGGCCGCAAGGTCAAGGCCACGCTGCACTGGGTCAGCGCCGACCGCTCGATCCCGGCCGAAGTCCGCCTCTACGAGCACCTGTTCAACAAGCCCGACCCGAACGACGTGCCCGAGGGCGGCAGCTACCTCGACTACATCAACCCGCACTCGCTCGAAGTGGTCAAAGGCTGCCGGCTCGAACCCAGCCTCTCTGTCGCGAAACCCTGCGACCGCTTCCAGTTCGAGCGCCTCGGCTACTTCTGCGTCGACGCCGACTCACGCCCCGGCGCGCTGGTCTTCAACCGAACCGTGACGCTGAAGGACGAATGGGCCAAAGTCCAGAGCAAGCCAGGTGAGCAGCCAATCGGAACCCCGCCCGCCAAGGGCGCGGGTCGGAGGTCCTGAGACTTTCAATTCGTGGCAACCAAGCCAGTTTCGAAGTGGATTCAGAACAGGCCCGATGGTATATCGATCGACCGGTGTGCGCTCGGATTCTGGATGTATGAGAACCGATACGGTCCGGACGCCTCCTCGAAGAGGAGTACGCCGCTCACTTGGGGGCGATGCACGAACAAGCAATCGTCAGAGGTGAGTACCACCTCTCGAACCTCGTCAGCGTCAAGGGCCGTGTGGAAGTGAGCGAATACGCCGATAACGTAAGCCACATCGGCTTGCTCGACCAGTGCCTTATAGGCTGACGCTTTCGCCTCCAGAGCGCAATGGAGTCGGTCGTCGTGAGGACCCGGGTAACCGAACCACGTGCCTTGGGTCTCGACCGAACGCATGATTTTGCGCTCGGTCGTTTGACCACAGTGGAACGTCATGCCCTCAACGATACACTGAAGTTGGCCCTCATCAGTGAGGATCGACCAGTCTGGGGTCTTACCGTCAAGCGGTCGTTCGTGAGCTACGCGAAAACCGTTCGAAGCGAGAAACGCCCCAAGAAGCAGTTCGCGAAAGGTATGCAGCACCTGATCGCCATCATGGGGCTGCCGCTGGAACTTCTTCACGAAGGCCCGCTGATCATCCTCCTCAATCAGCTTGAAGCATCGATAGATCGTCGCGTTGATGCTCTTGTTGCCGGCGACCGGGCCGTACTTCATCGGAATGTCCGCTTGAGCGGCGGCGCGAACCCTCCTGGCCAGTTCAACGGTTCGATTCAGCTCAGTAAGCATCTCCAACGTCATCAGCCAGTCCGCTAAGAAACTCAATCAGCCAGGAATCGCTTTGGCTCCTCGGCATTCCGCAGATGTGACACGTTCAAGCCCGGTCAACGACTTCCGGCTCGCCTTCATGCGCCTCGCGCAGGGGCCGACCGAGTTTCGACTCCAACCAATCCCAAGCGTCGGATTCTGTGTCCGTGTCCGCGCCCGCCGATCGCTTGGCGCGGCGAGCGCTCGCAGCCTCTTTCCAGCGGTCGATCTCGGCCAGCATGTCATCAAGCGTCATTTCCATCCCAGGACCTCCAACGGCGTATGAAGCGCGGCGTTTCAGCCGGGACGGGGCGCGTTGGGGAGAGGATAATCGTTTCATGCGGGCTGCAGCTCGTCAGCCGCGATCTCGCCCTCGGCCCGCATGATGGCCTTGGCGTAACCCGCCCGGCGCTGCATGTCATGCGGGCCTTCCTCGTAGGCCGCCAACAGCAGCAGGGCAACCGAAATGGCCTTCACCTCACCGTCTGCGGCCTCAAAGCTGAAACCCAGGCCGTCGACGCCGAACTTCTTCACGAGAGCGGCCACGCCCTTGATCTGAAAGCCGATCGGGCGCCGGTCGATGGCGGACTCGTAGACGGTCAAAACCTCGTCGACGCGGTTTGCAACGACCGCAACGTCCGCCATTTGATAGACGATGCAGTCTCCGTGCGGGTTGTACCACGGCTCGGCGACGAACCCCGGTTCACCCTCGACGAAATCAGCCAGAAAGTGATCGCTCATAGCACCCTGCCCCGATATCGCTGCTGCCAGTTCTTCGGACAGCCTCGATTCTCCACTGCAACGTCCTCCGCCCGCCACTCGTAGATCCGCATCCGCGGGTTGACATACACGGCGTAGATCAGGTCGTCCGGAAAGGGTTCGACCCGTTCTGCGGTGACGTGCCACCGCTCCGGCCGCCCGGTGTAGCACCAGCCACCCTCATTGTACTCTCGAATGCCGAAGAAGATGCACTCAACAACCTCGAGAACATGTTTAACGCATCGCAGGTTCTCGTAGCTGACGCGCTGCCACTTGTAAACGCGGGTGATCAAGTCGCCGGGCAAGACGACTTTGACCCTCGGGCCGCGAGGGTCGCGCGGATCGAGCGTTTCGCATTCGAAGTTCGATGCTCCGCCTTGACGCTGACGGTAACTCACGCGGGCGGAAGAGTAGCCGGTGCCTCGAAGTTCTTCAAGAACCCCACGCTTGGCGCCATAGGCGTTCGTCGGGCAAGCGTCGGCTTGCCAACACACGATCTGCCCACATACTCCTGTCGATGAGCGACCAGGATGATCGAAGGGGTTCTTCCATGGCAAGCAAACTGGTTCCGCCGCTAGGCATCGCCGAGCTACGCGAGAAGCGCGGCCTGAGTCAGCAGGACCTCGGACTACTGGCCATGAACCACCCCGATCCAGCCAACGCGACGCGCGAGGAGAAGGCCGCGGCCCGCATGGAAATCTGGCGCTACGAGAACGGCGAGCGCAGCCCGTCGTAGGAACGCCTGATCGCCCTGGCGCAAGTGCTCGGATGCAAGGACGTGCTCGATTTGTTCGAGCCCATGCCGATTTCGACGTGGTCGCGCAAACTGGGCTATCGAGCTTGAGGGGACCGCGCGCTCGGCGGTCTGACGCGTGGCCGCTGGGCGACGAGCCACCGTCCCGGCGCGCCGGGACGCTGGCGCCCGGACGACTGAAACGCAGCTCGCCACCTGAGCCGGCCGCGCGATGGCGTGACGATGTCTTTGCGTCCCGGAACGGGTATAATATGCCCAGTGGAGTTAGAACCATGCTCACAGCCACAAAACTGCGGACCACCGTGAAGGTTGGAGGAAGAATCGACGTCTCGTCGCCCGACTTATCGGTGGGCGAGACGGTCGAGGTGATCATCCTCTCCTCGAACGGACAGAGACGGCGGCGCTCGGCGCGCGAGATCCTGGCGGCTGCACCCGGTCATCGACTCTTCAAGACGGCCGAGGAGGTCGACGCCTACATCCGCGAGGAGCGCGAATCGTGGGAACGCTGAGCCTTCCGGCGGCCGGAACGGTCTACTTCGACGCCAATGCCGTGATCTACAGCGTCGAGAAGATCGAACCCTATCGCGCGTTGCTCGACGCTGCTTGGAAGGCGTCCGAAGTGGGAGCCATCCGCATTGTCGGCAGCGAGCTGTTGCTCCTGGAATGCCTGGTGAAACCAGTCCGCGCCGCCGATTCGCTCTTGGAACACACCTATCGAGAGCTGTTGCTGGGCTCGGGCGATGTCCGACTGATGCCGGTGGACCTGCCGGTCATCGAACGGGCCATCCGAATACGCGCCGAGAACCGACTAAAGACGCCCGACGCGATCCACGCCGCGAGCGCCCTTCAGGCCGGCGCGGCTCTCTTCGTCACCAACGACGCCCGTTTTCGCCGTGTCGAGCAGTTGCCCGTGGTCCTGCTGTCCGAATTGGTGACGCATTGACTGGCAAGGCTCGGCGACCGGCTGGCTTGGCGGCTGCAGGGTGGCTCCAAAATGGACGTCTGTCCGATGTTCGACAAGGCGTACACGGATGAATTCCTGCGCTGGGCCTGTCACGACGTTGCCCGGGCCGAGGAGATTCTGCGCCGCCATCCGGACCTGATTCATCACCGCACGCCGCACGTCGGCGAGACGCCGCTGCATTATCTGGCCATCGAAAACAAGCTCGACGCCGTCCGGCTCCTGATTCGATCTGGGGCCGACGTGAACACGGCTACCGACTCCGGCGACACGCCGCTGATCAGCGCGGTAATGGTCGATGCCCTGGCGATGGCCCAGTTACTTGTGGAGCATGGTGCGGATGTGAATACCTCATCGTCGCTTACCGGAACGGCTCTGCACAACGCCGCTGGGCACGGTCATCTCCCGATGATCCGTTTGCTCCTGGACGCCGGCGCGAATATCGAGGCCATGGAGGACTTGGACGGCACGCCCCTGCACATGGCTGTCAGCGAGGGGCACGCTGAGGCTACGCGACTGTTGCTGGATCGAGGGGCCAACATCCACGCCACGACGTGCTATGGCGCAACTGTGATGCACCGCATTGGTGAGAACGCAACGGTTGCACTGCTTGAGCTGCTGAGCGCACGTAGCGCACGGCTGAACGCGCTGGGCAATGACGGCTGGTCTGCCTTGCACATGGCGGCCTGCAGTGCGCCCATCGAAGTCATCCAATGGCTGCTCGACCACGGTCTTGATCCGATGCAGGAAGGCGACGATGGCGTGTTACGCATACATCAGGCACAGCGCTTCAACCGGTCCGACGTGGCCGAGTTGCTCGAACGCGACGCGCGTCGTGCGATGTCTGGTTGACGCGGCGGCTGATGCTTCACTCAGTTGCGAGGGACAATTCCCGGCTCAGGGACCGCGTCCCGCAACGGCCGGCCAAGCTGAGCCTCCAACCACGCTCGAGCCTCACGATGCGCTTCCGCTCGCTCGTCAGGCGAAAGCTTGGCCACGCGGGCGCTGGCGGCCTCCTTCCAGCGGTCTATTTCGGCCAAAGCGTCGTCGAGTGTTCGTTCCGTGCGAGCAGCTCCGGCGGCGTATGGTTTATCGCCGCGGCCGGCGCGAGCCGTTTTCGCGGGCGGCGGCATCGGTGAAGCGCACGATGTGGCGGAGGGCGATCGTCTGCCAATCCTCGGCGATGCGCCGGCCGTCGTCGGTCTTGCCGAAGCGCGTCGGCAGGACCGCGCTCGATTTGCCCACGATGACCATGCCCGGTTCGTCTACGCGGATGACCGACCCATCCGAGAGGTGAATCCGGAAGGGCTTGAAGGGCTGGTCGTCCAGGCGATTGAGCAGATCGTCGGCACGCATGCACGCATTATCGCTCTCGGCCTGGCGTGCGGTCAACTGGACAAGCCGGGCCGATGTGAACACGACCAACTCCTTTGGAGACACGCCGCTGCTTGACGCTGCCAAAGTGGCTGGCATCGAGATGATCCGGTTGCTCATCGAGCATGGCGCGGATGTGAATGCCTCCTGGTCGCTAACGGCTCCGCACAACGCGGCTGGGCACGGTCATCTCCTGATGATCCAATTGCTCCTAGGCGCCGGCGCGAACATCGAGGCCATGGAGGACCTGGACGGCACGCCCTTGCACATAGCTGTCAGCCAGGGGTACGCTGAGGCTACGCGGCTGCTGCTGGATCGAGGGGCTAACATCCACGCCACCACGTGCTATGGCTCCGCCGTGATGCACCGCATTGGCGAGAACGCGACGGTTGCACTGCTTGAGTTGCTGAGCACACGTGGCGCAAGGCTCGACGCGCTGGGCAATGACGGCTCGACTGCCTTGCACCTGGCGGCCTGCCGTGCGCCCATCGAAGTCATCCAGTGGTTGCTCGACCGCGGTCTTGATCCGATGGAGGAAGGCCACGACGGAATGCTGCCCATTCACCAGGCGCGGCGCTTCAACCGGACCGATGTGGCGGAGTTGCTGGAAGGCCAAGCGCGTCGTGCGATGTCTGGTTGACGAGGCGGCTGAAACCATTCCGCACTCAGTTGCGAGGGACAATTTCCGGTTCAGGGACCGCGTCCCGCAACGGCCGGCCAAGCTGGGCCTCCAACCACGCTCGAGCCTCACGATGCGCTTCCGCTCGCTCGATAGGCGAAAGCTTGGCCATGCGGTTGCTGGCCGCCTCCTTCCAGCGGTCTATTTCGGCCAAGGCGTCGTCGAGTGTTCGTTCCATGCGAGCACCTCCAGCAGCGTATGATTCATCGTCCCATGCGGCGTGTGCCGTCGTCGAAGGTGCGGGCGGGGACGGCCGTGCTCCGCCCTGTCCCGGGACGCCCGGGGCGCTGACGCGGACCGCGGGCTGGCGGTGGGCGCCGCAGATCGATCGTGTCATGGACAGGCAGCCACGGTGTCGCCGTTGAACGACTCGGTCGTGTTGACTCCGTTGAGCAACTGGATAAGCCGCAGGAGGTCCTGTGTGTTGACCGGATTGGCTGCCGAGTTGCGGTTCACGTTGTAACGCGCCAGGTTGCCCGGCTGGTTGGCGGCGCCGTTGTTGAGCGCCTGAACGAGCGCCAGCAGGTCCTGCGTGTTGGTCAGCGAATCGAGGCTGACGTTGCCGGGCTGGGATTGATACTGCAGCTTCTCACCGGTGGCGTTGCCGGAGAACGTCAGCGTGGTGCAGTGCGCCGGCGGGATCACGCCGGAAAGCGCGATGAGATAGGGTCCGGCGCCGCTGCCGTCCACTGACGTGATGGAAGGACAGGCTCCGCCGGTGCACGCGATGCCGACGTTCCCGGTGCCCGGCGCGGGCGAGGGTGTCCCGGGATGTGGTCCGGGATGGTGTTGACGCTGCTCCGGTGCTCGGCGCGGGCGAGGGTGTCCCGCTGAATGTGACGCTGATCTGGCCATACTCGATGCCCCCTTGCGGCTGCGTGGCGCTCCCGCCGATGCCGGCCGTCAACATATGGGTCGTGCCGGTGTCGAGCACGTCGCGGAAAGGCTGCTGGCCGGTTACGTACGGGTTATCGGCCGGCGGGTTGGCGCTTACGATGTCGACGTTGGCGACCACCATGGCGGGGGCGAGGGCAACGTCGTTGCCGCCGCTGAGTGAGTTCGTTGCGCTGTCGGCGTGGTAGTAAATGCGCCACTCGGCGAAGCCGCCGAGGTTGGCAAGAGCCGGCACCGGTGTACCGGAAGCACCGCTATCGGGAAGGCCGGGAAATGCGCCCATAACCGATCCCAGGCCGGTGTTGTTGATGACGTAGAGGCGATCCGACGCAGTGAAGCTGCCGGAGAGCGTCCCGAAGGTCAGCGACAGTTGCGTTCCGAGGTCGACCGCACCAGACAGGACCAGCAACTGGTCGTACCCTATGCCTGGCGTCGGACCCGCGATGTCGATCGTGAGTGCCCCGGTACGGGCGGTAACGCCGTGGCATGACAGCTGGCCCGGGCTGGCGCCGGGCGCCAGCGTGCCTCCGCTGATGCTCACCGCTCCGCCGATGCTGCCGGCGCCGACGAGCGTCCCGCCCGTGGCGACAAACGCTGCGGCGTTGATGCTGCCATTGACGACGAGTGTGCCGCCATTGACGAGCGTGGGGCCGCCATAGGTGTTCAAGCCGCTCAGTGTGAGCGTGCCCGGTCCTGATTTGGTCAGGCTGCCGGCCCCGCTGTCGACGATGCTTCCGGCGTAAGTGGTATCAGCAACCTGGTTCACCGTCAGGGTTGCGTTTTGCAGATTGGTCAGGCCACCGGTGCCGCTCAGCGCGGAAGCGGTCAGCGGAAGGTTGTTCAGACTGAGCGCGCCGCCGTTAACCATATAGGGCGTATCATTCGCAAAGCCGGCCGCCACGCTGCGGGTCAGCGTTCCGCCGATGACGATCGCGCCGCCAGAGTAACTGTTCGACCCGGCGAGCGTGAGCGTGCCAAACCCCGCCTTCGTGAGGGCGCCGCTGCCGGCCAGCGCGCCCGAGAGCGTGGCGCTGACGCCATTTGTGTTGAAGGTTGACGTGGTCCCCGAGATGTTCATCGACAGGCTGCTGGTGAAAGCGGCCCTGGTCTTGATGGTTCCGCCGGCGAAGTTGAAATCAGACGTGCCGGAGGCGTGCTGCTGAAGTCCATCAGTGCCGTTCAGCTCCAGCGTGCCGCCGCTGTTGAGATTCACCTCGCCGTCGGCATTGATCCACCCGACGGTCAGTTTCGCGCCCGGTCCGAGCGTGACGATGCCGCCATTGGTGATCGTCAGCGTGCCAACTCCGCCGGGTCCGCCGAACAGGTTGTCTCCAACGGTCATGAAGACATTCGCGGTGAGCTGCGCACCGGGCCCCATGACGCTGACCGTCCCGTTGCCACCACCGGTACCCACATGCATGCCCTGCGTGCTGAACGAGTTGCTGATCGCCAGCGTGCCGCCGTCAACGGTTGTCTGGCCGCCATGAGCGCTGCTGCCGGCGAGATCGAGTGTTCCCGCGCCCAGTTTTCGAAAGCTGTTATTGCCGCTGATGCTTCTGGCAAAGATGGTATTGCCGGGTTGATTGACGGTCAGAACCGCGGAGCCGGCCGCCACGGTTCCTGACGTGCCGGACAGGAACAGCATGGTGAGGTCAAAGTTACTCAAGTCGTAACTCTTCAGCCGATTGCAGTTTCGTGGATCCACAAATGTTAAACTGGGTAACTTGCGCGATACGCTCACTTCGGTTATTCCGGCGTCATGGCACGGACGCCAGCCCTGAATGCGTCGCCCGAGCAGGAGTTGCTCGATGCCGCGCTGCGCGGTGAGTTGAGTGAAGCCCAGGCGCGCCAACTCGCGCAGTCTGACCCGGCCATGATCACGTTGATCCTGCTGGCCCTGGGGCAACGGATCGACGAACTGCGAAAGGCAAGGCCGACCCGGCAGCGCCCACGACTTCGACGCCGTCCGAGATGGTGCTGGTTTACGCCAAGCTGGCTGCGAAGCGAGGAGCGAAACGCCCGGGAGCGCGCAACGGTCATGCCGGCACACGACGAGCGCCCCCGACCCGCATCGACCAGCACAGTGAGGATTCGGCGCGACGTTATCGCTCAGTCGAGTCAGGATCTGGAGGGCGATGGCGTTCCGAATGAATGCCAAATGCCAGGCGACGTCGATGTGGACGGCGAAGTCGACCTGGCCGACCATACGGCCTGCATCGCCTGTCTGACCGGTCCCAACGGCGGCCTTCCGGCCGGCGGCCCGCCTTTCGACTTGCAAACCGACGCCGATGTCGACTTGGCCGACGGCGCTGGCTTCCAGAACGCATTTGCCGGACCGTGAGTCGCAATACCAAAAGCAGCACGGGATCCTCGCGTCAAGCTTGTGCCGCCCGGCGATATGGTGCCGTCCAATGACGCGACCCAAGCCCGTCGCTTCGCACGCCCCGTCGGCGCGCACGACTGCCGTCCGCCCGCATCGAGGCGCTCATTCCCCGCAACGTCATGCGAGAGCGCAGTCCGGGCGGGGCCAGCCGGGTATAATCAGGCACGTATTTCGGTTCTCCCCCGGAACTGGCAAACGATGCACACGGCCGGATCGGAACAGCAAGAGCCGCCGAGCTCGGATTTGACGCAGATTCTCGGCGACGTGAATCAGGGCGATCGCACGGCCCTGGTGCGGCTGCTGTCGCTGGTCTACGACGAGCTGCACAAGCTGGCGGCACGGCAGATGGACCGCGAGCGCTCGGATCACACCTTGCAGCCGACAGCCCTGGTGAACGAGGCCTACATGCGGCTGCTGGGTGGGGAGAACATGCATTGGCAGAACCGTGCCCACTTTTTCGGGGCAGCGGCCGAGGCCATGCGGCGCATCCTGGTCGATCACGCCCGCGCCCGGCAGGCGCTCAAGCGCGGCGGCGATCAGGATCGCGTGCCGCTCGACGAGGCCGACGACGTCTTTGAGCGGACGGCAATCGGCGGCGACGAAATGATCGCCATCGACGAGGCGCTCAAGAAATTGGCCGACTTCGACGCCAAGAAGAGACGCATCGTCGAGCTGCGCTTCTTCGCCGGATTGACCGTCGAGGAGACGGCGGAAATCCTGGACATTTCGGCCCGCACGGTCAAACGCGAGTGGCGATTCGCCAAGGCCTGGCTCTATCGCCAGATGGGACGGTGAGCCGCGTGAACGCCACGCGCTCTCGTCAGATCGAAGAAGTTCCCATTCGGCCCTCGAACGGCCGCCGCGATCGAGAAAGTGCTACGACGCGGACTCGACCGAGACCGTCCGCTGGCTGCGCGGGTCCAGCGCTCGCTTCGGGCCTCATTGCCCGGATTCCCTGCACCTTTTCCAACGTCACCCGTTAAGATGTTCGGGACCCCGGACCATTTGTAAAATGCGGCTTTTCTAGCCTTTTCGCGGCCTGGGTACCCTCAAGCAATAAAGACCTGGCTAGCCCGGATTATTCATGAGCGCGCCGGCTTTGGCAGCGCAAGTTGCGTGCGTGGCAGGGCTTGCGCGCGTTTTTCGGGCGTTTCCGTGCGAGACACTTTGTCGCAACCCCAGCCCGAAGCGCGCCTTGGCCCGCGCCCTGGGCGGGCGGGGTTCCGATTCT
>Ga0187892_10005301_pt1 | contig 20413 bp, 22 predicted proteins | sample MA1701073metaG_FD_139345 | JGI IMG/M metagenome (GOLD analysis project Ga0187892, IMG submission 139345) | Bio-ooze microbial communities from a basaltic lava cave in the Kipuka Kanohina Cave System on the Island of Hawaii, USA - MA170107-3 metaG ... | reverse complement strand
GCGGAACTTGGCCGGCAGGATGACGCGCCCCTTCTGGTCGACGCCGTGCTCGTGCTGGCCGAACAGTCTCTCCATGCGACGCTGTGCTCCTGACCACAGTGCTCACCAGACCGATGCCCTTCCACGTCCCGCAGGAGGCGCTCCCCTTTGCGCCACAAGTCGCCACTCTAAGCCACCCTCACCCCCCAGGTCAATGCCCGGCTCCTCAGGAGCCCACGGCTGGGTGGGCCTGGTGGCCGGTTCGAGCGCCAAGCCGCGGGGTAGCTCTCCGGCGGCCGGCCGCCGCCTGTCGGTTCGTTGGGAGCCACTACGCGCCGCCCGCCCCGCCGTCATCCTCCGAGCCACGGGAACCCACGTGAGGCATCGAGTTTCGCCATTGCGATCGATCTGGACCGAAGCCGGTGAGTACCGCATGCATGCTCGGGTGTCGACGGCCGCCGCCGCCGACAGGTCCGACATCGTCTTGGTCCACGGACTTCTGTCCAGCCGGTACTTCGAGCCCACCGCGGAGCTGCTGGCCCGTTCACATCGGGTCTACGCCCCGGATCTTCCCGGTTTCGGATCCAGCCCCCTGCCGAACCGTGGGCCGGACCTGCCCGGCTTGGCCGATGCGCTGGCCGCCTTCATGCAGGTGCGCCGCCTGGAGCAGGTGATGGTGGTCGGCCACTCCATAGGAACGCAGATCGTCTCCGACCTGGCGGTGCGGTACCCCGGCCTGGTGGGCGCGGCCGTGCTCGTTGCTCCGACCTTCGAGCCCGGGGCCCGCACCATTCGCGCCCAGTACGGTCGCTGGCTGCGCAACGTGCGGCGCGAGCCGCTGTCGCTCAACGCCGTTCTCGTCCGGGAGGTGCTCGACTTCGGGGTCGTTCGGCCCGTACGGGTCCTTCGAGGCGCTCTTCGCGATCACATGGAGGACCGCCTCGCCAGGATCGAAGCGCCAACCCTGGTCATCCGAGGCGAACGCGACACGCTGGCCACCCAGGCGTGGTGCGAAGAGGTGAACGCCCTTCTACGCAACAGCGCGCTGGTCGTGATCCCCCGTGCACCCCACACGCTCAACTTCGCCTCGCCTGGCGAACTTTCGGCAACGATTCTCGACTTCGCCGCCGCCGTGAGACCAGCCGGGCCAGCCGGCGAGCGCTCTCCCGCCGGATGAGGGCGGCGTAGGCCGCGCCGCTCACGGCAGGTGCCGTAGCAGCGCGTCGACCACGGCGGCCGGCCCGGCGTCGGTGAGCGGCGCCACTCGCCCCGCCAGGTCGGCGACGAGCTGGGCCCGCTGCTGCGGTGGCAGTACCAGGAGGCCGGCGGCACGGGCGACGTCCCAACGAAGGGCCACGGCGCACTGGAACAGGGCGCCGTGGCGAGTCCGGCGCTGGGCGATGCCGACGACCTTGGCGCCCCCCGCGACGGTGACCTCGCCGGGCCCGAGCCCGGCGAAGCACAGCCGGTCGGACCAGCTCGGCCGCACGAGGCCGCCACGATGGACCTCGGTGCCACGCAGTCCGAGGTCGGCCAGCGCGTCGACCCAGGACTGGCCCAGCCACCACCCTGCCCGGCCGACATCGTTGTGCCACAACGGGTCCCGGGCGGGGACGACGGCATCCACCCATACCAGCCGGCCGGGCTCCACCAGCACGGCGGCGCCCCCGCTGCGCCGCCTCGCCACCGCCACGCCGGCGGCCGCCGCCGCGGCCGCGTCGACGTGGTCGGCGGGCTGCGTCGACCCCAGTACCAAGGCCGGCCCGTCGACCTCGCACACCGTGACCGAGCGGGCCGACCAGTCGACCGGCCGCCGGTGGAGCTCGCCGGCCGGACCGGCCAACCGGCGGACGGTCCAGGCCGGCGAGGTCAGGCCGACAACGTGGCCAGGCCCAGGTAGGGCTCCCAGTCGGGTCGGGTTCCCCCCGTGGCGGCCAGGGCCCAGCTGCGCTCCCGCGGCACCAGCGGCGGGCGGCGCAGCGTGAGGGTGGTCTCGTGCAGGAGGCGGTCCTCCTTGCGGGTGTTGCACGGCCGGCACGCCGCCACCACGTTGTCCCACGTGTGGCCGCCGCCCTTGCTGCGAGGCACGACGTGGTCGAGGTTCTCGGCGGTCTCACCGCAGTACTGGCACCGGTAGCCGTCCCGGGCGAACACGGCGCGGCGGCTCAGCGCGACCCGAGCCTGGTACGGCACCCGGACGAAATACGAGAGGCGGACCACCGACGGCTCCGGGTAGCAGGCCCGCTCGGAGCGGAACTGGCTGTCCCCCACCGACACCAACTCGGCCTTGGCGGACAGCACGAGCACCAGGGCTCGGCGGGTGGCCACGACGCACAGCGGCTCGTAGGTGGCGTTCAGAACGAGGGCCCGGGACACGACCTCTCCTACGAGGCCGCCGGGCGTCGTGGGACCGGCATGGCCGCAGGCTACCCCAGCCCCCGCCGGTACCCCCGGCACCATTCGAGGTACTCCACCAGGTCAGCCGGGGCCGGCCGGTGGTGGGCGTCGCCGTACATGGCCTGCATGCGAAAGGCGAGGTAGGCCGGGTCGGGCCGGGGCAGGAACGGCGGGCGCCGCCACCATCGGGGTCGGGCCAGCAGCAGCAGCTGCCGGGCGGCGGTGGCCCACAGTCCGGGCCGCAAGGCCACCGCGAGCAGCGCGGCCGGCCAGCTCGAGGTCACTGGTGCACTATCCCTTCGGGATGGCGCACCAGCGAACGCTTGATGGACCGGCCTCCCGGGCCGGTCACCGGCCCCCCGGGACACTGCGGAGGCCGATGCCGCGGAACCCCACGGCGGCGGCACCCACCAACGGTCCGTCGGGGCCGAGGGCGGCGGGCCGGATGCGGGCGCCCGACGAGAAGCGCAACCGGGCCGAGGCGTCCAGTTCCGCCTGTGCCGCAACGAAGAACGGCGTGCCGAAGCCCAGGGCCACCGAGCCGCCCACCAGCGCCAGGCGCAGGCCGAGCAGGTTGGCGACCGAGGCCACCGCCCGGCCCACCAGCATGCCGGCGCGGGCGACGGTCTCCCGATCGGCCTGTTCGGGGGGCCGACCGGTGGCGGCGGCGATGGCGGGGCCCGACGCCTCCGCCTCCAGGCAGCCGCGCCCGCCGCAGGCACAGGGGCGGCCGCCGGGGACGACGATCACGTGACCGATGTGGCCGGCGTTGCCGTCGGTGCCGTCGAGGAGCCGACCGTCCAGCACGATGCCGCCGCCGACGCCGGTCGACACGACCATGGCCACGAAGTGGCGCTCGCCCCGAGCACCGCCGCGCCACCACTCCCCCAGCGCCAGGGCCTTGGCGTCGTTGTCCACGATGGTCGTCACGCCCAGGTGGTCGGCGAGCCGGGACCGCAGCGCGAACCCGGTCCAGGACGCGATGTTGAGGGGCGTGACCGACTCGCCGCCCGCCTCCATCGGCCCACCGCAGCCCACGCCGCACACCGTCTCGTCGCCGCCCCGCACCGTGTCGAGCAGTGTCGTCAGGGCCCCGAACACCGCCTCCCCGCCGGCGACGCCGACGCCACCGCCGGGCGTGGCGGACGTGGCCGAACGCTCGATCCGGCCGTCGTCGGTCACCACCGCGGCGGCCAGCTTGGTGCCGCCGATGTCGACGGCCAGGGCGCGGGCGGCGGCCATCGAGATCAGCCCGGCAGCCGGATGGGCGCCTCGATCAGGTGTGGCACCGGCGGGGCACCGGCGGCTCGGAACCACGGCGCGCCGGCCGGGGCGTCGGGGCACAGTTCCCAGTCCCGGCCCACCCGGTCGACGCCGATCGGATAGATAGTCAGCACCCCGTCGGCACCGACGTGCAGGCGCAGGAAGTTCTTGTAGTCCATGTGATGGAGCGGCGCGTAGGCCTCGTTCCCGTGGAAGCCGAGGCAGTTGGCCGCCCACAGGTAGGCGGCGATGCCGAGGACACCGCCGATCCCGCCGATCAGGGCGACGAGGCCGAGGAACACCATCAACGACTCGAACCCGCCGCCGATGCCCGAGGAGAGTCGCGACGCGACGAGCATCACCGCGGCCAGCGCCGCGAACAGCGTGAGCGCATGGACCGTCCCCAGCAGCAGGCGAGGCAGCCCGCTGGCATCGTGGGCCAGGCGCACCATCGCGCCGACCGTCACGACGATCAGGAGTACCAGCAGGAAGGCGATCGGGCTCTCCCAGAGGGCGAGGCGGAGATCGTCGAGCGTCAGGGAGCGGTGACCGCCCCGCAGGTGCAGGTTCAGCATGAAGGCCAGAAGTACCTGGACGGCGCCGAAGACGGCGGCGAGCGGGAGGTTGTACGCCGGGAGGAGGAACACGCGCTTGCGCAGCCGCTTGGACTCCGGCGCCGACGGATAGACGGCGGTCCGCCGGAAGCGCTTCTCCCCCGCGATCGCGTGGGGGTCGCTCCGCTCGGGCAGGTGCTGGGTCGGGTGCAGGAACGCCCCGCCGCCGCCGGCCGTGATGAGCTGGCGGGGCCCGCCCTCCTCCTCGTAGCGGCAGTAGTAGTGCCGGCCGCTCTTGAGGTAGAGGGCGATCCGCCCGCCGGCCAGCTCGACGATCTCCCGCTCGAGGTGCTGCAGGTCCCGGTCGGAGGTCACCTCGGCGCTCTTGCGGCCGGTCTCGACCTCCTTGGCCAGGCACAGGACGATGGCGTCGCCCGGTCGCAGCTCGCGGGCGGCAATGCCGGCGAAGTACTGCAGCTGCACCTCGTCGAGGTAGTCACCGAACTGCATGTCGACGCCCCAGATCCACCACTGACGGGGGAGCTTGACGGCGAAGTAGCTTCGGGTCTGACTGGTCGTCCACGCGCCGATCGAGCGCTGGCGGCAGAAGACGTTCGTGAAGTTGATGAGGCCGTCGTACCAGTCGTGGCTGCCGGGAATGGCGAACAGGTCCGGCCCCGGGCCGGCGCTCGCCGGACTGGCCGACCGGTAGGGGCCGATCATCCGGTTCTCGTACTCGGTCCGCTTGGGAACGGGGTAGACCTGATCGCCGCCCATGACCAGGATGCGGCCGCGAGGGGTGGGCAAGGACTCGCCCTCCCACTCCAGGGCCAGACCGTCCTGCGCCAGCAGGTTGGCCACCGTGTAGGTCGAGTTCCAGCCGTCACCGAGATCGGACACGTAGTCGACCCAGACCTCGGCCGCATCGGAACGGTCGTGGAACGACGCCGGCGCCAGGGCCTGCAGCTCGCGCGTGTCGACATAGGAACTCCACACGCCGGAGGCGACGACGCGCGCCGCGGTGTCCACCAGCTGGTGCGGGTCGAACCAGCGGACCATCGGCCGACGGACGAACCCGATCTCGGACTCCGAGCCCGGGCGCTTCGGCGGCTCGGGAAACCCTTGCACCCGGGCATTCTTATCCGCTGGCCCTGGCCACCCGCCCCCGGCTCGCAGTCCGGACGGCCGCGACCGTCAGTAGCAGGGCGGGTAGTCGCAGTCCTGCGGCGGCGGAGGGGCAGTGGCGGGCGGTGACGTGGCCGGCGGAGCGGTGACGGGAGCGGCCGTGGCCGGCGGGGACAGCGTCGGGGTGGCCGACGCCGCCGGGGAGGCGGCGGTGGGCGTCGGCGCCGGCTGGGAGGCGGCAGTGGGCGCCGGCGCCGCCGGGGCCGAGGGCGCACGCTGGGTCGTCGGGGTGCCCGCCGCGCTGGTCGACGTGGTGGCGGGCACCGCGACCGGGCTGCCGACCGCGGCGGGCGCGGGTTGCGCCGGGGCGGCGGGCGCCGCGCCGGCGGCTCCGGCTGACAGCTGGCCCCGAACCGCGCCCTGGGGGAACGCGGCCGTGTGCACGTTCAGGTAGAACGACGCGGGGTCGGCGGTGATCCGGCCGAGCAGGTCGGCGGCGGCGGGGGCACACCCCGTCGAGGTGCCGTTGCCGGCCGTCGGCGTGGCCAGCGGGACGACGATGGGGCCGCTGGTCCCGACCGCACCCTCGTGGAGGTGCATGCCGACGGGCGCGTCGATCCCGGCCACGGTCACCTCGAAGCAGACGACGCCGGCGCCCGGGTCGGGCGCGACGGTGGCGGTGCCCGAGCCGTCCGGGTCACCCGCGGCGGGCGCCTCCGACGCACCGGACAACTGCGCGCCGAGGGCCACGGCGCCGTTCCGGTCACTCGCGGCGGCCGTGGTGGTGGTGGTCGAGCCGGCCGACACCGCCGGCTCGGGGTCCTCCGATCCGCAGGCCGCGGTCGCGGCCAGCCCGGTGATGGCCAGCACCGCGACACGACCTCGGATCGTGGTCACCTCCCTGGTACGGACGAACGGGGCCCGGTGGTTCACCGCCGCGCCCGGCAGGCCCGCTACCCCCCGCTACCGTGGGTCGGTGGCCCGACCGACCGCGACGCACGCCTACGTAGCCGACGGCGCCGTGGCCGAGACCTTCGAGGCGGTGGTGGCCAACGTGGCGCGCGTCGTGCAGGGAAAGGACGACGCCATCCGGCTGGCGGTCTGCTGCATGCTCGCCGAGGGTCACCTGCTCATCGAGGACGTGCCCGGCGTCGGCAAGACCACGCTGGCCAAGGCGCTGGGCGCCTCGGTGGGGTGTTCGTGGCACCGCATCCAGTTCACCCCGGACCTGCTCCCGTCGGACGTGACCGGGGTCACCGTCTACAGCCGCTCGACGGGCGCCTTCGAGTTCCGGCCCGGGGGCATCTTCGCCAACATCGTCCTGGGCGACGAGATCAACCGGGCGTCGCCCAAGACGCAGTCGGCCCTCCTGGAGGCCATGCAGGAGCGGCAAGTCACGGTGGACACCACCACCTACGCCCTGCCCGAGCCGTTCATGGTCATCGCCACCCAGAACCCCGTCGAGCACGAGGGCACCTACCCGCTGCCCGAGAGCCAGCTCGACCGCTTCCTCATGCGCATCTCCATGGGCTACCCCGACCGGGTGTCGGAGATCGAGATGCTGCACAGTCACGGCGACCGCCGGGCCGGCGCGCCGGACGACCTGAGCCCGGTCGTCCGGGCCGCCGACGTGGCCGCCATGGCGGACGCCGTGCGGCTCGTCCATGTCGCGCCGGCCATCGAGGAGTACCTCGTCGACCTGGCCGACGCCACGCGCCGCCACCCCAGCCTGGCCCTGGGCGTGTCGCCCCGGGCCACCCTGGCCCTGCAGGGCGCAGCCCGGGCCCGGGCCGCCGCCACCGGTCGCGGCTACGTGGTGCCCGACGACGTCAAGGCGCTGGCCGGCCCGGTGATCGAGCACCGCCTCGTCTTGACCCCGGAGGCGGCCATCGCCGGCGTGGGCCCCGGAGAGGTGCTCCACCAGGTCCTGGCCGGCGTCCCCATCCCAAGTGGCCGGCCCGCCGGCCGCGCCCAGTAACACGCCGGCCGGCGCAGCGGTGCTGACCCGGCGGGGCGTCATGCTGGTCGTCGGCTCGGTGCTGTTGCTGCTCGGCGGCCGGCTGCTCGGCATGGTCGAGCTGTACATGCTGGCCGCAGCCGCGCTGACGCTGGTCGCCGCCGCGGTGGCCCAGGTGCGCCTGGCCCGGTTCGACGTCACCGCCCGCCGTGAGCTGCGGCCCGCCCGCGTGCACGCCGGCGGCGCCAGCCGCGTGGACCTGGGCGTCCGAAACGCCGGCCTCCGGCGGTCCCCGGTGCTGGCTGCTCGCGACCCCTTCGACGGCGGCCGGCGGGCCGCCAGTTTTCTCATCGCCCCACTGGCGCCTGGTGAGACGGCCCGGGCCGCCTACCGCCTGCCGACCGAGCAGCGAGGCATCTTCGAGCTGGGTCCCCTCGAGCTGCGCCGAGGCGACCCCTTCGGACTGGCCGAGTCGACCACCGAGGCGGCGCCCGCCACCGCCCTCACGGTGTTCCCGCGGGTGGACCAGATCGCGGCGCCGGACTTCACCGGGGGCCGGGACCCCCACGCCGGCACCGACCACCCCACCGCCCTGGCCGCCGCCGGCGAGGACTTCTCCGGGCTGCGGGAGTACGAGCAGGGCGACGACCTGCGGCGGGTCCACTGGAAGGCGACGGCTCGCCTCGACCAGCTGATGATCCGCCAGGACGAGATGCCCTGGCAGGGCCGGGCGACCGTCGTCCTCGACCTGCGCCAAGCCATCCACAGCGAGGCCTCGATGGAGGTGGCCGTCTCCGCGGCGGCCAGCATCGTGAGCGCCTGCGCCCGCCGCCGGTCCCTGCTCCGCCTGGTCACGACGGCCGTCGACTCGGGCTTCGGCGCCGGCACCGCCCACCTCGAGGCCATCCTCGAACACCTGGCCGTGGCCGGCGCCGAGCCCGACGAACGGCTGTCGCCCCTCCTGGCGCCGCTGCGGCGCGAGGGCAACGGGGGCGCCCTGGCCGTCATCACGACATCGGCCACCGCCGGACCCGACCTGGACGCGGTGGCCCGGCTCCAGGCCCGCTTCGGCGGGGTGACGCTGGTGCTGCTGGAGCGGTCGCTGGTCGACCCGCGTGCGGCCGGCGCCGAGGCGCCGGGTCCGGTCCCACCGCTGGCGTGCGTCGTCCGGGTGACCGCCGGCCGCCCGTTCGCCGACGCCTGGGCCGAGCGGCGCCGGTCGGCGCCGGTCGGTGGGCGATGGCGGTGAGCCGGCGGCCGGCCGCGACCGATGCCGGCGATGCGCCGGTGGCGACGATCGCGCTCACGGTCCTGACCCTCGCCGCCGCCGTCGGCATGGGCCGCCTCTTCGCCGGCACCGGCCATCTCGTGCCGTTCGTGACCGCCGGCCTCGTCGGCCACGGCGTGATGTGGACGGGCCGGCGCCGGGGCGTCCCGCTGGCGGCCAACGTCGCGCTGGCCGCCGGAGCCGTCGTCCTGGCGATCACGTGGATCGTCCTGCCCGGGACGACCACGCTCGGCCTCCCGGGTGCGGGCACCGTCGCGGCGGCGGGCGATGCCCTGGACCTGGCCTGGAGCGACTTCAACCGGATCGTGGCGCCGGTCCCCCTGCGTGACGGGTTCCTCGTGGCCGGCATGTTCGGCGTCGGGATGACCGCCGTGCTGGCCGACTGGGCCGCCTTTCGCATGGGCGTGCTGTTCGAGGCGCTGCTGCCCTCGTTCACGCTCTTCGTGTTCACCGCGGCGCTCGGCGCCGATGCCGGCCGGGCACCGCTGGTCGGGGCCTACCTTGCCGCCCTGCTGGCCTTCCTGCTCGTCCACCACTGGGGCAGCCGGGCCGGCGCCACAGCCTGGTTCGCCAGCCGCACCGGCGCGGGACGCCAGGCCATGGCCCGCGGGGGCGCCGTGGCCGGCGGGCTGGCCCTGCTCGCCGGGGTCGTCGTCGGGCCGAACCTGCCGGGTGCCGACGACTCCCCCGTGCTGGCCCTGCGGGACGCCGACCGGCCCGGCGGTGGCCGGCGCAGCACCATCAGCCCGCTGGTCGACATCCGGGGGCGGCTGGTGGACCAGTCAGCAACGGAGCTCTTCACCGTCCGCTCCTCGGCCCGGACCTACTGGCGGCTCACGTCGCTCGACACCTTCGACGGCAACCTGTGGTCGTCCGATGCCAGCTACCAGCCCACCGACGGCCGGCTCCCGGGCGGCGTGCCGTCGGGCACGCTCAACGTCCCGGCCCGGGTGGTGCAGGAGTTCCGGATCGGCTCGCTGTCGTCGATCTGGCTGCCGGCCAGCTACCGCCCCGAACGCATCGAGGGGGCGGGCAAGGTGAGCTTCAACCAGGACCTCGGCAGCCTCATCACCGAGCGCGACACCACCGACGGCCTCACCTACCGCGTGCAGGCGGCCGTGCCCCGACTGACGGCTGGTGACCTCAGCCGTGAGCCTTCGCCCACCGGCCCCGACCTGGCCCGCTTCGTGCGCCTGGACGCCCCTATCTCGCCCGCCGTCACGGCGCTGGCCGCCGCCCTCGCCGAGCAGGCGGGTACCACCACCTACGGCCGGGCCCGGGCCCTGCAGGACTTCTTCCAGGGCGGAGGCTTCGCCTACGACCTCGCCGCCCGCCCCGGCCACGACGGCGCCGCCCTCGACACCTTCTTGTTCACCGACCGCCGGGGCTACTGCGAGCAGTTCGCAGGCGCCTACGGCGTGCTGGCCCGGCTGATGGGCCTGCCGACCCGCATCGCCGTCGGGTTCACGCCGGGCGAACTCCAGGCCGACGGTCGCTACCACGTGCAGGGCCTCAACGCCCATGCCTGGCCCGAGGTCTACTTCGCCGGGGCCGGCTGGGTCGCCTTCGAGCCGACGCCCGGCCGGGGCGCGCCCGGCGCCGAGGACTACACCGGGCTCCCCGAACAGCAAGCCGAGCCCGGGGACCCGGGCACGGTGCCGACCTCGGTGCCCACCACCACGCCCGCCACCCAGCCGGGCTTGGCCACCGCGCCGGCCACCGCGGCCCCCGACCCGGTGCCCGAACCGGACAGCCCGGCCGGCCGGCCCCTCTGGCGCCACCCGGTGGTGGTCGTGGCCCTGCTCGTCCTGCTGGGCGGGGTGGGCGGCGCAACGGCCACCGCCGTGTTCAGGGCCGTGCGCCGCCGCCGCCGGCGGGCGGCGGCGGCCACGCCGGCGGAGCGGGTGCTGGTGGCCTGGGCCGAGGCGGCCGAGTCGCTGGCCGCCGCCGGCGCGGCGCGCCGGCCGGCCGAGACGCTGCACGAGCACGCGGCCAGGGCGCCGGTCGTGGCGCCCCTGTCACCGGAGGCCGGCCGGGCCCTGGCCTCGCTGGCCCACGATGCGACGGCGGCCAGCTACGCCGGCGCCCCCGTGGCCACCCTGGTGGCCGAACGGGCCGTCACCGCCGCCGCCACGGTGGAAGCCTCGCTGCGCGCCGCGGTCCCGTGGTGGCGCCGCGCCGCCCGCGCCGTCGACCCCCGCCGCCGTTAGTCGCCCGTCCGGTCCGACCCACCCGCCATCGGGCGGGGAGGAGGATCCTCGCCGAACCAGAGGTTCGGCTCGCAGCCGACACGGCGAAGCCGGAGCGGCGGCCGTTCTGCGGGGGCCAGCGCCCCCCGCACCCCCACGGGATTCTCGTCGCCCGCTGGCCGCCCCGCCATGGGGGGCTATGTGGCGAACCGGGCCCGGAGGTCGACCAGGCCCCGCAGCGTGAGGCTGTCGCGGTGGGTGGGGGGCGGCCCGACCAGCTCGATGGTGGCGAACCGGTCGAGGAGGCGGCCGAAGACGACCTGGCCCTCCAGCCGGGCCAGGGCGGCGCCGAGGCAGAAGTGGATCCCGCCACCGAAGCTCATGGGTGGGCCGTCGTCCCGGGACAGGTCGAGGGTCTCGGGGTCGTGGAAGCGCGCCGGGTCCCGGTTGGCGGCGCCGAGCATGGCCAGCACCACGCTCCCGGCCTCGATGGTCTGCCCGCCGAAGGAGAGGTCCTGGTACGCCGTGCGCAGGGCGATCTGCACCGGGCTGTCGAAGCGGAGCAGCTCCTCGACGGCCGGGCGGATCATCGTGCGGTCGGCCCGCAGGCGGGCCAGCTGGTCGGGGTGGCGCAGCAGGGCCAGCAGGCCGTTGCCTATGAGGTGCGTGGTCGTCTCGAAGCCGGCGGCGAAGAGCAGGATGGCCGTCGAGATCAGCTCGTGCTCGGTGAGCTGGTCGCCCTGGTCCTCGGCCTCGATGAGCCGGCTGAGGAGGTCGTCGCCGGGGTGGGCCCGGCGGTCGGCCACCAGGCCGGCGAAGTAGTCGGCCAGCGCCACATCGGCTGCGCTGGCGGCGGCCAGTGACTCGGGGGTGAGGACCAGCTCCAGAACGGCGGTCACGTCGCGCACCAGCGGGCGCAGTGCCGGCCGATCGACCGGGGGGACGCCGAGCATCTCGCCGATGACGGTGACCGGGAGCGGGAAGGCCAGGGCGTCCATGACGTCGACCTCCCCGGTGCCGATGCCGTCCAGCAGCTCGTCGACGAGCGCCTCGATGCGGGGCCGCAGGCCCTCGACGGTCCGGGGGGTGAAGGCCCGGGTGGCCAGCCCGCGGAGGCGGGTGTGGTCGGGCGGGTCGGTGGTCAGCATGTTCGAGCGGTCGGAGCGGAAGCGCTGCTCGGCCGCCTGCTGCGCGGCGTTGAGCCCGGCCGTGCCGGTGTGCGAGAAGTCCTTGCCGACCCCGCTGTGGCGCAGCAGGTGCTGGCAGTCGTCGAAGCGGCTGAGGGCCCAGAACCCCATGGCGCTGCGGTGGACGGGGGCGGCGGCCCGCAGGGCTGCGTACCGGGGGTAGGGGTCGGCCCGGCCCTCCGGCGTGGCCACCAGCTCCACGAGCAGGCTGTCGGCGTCCACGGTCGGCGGTGCGGTCATGATGCGCTCCTAGCAGGCGGTGGCGACTGGCTCAGGTCGGCGGGCGGCGACGTTCCGCTCACCGGGGGCGCCGGTGGCTACGGGCGCTTGAAGCGCTCGCGCAGCTTGCGGCGGGTGTCGCCCAGCACGTCGGGGAATCCCCGTTCACGAACGGTCCGGGCCACGTCCTGCCAGCCGGCGCGGCCCATCTTGCGGAGGTTGCGCTCGAACACCAAGGTGGAGCCCAGCATCAGCAGGAACCCGACGAAGCCCACGATCCGGTTCGACGCGAACGACGCGACCAGCAGGACGAGCCCGGCCGCGAACCCGAGGGCCGACCACTTGCAGTTGCGGCCGGCATGGCGGTACAGGCTCGTTTCGCTGACCCCGCGCGCGAACTCGGGATCATGCTCGTAGAAGCTGCGCTCGATCTCGTGGAGGATGCGCTGTTCGTCTTCCGAAAGCGGCACTCGCGACCTCTCTCCACCGGGGGTGACGTCTCATCTTCGCGCAGCGCGACACGCTCGACAACGCGTCGCGGCTGCCGGCCCCGGGCGCCGCGTCGCCGCCGTCAGATCGGATGGCGCCGTCGGGCGATCCGGTCGCGGACGGCCCAGAGCGTCACCAGCCCCATGGCCTCGGCCACGATGCCCAGCGACATCTTGGAGGTGTCCCGGGTGCGATCGGTGAACACGATGGGCACCTCCGCCGACCGGCCGCCGCGCCGGTCGATCCGGTAGGCCATCTCGATCAGGAAGCCGTAGCCGTCGGCCCGCACCCGGTCGAGGTCGATGGCGCGCAGGGCATCGGCCCGGTAGGCCCGGTACCCCGAGGTGGCATCGCTCAGCGGAAGGCGGAGCGCGACGGTGGCGTAGCGGTTGCCCCACCGGGACAGCGCCCGGCGATGGACCGGCCAGGTGGGGATCACCCCGCCGGGGACGTAGCGGGAACCGACGACCAGGTCGGCACCGGCGGCCACCGCCTCCAGGAGGTCGGGGAGCTGGGCCGGGTCGTGGGACAGGTCGGCGTCCATGCCGACGACGACCTCGTAGTCCCGGTCGAGGGCCCACGCCATGCCGGCCCGGCACGCCGGCCCGAAGCCGGCCTTGCCCGGGCGGCGCAGGACGTGGACACCGCCCAGCTCGGTGGCCACCGCCTCGGCCAGGTCGGCGGTCCCGTCGGGGCTGTCGTCGTCGACGACGACGACATCGGCCCGGCCGGTGGCCCGGATGCGTCGCAGGACCGGGACGATGTTGGCCGCCTCCTGGTAGGTGGGCAGGACCACGACGGCGCGCACCGGGCGGAGCATACGATCGGCGGAGTGTCAGGCACGCGGGGCCCGGACGAGGCGCGGCCCCTGTCGGCCCTGCCGTCGCGCCGGGCCCGGGCACTGGCTTTCGCCTCGATACTGCTGGCCGGCGTGTGCGGCGGGCTCATCGGTTCGGCCTTCGTGGAGCTCCAGTGCGCAACGGGCTGCCGGGGGCGGTCCGGGCTGGGCGGCCTGATAGGGGCGCTGGCCGGCGCCGGCGGGGTCGCGGTGGTGGCCGTCCTGGTCCTGCGGGCCATGGGCGAGTGGCAGCGCAGCGCGGCCGAGCGCGTGCCGCCGGCTCCGGGGCGCGACGGTGGCGACGATCTCCCGCCGCCGTCAGTCCGAGAGCCGTAGCAGCCGGAACCCCTCGGCCCGCTCCACCCCGGCGGCCCGGCCCTCCTCCGCGGCCCGCTGGCGGACGAACTGGCGGAGCCACTCGCCGTTGTCGCCCATCTGGCTCTGGTGGCACAGGAGCGCCTCGGCCTTGGCCTCCACGAAGCGCGAGATGTCCACCCAGGCATCGGGCGCCAGCGTGCCCGACAGGTAGACCACCTCGACCTGGTGCGGTGGGCCGGCGTCGGGGAAGTAGTGCGGGCTCGCCGCCGCCGGGGCCACCGCGTCCAGCGTGGCCCATCCGACGATGCGGTGGTCCCGGTGGTTGAAGTACCTCGCCCCGAAGAACACCGCGGTGGGGTCGGGACAGATCACCACCTGGGGCCGTAGCCGGCGGACGATGGCCACCAGCTCGCCGCGCAGGGCGGCGTCGTTCTCCAGCTCACCGTCGGGGCGCCCCAGCGCGACGTGCCCGGTGAGCCCGAGGGCGGCCGAGGCGGCGGCCATCTCCCCGGCCCGGCGCCGGGCCAGCTCGGCCGGTACCGCAGCCGGGTCCGACGAGCCCTTGTCACCCTGGGCGCAGACCACCACGTGGACCGGCACCCCCGCGGCGGCCCACGCCGCCAGGGTGCCCCCGCACGACACGTCGGGGTCGTCGGGGTGGGCGTACACGGCCAGGGCGCTGGTGGGTGTGGGCGCCGCCGTCATGGCGCGGACGCCAGGGCGCGCACGGCGCGGGCCACACCGCCGTCGTCGACGTCGAGGTGGGTGACCAGCCGGACGACCCCCGGGGCGATCGTCCCGGCCAGCACGCCCTCGTCCCGGAGGTGGTCGACGACGGCGGCCGCGCCCGGGGGCGCCCACACCACGATGTTGGTGCGCACCGACCCGGGCCGCGAGCCGTGGTCAGGCCACCGCTCGCCCACCGCCACAGCCAACCGGGCGGCCCGCCGGTGGTCCTCGGCCAGCCGCTCGACCATCGTCCGCAGCGCCACCAGCCCGGCGGCGGCCAGCACGCCGGCCTGGCGCATGCCGCCACCGAAGCGCTGCCGCTCCATGCGCGCCGCCGCCATCACGTCGGCCGGGCCGGCCAGCACGGAGCCGACCGGAGCGGCCAGGCCCTTGGAGAGGCAGCACATCACCGTGGTGGCGGGCGCCGCGTAGGCCCGGGCCGGCGTGCCGGTGGCCACCTCGGCGTTGAACAGACGGGCGCCGTCCAGATGGACGGGCAGGCCGGCGGCACCGGCGACCCGGCCCAGTTCGGTGAGCTGGTCCAGCGGCCACGGCGCGCCGCCGGCCGGCATGTGGGTGTTCTCGACGCAGACCAGTCCGGGCCGCGGCTGGTGGTGCCCGGCCGCCTCGACGACCCATGCCACTGCGGCCGGCGCCACGGTGCCGTCGTCGTCGGGCACTGGATGGAACTGCACACCGGCGTTGACGGCGGCCGCTCCGTGCTCGTAGCACACCACGTGCTGGCGGGCGCCGGCCACCACCACGCTCCCCGGCGGAGCCAGGACGCGCAGGGCGATCTGGTTCCCCATGACGCCACTGGGGACGAACAACGCCGCCGGCTTGCCCACCCGCTCGGCGAAGGCCGCCTCCAGGGCGTTGACCGTGGGGTCCTCGCCGTACACGTCGTCGCCCACCTCGGCGTCGGCCATGGCCCGGCGCATCTCGGGCGTCGGCCGGGTGACGGTATCGGAGCGAAGGTCCACCAGTCCCGTTGGCACCGCCCCAAGTTAGGTGGCCGGTGCCGGGCGGCCAGGGGCCACGGACGGGCCGGACAAGGCGACTCCGTAAGCTCCGCCCGGGCCATGGCCACCACCGACACCCCCGACCGCCGCGACCTCGTCACCTTGGCCGTCCAGGCCGCCGAGGCGGCCGGCGCCCTCCTGTGGGACCGACTCCACCAGGACCGGACCGCCGTCGCCACCAAGACCACCGGCACCGACATGGTGAGCGAGATGGACCTGGCCGCCGAGGCCCTGGTGGCCCGCACCATCCTGGCCGCCCGGCCGGGCGACGGCTTCCTGGCCGAGGAGGGGACGGCCCCGGCCGGGACGCCCGGGGCGCGGGTGCGCTGGGTGGTCGACCCGCTGGACGGCACCACGAACTACCTGTACGCCTTCCCCTCCTGGTCGGTGTCGGTCGCCGCCGAGGTGGACGGCGTGGTGGTGGCCGGGGCCGTCCGCGACCCCACCCACGCCGAGACCTTCACGGCCGTCCTGGGCGGCGGCGCGTGGTGCAACGACCGCCCGCTGTCCCTGCGCCGGCCGCCGCCGCTGGCCTCGGCCCTGGTGGCCACCGGGTTCGGGTACGACGCCGGCCGGCGGGCCCGCCAGGCCACCGCCCTGGCCGGCGTCATCTCCGAGGTCCGCGACATACGCCGGGCGGGCGCGGCATCGCTGGACCTGTGCTGGGTGGCCGCCGGCCGGCTTGACGGGTACTACGAGCGCGGCCTGCAGCCGTGGGACTGGGCCGCCGGCACGTTGGTCGCGGCCGAGGCCGGCGCCCGGGTGTCCACCCTGGGCGACGGCACCGTCGTCGCCGCCGCACCCCCGCTGCACGCGTCGCTGGTCGAGCTCCTCGTCCGCTGCGGGGCGGCCGGCCCACCAGGTACGTAGCGCCTCCCTCCTCATGCGGGTCCCCCAGGGAGACAGCTCGGTCAGATCGTCACGATGGTCACGGGAACGGGGTCGGCGACGGCGGCCATGTCGTCGGGGTCGCTCGTGATGACCGTGACCGGTCCGCGGTCGGCGACGGCGCGGACGGTGGCGCCGACGTGCGCGTCGGCGACCGACACGTGGAGGCGGGCCACCAGGTCGGCGGCCACGTCGGCGCTCGCCAACGCGAGCGGCACGTCGCGGACGCAGAGGCAGTTGACAAGCGCCGCCGCAGGGGCCCTCCGATCCCAACCGGCTTCGACGCGGACCGCGGCCGGCACGACGACGTCGAGCGGGATCGCCCTGCCCTTGCGCTGCGCGACGACCTGCGCGAGAGCGATCACGCGCCCGTGCTTGGGATGGTTGGCCAGGCTCAGTGCCTGGACGGCCTCGTTGTCGAGGATCACGACTCTCGGAGGTGTCATCCGGCCACCGCCGCCTGCGCCTCGGCCCACAGCAGCACGTCGTCGGCGTTTGCGTCGGGATGTGACCTGACGACAGCGGCGGCGGCGCGTCGCAGCACGTCGGGCCGGGTTGCCAATGGATGGCCGTCGAGCTCGGCGGCGGCGACGGCGAGATCGGCGAGCGTGGGTTGTGCCTTCTGGTTCTGGTGGTAGTGATCGTCGAGTGCCGCCTGGAGCACGATGGCCTCCAGCCGGCCGCGAAGCGCGTCGGCCGTCAGCGCCGTGGTGGAGGCCGCCGCGTGGAGGTGCTCGACCGCCAGGGCGGCGGCATCCCGGAGCGCCTCGGGAATGCGCATCGAGGTCCCGACCGTCCGTTCGTCCTGCGCGTCGAGCAGGCGGCCGATCCGTGTGATCACATCACGCCGTCCCACGTCGCCGACGGTACCACGCTGCCGTGTTACACCCGGGGTGGCCTGCTGGGACTCTCCCACCCGGCGCACCCCGGACGGCCGCTCGTGCAGGACGACGCCGCGACGGGCCCGTCAACCGAAGAAGGGACCGGCCACCCGGGCGAAGTCGGCCGGGTCGACCGTCTTCAGCGTCGCCACCGCAGCCGACAGGGGCACCCGGACGATCTCGCCGGCCTGCAGGGCGACCATGGTGCCAAAGGCGCCGTCGTGCACGGCCTCGATGGCCGCGACGCCGAAACGGGTGGCCAGCACCCGGTCGAAGGCGGTGGGCGTTCCGCCCCGCTGGATGTGGCCGAGGATGGTCACCCGGGTCTCGAACCCTGTGCGGCGCTCGATCTCGGCCGCCACCGTGGCGCCGATGCCCCCGAGGCGGACGTGACCGAAGTCGTCCCGGTCGCCCGAGGCGACCGCCAGCGTGCCTTCGACCGGGGATGCGCCCTCGGCCACCACCACGATGCTGGCGTAACGGCCCTGCTCGTGGCGCCGGCGGATGCGCTCGGCCACCTCGGCGATGTCGAAGGGCTGCTCGGGGATGAGGATCTCCGCCGCACCGCCGGCCAGGCCGGCGTAGCTGGCGATCCAGCCGGCGTGGCGACCCATCACCTCGCACACCATCACCCGGTCGTGGGACTCCGCGGTGGTGTGGAGGCGGTCGATGGCATCGACGCAGATCTGGACGGCGGTGTGGAAGCCGAAGGTCAGCTCGGTGGCCGACAGGTCGTTGTCGATGGTCTTGGGCACCCCCACCACCGCGGCGCCGTCGTCCCCCAGACGGCGGGCCGCCCCCAAGGTGTCCTCCCCCCCGATGGCCACCAGCGCGTCCACGCCCAGGGTGGCGAGTGTGCCGAGCGCCCGCTGGGCATCGCCCTCGGCGCGATAGGGGTTGGTGCGGGACGACCCGAGGATGGTGCCCCCGCGCGGCAGGATGCCGCGGCACCGCGCCACGTCGAGGGGCGTCGTCAGGCCCTCCACCACCCCTCGCCAGCCGTCCTGGAAGCCGACGAAGTCGTCGCCGTACTCCCGTTCGCCCTTGCGCACGATGGCCCGGATCACGGCGTTGAGGCCCGGGCAGTCACCCCCGCCGGTCAGCACGCCCACGCGCATCGCGGCACAGTAGCCGCTCTGGATGGCCAGCCTGGCTGGTCGATTTGTCCGGGTCGAAGGTCCCGATTATCGCGTGGTGCTTTCCTCCCGGTGCCGCGGAGGAGTAGCCTCGACATGGCGGCCGAAACCCCAGGAGGCCGTCAACCTGGTCGCACACGCCGCGGCATGCGACGGCCGGAACGAACTGGGCACGAGCAAGGGACGGCATCGTGGGAACCGATCTCGACGAAAAGCGGCCGAAGCCAGTACGCGACTACATGACGGTGTCGGAGGTGGCCACGCTCTTCCACGTCTCCACCAAGACGGTCGTGCGCTGGGCGAACGACGGGCGGCTGCCCTATATGTCGACCCTGGGCGGGCACCGGCGGTTCCCGCGAGCCGAGATCGAGCACCTCCTGGCCGGCCAGCAGCACATGCCGGTCGACCGCGACCCGGCGGACTGAACCCACCCCGAGCCCGCGGCGCCGCCAACGCTCAGGGAACGAGCAGCACCTCGCCCGGATGCAGCGGTCCGCCGCCCCGGTCGCGAAGCAAGCGCGACACGAGCGGGCGGACGTCACCATCGGGTTGGGCCTGCCGGGCGATCGACCAGGCTGTGTCGCCCGGCTGGACCACGTAGCTGCGGGTGGCGGCCAGCTCGACCGCCGGCCCCGGCGGCACGGGCCCGGCGGCGGCAAGGGGGCCGCTGCCGAACCAGCCGAGCACGAACGCCACGACCAGGAGCACCGAGACCGTGGACACCGTGACGGCGCCGACGTGCCGCCGGGGACGCTGCGCCGGCGCCGGGCCACCGACTCGGCTGTTCTCCATCTGGTGCCTCCCGTCGTCGACTTCGAACGCTTGTTCCATGTCCGAGAAAACCACGAACGGGCGTTCGTGTCAACGCCGACCGAACATTTGTTTGAGTATGCGCTCCATGCGTGGTACCGTCACCCAACTGGCAGGGGCACCTGGCAGTTCAGCGCTTCCGGAGACACAGCGCTTCCGGAGACACAGGAGCACAGGAGGTCGTTATGGCCGGAGTCCGCACACGACAGGCCCGGACGGCGCAGGTCGCCGAGGGAGCGGTCCTGACGCCCAAGCGGCGCCAGATCCTCGACTTCATCGCCACGGAGCTTCAGCGCCGCGGCTATCCGCCGTCGGTGCGCGAGATCGGTGAGGCGGTGGGGCTGACCTCGTCCTCGACCGTCCACTCCCATCTGGCCACGCTCCAGCGGGGCGGATACCTGCGCCGGGACCCCACCAAGCCGCGCGCCATCGAGGTGTACTACGACCAGTCCTCGGGCGCCGCCATCGAGCGCCGTCCCACACAGCACGTGCCGCTGGTGGGCGAGGTGGCGGCGGGTGCCAACGTCCTGGCCCAGGAGAACGTGGAGGAGCTGCTCCCCTTCCCCGCCGACTTCACCGGCGAGGGGCAGCTGTTCATGCTCCGGGTGCGGGGCGACTCGATGGTCGATGCCGGCATCCTGGAGGGCGACTTCGTGGTCGTGCGCCAGCAGGGGGAGGCCCGCAAGGGCGACGTGGTCATCGCCGGTATCGGCGACGAGGCGACGGTGAAGTACTACAGCCGTCGCGGCCCCAAGGTCGTGCTCACTCCGGCCAACGCCCGGCTGGTACCGACCGAGCACGACGCGGCCGACGTCACCATCTACGGCAAGGTGGTCACGGTGGTGCGGCGCCTGTAGCGGGCCACGGCGGCCCCGGCGCCCAGGAGTGCAACCGCCGCCGCGCCGCCGGGAACGGCCACGTCGTCGCCACCGGCGCCGCCAGCCGGCGGCGTCGCGGCGGCCGTCTCGCCGGCTCCGCCAGGTGGCGGCGCGGTCGGAGGCGGTCCGGGATCGGCCGGCGGGGCCGGAACCGCAGCCGGATCGGCGGCTGCCGGATCGGCGGGAGGCGGCGGGACCGGGGTCGTGGTCGGGGTCGTTGGGGGCGGCGCGGTCGGCGGCGCGGGCGCGGGGCGGGGGGCGGCAAT
>Ga0187892_10005300_pt1 | contig 20416 bp, 16 predicted proteins | sample MA1701073metaG_FD_139345 | JGI IMG/M metagenome (GOLD analysis project Ga0187892, IMG submission 139345) | Bio-ooze microbial communities from a basaltic lava cave in the Kipuka Kanohina Cave System on the Island of Hawaii, USA - MA170107-3 metaG ... | reverse complement strand
GAGGGCGTCGTCGGCCCAGAGCGGGTGACCGCGCAAGGACAGCGCCACCGCCAGCGTGGACTTCCCGCCCCCGCTCGGCGCGCAGAATCCCACCACGCCGGCCGGGGTCAGCACGGCGCTGGCGTGCAGCGCCTCCAGTCCGAGCGCCTGCAGCACCAGCGGCAGCGCGTGGTGCCGGTAGGCGGCGCGGACCGTCTCCGGCGGCGTGGCCGGGGCGGGCGTCGCGGTGACCGTTCCGCCCGCGGGGCCGAAGGCGAAGCACGCCACGCCAGGCAGGTCGATCACGTACCGTCCCTCGCGGGCCTCGCAGCGAGCGAACACCTGGCCCGCCCCGTCGAGCCACGTCTCCACCGCCGGGGCGGGCCCGCCGGCGGCCGGGGCGAGCCGGCGCCGCCCGTCGAGGATCAGCGCGGGGACCCTCACCCGCTCGCCTTCAGAGGCCGGCCTGCTTGCGGGCGCTGCTCGGATCGGCGTCGCCCCCGCCGGACACCTTGGTGGCGCCGCCGTGGACGAGGTCCCGCACCTTGCCGGCCGGGGTGAGGGTGGGGGGCTCCCAGCGTGCGCGCGGGTCGGCGCTCGGGCCGGTCCCGGGCGCGTCCTCTGCTGGCTTCATGACGCCACCTCCTGTCGTTGGGGGAGAGACGGGTCGCCCGAGCGGGCGCGCAGCCAGATCTCTGCGCCGAGCACCAGCCAGGCCCGCATGCCGAGCTGATCGACGCCACCCGTGAAGTACCGGGCCATCATGCCATCGAGGGCGGCCCGGTCCACCACGCCGAGGTCCGCGAGCCGGCGAGCCCCGCCCATCCGGGACCAGGCGCGCGCGCCGTCGGGGCGGAACATGCGGTGGAAGACGCGGCCGAAGTCCATCTTCCGGGATGGGAGGTCGAGCGGCAGCCGCTCGGCCACCAGGCGACGGAGCGGGCTCTTGGCGCGTCCGCCCGCCATGAGGTGCTCGGGGTGCATCCGGAGGACCACGTCCAGGAGGTCGCGGTCGAAGTACGGCAGCATCAGCTCGACGCCGGCCTGCGCCGCCCAGGCGTGCCCCTGGTCCAGCTCCACCAGGAACGGGGGCGCGAGGAGCTGGGCCCGCAGGCGCGACACGTAGGCACCCTCCGGGGGTGCGAGCCGGCGGGGCGCGGCCAGGTGGCGGTCCACGAGCGCCCGCCCAAGGCCCGCCCGGTCCGGGACCAGCCACGCCGGCACCGCCCGCTCGAGTCGCCGCCGCCGTTCCCACCGCGAGACGGCGGGCGAGACCGCCTCGAGCGCCGCGCGGGCCTGGCGCCGGACCGCCGTCCGGATGGCGGCGTCCCAGAGCACGCCGCGGGCCACCCGGAGCCCCGGGGCGGGAGCCGACCGCTGCCAGGTGCGATGGAACCGCCAGAGCCCCGCGAGGTCGAGAGCGGCGAGACAGTCGGCCCCCCAGGTGACATCGACGCCCAGCACGTCGTCGCCGCCGGTCCCCGTCACCAGCCGGCGGAGCCCGAGCGGCGCGGCCGAGCGGAGGAGGGACACGTAGATGGCCTGCCACGGGCTCAGCACGGGGCTCGGGCTGGTGGCCGACAGCTCGAGCGCGACGTCGACGAGGCTCCGAGCCCCGAGCACCTCGTCGACGGCCCGCAGGGTCTGGGGCATGCCGAGGGCCTGCGCCACCGCTGCCTGCGTCGCGCTCTCATCGCACACCGGATCGGGGAACCGGAGCGACACGGCGTGGAGCGGCGGCCGCCCCCCCCGCCCGGCGGCGGCGAGGGTGGCGAGGCCGATCGAGTCGACCCCGCCGCTCAGCGCGAGGCTGTCGGCGCCCGCCGCCAGGCACCGGCCCACGGCCTGGCGCAGCAGCGGCTCGAACTGCTCGGCCTCCTCCGGCCGCGCCCACTCGAAGCCGGCGGGCACCGGGTCCCAGTAGCGGGTGATGCCGAGCCGCCCGTCCTGCAGGGTGAGGACGTGGGCGGGCGGCAGCCGATCGACGCCCTCGTAGAAGGTCCCCTGCACCTGGGCGGGCGACCAGAGGTCGTGCAGGTACTCGGCGAGGGCGAGCGGGCTCACCCGCCGGGGCACGTCGGGCTGGGCGAGGAGGACGTCGAGCGACCTGGCCACCAGGAGGCGGCGACCGTCCCACCGCAGGAAGCACGGCACCACGCCGGCGGCGTCACGCCCGACCACGAGCCGCCGGCCCTCCGGCTCCCACACGACCACGACGAAGGCCCCGCGCAGCTTGGCGAGCGCCTCCGCGCCCCAGCGCTCCCACGCCGCCACGAGGAGCCCGGCGTCTTCGTCTTCGGGACGGCCGCCGAGCTGGGCCCGGTCGAAGAGGTAGCCGTCCAGCAGGGCGAAGCCCGAGGGCCCGAGCGGCGCCACGACCGGCCCCGCCGCTCCCCCCCCGGCCACGCGCGCGAGAGTCGGGGCCGGCGCCTCCCGCGTGTCCCATGCGAGCAGCCAGGCGCCCGCGCGCGCATCGGTCGAGCGCGCCGTCACCGCCCCTCGCCCCCGCCCGGCCGCTCCTCCCGAGCCACCAGGCGGCGCTCGTCGAGCAGGCCCACGAACCGGCTCACCTCGCGGTCCAGCTCCGCCGGATGCACCGCGAACTCCTGGAGCAGCCGTGCCCGCACGTCGCCCTCGTCGTGGCCGTCGGCGATGAGCTCCCAGATGCGGGCGCCCGTCGCGTTGAGCACCAGGATCTCGTCGGTCCGCAGATCGACCAGGACGACCTCGTCTCCCACCCGGCTCGACACGACGTCGGGGCTCGGGCGGAGCCGCGCCGCGCTCACCCGGCTCCTCCGTTCCGGCCCGCGCCGCCCGCCGGCCTCGCGGTCGCGACCTCGCTCGCCACCGGCACGGCGACCCACGCGTGACCGGCCAGGCGCCCGTCCGCCTCGCGACGGAAGCCGATCTCGAGCCGGGACCGCTGCCCCCGCCGCGCGAGGAGGGCCTCCGTCGCCAGCGCCCGCGTGAGGCAGGCGCCCGCGGGCAGCAGCCGGGCGGCGACGTCCACCGCCCACGCCGCGCGCGGAGCGCCGGTCGACCGGCGCCACCGGCCCACCGTGCGGCGCAGGAGCGCCCGGACCGCTGCCGTCGGCAGGAGCCCGCGCGCCAGGAGGACGGTGGTCACGGTGAGGAGGGCCTCGGCGAGGAGCCCGGCGTCGGCCACCGAGACGCGCCGGCCCGCCGGGCCAGGAGCGCTCCTCGGTCCACCTGGGGTCAGCGTCGCCACGCGCTCGGGTCGTCCATCGCGCTCGGGGTCCACCGATTATACCCCGCTCACAGCTTGCCGCCCCGGTGCTCCCAGCGGCCGCGGAGCGAGATCCAGACGGACAGGAGGATGAGCCGCACGTCGAGCCAGAGCCCCTGGCGCCGGACGTAGAGGCGATCGAGCCGGAACTTGTGCCGGGCCGGCACGTCGCGCGCCGCGAAGACCTGGGCGATGCCGGTGAGCCCCGGGCGCACCCGGTGCCGCTCGGCGTACCCGGGCACGCTCGCGAGGGCCCGCCGGTCGCCGGCCCCGTCGATCTCCTCGGGCAGGAGCGGCCGCGGCCCGACGAAGCTCATGTCGCCGCGCAGGATGTTCACGAGCTGCGGCAGCGCGTCCAGCGGCGTCGCCCGCAGGATGCGGCCGGCGCGCGTCACCCGCGGATCGTCGGGCCGGGCGGCCACCGGACCGAAGCGCCGGTCGGCGTCGGCCACCATGGAGCGGAACTTCCAGCTCACGAAGCGCCGGCCCTGGCGGCCCACGCGCTCCTGGGCGAACAGCACGGGGCCGCCGTCGTCGAGCTTGATGCCCGCCGCCACGAGGGCCCAGAGCGGGGCGGAGACGACGAGGCCGAGGGCGGCCAGCGTCACGTCCAGCGGGCGCTTCCCGAGCGACGGCCGGGGCCGGAGCTCCCGCGCCACGCCGCGCAGGAGCGCGTCGTACGCCCGCACCTGGACGGGGCGATCGAAGTCGAGGGCGGCCTGACGGCCGTTGGCGCCGAGCCGCGCCCCGAGCGCGCGGTCGCGGTGGAGCGCGCGGATCCTGTCCGCCAGGTCCCGCGGGTCCCCGGGCGCGGCCAGGAGGCCGGTGTCGCGCTTGCGCGTGAGGACGGCGACCTCCGACGCCTCCTCGACGGCGGCGACGTAGGGGCGGCCGGCGGCCAGGATCCCGTAGAGCTTGCTCGGCACCACGGCGCCGGCGAGCCCGGCCCTCAGGGAGACCACGAACACGTCGGCCGCGGCGAAGGCGTCGCGGAGCCCGCTCCGGGGCTGGAAGGGCAGGAAGCGGACGTTGGCGAGCCCGCAGGCGCGCGCCTCCGCCTCGAGCGCTCTCCGGCGCGGCCCGTCGCCCATCACCACCACCACCAGATCCGGACAGTCGGCGAGGCCGGCCGCCGCCTCCAGCAGGACCTCGAGGTCCTGGGCGAGCCCCACGTTGCCCGCGTGCATGACGACGAAGGCCCGGTCCAGGCCCTGGGCGCGCGCCCAGGGGTTGGTCTTGTCGCCCGGCGCGATGCGGGCGCAGTCCGCCCAGTTGTGGATGACGCTCACGCGCTCGGCGTCCGCGCCCTTCACGGCGACGAGGCGGTCGCGCATGGCCTCGCCCACGGCCACCACGCGGTCGGCGCGGCGGAGCAGGAGGCGGGTGATCCGGTCGAGCAGCCGGTTCACGGCCGGGCTCCGGAAGTCGTCGAGGAGCGCCGCCACCTCGGGAAAGACGTCCTGGCAGACGAAGACGAACCCGGCCCGGCTCCGCCAGGCCGCGGCGAGGCCGGCCAGCCCGACGATGGGCGGGTCGGTGAGCGCCACCACCACGTCGGCCCGGCGGCGGCCGAGGGCGGCGAGCAGCGCGCCGAGGAAGTAGGCCAGGTAGGTGACGGCGCGGCCGGCGAAGCGCCGCCGCTCCAGCGCGGGGGCGCGCACGCGGAGGACCTCGACGCCGCTCCGCCACTCGCGGCGAAAGAGGCCGCGGCCCCGGCCGGCCGCCGGCGCGTCGCCCGGCAGGAGCCCGAGCGGGGGGCCGGCCACGACCGTGACGCGGTGACCGTGCTCCCGCACCAGGTCCTCGGCCAGGTCGGCGAGGAGCTGACCCGTCGCGCCCGGCTCCGGCGGGTACGACCGGTTGAACACGCACACCCGGAGCCCGCCGGGCGCGGCGCGCGCGGTCCCCGCCACGGTCACGGTCAGGCCGCGCTCCGGGCCACGACCGTCTGGCCCAGGACGAGGGCGTCCAGCCCCGTGCGCAGGAAGCAGTCGAGCGCCTCCGCGGGGGTGAGCACGATGGGCTCGCTCTCGTTGAACGAGGTGTTGAGCAGCACGGGGACGCCCGTCAGCTTCTCGAAGCTCCGGATCAGCTCCCGGAAGATCGGGTTCGCCGCGCGCCCGACGGTCTGCAGGCGGCCGGTGCCGTCGACGTGGGTGACGGCCGGGATGGCCGCGCGCCGCTCGGGGCGGACCGGGTAGACCTGGACCATGAAGGGATCGGCGGCGGCCCCGACGAAGTAGTCGTCGAGCGCCTCCTCGAGCACGGAGGGGGCGAAGGGGCGGAAGGGCTCGCGGCGCTTGACGCGCGCGTTCAGCACCTCCCGCATGTCGGGCCGTCGGGGGTCGGCCAGGATGCTCCGGTTCCCCAGGGCGCGCGCCCCCCACTCCATCCGCCCCTGGAACCAGCCCACCACCTGGCCCCCGGCCAGGCGGAGCGCGGTGGCGCGGCACAGGGCGAGTGCGTCGGGCTCCGCGCGCACGGCGCAGCCGGCGCGGGCCAGGTCCGTCGCGCGGGCGTCGAGCGCCGCCGTCGCCTCGGCGGCGGAGAAGGCCGGGCCCCAGTAGGCGTGGTCCATGACGAAGCGGCGCGGCGCCCCGGTCCGCCCGTGCCAGGCCGCGAAGGCGGCCCCGAGGGCGGTGCCGTCGTCACCGGCCGCCGGCTGGACGTAGACCTCGCGGAACGGGGTGCGCTCGCGGATCTTGCCGTTCATCACGCTGTTCATCGCGCAGCCGCCCGCCAGACACAGCCAGGGCACCGGCGCCCGGCGGTGGAGCGCGGTCAGCACCTGGCCGACCGCGTCCTCGAACACGGCCTGGAGCGAGGCGGCGACGGCCTGGTGCCGCGCGGTGATGGGCTCGTCGGGGCGACGGGCGGGCCCCAGGAGCTCGACGAGCCGGTCCGTGTACACGGGCCCGATCCGCGGCTCGCCCGCCTCCCACGTCATGTCCACGCCCTCCGAGGCGTGGCGAAAGTAGGCCAGGTCCAGGGTGAAGCGCCCGTCGCGCTCGACCCGGACGAGCCGGCGCAGCCGATCCGCCAGCTCCGGCGCGCCGTAGGCGGCGAGCCCCATCACCTTGTACTCGTCGCCGTACGCGGGGAAGCCGAGGTACTGGGTGACGGCGAGGTAGAGGAGCCCGAGCGAGTGCGGGAACCAGACGCGGCCGAGGTCCTGGAGGCGCGTCCCCCGCCCGAGCGCCCAGGAGGTGCTGGTGAAGTCGCCGAAGCCGTCGATCGCGCAGACGGCCGCCTCCTCGAAGGGGGACACGAGGAAGGCGCTCGCCCAGTGGGCGGGATGGTGCTCCACCCACGCGAGCCGCCGCCCGACCCGCCCCGGGTCCAGGTGGAGCGCGCCGGCCAGGGCCGCGGCCGCGTCGGTGACGCGGGCCGCGTGCCGCGCGCGGCGGCCGAGGAGCCCGAGCCCGGGCCGGTGCCGGAGCGCCCACGCCGCCTTCCGGACGAGGTGCGCGCGCGGGCGCCGGCCGATGGCGAAGCAGTCCACCTGGGCGGGCTCGAGGCCGCCGGCGGCCAGGCAGGCGCGCATGGCGTGGACGGGGAGGCCGGCCCAGTGCTTGACGCGGGTGAAGCGCTCCTCGGCCACGGCCATCACCAGCTGCCCGTCGACGACGAGGGCGGCCGCCGCGTCGCCGTGGTACGGGCTCAGACCGAGCACGGCCCTCACGGCGGCACCCCCAGCGCGGCGCGGAAGCGGCGCCGGAAGTGCGCCTCCGTGAACTCCCGGGCCACCCGGACCGCCCCCGCGCGGCCCATCCCCTCACGGGTCGCCGGCTCCCGGAACAGCCGGAGCACGGCCTTCAGCAGGCCCTCCGGCTCCGAGGGATCCACGACGAGGCCGGTCACGCCGTCCTCGACCAGCTCGCCGGGGGCGCCGGGGCCGGCGACGCACGCCTTGCCGGCCCGCATGGCCTCCAGGTACACGAGGCCGAAGCCCTCGGCGCGGCTCGGCATCACGAAGAAGGCGCAGTCGGCGTAGGCGCGCGCCAGCTCCGCCTCCGACACCCGGCCGGTGAAGCGGATGCTGGCGGCGAGCGGCCGGGCCCGCGCCTCGAGGCGGGCGCGGTCGTCGCCGTCCCCCACCACCACGAGCCCCGCGCCGGGGACCTCGGCCATCACCCGGGGCCACACGTCGAGCAGGAGGTCGTGTCCCTTGTAGCGCTCGGCGCTGGCCATGCGGCCCACGATCAGCGCGAAGCCGCGCGGACCGCCCACGGCCGCCGGCGCGGGGGCCGCCGGCTCCAGCACGCCGGGATGGCAGACGGCGATGTCGCGGCGCCCGAGCCACGGGTTCGCCTCGCGGAAGCGCTCGGCAGTGTGGGCGGAGATGGCGACGAGGCGCCCGCTCCGCCGGAGGGCGAGGGCCCGCGCCCGGCGCGCCGGCGACCAGGCCTCGATGCCGCTCAGCACCATGGTGAGCCGGCTCCCGGGCCGCGCCAGACAGAGCGCCACCGGTCCCAGGTGCAGGTGCAGGCACACCACGTGGACGGGGCCGGCGCCGCGGGCGCCCTCCCGCAGGGCGGCCAGCACCAGGCCGAGCCGGCTCCCGCCCGCCCCGCGCACGTCGAGCGATGTCGACCGGGTGGCCCGCGGCGCGTCGTGAAGCGACAGCACCCGCACGGGGGCCGGCCCGGATGGTCCCGCGGGCTCGGCGAGCGCGCGCGTCACGAGCCGCGACAAGGTCGCGAGGCCGTCGGCGCCCTCGAGGCCCGGCGTGAGGACCACGGTGCGCCCGCTCACCCGGCCACGACCTCGCTCGAGACGCCGACCAGCGCCCGATAGCGGTCGAGCATGGCCCGGGCCACCGCCTCCCACCCGTAGCGCTCCCGCACCAGGGCCTGCCCGCGCCGTCCCATGCGCCGCGCCGCCTCGGCGTCGCCGAGGAGCGCGAGCAGCCCGGCGGCCACCGCCTCCGCCGTCTGGGGGACCCAGAACCCGCAGCCCTCGGTCTCCACCGCGGGCCACGGCACGGTCCGCGTGGTGACCACCGGCACCCCCGCGGCCAGGGCCTCGGCCACGGCCAGGCCGAAGCTCTCCGAGTCCGAGCACAGCACCAGCGCCGTGGCCTCGGCCAGGAGCGCGTGCCGCTCATCGGCGGTGACCGCGTCGACCCAGCGCACGTGGTCGGCGGAGGCCTGGAACAGCGGGGCCACGCGCCGCCGGTGCCCGTCCTCGTCCGGTCCGGCGATCACGAGCCAGGCCTCGGGCCGCACGGCGCGCACGCGGTCGAGCGCCTGGGCGACGAGGTCGAGGCGCTTGATCGGGTGGAGCCGGCCGAGGAAGACGACGAGGGGCGCGCCCGGAGGGAGACCGTGCCGCTGGCGCATCGCCCCGCGCGCCGGGGCCGGCCCCGGCAGGTCGACGCCGTTCGGGATCACGGCCACGTCCACGCCGAGGCCCCGCCCGGCGAGCCCTCGCGCCTCGGCCTCGGAGGTGGCGTGCAGCAGCGCGGCCCTGGCCAGGTGGCGCCGCTCCAGGAGCCAGTAGGCGAGGCGCTTGCGCCGCCCGTGGTGGGCCAGGGCGCCCGCGTCGAGCATCCCCCGGGGCGACACGACGTACGGCCGCCCGCGGCGGCGGGCCTGCCGGCCGGCGAGCCAGCCCGGCGCGTGCCACAGGCCGTGGACGTGCACCAGGTCGAACGCGGCGAGATGCTCGGCCAGGTGGCGGGCGAGCCCCCGCGCCGCGAAGACCCGCCGGGGGGGCGCCACGGGGAAGCGGTGGACGCGGATCCCGTCGATCCATTCCCCGTCCGGCGGCGACGGCGGCAGCTCTCCGGCGCCGTTCGCGGTGGTGGTGCAGGCCTCGGCGCGGACGCCGGCCCGCGCCAGCGCGCGGCACAGGCCGAGGATGCTGCGGGGCGGGCCGCCGTAGCGGAAGGCGGGAGCGAAGTACGGGGAGACGTGGAGCACGGACAGCCCGGGCGCCGTCGCCCCCGCCATTTCAGGCCGTCCGGTCGCGCCCGGGGCGCGGGGGCGGGCCCGCGGCGGGGATCCGGGCCACGGGCAGGAAGCGGTCGAGCAGCAGCACCGCCGTCCCGAGGTACACCATCACCGTGGCCGACAGCCCGAGCGTCTTGATCCACGAGCGCTCGAACAGATACAGCGACAGCCAGAAGGCGGCGGCGGCGAAGCCGACGGCCAGCTCGCGGTGGATGATGATCCGCAGCCACGCCCGGTAGGCCAGGCCCATGAGCAGGCCGTAGACGAACACCGGCACGAACATCAGCGGCAGGCCGAAGTCCACGTAGGCCTCGGCCGCGTAGCCGAAGGCGATGCTGGTGCGGGACTCGTCGCCGGCCACCCACACCCCCGAGTACCGGCGCACCATCTCGCTGTCCGACTGGAGCGTCTCCTTGTCCGGCGTCAGGAGCCGCGGCGTCACCACGTGCAGGATCGCGCGCCACAGGATCTCGCCGTCCTCGTGGGGGAGGAGCGCGGGCACCCGCTCGACGGCCAGGGCCGGGTAGTAGACGGCCCACAGGCGGTCAACGAAGGCGTCGATGTCGTCGGTCAGGTCCGTGAAGTCCTGGCGCACCCAGGTCGAGGTCAGCGCGGCCACCCGCTCGAGCCGCTCCTGGCGCGACTCGGCGTAGAGCTGGCTCTCGAAGTCGCTCCGGTAGTCGGCCCGGATCGACATCCAGATGAGGCCGGACAGGGCCATGATGGCGAGCAGCCCGGCCAGCACGACCCAGTGGCGCCAGCGGCGCCGGTCGAAGGCCGACAAGAGGGCCACCGCGGCCATCATGAGCGGCTCGCGGAACCCGGCGAAGTAGCCGGTGAAGCCGATGGCCACCTCCTGGGCGAGGAGCAGCCCCATCCACACCCAGCGCACCCGCGGATGGGTGAGGCGCCAGAACATGATGAACAGGATCGCGTAGCGCACGTAGGTGAGGGCGAGGACGCCCTGCGTGAGCCCCGGGATCCGCCAGGCCAGCTCCTGCACGCTCCCGGTCAAGAGGACGCAGCCCACGTGGACGGCGACCAGGGCCGGCCACTCGAAGGCGCGCTCGGGGCGGGCGTCGGCGCCCAGGGGCCTCTGGCCAAGCCGCGCGCCCAGGGCGAGCCCCCCGGCGAGCGCGACGACACAGCCCAGGCCGATGAGCACCATGGGGCGATAGTCGCTGAGGACGACGGCGGGCAGCGGGCGCCCGGTCAGCCCGTGGTAGTAGAGGCCGGCCGTGACCTGGATCCACTGGAAGGTGACGGCCATGGCCAGGACGGGCGGCCCCTCCTCCGTCTTGAGCAGGGGCCAGACCGAGGCCAGCACGAGCACGCCGGCGCCGGCGATCCAGTCGCCGGTCACGAGGGAGAGCGCGAGCGCGCCGGCCAGCACGGCGACCGGGGCCTCGAGGGACCGCAGCCCCGGCGCGGCCGTCCCGACGCCGCGTCGGATGGGCGGAGCGGGCGGGACCTCGCCAGCGCCGAGGAGGGTCACCGGAGTCCCCGTCGTCGAGCGGGATGACGCGCGCGTCGAGCCAGCCTGGCTGCTTCCGCCCATGTCGGGGCGCCCGGACGGTCCTGCCCGCGCCCGAAGAATTGTACCGCCCGCCCCGGCCGGCCGCCAACACCGGCCGCCGTCGGGCCCTCGACGCGCGGGGCGCGCCGGCGGCCGGGCGTCAGCATCGCCCCGGGAGCCCGAACAGCGCCGCCCACGCCGCCTCGAAGCGCTCCCCGCGATACGGGCTGTCCGCCCGCTCGGCGGCGGCCAGGCTGGCCGCCGACGCCTTGGCGCGACGGTCGGGGACGTCCAGGAAGTACCGGAGCCCCTCCACCAGGCCCTCCACGGTCGGCTCGCCGCACAGGTAGCCCGTCACCCCGTGCTCCACCAGCTCCGGCACCCCCCCGGTGGCGAAGGCCACGACCGGGAGGCCCGCGCTCCGGGCCTCGAGGGCGACGTTGCCGAACGTCTCCTCCTGCAGGATGGGCGCGGCCAAGACGTAGGCCGCGCGCATGATCTCGAGCACGTTCTCGCGCGGGCCGAGGAAGCGCACCCGGTCCGCGAGGCCGGCCTCCCCGACCCGCGCCCGGAGGGCCGCCGCGTAGCGCGCCAGCTCGGGCGGCCACCCGGGGATGGCCCCCACGATGGCCACGAGCACCCCGGGGGCGGCCGTGCCGAGCGCGAGGGCGGCGTCCACGAGCAGGTGCGTCCCCTTGAACGGCGCGATCTGGCCGACGCAGAGGATCGTGCGGTGCCCGCTCACCAGGGCCAGCGCGTCGGCGTCCGCGCCCGGCGCGACGCGCCGGGGCGCCACCGCGTTGGGGACGAGGCTCAGGCGGGCGGGCGGGACGCCCACCTCGGCCATCCGGCGCGCGCTGAACGCCGAGTTGGCGACGAAGCGCGTGACGATGGGCGGCAGGGCCCGGCGCCAGATCCAGGCGTGCAGCCGGCCCCGCCCGGGATGGTTGGCCGCGCGCAGGACGACGGTGACGCCGCGCCGCCGGAGCCACCAGAGCGCGGGCGCGTTGTGCAGCGCCGTCGCGAACTCGGGGACGAGGACGTGGGTGGCGCGGCGGCGCCGCGCGTCGCGCAGGAGACCCGCGCTCGTGCGCAGGACGTCGCCGGCGAACCGCATCCAGCGCCCGGGGCGCGCGTGGCGGCGGTGGGGCCAGTGGCGGTAGGACCCGGTGCTCCACGACGCGCCGATGGCCTCGGCCAGCGCCACGATCCGATCGCTCTCCCAGTCGTTGACGATGCAGTGCACGGCGGCGCCGCGGACGCGGAGCGACCGGAGCACCTCGAACGTCATGCGCTCCTTGCCGCCCACCAGCACCATCCCGCCGAGACAGGCGACCACCCGCGGCGCGGTCACGGCCCGGCAGGCCGCCACCAGCCCCGCCGTCGCGCGCTCGAGGGAGTGGGCGGCGGCCCGCGCCCGGCTCGCGGGTCCCCAGTCGTGGCCGCCCCGGGCCCGCTCGCGGACGCGCGTCAGGGCGGCGGCGAGGGCGGGGACGTCGCCGCACGGAAAGCCCTCCCCCGTCTCGCCGGCCACGAGCAGGTCGGGCCCCGAGCCCACGCGGTCGCTCACCACCACCGGCAGCCCCGTGGCCAGCGCCTCGTTGACGACGAGGCCCCAGGTCTCCCGCTCGTCGCTCGGCAGCGCCAGGCAGTCGGCCGCCGCGTACACGCGGCCGAGCCCGGACTGGTTGACGAAGCCGGCGGGGACCAGGTGGACGCCCCGGCGGGCGGCCTCGGCGCGGACCTCGGCCTCCAGCGGGCCCGCGCCCGCCACGAGCAGGGTCGCGCCCGGACCGAGACGGCCGAGGGCCTGGACGAGGTCGAGGGGCCGCTTCTTGGCGACGAGCCGCCCGGCGAAGAGCACCACGAACGCGTCCGGCGGCAGGGCGAGCGCCGCCCGGGCGGCGGCGCGGCCGGCCGGGGTCTGGTGGGGCGCCCCCGCCGCGCGGAACCGGTCGTTGTCGACGGCGTGCGGGGAATCGACGATGGGCACGCCCGGCCGCCCGAGGCGCTCCAGGTACCGGCGCGCCAGCCGGCCCACCGCGAGATAGCCCGCGAACTGGCCGAGGAGGAGGCGCGTGCGGCCCGCCCAGCCGACGCCGCGCAAGCCGCGCGGCCGCGCGAGGAGGTTCGTGTCGCCGCGGTAGAGCACGGGGACGCCGTCCCGGCGGCAGGCCAGGAGCGCTCGGACCTGGGTCACCGAGTGCCAGCCGCTCAGCAGCACGACGTCCGGCCGCGTCTCGCGCAGGGCCGGCACGATCCCGGGGACGTCCAGGCCCCAGAAGGTGTCGCTGGCCACGGGGCGAGCGGGCCTGGAAGCGCCCACGACGCGGTGGGGGTACCCCTCGAGCAGCGGCACGTCCCACTGAAAGCCGACGCCGAAGCCCGCGCCCTGCTCGTCCCGGTCCGGACGGGTCGCGTACAGCACCGTGAGGGCCACCTCGGGGTGCTGGGCCACGTGAGCGAACCAGGGCGCCTGGTACTGGACCGGGTGGGTCATCACCGCCGTGAGACGGATGGGAGAGACGGCCTCCCCGCGACCGGCGCCGCCCGCGGCGCTCACCGCCCGGATCCCGCCTGCACCGGCGCCCCGGGGCGGCCCACGCGGTCCAGCACGCCGGCCAGCCGCCCGGCGAGAGCCCGGGCCGAGAACGCCCCCAGGCCCGGCAGCCGGCCCGGGCCCGCCGGGGGTGGATCCACGAGGCGGGCCAGCTCGGCCGAGATGGCCTCCACGTGGGCGCCCGGCCGCCGCGCGTCCGTGTACGTCACCAGCGCGACCGCCGCCCCCCCCTCCACCTGGCGCAGCACGTCCACCACCGTGCTCCGCTCGTGGTACACGGCCAGGAGCGGCCGTCCGGCCAGGACGGCGGGGAAGATCTTGCTGGCCGTGTAGTGGCGCTCGCTGCTGCCGAGCGCGAGGAGCGCGCTGGCCTGGGTCTGCACGGTGAGGGCGTCGAGGTAGCCGATGCGGGGGGCGACCTCGGTGACCCGGTCGAGCACGCCCAGGGCGGCGGCCACGGGCAGGACGCGGGGCGGCGCGCCGGCGCGCGCCTGGTTGCTGGTCCCGAAGAAGTGCAGGCGGAGACGACGGTAGAGGTCGGGCCGGCGCCGGCCCAGCAGCGCGACCGCCCGGAGCAGCGCCTCCAGCGTCTCGCCGCCGAGCGGGAGCAGCGTGCCCACCGCCACCACGTGGAGCTGGCCGTCCCCGGGATCGAAGTGGGCATTGGGCCGGGGATGGCGCCGCGCGTGCTCGAGGTCGGCCGGCTCCCCGCCGAGCGGGATGGCCTCGCACGGGGTGGCGGCGATCTCCGGGTAACGGGCGCGGACCGCCTCGAAGATCCCCGGCGACACGGCGGTGATGGCCCGGGCCGCCCGGACCACGCGCGGCTCGAGCCGGCTCGCCAGGAGACGCGACAGCCGGCTCTTGAGGTCCGGCCGGCCGTCGGCCCGGGGCCCGACGCTGCGCCCCCACTCCCCCACCCACGGGTCCTGGTAGTCGAGGACGAAGGGCAGGCGGTGGCGGCGCGCGAGCCCGGGCCCGAGGAGCGCGGGATAGGTCGGGTAGATCGTCACGAACACGGCGTCGAAGGGCTCCTCCCGCAGGAGCCGCCGGGCGGCGCGGCCGAGCCCGCGGAGGGCGCGGAGCCCGAGGTCGCCGATGCCGACGGCGCGCGTCCAGCGCGCCGGCCACGCCCGCGCGCGGACCACGCGCACGCTCGACGGGACGAGGGCGGCGAGCGCCTCGTCGACCGGCCCCTCGTAGTCCCGCGGGTCCACGGTCAGGACCGTCGGCTCCCAGCCGTGACCCGGCAGGTGCGGCGCCAGGAGCCGCACCCGGTGGGCGGCCGCGCTGGCGTCGGGCGGGAAGTGCGGGCTCAGCATCAGGACGCGCGCCCGCTCGCTCACGGCGCCAGCATCTCCTGGTAGAGCCGCTCGTAGGCGTCCACGATGGCCTCGTCGGAGAAGCGGCGCTCCCCCTCGCGCCGGCAGGCCGCCCGGCTGAGCGCCGGCAGCCGGCCGACCAGGGCCGCCATCTGCTCGACGGTGTCGCAGAGGAACCCGGTGACGCCGTCCTCGATCCCCTCGGGCACGCCGCCTCGCCGGAAGGCGACGACGGGCGTGCCGCACAGAAGGGCCTCGGGCAGCACCACCGGGAAGGGCTCCTCCCACTCCACCGGCAACAGGATCGCGGCCGCCGCGCCCAGGAGCGCCTCCTTGCGCGGGTCGTCCACCGGGCCGACGTACTGCACCAGCCGGCCATCGACGGCGGGCTCGATCTCGCGCCGGAAGTAGTCGGCCTCGTGGGGCAGCGCGGAGACGGGGCCGGCGATGGTCAGCCGCCGGCCGAGGCGCCGCGCCACCTCGATGGCCGTGTGGGCCCCCTTGCAGCGCTCGAGGCGGCCGAGGAAGACGAGCGGAGCGGTGGCCGGGTCGACCTCGGGGTGGAAGGCGTAGCGCGCCCGCGGCGCGCAGTTGTGGATGACGCTCCACGCCCCGCCGCCCGGCCGCCCCGTGTCGCGGATGGCCGCGCTCACCGCCGTGTACCGGAGGCGCCGGGCGCCGAGACGCCGGGCCAGCGCCACGCTGCGCGGGCTCACCGGCCGCATGTAGGTCTGCACCTTCGCCAGGTCGGACCGGAGGACGCCCGCGAGGTAGGCGTGGCGGCCGAAGTTGTGGACGAGGTCGAAGCGGCCGGGTCGCCGCCAGAAGCGGCCGGCGAGGACGGCCACGTTGCGGAGGTTGCTCCAGCGCGTCCACTCCCCTTCCCGGCCGAAGGGCTCCACCCGGCTGCCGGCGCGCGAGCCGGGCGCCGCCCACACCGTGACGTCGTGGCCGCGGCGCGCGAGCCCGCCAGCCACGTCCGCCACCACGCGCTCGATGCCGCCATAGTGCTCGGGGGGGACGCGGATCAAGGGGTCCATCAGGAGCAGGAGGCGGCCCTTCACCGGAGCACCCGGGCCACGCTGGCGAGCAACGTGCCCCGCTCCGCCGGATGCTCCCAGTGCCACCTCCGGCGCGCGGCCCCCCAGGAGGCCATGCGGGCCCGGTGCAAGCGCTCCTTGTCCTCGGCCCACTGCCGGAGCCCGCGCGCCAGGCTCGGCACGTCGCCGGAGCGAACCACGAGCGCCCCCGCCCCGAGGTCCTCGGCGAGCGGACGCTGGCCTTCGGTGTCGGTGAGGGCCACCGCGAGCCCGGCCAGGACGTAGGTGAGCGCCTTGTTCGAGAGCGCCGCGCGGTTGTTCGGGCTCCAGCCCGACTCGAGCGCCAGTCCCACGTCCTGGCCGCGGCAGAGCGCCACCATCTCGTCGGGCGGCGCCGGTTCGTGATGGACCAGCTTGAGCCGCGGCGCCACCTCCCCCGCCAGCGCCGCGAGGGCGGCGAGGTACGCCGGGATGGCGCGGCCGCGCACGTGCAGCTCGCCCGGAACCCCGGCCTGCCCCATGGCGCGCACGGCCTCCTCGAGCCCGCGGCGAGGGCCGATCGTCTGGCCGAACCAGTAGAGCCGCAGGCCCTCCCCCGGGACCGGGCGAAGGTCGGGCTCCGTCTCCGGGAGGGGGAACGTGTTGTGCACCACCGCGGCCGCGACCCCGTGCGTGTCGGCATACGCCCGGGCGACGGCCGCGCTGGAGGTGGTCAGGAACGCGGCGCCCGGCAGGATGGCGCGCTCGATCCGCGCCGCGAGGCGGTGCGCCAGGCGCGTGCCCGGCGCGTCGTCCTGCTCGGCGCTGTGCAGGTCCTCGAGGTCCAGCGCGTAGGGCACGCCTGCCCGCCGGCCGGCCACGGCCACGGCGGCCACGGCCCCGGTCGTCCCGCCGTAGTAGAGGTCGGCGGGCTCGGCGAGGGCGGCGCGGCAGAGCTCGGGATGGGCGCGCGCGTAGGCCCGGACGGCGAGCCCGAGGGGGCTCGCCCCCGCCGGCCAGCCGCGGAGGAGCGCCTGGGCCGCCCGGGCCCGCAGCCCCGTCCACAGCCGGCGGCCGGGGGCGCCCGCCCGGCCGTGATCGACGACCGACCATCGCCACGCGCCCGGCCGGCCGGCCCGGACGCGCTCGTCGGCGGCGGTGGCCCAGGGCGTGTGCCGAGCGCTCACCAGGCGCACCCGGTACCCCGCTCCGGCCAGGGCGTCGGCCGCCTTGAGCATGCGCGGGCAGGTCGACAGGTGGCCGGCCGTCACGACGCAGATCCGCGCGCTCATCGGCGGGCGACCGTCTCGTCCGCACGGGCGGCGACCTCGTCCCGGATCAGGCGGTCGAGGGCCGCCGCGCGCACCGCGTCGGTCATGTGGGCCAGCACCCAGTCGCGCGGGCGGAAGGCGTGACGGCCGGCCCGCGCGTCGTCCAGAGCCCGCTCCAGGTCCGGGAGCGTCCGCCAGGCCCGCCCGGTGGCGGCCGTCAGGAACGGGCACGACGACTGGGCGGGGAACGCGCGCCCGCGCCACTCGGCGGGGCCCCGGGGGTCCCAGGCCAGGGTCGGGACGTCCATCGACCAGGCCTCGGCGAGCGCGATGCCCTGGGTCTCGAAGGCGCTGAGGAACACGGCCACCGCCGCGCCGTCCAGCGCGCGCCGGAACTCCTCGGGCGTGAACAGCGTGTGCTCGCCGGGGCGCGACGTGATGCGCCGCGCGACGTAGCCGCGCCGGGCCAGGACGGCCTCCACCGCCGCGCAGAACCCCTCGTCCCCGCTCTTCCAGTAGACGACGGCGTGAGCGCCCGCCGCGCCGCCCGCCGGCTTCCAGGACTCGGCGTCCACCCCCACCGGGCACACCCGCACCTTCCGGGCCACCTCCGGCGCGTCCCGGTAGAACCAGCGCGCCCACTCCGACCCCACGATCACGAGGTCGATCTCCGGCCGCTGGACGATGCCGTCGCACTCGTCGACGAACAGCGCGTTCACGGGACCGGCGACGAGGAAGTCGAGGCGTCCCGCCCGCTTCCAGCCGCACGCCTGCCGGAGCGCCTCGTTGGCCGGCGCGTACACGACGCGGGCCACGTCTCGTCCCCGCCCCGGGTTGAAGTTGAAGTCCGCCCCGACCGCTCGCAGGCCCTCGACCACGCTGCGCACCACCGCCCGATGCCCCGGGTACGCGGGCGGGACCAGCCGCGGCGTGCGCCCCCGGACGAGCGGCCGCATCGCCGCCCGCACTCGCCGGTAGACGCGCGTGGCCTCTGCCGGCACGGGCGCGGTGAGCACGGTGAGGAACGGGCGGCTCACGACCGAAGACGCCGCCGGGCGGCGCCGAGCGCCCGGCGCGCCCCCGCCCCCAGCCGGGCCGGCCACGGCCGCCGGTAGGAGCGCTCCGGGCGCGGGCGGCGCCCGACGCGGCGACGGAACTCGCGCGCGAGCGCCTCCACGTGCCAGATCTCGAGCGGCTCGAAGCGCTCGGCGCCGTGCCGGTCGAACCACCGGCGGATGTCGGCCTCGTGCCAGGTCGGCTCGCGATCGGCGGCGAGGTCCGGGACGGTGACGTCCGCCACCCACTCGGGCGGCACCGGCGCGGTGCGGGCCCGCCGTTCGGGGAGCGTGATGGCGTAGAACTCGTTGATGGCCGCCGCCGTCTTGCCGCCGTCCAGCCACTCCCGACAGCGGTACCAGGCCTGCTTCATCTGGTTGCGGGCGGGCACCGCGTACTGCAGATGCAGCACGCGCGGGTCCTCCGCGCGGAGCCCCGGCTCCGCCGGCGGCGCCGGGATCCGGGGCTCGTGGAGGGCAGTGGGGCTCGAGCGATCGTAGTCCGCGCGCCGGTCGTCGACGAAGCCGAGCCGCTTCCAGTGGGGCGCGTAGCTCGTCTGGCCGCTCCGGTACCGCGTCGCGCCGTGCCAGAGCGTGTACAGCCGCGCCTCGACGACGGCGCCGCTCTGGAGCCGCTCGCGGGCGCCGTCCAGGAAGCGGGTCATGAGCCCCGGGGACACGAGCTCGTCGGCGTCGCAGGACCACAGGAGGTTCTGGCCCGCGTAGTCCCGGGCCGCGTCCAGGAGCTGCCACCGCTGCTGGCGGATGCGGTGGTCGAAGGCGGCGTCCAGGGCGACGACCCGGGGGAAGCGCCGGTAGATCTCGCGGGAGCCGTCCTCGGAGCCCCGGTCGCTGACGAGGATCACGTCGGCGAAGCCGGAGAGGCACGCGAGCGAGTGCGGCAGCACCCAGGCCTCGTTGCGCACCGGCATCATGGCGATGGTCCTCACGCCCGGAGCCCGGCCCCCAGCACCGCCTTCAGCACCTGGCGGCGGCCGTAGCCCCGCTGCCAGCGCGGGTCCCACACCCCCGCCCGCCACGCCCGCCAGAGGAACCAGCCGAGGGGGGGCCGGCCGCGGGCCGGCAAGAGCGCGTAGAGGGCCACGAGCCAGTAGCCCGCGAAGGCGTAGAGCGCCTCCCGGTCCTCCGCGCCCAGCGGCGCCGGCAGCGCCGCCCGGTACGCGGAGAACAGCCGGAGGATGTGGGCCGCGCTCATCCCGCGATGGCGCGTGTCGCCGGCCCCGTGGCGCCGGTACCAGGCCATGGGCGCCGCCACCAGCGCCGCTTCGTGGGCCCGCAGGATCGAGAGCAGGAAGGGCCGGTCGACCAGGGTGCCGTAGCGGTCGTGCGCCGCCTCGGCCGAGGCCAGGGCGCGGCGCCGGTAGACCACCGATCCGAACATGGGGTTGCGGCCGCGGCAGAGGGCCCGCACGAAGTCGGCCGGGCCCGCGTACCACTCGGGCGCCGGCCCCGTCGGGGCCGCCGCCAGCTCGGCCTCGGAGGGCTCGGCGGTGAACTCGCGGAGCTCGGCGGCGACGAAGCCGCACCGGGGATGGCGCTCGAGGAGGTCCACCGCCGTCGCCAGGTAGTGGCGTCCGAGCAGGTCGTCCTCGTGGAACGCCAGCGCGTAACGGCCGCGCCCCGTGTGGATGGCCCGGAACATGTTGGCCATCGCTCCCAGGCGCTCGGGGTTCGGCCGGTACCGCACCCGGGGATCCCGCAGCGAGGCGGCCAGGTCGCGGTAGTCGTCCGAGGGGCCGTCGTCCAGGAGCGTGAGCTCGAGGTCGGGGAGCGTCTGCGCCAGGATGGTCTCCAGGCCGCGGCGGGCGAGCGCGGCCTGGCCGTAGCACGGGACGGTCACCGAGACGAGGGGCGGACGGCCGCCGTCCTCCGGCCCCGCGTCCATCAGTCCCCGGCCCACCATTCCTGGGCGATCACGAAGTGCCCGTCGTGCACGCTGGACACGCTGTGGCCGGTGCCGAAGAGATCGCACTTGACGATGTCGAAGCCGATGGCCATGTCCCAGGCGTCCCAGCGCAGGGTGTTCCACACGCGCACGGCGAAGCTGAAGCTGTAGGCGCCCTCCGTCAGCGGGAGGGGGCCCAGGCGGCAGACGAAGTGCCGCTGCCCGGCCCTGTAGTACGTGGACCGGACGGGATTGGCGGCGCCGAAGCTGATGACGGCGCCGCTCCGGTCGTGCAGCTTGAACTCCACCGTGTAGGAGTGGTCGGGCGCCCGCCCGCTCGACCAGAGGTGGATCTCCATGACGTCACCCGCCTCGAACTGGGCCGTCGGCGCTCCCGACGAGTTGCGGAGCTCCACCCGCGCCAGGTGGTAGCCGGCCGGCGGGCGCTGCCGCTCCCGCATGCCGGCGAGCGGCGCGGTGGGGCCCCGGGCCAGGTCCTCGTAGGCCCGCGTGACGTCGGCGGCCGTCCCGTCGCGGAGGACGCGGCCGTGGTCCAGCAGCAGGACCCGCGGGCAGAGCTGCCGGCT
>Ga0187892_10005293_pt1 | contig 20436 bp, 19 predicted proteins | sample MA1701073metaG_FD_139345 | JGI IMG/M metagenome (GOLD analysis project Ga0187892, IMG submission 139345) | Bio-ooze microbial communities from a basaltic lava cave in the Kipuka Kanohina Cave System on the Island of Hawaii, USA - MA170107-3 metaG ... | reverse complement strand
GTTCGATGAGCGGGATGTGGAAACGGGGTCATGCTCAGACAATTGAGGCACCGCCAACCGAAAGGGGCGGCAAACAGTCGCGTCTGTGCTACCACTACCGCGCCACACCCCGACTCTACCGTCAACGGGTCGGTTTAGCCAGTGCACCGGCCTTAGTGAGATAATGCATCGGTGAAGATCGCTATCGAATTGACGACTACTCAGACGGAGCGGCTGAAAGCCATTGCCGCGAACCTTGGCGTGGACGCCGAGGTACTTGCGCAGGCCGCTGTGGCCGATCTTGAGTGCCAACGCAGACGACTTTGAGTCCGCGGCTTCTCGCGTGCTCGAGAAGAGCCGCGAACTCTATCGACGCCTGGCCACATGAGGTATCTCACTCTTGGCGAGGTTATCGCGCTTCACGGCGCATCCTCGCCGAGAGTGGCGGTCGCTCGGGGCTTCGTGACCTGCACGCGATCGCATCCGCATTGTCTCAGCCAAGAGCTTCGGTGGGTGGCCAAGACGCCTACCCGACCCTGATGGATAAGGCAGCTGCACTGGGGTACTCCCTCGTCCGCAATCACGGGTTCATCGACGGGAACAAACGCGTCGCGCATGCGGCCATGGAGGTCTTTTTGGTCATGAACGGCATGGAGCTTCGCGCCGCTGTTGATGACCAAGAGCGCTTCATGCTCGCTCTTGCCGCTGGGGAGGTTTCGCGTGAAGCTCTCGCGGAGTGGTTGCGCACGCATGCGACCGAGCTGAGTTCGGGGCGGCGGCAGCCGTGTGCGCCGCGCCCTAGAAACGATTGCGTGCCCTCATGCCGGCTCGTCGCGGGCCTCCGCGCAGATCGATGAGGTTGGGGAGTGGTGGGCGGCGAATCGTCCTTCCGCACCTGGCGCAGTCAGGTACGCGGACACGTTAGACGTCATGATCAAGAACATCCTCACTTTCTATCGGCCCGCATCGCAATGGCAGGCATTCTCGCGTGGCCTAGGCACTTTCCTCGTTCTATCGGCGCTGTCCTTGGGCCTGACCGAATCAGGTATCACTGGCGCGATCGCCTTGGGAGGTGTCGCAACATTCTTTCTTGCTCTCGGAACCTTGTTCGGTCACGCGGTGAATAAGGCAGGCGTTCTTTTGTTTGGCGTCATGCTTCTGGGCCTGATCATATATCTGGTGCTTACGTATCGGGAGACGTAGACATGACGTCTAACCCCGGCGTCCACCTGGACGCGCAAGACCGTGAAGGATGCAGGATCGACATTCAACTTGTCAGGGCCGACGAAATGTTAGGGGGGAGATGAGAAGCGAGCGCGAGAAGATGCTTGCCGGCGAGCTCTACGATCCTCTGGATGCTGAGCTCGTCGCGGCACGGGAACGCGCCCGGGACTTCTGTCTCGCGCTGAACGGCATGCGCGAATCCCAACGAGGAGAGCGAAGACGCATTCTCACGGATCTCTTCGGTACTGGCGGCGACACCGTGTGGATGCAGCCGCCGTTCTACTGCGACTACGGTGTCAATATCCATCTCGGAACGCGCGTATTCTTCAACTTCAACTGCATCGTACTCGACGTATGCGAGGTGCGAATCGGCGAGTTCACGCTCTTCGGTCCTGGGGTGCAGATTCTCACGCCGCTGCATCCGCTAGACTACGCGCTGCGCAGAAGGCAGGAGTTCGGGAAGCCAATCGAGATAGGCTCGGACGTCTGGGTAGGTGGCGGCGCCTTGATCCTAGCCGGCGTTCGCATCGGATCGCGCGCCGTAATCGGCGCTGGCAGCGTGGTCACGCGCGACATCCCCGAGGACGCTTTCGCTGCCGGCAACCCCTGTCGGGTCATCAGAGGACCCGCGGCTACCGCGCCTAACTCCAGTTTCAGCGGACGCGCCAAGGCGCGCCGCGCAACACGACGTTAGAGTGCCAAGAACCGCTGCTATGCGCATCCGCACGGCTCTAGTCCTTCTGGTGCTGTCGCCCAATACACCTGCCCAGGTTCGGTTCGAGAGTCCAGAATCAGCACTCGCTCAGTTCGTGGCAAGCCATACATGTACTCTTACAACCTCAGAGAGACGGCGAGTGGTTGGAGAATTGTCACGTACGCAGCGTGGGACCAATAGCATATGGCGCTCTAATCCCGCTTTCGCAGACGGACGCTCGCTCCTTTGCTCGTGCCGCTCAAGGCGAACGTTTAGAGCCCGCCGAATTCCAGGGTGGCTAAGGCTTGCGCACAACCGGTGTACCAGCTGAAGGTTACGGTAGAACATGGAATCGAGTAAAGACGCGCCGGGCTGCTGAACACCATCGACCCTTCGAACACGAGCGGCGTGACTTCCGAACGCATCCTGGTGCAGGTGTTCGCCAAGGCTCCCGTGCCGGGCGCGGTGAAGACGCGTCTGATTCCGATCCTGGGACGGGAGGGCGCCACCGAGCTGCATTGCCGGCTAGTGCAGCACACGCTCGCGACGGTGGCGATGGCGCGCGTGGGCAGCGTCGAGCTGTGGACCACGACGCCGGGTAAGGAAGCGTTCCTGGAGGCGTGCGAGCCCCTGCTCGGCATCTCGCTGTGGCTACAGCCCGACGGCGATCTGGGCGCACGCATGAGCGCCGCGGTGACGCATGGCCTGGCGCGCGCACCGGCTGTCCTGCTGGTCGGCAGCGACGTGCCGGGCATGTGCTGCGACGACCTGCGCGCGGCGCGCGATGCGCTGGCGAACGGCAGCGACGCGGTGCTGGGACCGGCCGAGGACGGCGGGTACTGGTTGCTCGGCCTGTCGCGGCATGCCGCCGAGCTGTTCCACGATCTGCCGTGGAGCACGCCGGCGGTGCTGGAAGCCACGCGCGAGCGGCTGCGCGCGCTGGGCTGGCACTGGCACGAGCTGCCGACGCGCTGGGACGTGGACCGGCCCGAGGACCTGCAGCGACTGGCCGGCGAACCCTCCCTCGGCAGGCTCGTCAGAGATCTGCCGAGCCGCGCGTGAAGCGGCTGGTCCTGATCGGCGGCGGGCACGCCCATGTGGAGGTGCTGCGCCGGTTCGGGGTGCAGTCGCCCGCCGGCGTCGAGCTGCTGCTGATCAGTCCCGGTCGCTTCACGCCGTACTCCGGCATGCTGCCCGGCCTGGTCGCGGGCCACTACGCCTTCGAGGAGTGCCATCTCGATCTGGAAGCGGTGACCGGTTTTGCCCGCGCGCGTTTCCTGCGCGACCAGGCGGTGGGGCTCGATCCGGAGGCAAAGTCGGTGCGTTGCGAGTCCGGCGCGTCGGTGCCCTACGACCTGCTCTCGATCGACATCGGGGCGGCGCTCGCGCGGGATCTGCCGCGCGATTCGAGCGGCATCGGCATCCCGGTGAAGCCGGTGGGCCGTTTCCTGCAGGAGTGGGAACGCGTGCTGCAACTTGCGCGGCAGCGCCCGCTCGACGTGCTGGTGGTGGGCGGCGGCGCGGGCGGAGTCGAGATCACGCTCGCCATGCAGCATCGGCTGAGCCGGCTCGCACCGCGGCCGTCGGTGCGCTTTGCGCTCGCCACCATGACCGAAACCATCATGCCCGATCATTGCACGGGTGTGCGCAAGCGCCTGGCGCGGGTGCTCGCGCAACGCGGAGTCGCCGTGCACGTGCACAGCCGAGTCGAGAAGCAGGAAGCCGACGGCGTACTCCTGGAATCGGGTGCACGCCTGCAGGCCGATTGCGTGTTCTCGGCTCTGGGCGCGCGGCCTCCGGCGTGGCTCGCACAGGCGGGACTGAAGACCGATGCGGCGGGCTTCGTGCTGGTGCGCGAGACGCTGCAATCGATGTCGCACCCGCAGGTGTTCGCCGTCGGAGACATCGCCACCATGGTGAATCACCCGCGCCCCAAATCGGGCGTGTACGCCGTGCGCCAGGGCCCGCCGCTGGCGGACAACCTGCGCCGCTTGGTGAGCGGCCACGCGGTCGCGCCCTATCTGCCGCAGGCGATCGCGCTCAATCTGATCAGCACCGGAGACCAGTACGCAGTGGCCTCCTGGGGTCCGCTCGCCTGGGAGGGCGCCTGGGTGTGGCGCTGGAAGGACCGCATCGACCGTCGCTTCATGCGGAGCTACCGGTTCGGCGCGGCCTAGCCGACTGCCGATGCATCGGATCCGCCGCGGCGCGATCGGCAACAGCGCGGACCGCGAACTGGAAGCAGTACCGGCTTCATGCGATAGTGACAACCCTTCGCGTTGAGGGCCCCGCATGCTCGCGTCCTCGGATCGGTTGCTGCTCTTCGGCTGCCTCGGCTATGCCGTCTTGCTGGCGTTCGGCGCTGCGCTGCTGCCGTACGCCTGGACCGGACCCTGGCTGTCGGAGAGCGGGCCGTTCGAAGCGGCCGCGCTGGTTGCCTGGGTCGCCGCCGCAGCTGTCCTCGCCCTTCGCATCCGCCCGTTCACCTCGCGCACGCTGGCGTTCGTGGTGATCTGCCTGCTGTGCGCCGCGCGTGAAGCGGACCTGCAAAAAGCTTTCACGCAGGAGAGCATCTCGCGGTTGAGCTACTACCGGCACAGCACTGCGCCGCTCGCAGAGAAACTCCTGGGAGGGTCGGTCGCACTGCTGTTCGTCGGCCTGCTGCTCTATGCGGCGGTGGTCGCGGCGCGTTTCCTGTTCCGCCAAGGCGGGCTGCGATCGCGCAGCGGGTTGTGGCTGATCGTCAGCGCCGCTCTGCTGGTGCTCACCAAGGCGCTGGATCGCTCCTATGCCGTTCTCGGCGGCAACTTTGCGCTGTGGCTTCCGCCCTTGTGGCAACACGTCACGGCTGCGCTGGAGGAGGGGTTGGAGGCGGTGGTGCCGCTCGCCTTCGCCCTGTCCGCGTGGATCAGCCAGACCGAACGCCGGTATCTGTCGTGACGGCTTGCGCACGCCGCCCCCGGGGCTCGATGAAGGTCCGAAACCACACTGCAAACTGTAGCAGCCTCCACACGAGCTCTTCGCCTCTCGGACTTCACCGACGATGGAAGGCAGCGATGGTCTGCGCCAACGTCTCGTGCGAAAACGAGCGATATCTTGCCATGCGGTAGCCGTACTCTGCCAGGAACATCAGTCCTACCAGCGGAAGGAACAGCAGATTGGCAAACATCGACCACACGGGCAGAGGAGTCAAGACGAACAGCAGTATCGACGCAGTCCCCAGGGTGCACAGGAACAGCGTCCAGGCCCGCGTGACATTGCGGGTGTACGCGACGATCGGCACCGGAAGCGTACCGTGCACCTTGCGCGCCATCTGCGTGACCAGCGCGTCGCGTCCCGGGACCAGCGTCCTGCCAAAAAGCCAGGCGAGCCCTCCGCAGATCGTCAGGTTGCAGGCCAGCGGGATCAGCCGGGCGGCTTGCGGCGAGATTGCGGCCAACGTGACCAACCCGACAAAGCCGCTCAACACTGCTACCCGCGCCCCCAAGCCGCGGCGAAGAGTGCCCCCCAGCGCCATCACCGCGGGCAGCGCCAGCGCCGTCCAACTGGTCAAAGCCCCGTACCCCGCGACCACGCCCCAGTGGGCCAACGCCTGCATTGCCATCGACGCAATCAGGCCTACCGCGAGGGCAAACCAGAACGACCCGCCACTCGCCCGTTGCGACTCAGCGTTGGGCCATCGTCTCCCCTTCTCATCGACCTCACCTAACATCGTCTCACGCGATTCCGTGCTGATTATGAACGCCCGCGTGGGTATGACGCCCTGCGGTCACCGCGTAGTAGACCGCAGTCTGGCAGGAGCAGCTACTGCAACGCGGGCGCGACGCCACATGCTCTGCGCCAACCCCTGAGGGTACATTCCCCGCTTCAGCAGCCGCCCTGCCACCATACGGGTGATCCGCGCCACGTCGATCACGCTACGGAAATGGCTCGGGCGTGCCGCAGGTGGGTAGAGCGCGGGCACCGGTACCGCGATGCTCTCCACGCCGCTCCAAGCGGCCTCAATCAGGATCTCGCTGTCGAACACGAACCCACGGGCGCGATCGTGTGCAACACTCGATTTGGCTAGCACTGCGGCGGGGTAGAGACGAAACCCTGACTGGCTGTCGGGTATGGGATAGCCGGCAGTCCAAGAGATCCAGAAGTCGGCGACCCGATTCGCCAGGTAACGGGCCAAGGGTGCTGTAGCTCGACTTTGCAGCCTAGCGGCCACCACGATCAGGTCGGGGTGAGTCGCGTGCGCCCAGAGCAGCAGCGGAATGTCCTCGGGACGGTGCTGGCCGTCGGCGTCCAGGGTGACAACAGCGCTAGCTCCAGCTGCCAGCGCGTGCTGCATTCCCCGCCACAGGGCGTCAGCCTTTCCGCAGTTGGTAGGATTGCGCAGAAGTGTCACCGGCAGCCCTCGTAGCTGATCGGCCGTGCCGTCGCGCGAGCCATCGTCCACCACGATCACCCAGGGCAGCTGCTCGAGCGCACGCCGTGCGACGTCGGCAACGCTTGCCACCTCGTCGAACGCAGGGATGAGCACCGCAACCGGCTCGGTCACTGGTTTCGTCGCTTTCAGGCAGGCACACGTGGCCTTACAGTAGGGTCTTCAGTCTCGACGTGGTTCAGGACGACTGCACCTGCACGGCTACGCTCCACGGTTCGAAATATTCCAGGCGCACCGTACCGGACGTGCCTTGAGCGAGCAGCGCCAACAGCGGGAGCGCGCGACCTGCCGGATTGGCGTATACCGCATCCAGTCCACCCTGGCCGGAAAACGCGGAGGCGGGGCAGGCTTCGAGCGCAAGCGTGCAGCGGGCCATCGGCGCGCTGCCCGGGGCGGTGCTTAGCGCAAGCGCGACACCCACCGGCACTGTCACCGGCCGCAGCGGGTTCAACAGAGGAGGAAACGGCAGATCGGAGGCCACCAGCAACACCGGTGCATGGTCAGCGGCCATCTGCACTGCGGCCTCTATCAGCCCCGCAGCGAAGGAAGCATTGAAGGCGCACAGGCTGGTAGATGCATGCCGGCCCCCGGTGGCGATGCTCCAGTATCCTGCCGGCGCATTGTGTACCGAGTTGTGGAAGCGGGTCGGGGAAAGATCCAGCGGTGCTCGCCCCAGCGTGTCGCAAATCTCGTCGAGAATAACGCCATCGCCGTCGGATGAGGTGAACACCGTGGCGAACGTTGAGACGTCGAGGCCGCTTGCGGCAGCCGCTTCCTGCGCAGCGCTCAGCGCCAGGCGCACCGACGCTGTGGCGCGGCGCCGCTCGTTGGCGGGCAGGATCTCGGGCGCCGGCAGGACCATCGTCTGGCAAGAGTAAGGCACGCGACCGCTTAGCGCACGGCGACAGGCCGGCCACCCTTGCATGCCGGGCGCCTGGATGCCGATACCGCGAACATAGAAGCTGATCATGGACGGGCAAATACCAGGCTGCAGTTGCTGCCGCCGAAGCCGAAGGAGTTGGTCACGGCGCGCCCCAGTGCCCGCCGGCGGGGCTCGAGCAGAAGGTTCGCGGCAAGAGCCGGATCACGCGCCGTGGTGTTGGCGGTGCCCGGCAGGAGGCCGTGTTCCAGGGCAAGCATGCAAATCACCGCCTCCAGGATGCCGGCTGCTCCAAGAGCATGACCGGTCAGTCCCTTGGTGGCGCTGCAGAGCACGTCGGGGCCGAACACGCGGCACACGGCCAAGTCCTCGGCCCGGTCGTTGGCCGGTGTGCCCGTGCCGTGCAGGTTGATGTAGTCCACATCTGCCGGCGCGCAGTCGGCCCTGTCCAGCGCCTGCTGCATGGCAAGAGCCACGCTGGCACCTTCGGGGTGCGGTGCGGACATGTGGTATGCATCGCTGCTCTCGCCGTAGCCCTCCAACACCACGACGCCTTCGCCAGCACGCTCCATCAGGGCGAACCCACCGGCCTCGCCGACAGATATGCCGTTGCGGTCGGCGGCCCAAGGACGACAGGGGCAGGGCGCCAGCAGCCCCAGCGATCTGAATCCGAACAGCGTTGTGAAGCATAGCGTGTCGACACCGCCAACCACGGCGGCGTCGCACAACCCTGCACTGATGCTGCGGTGGGCGCTGGCGAACGCCTTCGCGCTCGAGGAGCATGCCGTCGAGATCGCCTGCGCTAATCCGCCTAGGCCGAGGTAGTCGCGCACGAACTCCGGCAGGGCGAACAGGTTATGACGATGGCGATAAAAGCCGGTAGTCGCCGGCAGTGCACCGCCATTGCGCCGCTGGTAGAGCAGTTCAGTCTCGCGGATTCCGGAAGTGCTAGTCCCTAGGATGACCGCGACACGCTGCGCGCCGTAGCGGCCCGAAGCGCGCCGCACGGCATCCTCGAAACCGTCCTGGGTCAGAGCGATCAGCGCTAGGCGATTGTTGCGGCAATCGTAGTGCTCGAAGCCAGGCGCAAGCGGCACGTGCTCGAGGCCGAGAACGCGACCGAGCCAGGTGTCGAGTGCTGCTCCCTCGAAGCTTTCGTAACGCAGCCCGGAACGGGTATGCTCGATGGCGTCCAAGTGCGCGGCGCTCCCCCGGCCGAGGCCGCTGGTGATGGTGAACGCCGTGATAGGAAGCCGGTGCCGCAAGAGGACACCCCATAGCGCATGCAGGGTGCGATTCTAGCAACTTTTGTGCGCCAGGGCGCGCAGCTAACGCCTCACGACCTGCGGCATTTCAGCCAGGTGTGATACTGGCCTATTTGGTCGCGCTCCTCGACGATGGCTAGACCGCTCTCGGCGAAACAGCGCAGCAGATCGGCGGAGTGATACATTTGACTGGTGCCGTTGGCAATGCAGGTGAAATACAGCGAAGTCTGTTGCAGGCAAAATGCGGCGGTTTCGTTCGGCTGACGATCCCAGAACAGTTCGAGCGTGTGCAGTGTGCCGTGGTCGCCGAGCGCACGCGCAGCGCGCCGCAAGATAGAAACGATCTCGGGTTCCGAGAAGCAATCCAGGAATTGACTCATCCAAATCACGTCGTAGCCGTTTGGCAGCGCTTGCGCCTCATCGAGCAGGTCTAGGGCCAAGAACTCCACGCGATCCTCGAGGCCATGCTGACGAATGGCTTTGCGCGCGGAGTCCAGTTGCTGGGGAAGATCGACGATCGTCACGCGCACGCTGCGATCGAACCTCGCACATTGAACGGCCCACTTTCCAGTGTTGCCGCCAACGTCGAGTAGACGCTTTGGACGATCCGCGAACACCAGCGGCAATGCGGCCGGGAACGCTTGATCCGAGTAGTAGTGATCGAAAGTCAGCCAACTCTGCCGCACATGCGGCGGCATCGAGGGCAGTCCTTCGTACAGTGTTCTCCAATCACCCAGGGTCTTCAGCCCCGCCGGGCGACCCTGCTCGAGAGCCTCGTCGAGCAAGAACAACCCCCGGTAGCATACGTCATGCACCATGTCCATGTTCGCGTGCGTCATGGGATCGCGCATGACGAAGTAGCCGAGCTTATTGAGGATGAACCGGCCTTCGTTCAGGCGGAACACGCCAATCCCCAGGCCCGACTCCATCAGGACCTTAACGCCGTAGGGCGGCAGCGTGGCTGCGGACACGATCTCGCTCAATGTCAGTCCGACGGCACCGCTGCGGTGGACTTGCTCCAGCAGGCCGTACTTGCGGAGCAGCCGGCATGCCTGAAACACCATCGGCGCGAAGGCGATCCGTTGCGCTTCGCATTTGGCCTCGAACGCGGTCTTGGCGTCTTGACAGAAATAGTCCACTGATAGCGCCTCGTCTTGGTAGCTGCCGTCCGTCAACCCACGGTGGTTGGACCACGCCCCGCGCGGTGCGGGCGGGGACGACCGCCGCATCACCGGCCGGCTGCGGTCATGCTTTCCAGTAGTCGTAGAAGTTGAACCAGTTGTACGGTGCCTCCCTGCAATAATGCTCGAGGCGACAGACAAAGCGCTCGGCCCAGGATACCAGCTCGCTCTCCCCGCCCTTTCTGGAGATGCCGTCTGGGGCAAGCACTTCCAGTACGATGTCATAACGGGACCCGCCGCGGTACAGTCCAAAGCCCAGCACCACGGGAACGCGCAACATCGTGGCCAGCCGGAACGGAGCGAGGGGAAACCGCGCTGGTTCTCCCAGGAAAGGGAGCAGGGCAAAGCGCCGATCGTCATCGTACAACCGATCGGCGAGGATCCCGACCACCTGACCACGTTCCAGACATTCCTTCGCGCGCAGCAGGCTGTGCGGCGAACCCAGGCGAATGATGCGGTGGGCAAGCTCCGGCGCCCAGTCCTGTAGGATGCGCGCGATTCGCTGGGTGTCGTCGGTGCGCATCAGCATGTTGATGGGGGGGGCCCTGTGTTGCACTCCAGTCGCGCGCAGCGCCTCGAAGCTGCCCAGGTGCGCGCTGAGCAGCAAGCATCCGCGACCGCCCGCCAGCAACCGATCAAGCAGACCCGCGCCGTGCGTTTCCACGTGCAGGTCGGTCATGCGGCCGGTAACAAAGTAGACCCGGTCAAGCACCGTGGACGCAAACGTGTGGTAGTGTCGGAACACATCCCGGAGGTTGGGCTGCCGGCCCAGCACGCGGCCCAGGTAGCTGCGCGAACGCCGCAGGGCCCGCGGCCAGAACAGCAGGTAGTAGGCGCAGATGGGATACAGCAGCAGCCGGGCCCGGCGACGCCCCAGTAGCAGACCGATGCGCCCCATGACCCGCAGGAGCAGCGGGTTCCCGCGCTCCCGCTGCGCACGCCATTCCGCACTCATGGTCGGTGCGACTCCGCGAGTGCCATCGGGCCCGATGCGATCAGTGTATGGGGCGTACCACACTGAACCGCCGCGTGCCTTCCGGTTCTTGCTCGGGCCTGATCTGGTAGCTCTCCCACGAGGCCAGCGGTTCAGAGAGCGCGAGGCGAAAGGGCCGCAGGAAAATCGACACTCATCGCCCTCGCGCACGGCAATGCCGGTGGGTCAGTTCGCGCAGACTCTCGCGCGCAACCTTCCCCACGGCGGTGCGCGGCAATTCGGTCACCAGGATCAGCGGGCGCGGTAGGAACACTGGATCGATGCGCTCGCGCAGCGCCTGCACGATACCCTGCACCGTTAGACCTGGCGCAACCGCGACCGCCGCCAGCCGGCCGCCGTTGTCGTCCAGATCGTCGGGCGCGTAGAACACTCCGTCCGCAACGCCCGCGACGCGTTTCAGCTCCAGCGTGAGCGCCTCCAGGGAAGCGCGCTTGCCGCCAATCTTGACCAGATCCGCGTCGCGCCCGATCAATGCGAACTTGTGCTCCCCGATCCGTTGGATGCTATCGGCCAACCGGACTTGGTGGTCAAGGTGGCCGCCGTTGACCATCCAGCAGCCGTCTTGGTGCGTCAGGCGCAAGCCCTCGCACAGGGTCCAGTGCGGATCCCGCGCAGGCTGCCGCATGGCGACCATGCCGGCCTCGGTGCAACCGTAGATCTCATGCACCGGCGTGCCGAACAGGGTTTCGGCCTGTTGCGCGAGAGCGGCGGTCAAGGGCATGGTCGAGGACACGATTCCTTCCAGCCGCGCAAACCGCTTACCCTCTTCGATGCAGGTGCGCAGATGCAAAGGCGTGGTCATGAGCCAGCGCGGTGCTGGCATCGACTCCAGCACGGCGCGAATATCGCTCGGCAGCAGTGGCCGCCGACGGTGAATGATGCAACCCCACTGCAGCGGAAGCATGACAGTCGTTTCCAACCCGAACATGTGCTGCGCCGGAACCGTGCCGGCGATAGCCCGGCGCGGCCCAGCGTTGAAGCCGAGGGCGCACCCGAGGGCGTCGGCACCGGCGACCAGCGAGCCCCAGGTCTTCGCCCACGGCACTGGTCTTCCAGTGGTCCCAGACGTGAACACGATCGCCGCGCGCAGGTCTGCGAACGGTTCTGGCAGAGAGGCCGCGCCAGCCGCTTCGTCCCCCGTTTCCGGGATGGGCGTGAGCTCAAGCTCCGTGGGGACGTCAGCAGTGTCGGCAACACAGGCGGCCTTGCTCCCATCTTCGTAGAGTTGCAGCAAGCTAGCCGAAGCGTGGGTCGCGGGCAGCAGAGTGGTCATGCCGCGATGCAGGGCCGCTGCCAGTGCTAGCGCGAAGTGCAACCTATCCGCACACAGGTTGAGAACACCCGGCTTGTGGGGCAGCGCGCGCGCCAGCTCGGCGGTGCGTCTCAGGAACTGACCGCAGATGACCGGGCCGCGCCAGTCCAGAGCGATCGCGTCGTCGGGGCTGTATCCACGGAGCAGCGGGCTATGTAGATTCAATCCGAGTCCCTCGATGCCGGCCCCGTGGAGCGGGAACGGGGCGCCCGCAGGATCACCGGTCGCTCACGGAGGTGCGGTCACGGCCCGATGTGCTTTACCTCGTGCGGTGCTGGGCAATGTGCACCGCTAGGTTCCGTAACGAACCGAAGATGTTGGTGATCTCGGGGTCGTCGGACCGCAGCTCGAAACCATAGCGGTGGGCCAGCGCCAAGGATACCTCGAGCATGTCGATGGAATCGAGGCCGAGGCCCTCGCGGAACAAAGGCGCCAGCGGATCGATCTCCTCGGGGAGCACCTCTAGGTTCAGCGCCTCGATGATCGTCTGGGCGACCTCGGTTTCGAGGCGTACGCGTTGGCCCGTACTCATGAACCCATGCGCGGGTCGCCGCACCCTCCCCTAATGGCGTGTGGGGCTCCGACCCCTCCGATCGGGCTCCACTATAAGCGACGTGCTCTATGGACCGGCCGGCAAGATCCGAAGGGGCTGGGCACGATGATGTGCCCTGAGTGACACCCCGGGCGCCACGCCGTCGAACCAGCCGCCACCTCAGACGCTTAATCTGTTAGATATTGGCGAGCTGCGTCTTGATGGCGTTGTCTAGGTTTTCGATCCAACCGTTGTAGTTTTTGTGGATCTTCGGTCCTTTGGCGTTGTAGTCCAGATTGGTGCTGTCCTTGTAGGCGATGCTGTAGGTCTTGGGGTTATAGTCGATATCCACGACCGCCACATGCTTGCGCAGATGGAGCGTGCCTTCGATCTTGCCTGGCTCCTTCTCCACCATCGCCCAACCTAGACCTACACCAGCTCGTTTGATGGCGGCGGCCATCTGCTCGTCGGTGAGCCCCGCCTTAGGCACAGATGCGTCAGTGACGTTGCGGATCGGCTGGGTACAGGCGAGCAGGAGTCCTACCACCACGCTAAGCCAGAACGTTCTAGCGCAAAGCCTCGATGCCATGGCTGTTCTCCCTGGTTTGTGAGATGACGACAGCCTTCCTCCCGACCGCGGTCTCGGGCACATAACATACCCCGCCCGCGCTCGCTCACTTTAGCCGACGCGTCGTGGCTCAGTCAAGCGTAAGCTTGTTTAGCGAGAAAGCTCAGCAAGGCGCAGGCGGCGCTCCGATGACCGCCCGCCAATGCGAAACTGCACTCGGTTCATCCTCATGGCGCACCTCCTGTCCATTGTCCCCGGCCTCGGTGGCTCACAGAGTGAGCTGCTGAGCTTTCTCGCTAATCAAGAGTAAAAGACCGACGCCCCGTTCGCAGGATTGGGTCGTACGCGTGCCAACTTTGGCGCCGCTACGTCGCCCTCAGAAAAAGCGATACTGTCCTGGCAGACAGCTGTTAGCGTCGCCGATCTGCAGCGGATCACCGGGTACGCGCGGCGCTGTTGCGCGCGGCGCGCTGGGCACGGTAGCATGAGCGGCTGCCCGGATGGCGGAACGTCCCGGGCGGCACGCAGCCTAGCAGGGGCAGCCAAGCAGAAGCGAAGCGGTGGCCAGCGAGTCTCGCGCGTTACAGCGGTTCCTGTAGCACGGTTGAGGGCAATCCAGTTCGAGGAGTCGATTCGGGAGGAATACACGCGCGTCCGACCGCAGCACCGCAAGTCCGTAGCCATCGAGAGGGGAAAGCGATATGGACAACGAAGCGTCGGCACTCAACATCCTGTTCACCGAGTTCTACTACTGGGTCACCGTGGTGGTGATGTTCTTCATCCACGTCGGGTTCTGCATGTACGAAACCGCCGTGTCCCGCTACAAGAACCACATGCACACGCTGATGAAGAACACCATGCTGGCACCGCTGGTCACGGTGACGTTCTTCTTCTTCGGCTGGTGGATCTACTTCGCGCTGCCCAACGGGCCGTGGATCACGGGCGGGCTGGTCGACGCGCCGCAGGCCACGCCCTGGAGCCAGCTGATGGGTCCGCACATGGGCGGCGGGAGCGACCAGCTGGCGCCCACCTGGGCGCGGCTCAACGGCGTATTCTGGGCGGCCTTCCTGCTGTTCTCCTGGACCGCGGCCTCGATCGTGTCGGGAGCCGTGATCGAGCGCATCCGTTCGGGCGCCTTCTGGATCATGGCGGTGGGGATCGGCTCGGTGTGGTGGATCATCGACGCCGCCTGGGGCTGGCATCCGGAAGGCTGGATGGTGCGCCTGCTCGGGTATCACGACGCCTATGCGAGCGGCGTGATCCACGCCATCGCCGGGGGCTTCGCCCTGGGCGTGCTGCTGGTGCTGGGGCCGCGCATCGGCAAGTTCGCCGCCGACGGCACGCCGCGCAACCTCAACCCGCGCAATCCCTGGCTGGTGGCGATCGGGCTGTTCCTGATCTACACCGGATTCTGGGGGTTCTATGCCGCGTGCAACGTCCCGATTTTCGATGTGCAGAGCGGCGACGGCGTGTTCTACTCGGCCACCAACATTTACCTGGGGCCGACCACGCTGTCCGCGGTCACGGTCAACTTCCTGATGTCGCTGTCCGGCGGGCTGATGGCCGGGTACGCCGTGTCCAAGGGAGACGCCTTCTGGACGTACTCCTGCGGGCTCGCCGGCATCATCGGCGCCTCTGCCGGCAACGATCTGTACCATCCGATCCACGCGCTGCTGGTGGGCGGGGTGACCGCCGCCATCATCTACAAGCTGCATTACTTCGTCGAGCGTCGCTTCAAGGTCGACGACGCGGTGGGCGCGGTGGCGGTGCACGGCTATGCGGGGTTCTTCGGCGTGGTGATCGCCGGCTTCCTGCTGTGGGGCTATCCTTCCTCGCCGAACACCGAGTTCGCCGCGGTCAACCCGCTCGGGCAGTTCATCGGCGCGGTGGTCATGTTTTTCGTGCTCGGGTTCATCCCGGGCTGGGTCACCGCCAAGATCCTGGCCGCCTTCGGCCTGCTGCGCATTCCCCGCGAGGTCGAGCTGATGGGCCTGGACACGGCGGCGTTCGAAGAGCTGCGCCGCGAAGCCGGCGTCGTCACCGCCGCCGAGCGCGAAGCGCTCGCCACCGTCAAGTGACCGGGAGAGACCTATGACAACCGCGAGCTTTCAGAACTGGGCCGGCAGCATCCTCGACATCGGCCCGATCTATCCGATGGTGGGCAGCGAGGTGTGGCTGCTGATCATCGGGCTGGTGTGCTGGATCGGATGGCACGTGATCCAGACCCGCGGCGAGACCCGCGCGTATCGCGCGGACATCGAGCGCTACGGCAAGTCCCAGACCCTGCGCGAGCTGCTCGACAAGGAAGGCCGCGCCGGCCAGTAGATCCCTGTCTGCGGGCGGGGCGAGGGCGAGCAAGAGCGGCCGCGTCCGCGGCCGGTCACCCTCACCCCGGCCCTCTCCCGTCGAGGGAGAGGGTGTAGCTGCGGCGCTGCGCGCCGCAGCTCTGGCCGCGGGCCGGCGCCGGGCGTGTTTCATGATGGGAAAGTTTGTTGAACCGGGTTATTGACACCCCGGGAGCGCGCGCCGACAATAGACTTATCCCAGCCTCCCGATCCGAAAGCTCGCATGCCTCTCGGTCTGCTGCGCTTCGCGCTGAGCCGGGACTATCCCGAGCCGCGCATGTTCCGCGCCCCGCAGCGCCTCAAGCCGGCGTACGACGCGGTGATCATCGGCGCCGGCGGTCACGGGCTGGCGGCGGCCTATTACCTGGCGCGCGATCACGGCATCGCCGACGTGGCGGTGCTGGAGAAGGGCTATCTGGGCGGCGGCAACACCGGGCGCAACACCACCATCATCCGCTCGAACTACCTCACCCCCGAAGGCGTGGCGTTCTACGACGAGAGCCTGCGGCTGTTCCAGGATCTCGCCCAGGACTTCGACCTGAATCTGTTCTATTCCGCGCGCGGCCACTTCACGCTGGCGCACAGCGACTCGGCGGTGCGCACGATGCGCTGGCGCGCCGAGGTGAACAAGCACCTGGGCGTGGCGAGCGAGCTGGTCGATCCCGATTTCATCCGCCGGCGCTGCCCGTGGATCGACTTGAGCTGCGGGGGGCACGCGCCGGTCCTCGGCGCGCTGTATCACGCGCCCGGGGCGATCGCGCGGCACGATGCGGTGGCCTGGGGCTACGGCCGTGGCGCCGACCGTCGCGGGGTGGAGATCCACCAGCAGACCGAAGTCGTCGGCATCGACGTGAAGGGAGGCAAAGTCGCCGGCGTGCGCACCACGCGCGGAAACGTCTCGACGCGCAAGGTGCTGTGCGCGGTGGCCGGGTTCACGCCCCGCATCCTCGACATGGCAGGGCTGCGATCGCCGATCTACGTGCACCCGCTGCAAGCCATGGTGAGCGAGCCGATGCGGCCCTGGCTCGACCAGATCTTCGTGTCCGGCAGCCTGCACGTCTACGTCAGCCAGTCGGCGCGCGGCGAGCTGGTGATGGGCGCATCGCTCGACCCCTACGAGGCGCATTCCACGCGCTCGACGCTGGACTTCGCGGAAGGATTGTCGGCGCACCTCCTCGATCTGTTCCCGTTCCTGTCCACCGCCAAGGTCAACCGCCAGTGGGCGGGCCTGGCGGACATGACGCCGGACTTCGCGCCGATCATGGGCCGCACTCCGGTGGAAGGCTTTTACCTGGATGCCGGCTGGGGTACCTGGGGCTTCAAGGCGACGCCGGTGTGCGGCAAGACCATGAGCCACACGCTCGCCAAGGACGAAGACCATCCGTTGATCCGGGCCTTCTCGCTGTCGCGGTTCGCGCGCTACGAGCTGACCGGGGAGAAGGGCGCGGCGTCGGTGGGCAACTGAGATGAAGCTGCTGACCTGTCCGATCAACGGCCCGCGGCCGGTGTCCGAGTTCGTCTGCGCCGGAGAGGTGCGGCCGATGCCGGACCCGGAGAGCTGCAGCGACGAGCAGTGGGCGGACTACGTGTTCAACCGCAACGGCTCGCCCGGCATCAAGAAGGAATGGTGGTACCACGTGGCGAGCGGTGTCTGGTTCATCGCCGAGCGCGATACGGCCGCCGACCGCGTCCTGCGCACCTACCTGTGGCGGGAACAGTGAGCCGAGGCATGAGCGCGCGGCTGCCGCCGGTGCCCGGCGAATGGCTCGACCGCTCCACCACGCTGACGTTCCGCTTCGAAGGCGAGACGGTGAACGGGGTCGAGGGCGATGTGATCAGCAGCGCCCTGCTCGCTTCGGGGGTCCGCGTCCTGGGCCGCAGCTTCAAATACCACCGCCCGCGCGGGGTGTTGTCGATGGCCGATCACGACGCGAACGCGCTGGTCGAAGACCGGGCGCACGTCAATTTGCGCGCCGACGTCACGGCGCTCGCCGCAGGGATGGACCTGACCGCGGTGAACACTTTCGGCGGGGTAGCGGCCGACCGCGCGCGCGTGATCGACCGCCTCTCGCGCCTGCTCCCCGTGGGTTTCTACTACAAGGCGTTTCACCGCCCCAAGGCGCTGGCGCCGGGCTGGGAGCGTTTCTTCCGATCCATGACGGGACTGGGTGCGGTCAAGCACGACGCGCCGCGGATCTTCACACCCAAGCGCTACGACTTTTGCGACGTGCTGGTGGTGGGCGCCGGGCCGAGCGGTCTTGCGGCGGCGATCGGCGCGGCCAGGGCGGGCGCGACGGTAGTGCTGGTCGACGAGAACACGCGCGCCGGCGGCAGCCTGGGTTACGCCCGCGGCGGCGGACACGAAGCGCTGGGCCGACTCGCTGCGCTGTTGCAGGAGGCACGCGCGCTGCCGCGGCTGTCGCTTCGCATCGGGACCTGCGCCGCAGGCTGGTACGCGGATCACTGGATCCCGCTGGTCGATGCCGAGCGCATCACCAAGCTGCGAGCCAGGGCGGTGGTAGTCGCCTGCGGCGCGTACGAGCAGCCGGCGGTGTTCCGCAACAACGACCTGCCGGGCGTGATGCTCGCCTCCGCCGCGCAGCGCCTGATCTACCGCTACGCGGTGCGACCGATGCAGACCGCGGTGGTGCTGGCCGCCAATAGCGAAGGCTACGCCGCTGCGCAGGACCTGATGCATGCCGGGACCAAGGTGGCCGCGCTGGTGGATCTGCGGCGCGAGGGCGAATCCGGCGCGGCCCGGCAGCGCCTCGGCGAGGCCGGCGTGCGCGTGATCGACGGCGCCTGCATCTACGAGGCGATCGGCGCGCAGCAGCGGGTGGCCGCTGCGGTCGTGTGTCCGCTTGCTCCGGACGGCGAGGCCAACGCCTCGCGCCGCGAGACCATCGCCTGCGACGGCATCCTGATGAGCGTCGGCTTCGCTCCCGCGGCCAGCCTGCTGTACCAGGCCGGCGCCCGGATGCGCTATGACGATGGGGTCGAGCAGTTCGTTCCGGCGACGCTGCCCGAGGGCGTGTTCGCCGCGGGCCGGGTGAACGGCATCTACGACCTCGAGCAGAAGCTGCGCGACGGCGAGCGCGCGGGGCTGCAAGCGGCGCAACACGCGGGCTTTGCCGTCGGAGCGATTCCCGTCGCTCGACCGGATGCGCGCAAACCCACGCATCCCTATCCGGTGTTCGCACACCCGAGCGGCAAGAACTTCGTCGACTTCGACGAGGATCTGCAGCTCGCCGACTTGCGGCACGCGGCCCGGGAAGGCTTCGACAGCATCGAGCTGCTGAAGCGCTACTCCACCGTGGGCATGGGCCCGAGCCAGGGCAAGCACTCCAACATGAACGCGGTGCGCATCCTGGCGAGGATGCGCAACGAGCCGGTCGAGCAGGTCGGGACCACTACCGCCCGGCCGTTCTATCATCCGGTGCCCATGGCGCATCTGGCCGGTCGCGGTTTCGCGCCGGTGCGCCGCACGCCGCTGCACGGCCGGCACGAGGCCGCGGGCGCGGTGTGGATGCACGCCGGCGAGTGGCTGCGCCCGGAGTACTACGCGCGCGACGGCAACAGCAAGACCGAGTGCGTGCGCGAGGAAGCGCGCGCGGTGCGCGGGCAGCTCGGTCTGATCGACGTCGGCACCCTGGGCAAGATCGATCTGTTCGGCCCGGACGCGGCGGCGTTCCTCGAACGGGTCTACACCGGCCGGTTCGCCAACCTGAAAGCCGGCGCCGCGCGCTACGCCGTGATGCTGGACGAGAGCGGCGTGGTGATCGACGACGGCGTGGTGGCGCGGCTGTCCGAGCAGCGCTTTTATCTCACCACCACCACCACCGGTTCGGCGGGCGTCTACCGCGAGCTCACGCGTCTGAATACTCTGTGGGGCATGCAGATCGGCGCGGTCAACGTCACCGGCGCCTACGCCGCGATGAATCTCGCCGGCCCCAAGGCGCGCGCATGCCTGGCCGCGCTCACGGCGCTCGATCTGTCGAGCGACGCGTTCCCGTACCTGGCGGTGCGTGAAGGCGAGATCGCCGGGGTGCCGGCGCGCATCCTGCGAGTGGGCTTCGTCGGCGAGCTGGGCTACGAGATCCACACGCCGGCCGAGCACGCCGTGCACCTGTGGGACGCGCTGATGCGGGCCGGCGCGACGTTCGCGATCCGCCCGTTCGGCGTCGAGGCGCAGCGCCTGCTGCGGCTGGAGAAGGGCCACCTCATCATCGGCCAGGACACGGACGGATTGACCACGCCGTACGAGGCGGCGCTGGAATGGGCGCTCAGGATGGACAAGCCGTTCTTCGTCGGCCAGCGCAGCCTGCGCATCGTCGAGAGACGCGCGTCCAAGCGGCGGCTGGTTGGTTTCGCGCTCGAACGCGGTTTCGCGGACGAAGCCCCCAAGGAATGCCACCTGATCATCCGCGACGACGGCATCGCCGGGCGCGTCACCAGCGTCGCGTTCAGCGAAACCCTGGGGCGGCATGTGGGGCTTGCCTTGATCGCGCCCGAGCTGGCCGCGGAAGGCAGCCGCTTCCGCATCCGCGTGGACGGCGGGCGCATGATCGAGGCCGCGGTGGTGAAGACGCCGTTCTACGATGCGGCGGCCGAAAGGCAGAAGGTCGCATGAGCGCGCACGATCTGTTCCGGCGCAGCCCCCTGCACGACCAGCTCGCTTCCGAACACGGGGATTGGGAGGCGTTCGCCGGGATGCAGACGGCCGTGCGGCTGCCGGGCGACGATGTGCCCGCGCCGATCGTGCTGGCGGACGCAAGCTGCCTGCGGCGCCTGGGACTGAAGGGCCCGCAGGCCGAGGCATGGCTGCGCGACCGAGGGGTGAGCACCCCGAACGTGAACGGCTGGACGCGCACCGCGGAGGGCGCGATAGTGGCGCGGCTCGGGCGCTCGGAGTTCTTTCTGGAGGACCGGCCCGGTGGTACGACGGTCGCGGGCTGGCGTGACGTGCTCGAGGCGGCGCTGGGGATCTATCCGCCGGGGATCTATCCAGTGGCGCGCCAGGACGCGGCCAT
>Ga0187892_10005291_pt1 | contig 20440 bp, 21 predicted proteins | sample MA1701073metaG_FD_139345 | JGI IMG/M metagenome (GOLD analysis project Ga0187892, IMG submission 139345) | Bio-ooze microbial communities from a basaltic lava cave in the Kipuka Kanohina Cave System on the Island of Hawaii, USA - MA170107-3 metaG ... | reverse complement strand
CATGCCAACAAGCGGCGGGTCTGCCGCTCCCCAAAGAAGCTCCGCTCCTTCATACTGTCTTCCAAGCTGCCATTCACGTTTGAATAGTCGGCAGTTACATTACTTTTGCGAATGTCAATAATTAGAAATCGATTTCTATTTTGCAAGGCAGGTCTTTAGGCGAAGCGAAAGTCCCGTCGCGCGCCGACGGCATTTGGTCTATCGATCGTCGTCGCCTTCATCACCATCACCGTCATCGCAGCCTTGGAACTGCGCCACCGGCAGCCCGCTGGGAACGCTGTCCGGTACGAGCTCGCAGAAATCTAGGACGCGCTCATCGAGCAAGGCCTCGGAGACGAACGCCTCCAGATCTTTAAGCTGACCTCCGGTCAGGTGGATCGGGTTTGCCAGCAGGGGATCGATGCCCGCCGCTAGGACCGGCTCGATCGGCCCAACGGACAGGTCGGGCGGCAAGTCGTTCTTGTCCGGATCATAGTGCCTTGCCGAATGCAGCACGTTGAGGTGATGCCTGATCGCGGCTTTAATCGACCCAAACGCCCCGTTGTGGAAGAACGCGGGTGAGACGGCCAGATTGCGCAAGGGCGCCGTCCGGAACATGTAGCGCAGCGACGGGTCGCCGGTGGTTTGCTCGACGCCGAAGTCTTCGTTGGCCCCTGGGCCGTCGAAGATGACATTGCCCATGCCCACGCCGAACTGCGGGAACACTTGCGGGCCGCCGATGCGGTGCAGTTGGAAGTCGCTGAACATCTCGTTCGATTGCCCCGCGACGCTATGACAGGACACGCACCCGGCCTGACCGAAGAACAGCAGCGCCCCGCGCTTTTGCTTCTTGGTCATGGCTCCGTTCTCACCTCGGGCAAAGCGGTCGATGGGGGCGTCCGCACCCGGCAACGACATCTGGAACTCGGCGATGGCCTCGCGACGCATATGGATGGTGATCCCGCCCGGCGGGAGCGGCGTACCACCGTTGAAGGCCGCGCCAAACAGATTCAGATACTCGTCGATGGCGTTGAGGCGCGCGTCCACTGCGTCCTGAATGGGAAAGTTGTGGAACCCGGTGCCGTCGGGCGCCGGCAGGGTCTCGCCTTGACCATTGTCAAACTGGTGGTGAGCCGGGCCAAACGGCCCGGGATTCGCGATGATCCCGGTGAAGCCGGCCATTTCCACGAGCTCGGTCGACGGCAGAGAGCCTTGAGCCTGGAGCAAGGTCTGCGTGCTGGCGATGACGTTCTCGGGCGCCGGAAACTCGAAGCCCAACGAGTTGTCGAACGGGTCGCCGGAGAGGGCCACGAATCGCGCGGTCCACATCAGGGCCGGGTAGAACTCGGTATTGGCCACCAGCGGTGACCGGCGCTGGTTGCGGGCGCCTGCGCGATCCGGGCCCACGATGCCGTTGTTGTCCACGCCGATGGCCATGCGCTGCGAGTCGCCGAAGCCGAACGCCGGCGAATGGCATCCCGCGCAGGAATTGTCATTATGCAGGCCAAGGATGTTGTCGAAGAACAGTAGCCGCCCGAGCTCGACCTTGTTGGGGTCCAGTGGCCGTCCGAGCCGCGCGGGCAGCGATGCCTCGATGGTCCCTGTGAACCCAGCCGCCGTGAGAACTTGGCGCAGTTCCGCGTTAAGCTGTGAGGCTGATTCAGCGTAAGCCGGCCTGCTCCCAGCAAGCATACCGGAAACGGCTGAACACGCCGTCCCTACGTGGAACACGAACCGCAAGTATCTTGGCTTAGTCAACAACTTCATTAGTGGTCCCCCCTTCAAACGAACACAACCATTCTTAGCGCCAATGCCCGAGCGCATTCACCCCCTTTGAGTCGTGGCCGAATCGAAGTTCGACCATGCGGGTTAGTATACCACATCGGTCCGCGGAGGACAACAGACCCCCGTGTTTGCGTTGTGCTTCTCCGTTCGGTTCCGGGATGCCAGGATAACCAGCTTGCAGCCGCGCTTCACCCCAACGACCTGCCGTGGACGCGTCATGGACTGGATGTCTCGCCGTTGGTTCGGACCCAACGGATGTCTGTGCCGTTCGCCCAGCGCAGCCGGCCGGCGAGCAGGGCGGCGTGGTGCTGGACATGACGTATGTTGTGAATCTGGTGCTCCAGTTTGGGGATCCGTCTTGTGCCAGGAAAAGCCACTTTCCTTGGCCTCGAGGTCGAGTCGATCCACCCCCGCGTCGATCATCGCATCCACGAGCGCATGAATCTCAGGGGTGACTCCCAAACACATTGGCCGATCTTCCACATACAATGGACGATCGAGCTCATTTACAGGAGGGGTGGGCACGAGAGCCTGGCCCACTGGCACATTGTTGCAGCGATTGATAGTCTCGCAGGTCGACGTCCCCGTCGGCGTCGCGGTCGGCGTCGCGACAGGTCGCGCTTCCAACATGAGCGGACGCGGGGCCGGAGAGGCAGTTGCCCAATCCCGCGCCGTCGTCCGGATCGATATCGCCGTCCAGGTCGAGATCGTGCATCGCCCGCGGAAAAGCCGCCGAGGTGAAGTTGACTTGGAACCGCACGCACCAAATCGACAGCGCCCCAAACCCGCTGATCGACTGGCCGGGCGGCCGCTCCACCATCAGCGATTCGTTCTGGTACGCCCGCGCGATCTGCGGCGTCATGCGCGGCCCGTTCAGAAAATCTGCGTAGCGGTTGGTCACCCCGAGATACGCGAAGACCAGCGGGGCCGTGCCGTCGTAGGTGAAGTTGTCGAGCCGAACGGTCCGTTCATCGACGATGGTGGCTAGGCCGCTGGTGGAGTGCTGGCCCGGGGCGAGGATCGCCGAGTAACCGGCGCGGGGGTAGTCGGGCGGCTGAAACGATCCGGAGCCGAAGTTCATCTGTGCGGGCACGCACCAGATGGACACGGCGTGATAGCCGTCGAGTGTTTGGCCGGGGGGGAGATCCACGATCAACGTGCCCCCGTTGTACGCTGTCCCGCGAAGCTGGGGGCCGGTCTGCAAGCCGTTGACGAAGGCGACGTTTTCGTTGGCGCTGGCGAGGTAGGCGTAAACCTGAATCCCCCCGCCGTCATACACGAAATGGTCGATGCGGAACGTGTCCTGGTCAACTACTGTGACCACGCCGGAGACGCCGTGGGCGATGGAGCTAAGAACCGCTTTGTAACCAACGCGGGCGTACGGGTCTGCGGCGAACCCTGGGAGGGCACTGAAGAAAACCGGTGCGACGATCAAGAGCCGATGGAGGTACGCGTGCAAGTTCCGGCGTTTTCTTGGGATTGTCTCGTTCATAAGTTCACTCCCTTCCGTCGACTATTATGCACTTTTTCGGCGGTGGCGACAACTTCCGTTTTCCGCCGATGCATCCCCAACAGATACCTTTTGGATGAGCGAGTTTTTCCGCCGAAAACGTAGCACACTTCCAAACGGCTGGCGTTCCGGGTATAGAGAGAAGGGACGCCGCTGCGCGCCGCCGGTTCGTCGGAAAGTTGGTCCTTGTTACGAAAGCGGAGAATAACCATGAAGAAGTTAGTGATTGCAGGTTTCATTAACTAAAGTCTAGAATCTAGGCTGGCCACGACATTGATGCGTACGCCACCTCGAAGGAATTAGCTCATGCGCGCACAGCTCCTGCATTTGAGCGGTCCTTATCGAGGGACGACCCATACGCACCCCCAAACGCAAGTGACCTTGGGAACCGCGGCCGACTCCACGGTCCGCTTTGCTCCCGGCGGAAGTGTCACGAGGCGGCACGCGGAGATCGAATTCGTCGAGCCTGAATGCAATTTCCACCTCCGGGCGATCGACGGACCGGTTTTCGTGAATGGCCGGCAAATCCAGGAGGTCATTCTCGAACCCGATGACCTGTTCGAGGTCGGCATCGGCGGTCCGAAGCTGCGTTTTCGAATTCACTACGAACCGGGAGCGGTTTGCAAACCCGTCCGGCAAATGCTGTCGGATGCCGTCGAAGTCCGCGGGGTCAGCGGGCTGGTGGCCGCCGGTCGATCCCTGAAAAGCGACCTGCTCCGTCACTCAAGCTTGATCGTCAAGCTCGTGGCCTGCGTTCTCATCGCGGCACTGGCGTTTTGGTCGGCCTATCTGGGCGGTGCCATCGGAACAAAACGCACGGCCAGGAGCCATGAGGCCCTCCGCCGCCAGCAGAGAGAGGCTATTACGGCCGAGTTGTCGGCCATCCACGATCAGCTTCGCCGGCAACTCGAGGATTTCCGCCGCGAGGAAGCCGGGCACGCCTCCCGCACTGAGTTGGAGTCCCTGAAGGCCGATCTGGCGCGGCGCGCGGAAGTCGTCGATTCGTTGGTCGCCCGCAACGATTCCCTGCGCCGCGTGTTGGATGATTACAGCCGCGGCGTGTGCCTCGTTTACGGCATGTATACGTTTCGTCTTCCGACGGCCAGTGAACCGGTGCAGGTACTCGCTTCCGACGGCAGCCCGCTTCAACTGGAGTACTTTGGTTCCGGGTTCCTCGTTTCATCCGAAGGGGTCGTCCTTACCAACCGCCACGTCGCCGAACCGTGGTGGAATAATGGGGCCGTCGCCGATCTTGTAGAACAGGGCTTGATTCCTATTTTTGTCCGCCTCATGGCCTACTTTCCGAATCTCCGGCCGACCGCGATCGATCCGGCTACCGTGCGTGTGAGCGCCGAGGGCGTGGACCTCGCCGTTCTTTACGTCCCACCCGAGAGTGTGAAGGGCGTCCCGGTATTGCCACTATTTGCCGGCGACGTGCGCGGGTTTCGCGGCAGCCGCGTGATCCTCGTGGGCTACCCAACGGGACTCAACGCCGTCCTCGCCCGGACGGAGCGGGAGGTGGTCGATGAAATCCTAGCCGCGGTGAATGACACCGAGAGTCTGTTGGCGGCCTTGTCCGATCGGTTGCTGATCGCGCCCGTGATTACGCAAGGGTCGCTGAATCATGTGCTTGACCGCCGGTTGATCTACGACGCGGAAACCACTTCCGGCGGATCTGGGGGACCGGTCTTTGGCCCCGATGGCACGGTCATCGGCGTCAATTTCGCGGTGACCCGCGATTTCGGCGGCTCCAATTTCGGCGTTCCGATCCAATACGCCTCCACGTTACTCAGAGAACCATAGAGAGTTCCGTAACCGCGTGTCGCCTGGTCTGCAAGAATCTCCGGTACCGCCGCCTCGTCCGCTTCGCCGATGGCGAATGAGCGCGAATGGAAACTTGGACATTCGTCCGAACGCGGTTTATTCCCCAGGCTTGACTCGTACGGAGTGCGCAGATAGGTTGCGGAACTAAGGAGGGCGTGATCGTGGTGACGGTTTCGTTTACCAAAAACATCCAACGGCACGTGGCCTGTCCGACGCGAGCAGTGACCGGCCGGACGGTGCGAGAGGCGCTGAATTCGGTTTTTGCCGGCAACGAACGGGCTCGCGGCTACGTATTGGACGATCAGGGCGGGCTGCGAAAGCACATGGTGGTCTTTATCAACGGCGAACCGGTCAAGGATCGGGTGACACTAGCTGACACCATTCCGGATGAGGCCGAGGTCTACGTCATGCAGGCCCTCTCAGGGGGCTGATTGATCGTAGAGCCGCGGCATTCATGCCGCGCACTATCGGAGGAAACCTTAAGCCGCGGATCATAATGGCTGTGGCACCGGTGAAACCCCCGGGAATCGCGGCTTTAGAAACGAAGGACGTTTGCGATGAGCGATCGAATCTACGCGGCCACGCGAAAAGGCCTGTTTACGATGGATCGCGCCCGCTCGGGGGGGCGCCGGCGTGGCGGGTTACGCGGACGGCCTTTCTGGGTGATCCGGTTTCCGTCGTCTTGCCCGATCAGCGCGATGGCTCCGTTTATGCCGCCGTCGGCCACGGGCATTTCGGGGTCAAGCTGCACGTCTCCCGCAACCGCGGCGAGACATTCGAGCCATGCGGTGTGCCCAGCTACCCGCCCAAGCCCGAAGGCCAACCCGAGGACCGCTGCCCCATGCGCAACATTCCCATTCCCTGGAACGTGGAATTGATCTGGGGCTTGGAAACCGGCGGCAACGACGAACCCGGCGTGCTATGGTGCGGCACCTTGCCGGGCGGCTTGTTCCGCTCGCGCGATCGGGGGGCCACCTGGGAGCTCAATCGTTGCCTTTGGGACGATCCGCGCCGCAAGGCCTGGTTCGGCGGGGGGATGGACTACGCCGGCATCCACTCGATCTGTGTGGACCCGCGCGATTCAAGGCACGTGACGGTTGGGGTTTCCTGCGGCGGCGTCTGGGTGACGAAAAATGCCGGAGAAAGCTGGGAGTGTCAGGCCGATGGCATGTGGGCGGCCTACATGCCTCCGGAGCAGAAAGGCGAGCCGCACATTCAGGACCCGCACCGCCTCGTGCAATGCCCGGGGCGGCCCGAGGTCCTATGGGTGCAGCATCACAACGGCGTGTTTCGCTCCGCCGACGGCAGCCGTTCCTGGCACGAAATCAAGACCGTGCAGCCCTCGACCTTCGGCTTCGCCGTGGCCGTGCATCCCAGGAATCCCGACATGGCCTGGTTCGTGCCGGCCATCAGCGATGAGAAGCGCATCCCCGTGGACGGCAAAGTCGTGGTGGCCCGTACGCGCGACGGCGGCACGAGCTTCGACGTGCTCCGCGACGGCCTGCCGCAGGAGCACGCCTACGATCTCACTTTCCGTCACGCCTTGGACGTCGACGAATCCGGCGATCGGCTGGCCTTCGGCTCCACCAGCGGCTCCCTCTGGGTCTCCGAAAACCAAGGCGACCGCTGGCAAACAGTGATGGAACACCTTCCACCCGTCTACTGCGTTCGCTTTGCCTGATGGCCGATTGCCCGCACCTCGCGTCCCGTGGGGACGATTGACAATAACGCGATGGACCAAACAAACATCGTGATCCCTCAAAGCCTGCTAGGATTGCTGGTTCGGGTGAAAACTCGGGCGGCGCTGAATGGCATTCGCCAGACCATCAACGAGGCCCCGCTTCGACTGGCCGTGGGCGTGCTCTTGATGGTGGTCGTATGGGCGGGCCTCTACACGTTATTCTCCTTGATCTTCGACGGCCTGCGGCGCACGCCGCTGGAAGCCACCGTGGCCCTGCCGCTGGTATTCAACGTGTTTTTCGCCGCGATTTTCATGATGCTCACCTTCTCCAACGCGATTCTTGCGTTCGGCGCCCTCTTCGCCAAAGACGAATCGGCCTATCTGCGGGCCGCGCCTCTGCCGACGCTCGATATCGTGACCCTCAAGTTCCTGGAGAGTCTGGCACTTTCGAGCTGGTCGCTGATTCTGCTGGGGATGCCACTCATGCTGGCGATGGCCGAGCAGGCCGAGGACCCGGTTTTTCACGTTCTGTTCATTGCATTTTTCCTTACGTTTATCCCGATCCCGGGCAGTTTGGGTCTTTTACTGGCGTGGGCGGCGGCACGGTTTTTTCCACGGCGGCTAGCGCGGCCGCTTGCCATCCTCGGAGGTACGGCGACGTTTGTTCTGGCCCTTTGGGGCTTGCGTTCGATGCACATCGGCGAGGCACCCGGCGAAGACTGGCTGAGGATGTTTTTGAACCGCATGAGTTTCGTTCAGTCCGCCCTGTTGCCCAATCATTGGGTGGCGTCGGGGATTGACCGCGCTTTGGGCCGGCGATTCTCGGAAGCCGCGTTGTATCTTGGCGTGACCACGGCCAATGCCTTATTCCTCAGTTGGCTTGCCGTGCAGGTTGTTGCACGGTTCTTCGACGGGGCATTCGACCGCGCGTCTACAAGCCGAACAGAGCATCACCGCCCGGCGCCGGCGCAGACTCAGCGACGAGCGGGCTGGGTGTTTGCGTATTTGCCGGAGCGCCTACGGCTCATTGCGGCCAAAGACTTGCGCACCTTCGCTCGCGACCCGTTGCAGACGAGTCAATTGCTGATTTTGTTCGGGCTTCTCGGCCTGTATCTGACCAATATGCCCAATCTAAGGGTACATTTTAGCGGCACACGGTGGTACCTCATTATGCCCTTCTTGAATCTCTGTGCCATGTGCTTGATTCTGGCGACCTTTACATGCCGCTTTGTCTTTCCGCTTCCGTCGCTGGAGGGGCGGCACCTTTGGCTGGTGGGCCTGTTCCCCGTGTCCTTGGAGCGGGTTTTGATCGCCAAGTTCGCCTTCGCCGTGACCGTCACCGTGGCCGTCGCCATGCCGGCGATGATTGCCGCGACCACGCTCCTGAAGCTCGACGCCATTTGGGCAACCATTCATGTCGCCGTTAGTTTGGCAGTTTGCGTGGGACTCTGCGGCATGGCCGTGGGTCTGGGTGCGAGGTATCCGCTGCTGTACGAGACCAACGTGGCCCGCATCGCCAGCGGCGTCGGGGGAACGGTCAATTTGCTGGCCTCCCTGGCCATGGAGGCCGTTGTGCTGGCGGCCGTCGGCTACGCGACCTGGCGTTGTAAGGACTTTCCCATCGACATGCCGCCGGATGCCGGATCCTTGGCCATGTGCGGCTTGGCCGCGCTGGCCGCGCTCGCGTCAGGTATTGGCACTCTCAAATTCGGCGCCCGGCACTTCAAACGACTGGAACCGTGAAAAGGACGTGGTTTGAATTTGTCGGTTACAATGAAGTTAATGGGCCGGCTGTTACATTTCTCGGGAGACCCGGGCATTACCCTGTTTCGTCCTCAGCTCGCGGCGACGGCGAGCGACCCGGAGCCGCTGGTCTGGGCCATCGACGAAGCGCACGCCCCGAGCTACTGGTTTCCACGCGATTGCCCGCGTGCCTGTTGCTGGGTGGCCGCGAAACCGGTATCGAACGCGGGGCTCGCTCTTCTCGGTCCCTCCGCCACGCGACTTCATGCGATTGAGGAAGGCTGGCTGGAACCAACGCGTGCGTGCCGGCTCTACGCGTATGAATTCGACGCGGCCCTCTTCGAATCCAGAGACGCCGAGGCGGGCTATTGGGTGACTCGGCAGGCGATTGCGCCGCTCTCGGTAACGCCGATGGGAAACTTGCTCGCCCGGCACGCGGAAGCGGGGATCGAACTGCGCATCCTTGGAAACCTGTGGCCGCTGATCGATGCGATCGTCGGCTCGGGCTTGGAGTTCTCGATCATCCGGAAAGCGAATGCTCAGCCTCGTCGGGTTTGATTGGTTGCGGAGCGGACGATCGTGAGGAATATGCAAGTCCCTACTCGACAGAATGAAATCAAGGGGGCCCGGCAGGGCAACGGCAGGACGGGGTTATTTGGGGGAAGCTTTAACCCGGTTCATTGCGGGCATTTGATCGTGGCTCGGGCGGTGGCCGAGCAGCTTGACCTGGCCCGCGTGGTTTTTTTGCCTTCGGGGGTGCCGCCGCACAAGCGCCCCGCGGAACTGCTTGACTCCCGGCATCGCGCCCAAATGGTGCGGCTGGCAATCGCCGGGGAGCCGGGCTTCGAGTTCAGCGAGTTTGACCTGGGCCGCGGCGGGCCGACTTATACCTTCGATACGGTTGCGCAGTTCGCCGATCAACTCGGAGCAGAGGCTGAATTGCACTGGATCATCGGAGCAGATTCTTTTCCCGAGTTGGCCAGTTGGCATCGTATCAGTGAATTGGTCAACGCGTGCCGGATCATCACGGCCGCGCGTCCGGGCTGGGAGGCTCCGGACCTCTCCCGCCTGCGAGCGATCTTGACCGAGGCACAGATCGCTCGGCTGGTTTCGGGCATTCTCTCGACGCCGCGCATCGACATTTCCTCCACGGATATTCGCGAGCGAATCGCCAACGGCCGCTCAATCCGATATCTCGTGCCCGAGGGCGTCAGCCGCTATATCGAGGACCATCGTCTGTATGCCCCCTCGCCGGTTTGACTGCCCGATAAATGGTCACCGCTTCCCGAAGATCGAAAGATGTTTCGCTCTTGCGGCCATCGCTCGTGGTGCTTTCATGTCTTTCGGAATCGTACACTTCACACAGGACCGCCGCGTCCGCCAAACAGAGGACCGGCGGTTGGAATCGCCGAGGGGGGTGATGCGATGGCTCCGCTTGACTTGCAGCAGGTTCTGCGAGAGTGGCCGCACGATCCCGAGCAGGTCTCGGTTCGTAAGATCGTCGGCGCCGACGGAACCGTTCGCATTCAAATGCGCGTCGAGCTGGGCGTTCTGCAAATGGAAGCCGACGGCCGCCCCGACGGGATGCGGCCCCACGGCGAGGAGTCGCTGCTGAGCTTTCATCAGCAACGGCTCGCCCATCACGAAGCGCAGAACGGCACGTCGCTGGGTTTTGCGGTCTCCTCGCGAGAGTGCCTGGAACTTCGGCTGGAGGCTTCGCACTTCTATCGGCGCTTCGTAGCTCTGTTCGTTCTGGAAGAATACAAAAACGTCCTTCGCGACACGACGCACACGCTGGCCGTCTTTGATCTGTGCCGCGATTATGCCTTTGAGCGGGACGATCGGCTCTGCATGGAGCCGTATCGCCCCTACGTTTTGATGATGGAGGCCAAGGCCCGGGCGTATCAGTCCCTCAATGACGGCGAGCCGGCCAGCGCTCTTGCGCACGTCAATCGCGGGATTTTGCAAATCAAGGAGCTTTTCGAGAACGGCCTCGAAGGCCAAGGCCCGGAAGGCTGTTCGGAAATCAAAGTCCTGCAGAGCCTCGCTGTCGAACTGGCCCGCAAGATCCCGCCCAATACGGCCGTGGTCCGGCACCAAGCCCTCCGTGCGGCCATTGCCGACGAACGCTTCGAAGAGGCCGCCAAACTCCGAAAGGCGCTGCACAGCCGGAACCACCGCTCCTCGTAACGCAGATACTCGTCAGTCGCCCGTTTCAGCCAGGGCTGAAGTTTGCCCGCCTGGCGACTTACAACTCCCGCGATACAATCCATCAACAAAATGCTCGGGCTATCCCTCGTCGTACGCGGGCAGGGCCTATGACACGGAGTATCCAAGAGGCCAAGAGGAAAAGAATGCACGCGAGCGGGATCGCAAGGGTCGTTTTGATTTGGATTGCTTGGTCCGGGCAATTGTTGGCCGCGCCGCAAGCGGAGAAGACGCCAACCGCCAACCAACTCATCGCCGGCCGCTATCGAGCTACGGCGGAGCGGATCATTCAGGCCACCATGGCCGGCAACGACTCCTATCAAAAGCTGCAAGAGCTATGCGATGGAATCGGGCACCGTTTGAGCGGCTCGCCGCAGTTGGAGCGGGCCGTGGAGTGGGCCGTGGAGGCCATGAAACGCGACGGTCAGGAGAACGTGCGGGCCGAGCCTGTGCGCGTACCCCATTGGGTGCGCAGGGCGGAATCGTTAACCATGATTAGCCCGCGCGTTGAGCCGATGGTGATGCTCGGCTTGGGCGGATCCGTCGGCACGCCGCAGGAAGGCATCACGGCGCAGGTCATCTCCGTCCGGGACGAGGCGGAACTCGAGGCCATCGGGGAAGGGGCGCGCGGAAAGATCGTTCTTTTCGACAACCCCATGCCCCAATACACCGTGGAGAAAGGGCCACAATACGGCACCACCGTGCGGTTCCGGGGACGCGGCGCCACCCTTGCCGCCCAAAAAGGCGCCGTGGCCTGTCTGGTGCGTTCTGTGACGGCTCGGAGTCTGCGCTCGCCGCATACCGGGGCGATGCGCTACGATGACAAGACGGAGCGAATCCCCGCTGCGGCCGTTACCATCGAAGATGCAACGCTGATTTCCCGCTTGCAAGCGCGGGGTGTGCCGGTCACCGTAACCTTGAAGATGGAAGCGCAAACGCTAGAGCCCGCGGCTTCGGCCAATGTCGTCGGCGAATTGCGCGGGAATACTTGGCCGGATGAGATCGTGGTCATCGGTGGGCACATCGACTCGTGGGACGTCGGGCAGGGGGCGCATGACGACGCGGGTGGATGCATCCAGGCCATGGAAGCGATCAATGTTCTGCGCAAGCTGAAGCTGATTCCGAAGCGGACGATTCGAGTCGTGCTTTGGACCAATGAGGAAAACGGTCTGGCGGGCGGACGGCAATATGCCAAGGATCACGCCGACGAACTGCCCAAACACGTTGCGGCTATTGAATCGGATGGCGGGTCCTTTCGGCCTAAAGGTTATTCGCTGGAGTGCAAGGATAAGGACCGCGAAGGCATCGCCCTGGCACAGATGCGGGACATCATGAGCCTGTTCGAGGTCTTCGGGGCTACCACGGCCGAGATCGGCGGATCGGGCGCCGATGTCGGTCCGATGGAATCGGCCGGGGTCATTCTAATGGGCCACATGGCGGAGATGTCCAGCTATTTCGACTATCACCACTCGCCGGCGGATACGGTCGACAAGGTCGATCCGATCGAGCTATCGCAAAACGTCGCGGTCATGGCCACGGTCGCCTACATTCTCGCCGACATGCCGGAGCGGTTCGGTCATCGGCCGGTCCCTTGACCCATATGAGCATAGCCCGTTACCGTTACTCGTCAGTTTCGGCGACAAAGGCTATAATCGGGGCCTATGAAAGCGAACGATGAGAATGCCCGCGCCGCCCCGCAGCGGCAATACTTCGGTCCTAACTACTACGGTGAACAGGACGAGAACGGAATCGACTTTGTCGCTCATTCGTGAAACCCTGAAACTTACGCCCTTGGAACGCATCCGAAGAGCGTAAGGGCCGAATGTGACGAACGACTGCTTGAGGAAGCTGGACGACATTTGCGTGAAAGCACCTCTTGAGTCAATTATTCAATTATTGAGATTCTTACCGGCCATGGTGTGGAATTCATTCTGATTGGAGGGCGTGCCGAAGTGGCGTATGGGAGTTCACACTGAGAAAGCCCGCGACCTGGAATCGATTCTTCATGCCGTCCGCCAGATTCCAAGTCGTCCCGAACGAGCAGCCTATCTGGCGAATGCGTGTGGCGGCGACGACGATTTGCGCGAACGCCTCGAGAGACTGTTGTCCACCGAGGCGGAACTCGACAGTTTTCCTGGGTCCGAAAAAACGGTGGAAGCGCCGAGCGGCCGGAGAGGCCGTTCGTCCGCCGCCGCGTCGATCGCTCTCTATTGCGAGGCTAACGTCGGCAGTTTAATAGCCTCGCAGGCTCGCTGTGCCGAGGGTCCGCCGCGCCATTTGCCGGCCTATTGTGTTGCCAACCAGCCGTCCCGGCAACCGCACTCCACCGCGGTCCGATATCCTCCGGACGAGGTTCATGCGCTGAAGACCGGCGTCGGGCGGCCGTTGTTGTCCACAGCCACGAAAACTACCTCGGCCTGCGTGACATCGACCACTGAATCGGGGTCGTGACGGCGACGGGCGCTCACTCGCACTTGAATGGTCAGCGACGTGCGTCCCGCTCGCGCGGTCTCCGCATAAAGACTCAGGACATCGCCCACGAAAACGGGCTGTCGAAACTCAATCTCGCGCATGGCCACGGTGACGTAGCGATGGTGGGCCTGGCGAATGGCCTCCACGTAGGCCGCCTGGTCGATCAGCGACAGAATCACGCCGCCGAAGATGGTTCCTTCGGCATTGGTGTCTCGCGGCATCATCACGACCCGAATGGCCGGCTCCGTGGAAGGCAGCTTGGGAGTCTGGTTCATGCGAGAGACCTTAAGAAGGGCCGGGACGATCGTCCAGCACAAGCGTCGTGGACCGTGGCATCGGCCGGCTGGAGCTTCATGATATGTCTGGCCAAACGAGCATCTCGTACGTACGATTGCCCCTCGATGACGCGATTACCACTCGTTGCCGGCAATTGGAAGATGCACAAGACACTGGCCGAGGCGCGGGAGCTGGTGGGGGCGATTCGCGCGGATGTCGAGCGGCTTCATGGCGTCGAGACCCTGATCTGCCCGCCGTACCAGCTTCTGTTTCCCATGGCCAAGGCCGTGGCCGGATCAGCCATCATGCTCGGTGCCCAAGATGCCCACGAAGCGCCGCAAGGCGCCTACACCGGCGAGATTTCCGTTCCGATGCTCAAAGACACGGGCTGCACGCATGTCATCATCGGGCATAGCGAACGCAGGCAATATTTCGGCGAGCGTGGGCCCACCTTGGCTAAGAAGGTCCGGGCGGTTCTTGGCAGCGGCCTTCACGTGATCTTCTGCGTCGGCGAAACCCTGGAGCAGCGCGAAGCCAACCAGACTGAGGCCATCGTCGAGAATCAACTCCTCGATGTCTTGGGCCGCTCGGTGTTGCCAAGGCTTCATTTTGAGATCCCCTCTCCCAAAGGGCAGAAGGATCGGAGTGGATCAAGCGAGGGACCCTCGACTCCCCCGTTGCGAAGCGGGGGTGGTCTGGAGCAAGTCTTAGGTACGCTTGATCCCAAACGGCTCATCGTCGCCTATGAGCCGGTTTGGGCCATCGGCACGGGCCTAAACGCCGCTCCTGAGCAAGCTAAGCAAGTCCATGCGTTCATCCGTTCCAAACTGGCTGCTGTTTTTGATGTGGCCATCGCAGACCGAATCCGCATCCTTTACGGCGGGAGTGTCAAACCCGACAATGCCGCCAATCTGGCCGCCCAACCCGATATCGACGGGATGCTGGTCGGTGGGGCGAGCTTGGTGGCCGCCGATTTTGTGGCTATTATCTCTGCCGTGGTGAAGATGGCCCATGCAAGGCCATCGTCCCGATAGCGGAAATGGGGTAATGGTCTATAGTCTACGGGGTAGAGCCCACATGAGGTTGAAAATCCTGCCCTTCTGCATCGTGGGTTGGAGGCCGCTTTGAGAGTGTTTCAATGAGTATTTGGCAAGGTTTGCTGGCGCTGCTGATTCTGTTTGTCTGTGCGTTGCTGATTCTGGTGATTCTTCTGCAGCGCGGCCGTGGAGGCGGATTGGTTGGGGCGTTCGGCGGAGCAGGCGGCACGAGTGCCTTCGGCGCAAAAACCGGCGATGTCTTTACGTGGATTACCGTCGTGGTGGCATCGGTATTTGTGCTTTTGTCGATCGCCGCGAACTTTGTTTTTGATCAATCACCGGCCCCCGCGCCGCCGCCGCCGACCGTAACCAGCGGGACGCCGACGCCCGTTCCTACGGATGCCCCGCCGCCCATCAAAGTCGATGCGCTTCCCATCACCGTGACCGCGGACCCCGTTGTCGTGCCCCCGCAACCGCAGCCTTCGGTGCCGGAAGGTACTGCACCGACTGGACCCCCGAAGCCTCCCGCCCCCCCCAGCGGCTCTGCGGAGCCGGAGAAGAAAGAAGAGCCTCCCGCGGAGAAAAAAGAGGACCGGCCCAATCCATGATTCTCTCCATGACCGGCTACGGCTTCGCCCAGCAGGCCGAAGACGGAGTGAGCTATGCGCTGGAAATCCGTACGGTCAATAATCGATACCTAAAGTTGTCTCTGAAGCTCCCGGACGTCTTGCAGTTCGCCGAGACCGCCATCGAGAAGTTGGTTCGCAGCCGCATCGCCCGGGGCACGGTCGAATACACGCTGCGTGTGCGGAGCGGCGAAGAACCACTGCTTTGCGCGATTCATCCGCAAAGGCTGCAGCAATATTTGGATCAGTTGGCCAAGGTCCAGGTTCCCGGCGGCGTGCAGGCCACGGTGGACCTCGCGGTACTTTCGTCTTTGCCTGGAGTATGTGAAGAGGTGACTCTGGACGACGACGGCCGGAGCCGCCGGCAGGTCATCCTGGAGCGTTTGACGCACTCGGCCCTTGAGGCGGTGACGGCGATGCGTCGCGAGGAAGGCGCCGCCCTGCGCCGTGACCTGGAATCGCTCTGCCAGTCCATTCGGGCCAGGATTCAACAGGTGGCAGACCGGGCGCCCAGCGTCGTGGAAGAGTATCATGACCGGCTTCGGGCCCGAGTGGCCACATTGATGAAGGCAGGCGGCTTTGAGCTGGACGCCGAGGGATTGATGCGCGAGGTGGCCATTTACGCTGAGCGTTGCGATATCAGCGAGGAGCTTTCGCGCCTCACCTCGCATCTGGATCAGTTTTCTGAAACTTGCGAACGCAACGAGCAGGTCGGGCGCACGTTGGACTTTCTCACCCAGGAGTTGCTGCGCGAGGCCAACACCATCGCCTCCAAGAGCAATGACGCCGCGATCGCCCGCTGCGTCGTGGAGATCAAAGGACTGATCGATCGGCTCCGCGAACAGGTGCAAAATGTCGAGTAGCCCGGGTCATCGGACGCGCCGCGGCAAGCTGATCGTCATCAGCGGACCTTCTGGAACTGGGAAGACCTCGATCTGCAAAGCCCTGGTTCAGATGCCCGACGCAATATTGAGCGTTTCGGCGACCACCCGCCCGATGCGTCCGGGCGAGATCAACGGCCGCAGCTACGAGTTTCTCAGCCCTGAGGAATTTCAGCGGCGTGCCTCGGCGGGCGAGTTTTTGGAGAGTGCGGAATACCTGCGGCATTGGTACGGTACTCCCCGTGGTCCGGCGGAACAAGCACTGGCCGCGGGTAAGAACGTCGTCCTGGAAATTGAAGTTCAGGGCGGCATGCAGGTGGCGGCAAAGATGCCCGAGGCCGTGTTGATCTTTGTTTTGCCCCCCAACATGGAATCCCTGCGGGCCCGGCTGGAGGGGCGAAAGACCGAAGCCGCGGACCAGCTTGCCAGGCGATTGGCCGAGGCGGACGGAGAAATCGCCACCGCCCGGGACAGCGGCTGTTACAAGCACTTTGTGGTGAACGACGTACTGGAAGATACCATAGAGCAGGTGAGGCGGATTATCGAAAAGGAGAACCGGCAGGCATGATCGAAGCACTGCGGAATGACGAGATCATCGTAAAGGCGGGCGGCCGCTTTAAGCTGGCCGCGTTGATTCAACGTCGGTGGGTCCAGTTGATGCAAGGGGCGCGCCCCATGGTGGACACCAAAGGCCTGACGGAAATGGAAGTCGTGGTCAAGGAGATCCTCGAGGGAAAGATCGCCTTAGATATGCTCGAGGAAGAATCGGAGGGCGAGGATCAAGACTAGTACACGGGCACACCAGATTCTTCGGGTGAACCCGGAGCTGACATTCATGTCGCGCGCCAACTCTCGAGGGAGCCGGCGCGCCGCATGAATGCGGCGGCTCGCGGATGCGGGTTCCGAAGAATCGAGTGTGTCGAAGAACTGGGGCGGTTTTGCGATGAAACCGACTTCCGTGCCAGGGAGTGCGGACAACCTGCTAGCCAACGACGAGGTTCTGGTTTGCGTCTGCGGTGGGATCGCCGCTTACAAAGTCTGTTCCGTCGTCTCCGATCTCGTGCAACGCGGGGCCGGCGTCACCGTGGCAATGACGCGGTCGGCGCGGAAGTTTGTGGGGCGCACGACCTTCGAAGCGCTGACCGCCCGACGCGTCGTAACCGGCCTTTGGACCACGCAAGCGGCGGCCGATTCACCGCACATCCGCATCACCGCCGATGCGGATTTGACCATCGTCGCCCCAGCCACGGCGAACATCATCGGCAAGGTGGCCGCCGGAATCGCCGATGAGGCCGTTTCCACGTTGATTATCTGTGCGTCTCCGCCGGTTCTTTTCGCACCGGGCATGAATGACCGCATGTGGGCCAATCCCATGGTGCAGGCCAATGTCCGCAAGTTGACGGAGCATGGCTACCATTTCGTAGGCCCGGGCGAGGGCTGGCTGGCCTGCCGAAGTGTCGGGGTCGGACGAATGGCCGAACCGCAGGAAATCCTCGACGCGGCCGACAAACTCCTCATGGCGAGGTGTCCTCAGCCCATCCGCAATCCGCAATCCGCAATCCGCAATTCTTGACCTATGCGCTTTCTCGTTACCGCCGGTCCGACTCGCGAGTACGTCGATTCGGTTCGGTTCATTTCCAACTCTTCCAGCGGCAAGATGGGCTACGCCATCGCTTTGGAGGCCGCGGCGCGAGGCCACGAGGTTTTCTTGGTTTCAGGGCCGGTCGATTTGCCCGACCCGCCGGGGGTTCGCGTCGTGCGCGTCGTTTCCTCGGCGGAGATGTTCGAAGCGGCCGTTGGCTTCTTCGCCCAGTGCGACGCCGCGATCATGGCCGCGGCCGTCAGCGACTTCAGGCCGCGAAACCCCTCGGCCCGGAAAATTGCCAAACGGGATGCGCCGCTGTCGATTGAGCTCGAGCCCACAGAAGATATTTGCGCCCATTTAGGGAACCAAAAGCGAAGCCGGATCGTCATCGGGTTCGCCATGGAAGACCACGATCATCATGGCCACGCCGAAGCCAAACTCCGCCGCAAGAACTGCGACGCCATTGTGCTCAACAAAGTGGCGAACTTGGCCGCCGATCGCGGCGAAATCCAGATTCTCACAGCTAACCGGCCTTGGGCGGAGCCCCTTAGTGGGACCAAAGGGCAACTCGCGCAGGGTGTGGTTGATTTTGTGGAAGAACTCCTGCGCCGTCGGAACGTCAGCGGATTGTAGTTTGGCGTCCCGTCTGTTATTGTTGTCCAATTTACCAGCCCGAGAGTTATTTGGGCTGGATTCCTCGCTGGCAAGCCCGTTGGGGAAGGTCGGAAAACCGAATCGAAGGTCCCTAAATCACTCGATTAACTGGTCAAGTCCTCAAGCAACGGTGCATATTGAGCCGATTTAGCACGATACTACCGCCGGAGGCGGTTCGTTGCCGTCTTGGTGGGCACGCGGCTCTTGGCGTGCGCGGTTTTGAGACACAAGTGGGCGAAAACTTTTCAGATTGGCGGTTGACAGCCCTCCCCCAATCTCTACAATTCGCCCGCAGTAGCCTACTGGTCCGCGCCGGGACACGAGGTTTGGGTGCCGGCTGCGGGCGAAACGACGTGTGGGGAGACGGCCGTCCGAGGCGAGGCGCGTTGGTCTCTGCGGCAGTGACCCCCATCTCCAAATAACGCTGGTGAGCGGGTTCGTTTCGCCGTGGTAGTCGCTACGTGAACACGGAGTTTTCGCAATCCTAGAACGGGAATGCGGTCAAGGACGCGGTTCCTGATTCCATGGTTCGCCCGTTGGTGGGCGGGCTTAGGAGTAAGGGATCACGCTTTGCTGTTTTGATAGGTGGGCAGTTTTTGGTTGAGTGATCCGGAGCGTGTATCGAAGAATCACGCGACAGTCCCTCATGGAGGTTTATGATGCTGGATTTGAACGGTTTGAGTGACACGAAGCCGCGTACCTTGAAGGGCTGGGCTTCTCGGTTGGGCACGCTCTGTGGCGCGTTCGCGATTCTGGTCTTTGCGACGGGCTGCCCCGTTTGTGAAAACCAGGCAGACCCGGACGCCTTCTGTGACGATGGCGTTTTCTGCAACGGGGTGGAGACCTGCGGGCCGTCCTCGGGCCTTGGGGATGATGGATGCCAACCGGGCACGCCACCTTGCACCGAGGACCAAGTCTGCGACGAGGCCAATGACGAGTGCGATGATTGCGACAGCGACGACGACTGCGACGACGGCGTTTTCTGCAACGGGCAGGAGGCCTGCACGGAGGACGGGTCGTGCGCGACCAGTACCAACCCCTGCACCGGCGACACCCCGGTCTGTGACGAGGACAACGACGAATGCGTGGAGTGCCTCACCGATGCGGATTGCCCACAGGGCTTCTGCTCTGAAGAGGCCGGCAACGTTTGCGTCGAATGCCTCACGGATGCGCAGTGCGACGACGGTCAATTCTGCACCGGAACGGAGACCTGCGTCAATGCCGAGTGTCAATCGAGCGGCGATCCCTGCGCGGCAGCGGAAGTCTGCGACGAGGCCAACAACGAGTGCGTGCCGCCATGCGACACCGACGCCGACTGCGACGACGGCGATTTTTGTAACGGCATGGAAACCTGCGGGGCCGACGGCGTTTGTCTGCCAGGCGGTGATGCGTGCCCGGACGACGATCTGTTTTGCAACGGGCCGGAGGAGTGCGACCTGCTGACACAGGTTTGCGTGAGCGCGGGCAATCCGTGCGCCGCGGGTCAGACATGCGACGAGGCCACCGATGATTGTATCGATGCGCCTCCTTGCAACACGGACGCGGATTGCGACGACGACCTGTTCTGCAACGGCGCGGAGAGCTGCGGCGACGACGGCGTCTGCGATCCAGGCACGAACCCGTGTCAAGCGAACGAGACCTGTAATGAAGGCCTAAACACGTGCGAACCAGAGATAGTAGAAGCAATCCTGTTCACCCTCGCCGTCGATAATCTCTCGGGAACAAGCGATAACGACCCGTTTGAGGCGCCGCTCGCCTTTAATCCGCCGACGGCCACCAACGTTCCGACCCTACAGAGTTCGGACCGCGCCAACGGTGGCGACGGGACCGATTCGCTGACGGCTCAGCTTGACTCCGGCGCAACGAGTGTCACGCTCTCGCCAACGCTGACGAGCATCGAGGTCCTGAACCTTACGGACTTCGGTGCGGTGGGCGGCACGGCAACCACGCTGTCGGCCATCAACGCGACCGGTTTGACGACAATCAACAGCGTGAACAGCTCGGACGATGCCGTGACCGTGACCAACGTAAACTCGTTAGTGAACTTCGGCGTGACCAACACCACCAGCGACCTGTTGGTGACGCTGATCGCCCCGGCCACCAACGCGAACAACGACGCGTCCACGCTGACGCTCAACGGTTCGCGGGCCGGCGCCACGGTGACCATCACCACGCCGGT
>Ga0187892_10005290_pt1 | contig 20441 bp, 16 predicted proteins | sample MA1701073metaG_FD_139345 | JGI IMG/M metagenome (GOLD analysis project Ga0187892, IMG submission 139345) | Bio-ooze microbial communities from a basaltic lava cave in the Kipuka Kanohina Cave System on the Island of Hawaii, USA - MA170107-3 metaG ... | reverse complement strand
GTCCACCAAACAGGCTAAGGAGGCGGAGTTCATCACCCGCCATGTTCGAGGCTCGTAGCGCTGGATTGCCATGAGAGTGGCTCGTCCAGTGCGAGGGAGGCTCGGCAAAGTAATCCCGATTCTTTCGGAGTAATCTTGCCGTTCGATCCCATTTACATAATGGGCGAGTTGCTTGCACCCGGTCTTGCCGTGGCGTGCCTACGGGACATGGACATGGTTGCAGAACTCGCTTCGCTCTTTTACAGAAACTGGGCGACCGGGACATACTCGCGCTCACGCGCGAGCCGGATCAGCCAAAGTGGGTGATGTTCTGATTCGTCAGGACTAATCCCCCTGCGGGGTTCGAGCCAACCTTCGAGCGCACGCTCGAAGACGGCTCGCTCAACGCAAGCCCGGGCAGGGAGCTCGGCGGCAGCGATGCTGACGACCGGAGCGATGACAAGCTTCGGCATTCCACGTCAAGTCGTGGATGGTGAAAAGCTCAACTGCGAAAGGCGGGAAACCGCTTCTGGGTAAGTTTGATCGGAGACGGTGCCAAACCGCGATAGAACGACCTGCGCTGAGGGTAAGGGGATCTTCTAGATTCGTACCCCGAAATCGTTCGCGCAACCGCGAGCGTAAACATACCAATCGTGCGGAAGCCGGTGGGTGATCAGCGTTGTGAACATCGCATACGGGAGAGACGTACGCGATGTTTCCGGGTCCAGCGACGTGACCGATCAGATGGAGACTGATTCTAACCGGGGAAGGACTTTGGCGGCCGGAATGATGCCCGGTGCCTGCGACAGTCACGCAGGTGCTTGAAATGCCGAAGTCTGGGAGCGGGGCCTAAGTAGGAGCGCGCGGAAGCGCGGCAGCATGGCGGCAAGGCAGTCGCGATGCTGTTCGTGTACTTACGGGTGGTGCCGGGTACGAAATGACGACGAAAGGGCTGACGAGCATTTCCCATTTTTCGTGACGTGCCGACACGTGGCCGGGGCAGGATTCGCCTGTCTCGGCCCGTGTCGTTGGTCGGAGGACAACCAAACGGCCAGACGAGGACCGTCGGGAGACGGCCGTCTTCTGGCAGCGGAATGACGATGCACGGGCGAGGTGTATCTCGGCGTGCAGCTAGGTTGTGTAACCGCAACTGCTATGAATTGGGCAACTGCAATAGATGAATCTAGCTGCATGGTGCGGACGGATGTCGATCGCTTGAAGCGGGCCGAACTGCGGTTTGCGAGGGCGGGGGAGCGATGGCATCCAGTGTGCGCCGATGCGGTGATGTATTCGGAAGGGTCAGTTTGCTCAGTGTGTGATGGAACGCGACCGGGTTTTTGTTGAAGGAGAGGGTTTTGCAAGCCGGGCCGGTGACGTGGGCGACCGCGTGTCAGGCGTGCATGAGGATTTGAGTATCGAGCGAAAGGAGGCGTTTCGTATGGGTTGGTGGCGCACAGGCAGCGGCGGAGTGATTGGCGATGGGCCGGCAAACGTCATCGAAGAATTCGATGAGCGTTGCTGGCTTGAGACGTCGAACATTCCACGCGACGTGCGGGCACGCATCAACGCGTGCTATCGGGAGGATTTTGATCGGGAACCTACAGAACAGGAACTTCGCGACCTGTTGGAGTTCTGTGGACCGGGTCCAGAGAAGGATTGAAGCTCGAACGAAGGGAGGTCAACAAGGCTTTCTTGGGTTGTGCCATAACAACCCACACTTTGCAGGGGAGAACAAGGATGGAGTATCGGTGCGTCGCAGCATCAGTAGAGGGGTTCGTCCAGCAACTCGCCGTTGCGTATATCACCCATGGGTATTGGTTCTATGTGGTCGGGGAGATTCCCGAAGGGAAGGATCCGGTCACGGTCGATGCGAAGCTCATTCAACGGTATGGCATCGCGATCTCGAAATGGACGCGATGCCGACGCAAGAAGCAAGGCCTGGCGAACATACAGTATCTGCGGCACGAGCGGTTCTTCGTGCTGCTCGCCACAAAGGGCCGGCACGAGTTTTTCGAGCGCGAGCAGGCGTCGTTTCGCGACGTTCGTCGCGTGCCGATCAAGTTCGCAAGCTACAGCATCGGCTGTCGCAAGGGGGGAGATGGCCGGTGGCACGCATCGGTGCGGATTGAACGTGCGACTTACGAGAGTATGAAGACGGTTTTCATCGAATTGGCTACTCGGAGGGGAATCCGGGCGGTCGAGCGGGAGTTCACACGACTGGCGCAACAGCCGTACGCGCCAGTTCGTCGGCAGTGGCTGACGGTCTGGAGGGCAGTGAATCGGGCCGGCCGCACGGCCGGACTCGATCGACTTGGGATTGACGCCGTGCCTTGGAATCGCCGCATTGTCGCGCCATTCGACGAGGGGGCCTAGCTTCATCATGTGTGAGGTGTGACCTGATGAGCTGCCGCCGAGCCGGCAACGTCTTTTGTGTCAGCGAGCGCCTGCACATCGAGGCGCGTCATACCCAGCCACTTCGAGGGTTGATCTGTCAACTGTAGAGCCTCTCTTGGCGGAATGGTCCGCTTGGCCCAAACCACCGGGCACCGGAGGTTCTCGTGACTACACACCTTTGGTGAGAAGGCACACGGAGGCGCGTTATCGTCATAACGGTTGTGAAGTCTACCGGAACGGCGTTTCAGTTGAAGAGGTCCGTGGCGAAACTCGTCCAACTGCAATTTGAATGGTCCACAGCATCGCATTCCACGCGAGAATTAGCTCGACCAGCCATTACGACCGAGAGCCGAGAGGCGGATGAGACTCTCGGAGCCGACGACGTTATCGCGTCAGACCCGTTGCAAAATCTCGTGCGGCCGATGGACGGCGTTGCATCACTTGCGCGGCGCATCGCGATTCTGCTTGAATCCGATCCTCGCGTAGTGCTCGATGCTCATACGCTTGTCGAGTTGGCCCGCGAATACCTGCGCGGTTCGGCCGGTCACGGTCGCGAAATGTACGATGCGGCCGAAGCCGGCATGAACCTTTTCCTCGCCCGAGCCGGTCTCGACTTCGGGAACATCCCTGAGTCACTCAACCGACTTCTGGCTGTTCAGGCGCGCATGCCGTGGCAGACCCGGCGGAACTCCGCGCAAGTCGAGTTGCAGCAATTCAGTACGCCGCCGGCGGAGGCGTTTTTGGTCGTCATGGCCGCGGCGTTACAGCCAGGTATGAAGGTGCTGGAGCCAAGTGCCGGAACCGGCAACATCGCCGCATTGGCGAGGTTGGCCGGGGCCGATGTCGATGTCAACGAGATCGACGAGAGAAGGCGAAATCTTCTGGGGCTGCAGGGGTTCTCGCCGATGGCCGTTGACGCCGAACGCCTCGACAACCTGCTTCCATCCGACAAGTTCTACGATGCGGTCGTGATGAACCCGCCGTTCTCAGCGACGGGCGGGCGTGTACGTGGACACAGCACTCGATTCGGGGCGAGGCATGTCGAACAAGCGCTACTTCGGCTCGAACCTGGCGGGCGGCTGGTTGCCATCGTCGGGCGCGGTATGGCGCTTGACCGCCCGCGGTTCAAAGCGTGGTGGGCGGACATCGCCGGACGCTTTCGCGTACGGGCCAACATCGGCCTCGACGGCAGCAACTACGCGAAATTCGGCACGTCATTCGACCATCAAATCATCGTCATCGACCACACCGGACCGACCCCCGACGGTCGCAACATTATCACCGGAAACAAGCTCTCGCCGTACGAGGCGTACGAGCGACTCAAGGAGCTATCACAGGAGGACGTTCATGGGCGAATTCATAAAAAAAGTGAAAGAGGACGCGAAGCAGGTCTTGCGGGAGGCGTTTCTGCCGGGGTTCGAGCCCGACATGGACCCGGTGATCGAACTGATCATTGCATTGCTGGAGGACGGGGCGGGTGGGGTGCGGCCGACCCCGAACGTGACGGTGACGACGGAGCAGTGGCTGGCGTGGAATTGGTTGGCCACGATGCAGGAGCGTCTACTGGTCCGTATGTTAACGAACGAACTGGAGCGCGAACGAACGGCGCTTCCGAAAGAACTCGACCCGATGCGCGTGTGGGCGGCGAGGTTGCTCCTGAGCACACTCGAACGCTTCGAAGTGGCGTAGGTCAACTCGAACAGACGGTCGCACCGCACGCGATTCGCATCAACGAAGGGACAGTCTTCGCCGAGTATCGCGTGCAGAAAGCGGTCGTCCGCGGCGCGCATCCTCATCCCGCCAACGTGGTCGAATCGGCTGCGATGGCGTCGGTTGAACCACCGGACCCCATCTATCAACATCATCTTTTGCAGGAAGTCGTAGCAGAAGGTCGTATTTCCGACCTGCAGCTTGAGGACGTGATTTACGCCGGGCAGGCTACGGAAGCCATCCTGCCGGATGGTTCGCGCAAGGGGCATTGGAACGGTGACGGTACCGGAATCGGCAAAGGGCGTGAGATTTATGCGTTCATCTTTGACCATCTTCAGCAAGGCAGGTGCAAGCACGTGCACATTTCGGCGTCGCACCAACTCGTGGCCGATGCCGAGCGCGATCGTGACGCCGTGGGCGTGCCGCTTCCGATCATTCACCAGGCACGGTTCACGGCTGTGGACCCGGTCGGCCGTGATGATGGCATCTTCTTCACTACCTACACGATGCTAAGCACGGACTTCGACGGGGATCGATTGCGGTTCAAGCAACTGACCGACTGGCTGGGACCAGACTTTGATGGAGTGATTGCCTTTGACGAAGCGCATCTGATGAAGAACGCCGCGGCAACGCCGCACGGCGGGAAGGCGACGGTGGATGAGGGGACGCTACGCGGGAATATGGGCATCACGCTGCAACGTACATTCCCCCAAGCCCGCGTGCGTTATTTCAGCGCGACCGGTGCGACCGAAGCTCGGCACATGGCGCCGTACGAACGCTTGGGACTCTGGGGCGTGGGAGCGCCGTTTCCGGATTTCGCAGCCTTCCTTGTCGCAATGGAGCGCGGTGGCGTGGCCGCGATGGAAATGCTCTGCCGCGACCTGAAGAGCGCCGGCACGTACCTATCGCGGACGATCAGCTACGGACCGACGCGCTTCCCTGACGGTCGGATCATGCGCAACAGTGCGGTCGAGTACGAGCCGCTGCTTCATCAACTTACCAGTGACGAGCGCCACCAGTACGACGAGATTGCGGATCTGTGGGCGGAGCTACTACAAGCCTTTGAAAACGCGGAAGAGAACGCTTGCCAAAAAAGAAGCGGCGGTCGTTACGCTCAGTTCTACGCGGCGCAGCAGCGTTTCTTCCTGCAACTCATGATGGCATACACGCTTCCTGACGTGCTTCCTGCGATCGAGAAGGACTTGGCTGCGGGTCGCTCCGTCGTCCTCAGCTTGTTTAACACCGGCGAAGCGCAGGCGGACCGCAAGGTCCGCGACGCCCGGGCACAAGGCCTTGAGCTGTCTGAACTCGACGCGACGCCGCGTGAAATGATCGTACAGCTCATTGAGAAGCAGTTTCCGATCTACCAATATCGAGAGGAAACCGATCCGAAGACGGGCAATGTGATTTGCGTGCGCGTCCTGGACGCCGCCGGCAACCCGGAGATTAACCGCGAGAATCTGCGGCGCCAGCGGGAACTACTGGACAAAGTGGCCGACCTCGATATTCCGCACAATCCACTTGATGCCATCGTCACCCGATTCGGCGTTGACAACGTAGCCGAAATCAGCGGTCGGACACATCGATGGGAAAAGGGCAAGTATGTTCGTCGTAAGCTCCACGGCGTTCCGCGCCGGCAACTCAACGAATATGAAACCCGGTTGTTTCAAGCGGGCCACAAACGGTTGGCTGTGATCTCCGGCGCCGGCACGACGGGTATCAGCGTGCATGCCGACGTCACGGCGAAGAATCAACGGCGACGCGTGTTCTACGCATTTCAACTCTCGTGGTCGGCTGATCAGCAAATGCAAGCCTTCGGGCGCGTTCACCGTTCGAACCAGACCTCGGCGCCCATCATACGGCTTGTGCTGCTCGACCTAGCCGGCCAGAAACGCCTCGTCAATGCGATTTCGAAACGACTGGCTGCGCTTGGTGCCTTGACCAAGGGTGAACGGCATTCCCTGTCGAGCGAACTGTTCCGACCGGAAGACGTAACGGACGAGTACGGCAAGGCCGCGCTCACCCGCCTGTATCGTCAGGTCGAACGGAACGAGCATGTGGAAGTCGGGATTGGCTTGCGTGTTTTGGAACGGATGGGGGTACTAAACAAGGAAAAAAACGCGGTCCGCGACAGCTACGCGCGCAACGTTGAGCAGTTCCTCAATCGCATCATGGTGTTGCCGGTTGAAAAGCAGAACCAAATCTTCGAGTTGTTCTATCAGCTTTATATGGACGCCGTTGAGTCTGCCAAACACGCCGGGGCCTTCGATTTTGGCGTCGAAGAAATCCGGGCGCGCGACCTGCGAATGATCGCTGAATCACAGACGCTCTTCGTTGATCCGCAATCGGGGGCGCGGACGATGCTCCACGAACTGGAAGGCGAGGTGGACGTAGTCCGGCACACCTTCGCTGGGGCGCTGGCCAGCTACGCGGGTAAAGGATTCCACCGCAACGGACGAAGCGGCCGCATCTACGCAGCGGGTGCGCATCTCGACACGCGACCAAACGAGGTGCTGCTGACCGGTGTTAAGGGGCCGCGGCGTGGAATTGAACGCTCGGAACTCGCCGAGAAATACGACCTCGTTGCCCGCGAGACGGCACGGGAGTGGTGGGAACGTGAATATGACCAAACGCCTGCAACCGAGCCGAAGCGGTTTCACATTCTCAGCGGCGCTATCTTCCCCGTTTATGACAAGATCATGGGCTCATCCGGGATTCAGAGCGTCAAGATCGCACGGGCGGTGCTCGCGGACGGGCGTGCTCTGGTAGGACTGAATCTTGGAGCCGCCGACGTTCCCAACGTGAAGCAACGCTTGGGGATTGGCACGCCTCTTTCGGCGGCATCGGCGGCGGACGTCCTTTCCCTGCTAGACGGCGGCGGCGAAATCGAGTTGGACAACGGCTGGCGGCTTGTGGGGGAGCGCCTTGCCGGTGACGATATCGTGGAATTGGTGTTGAACGGCGTCCCAGCAAATCACGCCGAGTTGGAGGACTGTGGCCTGAGTGAAGAGATCGTGCGGTTCAAGCGCCGCTGGTTCGTGGTTCGGGAGGAGGCTGAGACGGTGCTTACAAAACTGCTTACTCGACGCAAGCCGATTCGGGATATCACGCAAGCTGACCCGGCGGCAGACGAGCCTCCTCAACCAGCTGAGACACCGTTTGATTAACGGATCGAAACTGTGATAGGGTCGGCTGGTGGAAAGATGCCGTGGCCCACCTCGAATCGCAGGTCCGCAATTTCCGGCTGTCCATCGACAAATAGCTTTGGCTGTTGGCCGGCAAGACTTTGAACGCGTTCTTCACCAATCAAGTTTTTGAAGCGGCGTTGGTCTTGAGGCAGGCACAAAGCTATTTGTCGAAAGGCAAGGGTCGCGGTCTGCGTTTGAATCTGCGTTGGGCGCAACGGTCCTGGGCGATGCCGCCTCTGAATGCGGCAGCGTCGAGAGACCGGTGGTGCGGTTTCTGGTTTTGAGCGGTCTCAGTGACCGCAGGAGGTTGATTCAATGCAGACACTGACTCAAGCAAGCGATGAACTTTTTCGGCGTGGTCCGGACGAGTGCTTCGTGACGTTCGATGACCTCTGGCATCACTGCCAGGAGGTCAAAACAAGATCGATCGACCGCTGGCATCCGCCCGGCGAAATTCGCGTCGGGTTGGGCAGCGGCCGACTCGGGGTGACGTTGGGTAACGATGGGACATATCCGCTCAACGAGTGGAGCTATTCGCAGCTTTGCGGGTTGGCGGGAGTGAACAAGGCGACGATCAATAAGTTGTCGGCTTCGACAGCCAATCAGGTCTTCGCCGAGACCTTGCCGCGCAACGGCGATAAACCGTTGCAGGTGCTCACGACGACGGGGGAGGTGGCCGAGCCGATTCGCGCGATCCATGCGGCCAGCTACACGCGGCTCTACGACGCGGATCTGCTGTCGATGGTGCGTGAGTTCGCTACGGATTTTCAGCCGCCGCAACAGGGAATGACGCCGGATGCAACTGGGGCCGTTCCGAATGACGACGACATTCCCTTCGAGCCGGATCCGGAACCTGCGCAACAGCGAAGCACGGGTTTGTATCGCGGGGAACAGGACATGTTCGTTTTCCTGATCGACCCGACAGGCTGGACCGAGATCGAGGGAGAAGCGTTTGCGCCAGGGTTCTTTCTGTGGAACTCGGAGGTCGGCAAGCGCACCGTGGGGATCCAGACGTTCTGGTTCCAGGCGGTTTGTCGAAATCATCTTGTTTGGGATGCGGTCGAGGTCGTCGAGTTCAGCCGCAAGCATACGACGAACATACACGATGCCTTCGGGGAGATTCGCGGGATCATTGAACGGCTCGTGAACAAGCGCGACGAACGGCGGGATGGTTTTGTCAGGGTGATTCGACGTGCCATGGAGACTCGGATTGGCGAAGGCGCCGACGAAGTGCTCAAGGTTTTGACGCAGCGCGGCATCACCCGTGTCCTGGCCAAGGAAGCGCTGGAGTCCGCGAAGCGTTCTGGGCGTTTCACCGTGTTTTCGCTGGTCGATGCCTTAACGCGCATCTCCGGCAGAATGAAGTTCGCCGGCGAACGAACAGAGGCGGACGCCAGAGCATCCGCGCTCTTGGCGCTGGCGGTATAGTTTTTACGGCGACGATTGGCGTCGTTAAAGGATTTGAGGCTTTGCACCACCGGGCCTCTCGCCTTTCAGATTGCAATTCGTTCCACGTCATCCAGCGTGATTTCATCCAAGCGTCGGTCGTACAAAGAAGTCGTTCGTGAGGACTCATGTCCGGCCATGTATTGAGCCTTCTCCAAGGTTCCGCCGTTCTTCAGGTACGTGGTGATGCCGGTCGCTCGGAACGTGTGACAGCAGATTTCGGGCGGCGAGCCCGCGAAGCGAGCGCGACGCTTGACTACGGCCCAAATCAGCTGACGGGTCATGCCATCGACGGTTAGGCGGCTGTGATCGTTTTTCATCGCTCGTCGGAACAATGGGCCTCGCCGGTCGCTGCGAATTCCCGCTGCATCGAGGTATTCGTCCAGGTAGGTCTCCAGGTTGTGATGGACGCGCATCTCGACGAGTTTCCCGTTCTTTTCGTGTAAACGCACCGACCAGCGCTTTCCCTGTTGGAAGTAATCCTCGACCTTCATCGCCGCAACGGCGCTAACCCGAGCGAAAGTGAAGACCATGATGGCGATGAGCGCTCGGTCCCGCAGGCCGATCAGTTTTCCGGCATTGATCGAGTCGAGCAGGTGCCGGGCCTGTTCCGCATCCAGAACCGGCGTCTTTCCCCGGCGCAGCGAGTATCTCGGGCCACGCACCGACGATGCCGGGTTGAACGGAATGACGTGGCCGGTAACGAACCAATCAAAGAGCATTCGGATCGCAGCGAGCGCTTGCTTGACACTCGGTTCGGGGCGCAGCGCCTGCAACTCTTCGATGTAGGCCGCGATCCACACAGGATTGAGGCTTGCGATGTCCAGTCGCTTGGAGGCGCACCAATCCGCAAATCGACACACCGCACGGTGGTACGCCGCGCGAGTGTTCGAATGGCGAATGTGGGCAGCGAAGAACTCGACGAAGCGGAACCGGGCCCGCGCGCCCACTTCCGCAAAGAGTTGCGGGATGCGGCACGTGTCATAGTCGCAAACACCGTTTTGAACTCTCGGCGCTGACAGACTCAAACATGGTTCTGAAATCAACGTGTGGGAGCGGTCGCCGTTGGACATAACGTCCTTTATGACCTACGCCAAATCACACGAAAGCGCAAGCGGAAAACTGACATGGGAATTGCATTGTACGGACGAGGTTCTGCTGTTCAAAACGCCATCATCGAAGTTCGCGCGCTGAGGCGGGGGCGCTAGTTCGGTGCGAACAACTGATTCGCACCCAGCTTTTTCAGTTCATCCTCGATCCAGCGCAATCGTCCCAGTGCCAAGCTGATGTGTCGGTACTTGAGCGATAGGGCTCCCGCCCGCGCCATCGCGTCGCTCGTGTAGGCGATTTCACGATCGTAGCGGCTGAGCGCTTCCGCCCCTCGTTCAACGATGTCGGCGTAACGGACTCTGTCGACTTCGAGTTGTTTCTGTTCTCGCGCCAGCCATTCTTCCAGCTTCGCAAGCCGCTTGGCAGGATTCTTGGGCAGACCGTTTTCAAGGTAACGACCGGCGTCTTCGTCAGACGGAATTTGGTCCACGGGCACCGGCGGTGAGTTATCGCCAGCATGATAGTAGTGCCAGGGATGTGTTGGTGGATAGGGACGTTGCTGCGGATCGCCAGCGGTGACGGTAGTGCGCACCCAACAGTCGAGTTCCTCAGCCGCTTCTTCGCCGAAAGCCTCCGCGTACACGTTCATGGCGTCCGTGTACGACTCAAGGAATCGCTTGCGCTCTTGTTGAAGCGATTGCAGGAGCGCCTCACGCTTCTCCGACGTTTCGGGGCTGCGCCCGGTTGCGGGGTCGTAGCCGAATCGCAAGGCGTTTTCGACAGCATGGTAGTCGGAGAGCACCACGATCATCCCGTGAGCATGTTCCGCCGTTAGAGCAGCGACTTCCTCGTGGTCGGGAGCGATGGCGCCGTCCGTCGTCCATCCGAATGCGCCGCCAGCCACTGCGGTCGGCAGCGGCAATGGTATTGGAGGACCGTTCTGTTCGGAGACCGTTTCCGGCTCGTCCGTGACCGGCACCTCGGTGGGCGACGTGAGTTCAGCAAGCGTCTGTGATGCTAGGTTCGTGCAAGGTGAATCACTTGCGACTAGGACATCGTTATTTGCCGCCGCTGCGTTGGGGGCCGGTTGGTTCTGCCAGAGTAAGAGTTGTTTCATATCCCGTCCGGGAGTTGCAGAGCAAAATCGCTGCCTGAACCTCTCCAACGGTTATGGTCACTTTCGGGCCGCGTGTGCCATCGTCATGTGCGAGCATCACATGGCCTTGATCATGCGCGGCGTCCAAAGCGTTTGCGGAAGCGTGAACTGCCTTGGATCGTCAAAGGGGATTTCGGGGCTGTGAAACGACAACAGCAAGAGTTCATCCAAAGGCGCGCTGAACGTGTGCAAGAGCCCCCTGGTAAACAGGAGGAGGTCGCCTTGTTGGACGCCGACCGAGTGGACGCTTAAACCGTTGAAAGAGTCGAGACGCTGTTCGGACCACCAGAAGTGTCCGCGACCTGCGGCCACGACAATGAAGCGATCCGAAAACTCGTGCATATGCATCGGAAGATCCTGCGTGCCCGCGCTGAAAGCGAGCTTGGCGAGCGCGTCGTCAAAGTCCGGCCCAAAAAGCACGCGCCCGGACCAGACGCCGCCGGCGATGGAGGCCGTATCCTCAAACGGGGATGTCAGGGACAGCGGGCAATTCGTGAGGAGGTCATCTATCACGCGTTCGCCCAGGCCGACCTCCTCCGCGTTTCCCTTCAAGAACGCCTGCGTTTCGAGACAACCGGCCTTAATCTCGACCGATACGCGTTGAAGAGTCTGACGACTTATCTCGAAGAACCGGGACAACGAAGCGGACCAGATCGAACGTACTGCCCTACGCCTGCCTGCCAGCACATCGAGTTCAACCATGTCCGCCGAAACCGTTGCGAGCATCTTTCACCATTCCTTTCGCATCGAACTAGGACATCGAACACGATGGTTTGTCATACAAATAAACATTTGACCGCTACGTCGACTGCCATGGACGATACGACCGACGCCAACCGCATTTCTGCCTGGAATCGCATTCAAATCCTTTTCGAGGAGTATCGGGCACTCTACGCATTGCTCACTATCAGACTGGGGGTCATAGATCAGCGGCTGCCTCTTGTTTCCGGAGCGATGGCAGCCCTTTTGGTCAGCTCCCCTTCGCTCCCATCGCACCAGCGCCTTTCGATTCTTTGGGCCGTGCCCGTCGCATGCCTTTGGTTGCACCGCGTGGTCCTGCTCCACACCAGGTCGAAGGAGGACGTTTTGCGACGCATCGACGAAATCGAGCGCAAAGTCAATCGGTTTGCGTCCGCAGAACTCCTGGCGTTCCAATCACGCCACCCGAACCAGAGACGGACGGTCGGAGGGCGCTCAGGATTCGGGAGCGTGCTGGCGATCATGGCCGTTTGCCTCATGTCGATCGTGACTTCGCTAACGCTCATGGTCTGCGAATTCGAGAAGAATCGACTTCTGATCGCCGGCTATCTGCTCTACGGCGCCGCGACGGCTGCGGAGTTGATTCGAAGCACGCGCAGCTTGAGCACATACCGCCATAAATTGGCTCCGCATTCCCCGCCGGTTGACGGCGACCCGCCCTAGGTCACAATCCACGGCCATAAGGCCGAGCGTCCGTATGGTTGGCCGCGTCAAAAGCACGTTGCGCTTGTCGTAATGCCACGAGCGCCACGTTATAGATTGTATTCCTCGTTCCAAAGAATGCAAGGCAAATTTCTTGGCTCCGAGGTGTGCAATGGGTGTTCCGGTTGCGAGAGAATCATGAGTGAAGAACTACAACGCGACTTCGGCGTCCGGGTCAAGGAACTGCGCAAACGCAGCGGCATGACGCAGCGCCAGCTGGCTGCTCGATGCGGCGGCGGTTTGGTGTTGCAGCGGATTGGCGAAATTGAACGGGGCGAAGCCAACAGCACGCTGAAATCGATTTCCGCGTTGTGCACCGGTCTTCGTTGCAAGCCCGTCGATCTGTTTCTCTTTCGACTCGATAAGACTGATGCGGCACCGCGGTTGCATAACCGCCGCCTGGCTGACTTGTGGAAAGCCGCTGACGATCGGACGAAGGCTAAGATTTTGCGGGTGCTTGAAGAATTGGTTTGCTAACGACCGAACCGAGATTCATTGCCTAGTGTTTCGCTGGCACGAATTCCCCAGAATCCAATCCAGCAAACGAACCGATATGGTCGTTCCCGACCGTGCTGATCATTACAGCGGTTGTGTGCTTAACTCCATTTCCGTGAGAAGATTAGACCAACATGTTTGTGTTGGTACTCACTTTGCGAGGATCAGATCATGGCGATAACTTCCCAATTTCCGCGAGCTCCTCGCCGACTTCTACAAGATCCTTCTGCGCGGCCTTTAATTCTTCAAGCTGGCGCGGTGTGAGTTTTTTCCAGTTGGTTGGATAGCCCCAAACCTCAGCGCGGTCATTGCCGTTTTTCCCGCCTTGCGGACCTTTGCCGCAACCCAAGGATAGGAGCTTCTGCAAGCCGGCCTCCGTATACTCTAAAGCGCCGAACTTGCGAATGGCTGCGAGAGACATCGGTTTCGACTCCATCCCGCGGCCTTTCTTGTCACCCGGTTGCCAGTATCCGCTGGCGAAAAATGGTTGCAGTCGGGATTGGACTGCCGTGGACTTGGCGCGGGCCAGACGCAAGTCGTGCGCATTATCGTCTCGGGCCTGTTGCGCAGAATTTTCCGTTTCGACACGGCGAGCCTCGGTCTCCACATGAATTCGCGCTGCTTCGCTTTCGGCCTCTTGCTTTACTTTGGCAGCCTCCGCCTCCGCGACTTGGCCGACTGCTTCAATTCGAGCGGCTTCTTTGGCGTCTGCTATAGACTGGGCACGCTCTGATGCTTCCTTCGCATTCAAGGCCTCGATCGCCTGCTGGAGCGTGATCGAGGCGGCAGCCGAACCACTCTTCGCACTGGATAGAACCGCGAGGATCGTGCCCTGGTTCGCGGAGTACACGCGAATCATTTCTTTCAACTGCACCGCCTGGCGATTCAGCAACTCGCCGGCTTCGTCACTCGGCCGGTACAGCTTCGAGTCATCTGCGAGAGCTTCTTTGGCGGTTGCCATGATCGCTTCCGTGCTGACACGGATGGAATGAACCTCTTTGCGGCTCGGTCGAGGATCGTTGTACGTCGCACGGAACACTCTCACGGAATCGATGTTGGCGGCGATGTACTTCCCGTCGGCATTTGTCAACAACAGCTCAATCTGTTCTTCCCATTGAGTTACGGCCCGATCCGCTTGATCACACAGCCCGATGACCTCTGAACCGTTATCGATGATCACCTGCAACCAAGCTTTTGTAATCGCGATTGCCTCCGCTTGGTTGCCTACGGGGTGCGGAGTGACGGGCTCGCCGTGCGGAGTCGTTGGTTCAACGTGCGGAAAGGCGTTTGCCGCGGGTTGCGATGCCGGCGGGCTTGCTGCATTTTGCGCCCCGAACGAAGCTGCTTCTTCGTTAGTGAGAAAATAGTACCCCAGCCATCTTGTGGCGAACTCGATGGGAGGCAGCGCTCTGTTGATGAACACGTTGCCTCGCGGATTGGCTATTTCCTGAAGCGTTTCCATGGCGATTGGTCCGGGTCTTCCCGTCAAGTTGGGCTGGAGAAGCACGGAGTCCACGGGGTCAGCAAACCCGGGCGAAGAAGGTCGTCCGAGCCCTGGGTTTTCGTAAAGCGGAGATAGGGGTTGTCCGTTCCCCGAGAGTTTCCGCATGAGATGGGCCATGTCATCGCGTGGGTCAGGAATTCCGACGTCGGCGTACTGTTTGCTGCTGGCCGGCACCCAAAAGTACTCTCCCTGAACAAAACTTCTGAACTCCTTCCAGAGTTCCTGTGTATGAGGCGCAGCCTTGGGAAACGCATTCTTGTCCAATGGTCGAAAATAAATTGACTTGCCGTAGCGTTCGGTGTTTGTGGCCATGGCGTACCAGAAGTCAAAAGAACGGGCTGCGTCGTAAAGCAGCCCGAAGGACCATGTTTCGCGCGCTTTGATCCAAATCAGCGAAAACGCGTAGTCATGACGCGCAAGATTCTGTCGAAGCTGTTCGTGCCCGTCGCAAAACTTCTTCAGTTTTTGTTCTTTCGAGAGCACCCAGCCGTAAGGACCAGCACCGTCGCCCGTGATTTCAACTTGATCAGCAAGGGCTTCGCATTCGCGACGGTTGAACGCCGGTTGCTGCTGAAGCTCCCTAGCGAGTATTTCAACAAGTGGTTTTGTGATCTCGTTGCAATTGACGATGTGGCGATGTGCCCATTCAAGCATCGTGGAAGGATCAACCGAGGCTTCATTGGCGCGCTGGCCTGCTGCATTGGCCGGGGCCGGCGCGTCACCTGTACGCTGGCGGATTTCGGCGATCTGCGAATCGATGTTTGTACCGCGAAGTACGTTCCAAACTCGAGCGAGGGGGTCCGACGTGTACGGGCCACGAACGAACAGAGCATCACAGCGTGGCGCGAGAACAGCCAAGTTGCGCTTGGTCTCCGCGTCGAGCGCTTCGAGTTCAGAAGCCGCCTCTCTCAGCTTCTCGATCGTGGCTCTGTTCCAGGGTAGATAGTCGGCTACGCCCGCACCTGTGGTCCCTTGTTCTTCCCGTGCGGCTGGATTACTGGGCGGCTGCATAGCGAATGCAGACGATGCGGCTGCCAGGAAGGTTATGTAGATCCCGCCACGCACAACGGCGCCGCAGATTTCGCTTTGGCGGCGATTGCAGTACGAGCACGCACCTTCGAGAACCGATAGCATGGACTTCGCAACACGCATGTTCATTCTCCTTTGTCCGCCTTCGGCGGGCGACGACTAGGGTCTCCTGGGGATTGCATCCAGCAGCGTATCCATAATTTTTTCGACCAGAGTGGTTTGTTTGCGAATTGTGACGTCATTCGGTCGCGCGTACATGTATGATCCGCATTGCGATCTGAGTTGCGTCATCAAGTACGCGTCCACCGACTCACCGAAAGCCGGGTCATACATCGTGCTTAACATTTCGCGCCGCTCACTCAAGCGCGGTTTTCTCAGAGAGCCGTCGTCGAACCGGCTGTTCACAAAGACTGGTTTCCGAAGAAGATGACGCACGAGCTCGGCATCCCCTTCGTAATGCTCTCCGTTCGTCAGAAAACCTCGGTTCGTCCAAAAAACCGCGTGGCACTCCACTCGAAAGTCTTCAATGGTTCCGCCCTGGTCTTGGCTAACGATGACCCACTGCTGAAAGGTAGGTGCGACCGCGAATACCGCCGCAAGTCCTTTCGACCCATTGTGGTTCAGGTAGCCGATGACCGGGGGGGGCTCATGGCTGACAGCACAGAAGGCATCGATACAGGCCGCGAATACTTGGTCATGCTGCATTTGGCGTGTGTCCGCGCCGGCTTGTGGTACTTTGACAATGTGGACCTGCGGTGTGCCTCCAAATATCACGGGAGGCAGCGCCGGTAGCGATTTCAATGCCGTTTCCGGCCCCTCCATACCAAGGGCATGGAGAGTCTGTTTCTCGGCAGCCATCCACTGGTTGCGCCAGGAACGACCCTGTTCGGCGGCGTTGGCACGACCGCTCCACAGGACCTTTCGATAGAAGATGGTGCGGATAGTCGCATAAATCAATGACACCGGAATGAGAATCGTACATAGCGTGCCAAGGTCGTAGAACCCGGTGGCTGTGGCCGCTATCGCGGCTAAGAGAAAGTAGAACGAAAGGCGCCAAGAACGGCGTGCTGAGAACCACCGCCGGTAGAAAAACGCTCGAAGCGTCTTGCGGTATTGTACGTGGGCGTTTGGCCACGGAATGCGGGGTTGGAACGGCCGGGTTACCCTTCCGATGCGGCCCAGGGTCGGTAGCTTGTCCGCGAAACCCACCCAGAAGGAAGGTTCCGCAGGTCGGCACTCCGATACCGGTCGTGCAAAAGACGGGTCTTGCTGCCACGGCGCCCGAACGTGATACGTGTTGCTGACTTCCGGGTCGCGGAAGTAGCGCAAGAATGCGAGGTCACATGCCTGCTTGAACGCAACTTCGTCGCCAGGGGCAATGATGAGACCTTTTGCGTTCTTGGTGAATCGAAGCATGTCGGCGTACCAAAGACGGCGGTCGGCTGCTTGAAGTACCTGGTAGGCATGACGGATTTCCTGGGAAACACGATTGTGGTCCGCGTCGGCGGCGAGCAAGTGCCGTTGCCATGCCTCCTCGACGGCCTTGTCGGAGGCCTGCGGCTCAACTCCGAGAACCTGAAATAGTGTCGCATCGCTCGCGCTGGTCATGTTTCGGCCCGGTTCATCTCGTCGGAGGTCGGCAGCCCTGCCCGACGAACCCTGGCTTCGCCTCAATTCGGCCATGTTTTTTAGCGACACTTGAGCCTTTTCGCAATTCCTGGCCCTTGGTTTGGACCGACACCTGTCACCGCCTAGAATAAGGCATCTTGGATTATTTGGTCGCTGCCGCAGGGCCACAGAACACTGCGGCCCGTGCTCGTCCATGCCTGCCGTGAGTTCTACTCACCCGCTTGGACCTAGCACAAACCCGAGTGCTCGCAGGGACCAGTATCGCGAGCGGCTCTTTGACAACACGCGGTCCGCGATCGCCTGACCTGTTTTGACTGCCTCGAAGGCAGCCAATGGAGGTTGGGACCTAACAAGGCCTCCTCCTCGGTGCGTGTTGCGCACCGAAAACTTTATCGCATTGGAGGTCCTTATGGAGGAAGAAGCGAAGTTCGCGGAACGAAAGTCCCGCGTGGTACATCAAGGAGCGGATTCGAACAAGCAGGAGTGGAGATCGGTCGGAAGTATCACGATCTTTGCCCCGGAGCTTGACGCCCCCTTGCAACTGGACGGTGCTGGATACATCGTCTTTTTCAAGGAGGCGAAACGTGAAGGCGAACTGCGAGAAGCGTTCGTCATACTCAAGAGCCGGCCTGTCATCGCCCGAGCCGAATGGTTTATTTTCGGCATCGGGGTCGGCATGATCCTGCTCGGCATCCGCATGTGGTTAGCGTCATAGCCACGAAAGTGCGTTAGCACTTTAGCCTCAAGGATTTCCTTGGGGCTTTTTTTTGCGCTGGTCGCGACTCAGACGCCGACAAGCTCGGCGACGATGAACACTGCCAGCATCCCGAGCATGAGCCATGTGAATCGCTCCACGCGCGGTACGTCCGGCGTGAACGCATCTCCGAGTACGCCATCATTTCGGCGCATGTACTCTTAAGCGTCTGGCTTGCGTACAGAGGCGGGATCATCGAGCTGCTGGACCTTCGAGTTTGGCTGGCCTGTTTTGAACTTGTGGCGAGGCGCTGCGGCACTAATAAGGGCCGTCGTCCTCGATACCGATGTGTCGAATTGCAGGCCCTGGTCGGAAAAACCAGCGAACGGCGGATTCGGACCGCAGTTCGACGACTGGAGAGGGTCGGCTTCCTGCACTGGGCCGATGCGAGTCTTTGGCTGGCGCGAAAAGCAAGTGATGTCGCCGGGTTAGAATGCGCTCATGGGGTCTTGATGAATGGAGCCGTGATGGACCGTCCCGTGCCGGTGCCTCGGCCCTTGATACGCTGTCTCGCTCAGGAACGGCGTCCGGTTCTGATTGCAACCACGGTGGGACACCTGACACGCGGCATGTTTCTGAGAAAGGGTGCGTGCGTTTCCGGTGGACGATGCAAGGCGTCCTGGATCGCAGACGTATTCGGCGTTGACCTGCGCAACGTGAAGGCCGCCCGCCGAATGCTCATCCAAGATGAGTGGATCGTACCGGTCAAGAGTTCACAGACGGCAATGAATCGCTGGGGGCAAGCGTTCGTGGTCAACCTGGAACGGCGCTTGGAATGTCCGGCCGGCACGGGGAAAACACCACCCCCTCGACCTGTGATCTGTCGCAATTCACCACCCCCAGGAGATAACAAGAAACTCCTGATCGGATCTGGAACACCAGAACCCGCCGGGCGCGGACCGTCTGGTGCTTGCGCAGGTCGAGGTTCGAACCAAACGCCAAGACTTTGCAACGTGGTGCTCAAGGACTTGCGTCAACCGGCTCGAACCGCGGCGCTGTTTCATGCGGCCGTGCGGAGGGGCAGTTTGCGGAACACCGCGTGCGATCGCCTTCGCGTCTTCGCCGCAGCCGAACACGCCAAAATGTCTGGTACAAGAAACGCCTGCGGCCTGTTTGTCTGGTTGCTTCGGGAGCGCAAGTGGGGTCACATCAACCAGCATGATGAGGACCGTGCTTGTGCAGTGATTCGATACCTGGAAGCGCTTCCGGAACAAACGTGCCAAGGACGCATGCCAACGAATTTCCGCAAGAACAGTTCGGCCTCCAACGCCGCAGGTCATGCAGGGCCGGAGGCCGCTCGGCAAATCCTTGCCGGTACCGGCACGGCAGCGTACCCGATTCTGGCGGCGGTGTCAGCGGCGCTCAATGCGAGCGGCTCGCCGCAGTCGCCGGAGCCGACAGAATCATTGCCAGGGAAAAATCGGTGGCTGGGGCCAACGCGGGAATTGGCCGGCTACTCTTTGGGGTTGTCGAAGGGCGTGGTTTGAAGGTCTACGATCCTGCCGTTCTCCGCAACGTAGATCGGGAGGCCCTCTCGACGAAGCGCTTCCACTTCGCGGTCAACGGCCTCGATCAAGCCCTGACAGATTTCATCCATCTGGCGGTCGAGGAGAGCCTCTTCAGAGCTGATCGGCTGCATGACGTATCCGTTCAAAGCGTTTCGCGTCGTAGATGGTCGGCGGCTGGTCTGGCCGGCCACGGGCGACCACCACAAGCCGCCTGCCTGAATTATCACATAGAACCCAGCGGTTTGCCAGAGGTTGGTAGAGCCCGAAGGAGTTGCGAAGGCCTCGCCAGTAGCGACGCTCAATATCTTCAGGTGGGACGTCGTGACCGCCGCGCTGGACCCTCACGGCAACGCGTTTTCTCGCAAGTTCGATGCTCGAAAGCCAGACGTAGGCAAGGTGGACCTGGTATCCAGCGCCGCGTGCCTCCACGAGGAACCGCGCGTTAGATTTCCCCGCCAGCGTGGTCTCGAAAGCGAAGGTTTCGCCGCGGTCTCTCAATTGGTGCATTCGTTCCAGCATGATGCGGCCTGCCTGGATTCGGGAGGTGATCGCAAGCGCCTTCGCAATCTCATCGGCGTTGAGGAACTTGTCCGTCCGGAAGCGCTTGGGAAGGATCGTGTCGGCGGCGGTCGTCTTGCCGGCGCCGTTCGCGCCACCGATGACGAATATCTCGGGCGGACTGGGCATGGCCATTTGGTAGCATCATCGCGAGCGCAAGTACAGCCTGCGATGTTGCCGGATCTGGATCGCTTCGAGAAGACGCCCAAGATGTAAGGCTTTACGCTTCAACTAGTCTAGTGGATCGACACATGGTTTATTGCGGGTAGGTCATTAGTTTGGCCGATCCTTATGCGGGCACGTCGCCCGGGATCAAGGAGGATCGGCATGAATCGTTGGATTGTTCGGTTGGAGTCGGAGGAACGGAGTCGGTTGGAGCAGTTGGTTCGGAAGGGAAAGGCGGCGGCGTACAAGATTCGGCACGCCAACGTGCTGTTGGCGGTGGATGAGTCGGGTGCGGGGCCGGGGGAAAGGTTCCTCCTGTCCTCAGTTGGTTTTGCGCCGGAATTGGGCCAACCTCTTGCCTGATTAGTCTTTCCAGAAAGACCCGGTCAGTATGCGCCCCCACACAATCAAAAGC
>Ga0187892_10005289_pt1 | contig 20444 bp, 18 predicted proteins | sample MA1701073metaG_FD_139345 | JGI IMG/M metagenome (GOLD analysis project Ga0187892, IMG submission 139345) | Bio-ooze microbial communities from a basaltic lava cave in the Kipuka Kanohina Cave System on the Island of Hawaii, USA - MA170107-3 metaG ... | reverse complement strand
TCGCTTTGCTGGGCGCGGGCTATCTCTAAGTCGTCAAGCCACACAGTCGCTGACCGCCGCTAACATACTTGAAAATTCTGGCGCGCCCGGAGAGATTCGAACTCCCGACCCCCTGGTTCGTAGTCGCGATGGTGATTTGAGCAGTTCTTATTTTTCAACCACTTAGCAGGCCCGCCCTCACTCGAAACAGGCACCGTTGCGCATGAAAAGGCATGAAACGCTACGTTTTCGCTACGGTGCCGGGAAGTAATCGCCGCCTTGCTCGGATCAAGCCTTGCCTGCCCGTCACGCATCCATCTGGGCTCGAGTTCAGCGGCATAGATGCGGGTAACAACCACGTAATCTTTGATCTTTCCCGTGTGTCGCGGCTAGTGTGCTGAAAGTGCGCAAAGCGGGACAGTCTATGAATCAAAGAATTGCATGACTTTGGAATGCTCGACGTCATCATCTCCAAAAATGTCCGCAAGCCGTCTGCGAGACGCGCCGATAAGACCTGCCTCAAAAGTTTCTTCGAGGGGGCTACTCTGCTGAATCATACCTGGGTGTCGAGTTGGGTTTAGCGACCGCGCCAGACCGCTGCCAGCAGGGTCAATCAGGTAGAACTTCAGCCCCCGCGTAACAGCACTACTAATGACCTCATTGATGTGATGATCGCGAAAACCATACCCAATGATCATCAGTCGCGTATCGGGTCTCGACAGTCGACTTTGAAATTCACTCGCGTAACTACTAAGAATCTCGTGTGCCCGGATTGCATGCGCCTTTTCTCCGCCGATTATCAGCAGGGAGCTGCTCTCCTTATCGCGCCAGTTGGAAGAGCCGTGCAGTTTGTATAGAGGTTGGAGGCGTGCACTGCTGGCAACCGAGCCGCTTGGGACCCAAATGCCGGTTGAACGCGGTTGTAAAGGTTGGACGCTATCGACCTGCAATGTCATCCCGGGAATCTGCCAGCCGTCCCACCTCCTCTTGTCAGACAACATGACGTTGTCATTCAAGTAATGACGCTCAAGTAACAGGTCCTGGTTCAGTGAGAAAATTGCATCAAACTTCGCTAGGAAGGTGTGAACCATCATCGAACGATCCGTCTGAAACTCCAGACTAGGACGCTTTGCGTAGCCACTGTTCATCATTTCGAACATCTGCAAGATGGCTGCTTGAAATACCTCCAGCTCCGCGGCGTGGGTGGAGCGTTTGACGTCGCGCTGCACCTCCGCAAGTGCATCTTCGAAACCGCCGGAAGGTTGATGCTTCCAAAGCAATTGTTTCAGCCTGCCATTCCGAGCAATCTCCGGAACTCCCACCAAATACTCAAATGCCTCGATACCGAGCCATCCGCCCCAGTTACGGCTAAAGCCAGCTCCCAGCAGCACTACGCTATTCAAGTGGCCAGCGTCCCGCCGCCTTGGAGGAACCATATCCCTGAAGCAATTCATTCAAGAAGACAGGTGTGTGGAAAAACTCATGATGTCTTTGGAGCTGAGGCAGCTGCGTCAGCATGTCACCATGCAGCGCGGACAGATCAAAGATCACGCGCATAAATCAGACACGGCCATCCAGCAGATCAGCTGCACGTCGTCCAGAGTGATTGGCGGCAGCAGTGGAGCCTGGCGATAGGGTTCGATGCCCGTCGAGTGCACCTTTTCCACGAGATCGCGGGCCTTTTCGGGCCCAGCCAGATGCTCGGATTCATACCACGCACGCAGCAACGCCTCCTCGCGTCGCTGCCAAGGCGATTCGAGTATGTCCAGCGCCAGCGTAACGCGCCCGTCCTCATGATCGGTAGGCGGGTTTGCGCGAATGAACTCCGCCACCTTCTGATTGAGCGGGCGTACCTTGGGCTGCAGATTGGCCGGATCAGTCTGGTGCATCCAGGAGCGCCAGATGTCCTGCCTGGCTGACTCCCAAAAATCGTACACACCTTCCGCAAGTTCTGCCGGCACTGTCCGCCCTGTTTCTGGCTCACATTCAATCAGTCGCAAACAGGTGCCCGTTTCAGCAACGATAGTCCCGTCACCGAAAGCAGGCTTCCAGGCCTCATCCGCTTTGATGAAACGGAGATAGGTGCGATCGTCGATCTGAGCGCAAAAGAACGCGCCACGCTCTTTACCCTTCATTAGCCCGGAACCCGCTTTCCACGGCAACCGGACAATCCGGTCACGACTCTGGGCAAGCCCCTTGCGCAGCGTCTGCCTGTACTCTTCGCCGGATTGCGCCGCGCCTACAGTTCCGCCACGCTCATACAATGCGGCGTCCTCGCGTAGCAGACGCTCAATTTCCTCGCGCGTCTCAGTGAAAACCTGGTCACCAACCGGCGCATGCTCGATCGGCCTCATGACACCGACACTCGCCGCCGCCATGGCGAGTTTTCGAAGGATTCTTTCCTCCAGGCGCAGCATCGCGTCCAACCGATCCGCTGGGAAAATCGTGCGCAGGTACACGCGGTTGTGCGGACTGCCGATGCGATCTACGCGCCCATGCCGCTGCACCAGACGCATGGGATTCCACGGCAGGTCATAGTTGATGATGTGTCGGCATTGCTGCAGGTTGACGCCTTCAGCCAACACGTCGGTCGCCACCAGGACGTCATATAGGTCGTCGTCGCGGCCCGCCGGCGCTTCGCTCGACACCGGTGCAAACCCATACACGGCGTGCTGGCGCGACATCTCCGCCTCTATCGCATCCGATCCGCCCGCCACGGCCACGCGGCCCGACAATTTTGCCAGTCGCGGGAGCTGCGCTAACGTCGCCTTCAGGTAGCCGTAAATCCATTCTGCGGTATCGGCGTAGAAGGAAAATATCAACACCTTGCGTCGTTGTGTTTCGTCAATCCGGTCTGTTGACTCCTGCTCGGCCCGAGCCACAATCCGATCCAGCTCTTGAACAAGGGCCATCAGTTTGGGATCGCGCTCCGCGACAACCTTGGCCGCTTCGGTCGCAAGCGTCGCCAATAGATCGCGATCGTGCTTTACGTCCCGGCGCAGTTCGCGCACCTTGAACTCTCCAGCATCCTGCGTCTCGTTGCTGCCGGCCAGCAGCTCTTCCAGCGATGCGTCCTCATCGTCGGCCACTTCCTTAAGGAATGCCGTCGTAATGACGCGACCGCTATCAAGTGCTTCGAGAAACAGGTCGTGCTGTCGCGCCATCTTCTGCACGGTCTTGCCAAACGCATGCGCTGACGACTCAAAGCGCTTCAGCAGTGCTGACCGGAGCAAACCCGCCGTGGCACGAGCGCGGGCGATTTCCTCCAAATGGTCGGGGTCGCCGGGCGTAACGCCACGCCTGTAAGCTTCGAGGTCATATCGCGCAAACAGTAGTGGGTTCGCGCCGTCGTCGTCGTCCAGAGCGTCTTCCAACTTGTCAAAAAAGCCCGGCAGAGCATCCTCGACGTTGTATCGCACAGTCAACGCCTGCGGCTGCGGGAACACGATGGGCACGGGTCGCCCGTCGGGTCCGGGAATCGTATCGCCCAGATAGTGTTTCTTGACGAACTGGCGCGTGCGTTTGACCGTCGTTGCGTCGATGATCGGGTACAACACATCCGGGCTCAGGTTGGCCGGGTCAATCCGCATGGCGCGCTCGAACCGCTCGCGTATCGAAAGAATTCCCCGCTCGGCCAATTGCGCGTCCTGGCGCATGAAAAAGCGCATCAGGTGATACAGGTCCCACAGTGAGTTGTTGACGGGGGTGGCGCTCAACAGCAGCACGTCACGCCGCTGGCCAAATAGCAGCGAGCGCAGTACTGCGGCCCGATAAGGCGAATCCGGATTCCGGTAGTTGTGCGCCTCGTCGACGATGATCAACTGATACTCGCCAATGTCGCGCTGCATTTTGGTCTGATCGGCCCGCGGCCGCTGTACATCGCGCAGCTGCACATCGTTCGCCAGCTCTTCATACGACAGGCACTCTACAAACAACTGGTACTTGTGTATGAACTTCTTCCAGGTGGTATCGCGTAGCGACGCCGGGCAGATCAGCAGGGCGCGCTGGCGTCGCAGGTTGTACTGCCGCAGGATTTCTCCGGCGATGAAAGTCTTTCCCAAGCCCACTTCATCGGCGACGATAACCCCACCCGCCGATTGCATCAGCCGCAGTGCTCGCGCTACGCCGTGTTCCTGGAAGCTGGTCAGGGGCAGATCGCGATCCACCTTGCTGTCGTCGTCCACTTCGGTGCCATAGAGCTGCCACAACACCCGGAGAAAGATGTCCCAAGGTTGCCACTCGGCGAACGGCAATTCGTAAAGGGCGGCGAGATCGAACGGGACCGCCTGTTGCCAGAGTTCCTCAAACCAGCGGCGACCCAGCGAGGCCACCGGGTCGTCGTAGCGACCCAGATTGAGTTCCAGGTTGTTCACCATGCCGCCGCCGGTGAGATTGGAGGAACCCACGATCAGTCCACCGCCGCGCGGGTACTTCCCGGGTTCATTGGCCTCAAACAAATAGGCCTTGGCGTGCAGAAACGCATCGCGGTACAGGCGCACTTCCATGCGGCCTGATCGCAGCACTTGTAGCAGCGCCCGGACCGCCGCCTCGGACGACTGACTGAAGGGCAACTGGTCCCGCTCGGCCTGCAATCCTGTCTCCAGCTGCGTCAGACCTTCGCGCAGCCGACGCCCGGTCCAAGCCTCAGTCGTCTCATCAAGGCGGCGCCGTGCGGTCGCCGACTCCGCCGGCGGTTCAGCGCCCAGCATCAACCGAATGCGGCGCAGACCACCAACGTGTGGCGCAATTCGTCTGAAACCGGCAGGACTGAAAAACGCCGTCGCGATGTCGAGCTCATCGGGCAGCGGCTTTTCCCGGACACCGTCACCAGTCAGCGCGGCAATCAGAGCCTTGGCCAGAGTCTGGCCGTCACGATTGTCAATGAACAGCGTGTCGGTCACGGTAGCTGCTTCTTCCAGCTTCGAAAATGCTTCATCGTACCCTCGAGCCGCGCCCGGCAGTCCCAGCCCTCGTGAAAAGTCTCGAAGACATGCCGCAAGTGCAGTTCGGAAAACCCATACAAGTGTGCAACCACCGCATCCAGCTCATGAATCATGTCGTCCTTCAATGCCTCTGACACCGGACCATAGGACACTCCTACTGCCTTGGCCCAAGCCGTAAATCGCTCATCGGGACACGCGAGCCGCCCAGCAATGGCCACCACCCGCAGCCAGCCCTTGTGCGATCGCTCAGGCCGCGGAATTGGAAATGGATTGAGGATAAAGAAGTTCAGATTGACTTCGACGAATCTGCGAGCATACCAATCCAATGACAACGAACTTAATACGCCGAGCAGGTAAGCCTGATCCCTTTCGTCTCCGCGCGGCCACAGAAAGTAAGGCCCCTTGTTTGTGATGAACACTCTCGGCGGCAAAAGGGCCACTCGCACCGTGCGGGAATCAGTGGATCGTGAAACGTCGCGAAATGCCACCCGCGCGGCATGGCACGGCAGCGTCTTCTGATCGCGCAGATGTTCAGCCGAGAACTCCGCGTGCGCGCTGTCGCGCCGCGACTTGCCACTCTTGATGCGTTTCTGCAGCAGCCGCGGCTGAAATATCTTCGGATCAGCCCACGCGTAGTAGCTGCCCGTGTCTGGCGTCCACAGGTCGAAACTCTCACCCTTGAATACTGGCCAGAATCCTTTCGGGCATTTCTCCGACTCAACATCCATTAACTCCTTGTCGTTCGTTGCATCCAGCTCCCGATCCGGCCGCGCGCGCCATGACTTGCCGTCGTTGAGATCAAGGCGCGGCGACTTGCGCAGCTGCGCAAATACTGCCAGGGATTCTTCCGTTGGCAGCAGCGGCAGTGAGGCCGTGTCGTTCCACGACAGCACTTCGGAAGAGCTGAATGAAGCGGGTGGCTTGCCTACTGCCGACTGGAACGCCTCCAACGAAGCGAAAGGGCCCGTCAGGTGAACGGATTTGGCTCTTGGCGTGCCGCGCGTAATGCCGGCAAGCGCAATGGTGTAACGGTGCTCCGCCTCGTCGAACACCCACCCGCCGCGGTTAAGCAAAGTTGTGAGCTCGACCGACCCAGCAGACTTGAATATTGAGATCCGAAACTCCGCCGTTCCCTTCGCCGCCAGCGCGCTGCGCGGCAGAACTACACCGATGCGCCCGCCCTCAGCCGCAACAAGATGCCAGAAGCGCCAGCAGAATGCCTTGTACAGATCGGGATCACCGGTTCCCATGCCCGGATAGCCACCGCCGACCAGCACCTTGCGCAAGCGCTCCATCTGGCTCAGTTCCGCCTGATATTGCGTAACCAGGTCCGGCCTTGATTCGCGGAATTCCTCCTTGAGCTTCTCCTGCTCACGTTGGCCAAGGCATCGCAATCCGGGAAAGTGGCGCGCCCAGAACGCATGCTCTTCCAGCGTCGCTTCCTGCCACGGTGGATTGCCGAGAATGACGTCAAAGCCTGGCCTTGCTCGTAGGAACACCTCCGGAAAGGCGGCCGGGAAATGCAGCGCATTCAGGCCCGAGAGGGATTTGATTGCCTCGCGATGCGGCGCACTATCGACGACACCGCCTCGCAGTTGCTCCCACTGATCATATTGAAAACGAATCTCGGAGTCAGCCACCGACTGCGCGGCGATGATGTCAAACAAGGCGCGAGTCGGTGCGATGGCTGCCGCTGCGTCCGCTACCGCCTTCCGCGCTGCGCTGACGTCCTTGATGCTGGCATCGGCGAGAGTCGCCAGGCGCTTGAGCGGCTGCTCGGCCGAACCCAACAGTGACTCAGCGTCCACACCAAACATCTGAATGGTGCCTTCAAGCTGGCGCGCACTGCCAACCTGCGCAATTCTTGTGCGTGCCTCATCCACCGTGGCGACGCCGACCAGCGAATTGCCAGTTACAAGCGCGTGATCCAGCAGCGACAGCGGGAGGCCCGGCACAAAGGTGTGAATCCAGATGGATAGGCGTGCGAGCTGTACGGATAAATCGTTAATGTCGACGCCATAGACGCAGCGGCGCGCAATCAGGCGTCGCAGCAGTTGGCCATCCTCAATCAGGCTCTGCTCTGCAAACTCGCCGAGCTGCGCAACGGCGGCGGTACGCAATTCTGCCAGCACCTTCATGACTCCAGGCAAGGAGCGTCTGCTGAGATACTCGCCCATGCCCTTTTCAATGCGATCGATGGCGGCGATCAGAAAGTGGCCGGAACCCATGGCAATGTCGGCGACACGAAAATCAAAGAAGCGCTCGGCGGCTGAGGCGTCGTCGAGCAGATCCAGTCGGGCCATGTGCTCTTTCAGCGCCGGCTCCAACGCCTGATTGAGCAAATGCTCGACCGCAAAACTCTTGGTGAAATAGCTGCCGCTGGATTTGCGCGCGCCGGAACGATCGTGCAGGTACACATCACCCTTGGTGACAACAGTCTGCTGTTTCGGTTTCGCAGGCACATAGGTGCCCTTGGCATCAAGGCCAAGGTCCGTATCGGCAACCGACAGCTCGGATTCAAGCAAGCCTTCGTAGACGGTGCCGAACTCCCGCACACCCAGCGAACGGAAGTCCACCGGGCCAAGACTATTCTCGGGAGTTTCTATCAGCAGCAGGCCCTTTAGCGCCGGCAGCACCAGTTCATTGTCCAGGCGGATTTTGGCAAGTTCCGCTCCAGCTGGAGAAATAGCAGCGTCCGCGGAAAACAGCCCGCCGTCATAGGCCGGCACGCCCCACTCGGAATTTCCATTGGCGACCGCATCCCATAGCCGTTCCAGCTCACGCCAATGCGAATCGCCTACCGCAGCAGGCGTGTTCTTTGTAGCTGCCTCCACAAGTTCCAATGCCTTCTGCTTCAACGAACGGCGACGGTAAGCGTCGTGACTGCGGTAAGGCAGCAAGTCACGGTCTTCGGCATAAGCGATGAATAGCAAGCGAAACAGAACCGTGAGCGCCATCTCGTAGGTGAGTTGTAAATCGTCGGCGGTCTGGCGCTTCAGCTTGCGAGCCGTGCTGATGCCCGTCGCGAGCCTTGGCACAACTTCTTCGTAGATACGATCACGCAGGCGCTCGGCAAGATTTCCAGCGAAGCGGCGCGAATCGGACAACAATTGTTCGAGACTTCCGCTGGGTTTCAGCGCGTCGGCAGAGAAGAGCACCCACAGGTATGCCAGATGATCGTCGCTGAGCAGCGCGGGCTGGCACTCAACAAAGGTTTCCGTGCGACCGCGTCGGCCGACGCCCACACCGACGGAGGTAGGATACAACCGCAGTCGGTTGCCCTGGACAATGACCACCCACTGCAGATTCTCGGCATCCGCCTTGGCCAGCGCATAGGAAATAGGTGAAATGCTGTTGAAGCGAGCAGTGCTTGCTTCAACCGACTCGCTCTGGTTCAGCAACACAGCAAGTGCAGTCCGTCGATCACTCGCACGCAAGAGCTGCGTCAGGTTGTCCAGTCGTTCGATCGAAAAGCCGAGGTTACCGAGCAGTTCGTTGCCCTCTTTACCCGCGGCGCGCTTAGCCAGCGTGCCTGCGGGCACCCAGTCCTGACGCTGCGGCGCCCCGTGTTCGAGCTCGTGAAGGGCAAGCAGCCCTTCGTTGCGGATTCCCGGCAGTCGTGTCGACAACGAAGGCAGTGCTTCGGCGAGAAATCTGAGTGCCGCATGGCGGTCAGGCTGCAACAGTGCCTGCCGGCATAGCCTTTCGACCTGGCCCCGATCAAGTTCACCGTGTACTGGCGGCTTGTCGCCCGAGGGCCCACACAAGGTGGCCATGTTGTCATAGAGCGCAACAAGCAAAACTGGCGTTGCGCGGCCGGCACGCCGTGCTGCCCAAGCAGCGTGCAGAGTTCCGTCATTGGGTCGAGCTGATGCCGTGGCGACCGCTATCTCTAGTCCCTGCTGACCAGAGCCCACATGCAATGCGACGCCCTGTAGAGCGCCGCGCGGGCCCAGATTCAGCGGGCGCGCGCTGAGTTCACTGAGAAATGGCAGCGCTTCGCTGTCAGTGCCGCTCACGGCGCATTCCTGAATGCTGCTCGATCAATAGGTGCATGTTTGTATCAGGGTTCGTGGCGCCGGTAGCGGCCAGGTCGCGCTTGAATATGATCGCGTGATCCTTTGCTCGATCAAGACATCAGTTCGATGCCCGTGCATGCTCAGTAGCTCGGAACCACGACCAATAGTCGGAGAGGCGAATTCGATACCTCGCAATGTTACCGTCATTGAGACGGCCGAATTCTCGGTTTACTAGATCAACAAATCTAGGCAGATCCTGCGGCTCGACCCGTGGTTCTGCGAAGACGTGAATCTCATCTTCTGTGGGTGGCTTGCGCTCACGTACGATTCCGCCAATCACTTCAATAAGCGCTTTTCGGTATTTCATCCGAAAGAGATCGGGTTCAGCTACGGAATCCCGGATGACCACATACCTCTGACAGGAGCGCTCGTAGGTCCACACGAACACGTCACGGAGCAGCTCCACGCGCGTCATTTCATAAACGCCGAGCGTGCCCGCAATGTACGCACGTTCGGGCACATCGACAAACGAGAGGGGACAGAGATTGCCATTGATCAGCGGAATGTTCGCGGCCAGACGTGACACGCGCTTGTTGACGTCCTCGAACGGCTGCAGATAGGGCACGTGTACCATAATAAAAAACGCTCGCTCAAATGGATCGCCAATCTGACCGGCCTTCGTAATGATCAGATCCAGACATTCCTCGATGATCTGCGGAATTGCAGGCGGCGTGTACGCGCTCGCGCCCATTTCAACCGGTCGCCGGCGCAACCTTCCCGATGCTTCGGGGTCCGCCATCAGGTTTTCCGAAAGCAGCGCGTGCAGGTTGAGAAGCGTGTAGCGATTGATGCCGATCTCGTCACTGTCTCCTTCCACTAGCAACTCGATGGCTGCCTTGTGGTTCAGGATCATCTGGGTTTCTTTCGCGTCCTTGCCCGCAGCTTCCTGGCCGAACTCAATGAGGCGTTCGGTATCGAGCCGGGTGTACGTATTGCCCTCCAACCGGCTCGACGACCAAGAAAGGTCGATCAGGAAGCGGTTGAGAATGTCGCGCGCAAAGGTTCCGGCCGCCCGTTCGGCCACGATCGGTTTGCCGATCTTGTGAAGATGGCCCTTGAGCTTGTCAGGTACGTAGGCGGTTCGATTCGGAACGTACTCGTCGAGCAGGCGCCGTTCGTAGCCTTTCGGGTTTCGGGCCGCCACTGGTTTCGATACATACTGCAGGATGTCGCGTGAGACCTGAGAGAGATCGATCGTGACGACACCATCGGGTGTCTCGAATTGTCTGGCAGTCTCGGCGAGCGCAGTACCTGGCGTGACTATCGCCGCGTTCGCAGAGGCGCGGTGAAAGTATCGAGTCCCTCTCCCCTCGCCTCGACGCTGTATGCGGCTAGCCTCGAGCAATTCGGAAAGCCGGCGACTCAGTGTGCGGCGGCTATTCGATTTACCAAGCTCGCTCTGCAATTCGGCAAGCGAAATGCCGCCTGGGAACCGAAGAACAACATCTTCGATCCGCTGGAGCTCGGTTTCGCTGACGCGCTTCGGCATTAGAGGAGCTGGATGTGGCGCAATAGATATCTATTTGGCACGAAAGTATACAACCTATTGTTACCACATGGTATTTATATGGCACAAAAGAGATTTATTTGGCCTACAACAACGTAACTGGCTGTATTAAAAGGGAAGAAAGTCGGTGCGTAAGGGCGATCGAAGCACAACAAGTTGCAATGGCGCTGCTCGGCTGCGTGCGCGCAACCACCGCCAAGGCTCATTCCTCCTTGGTCAGTGGAATCTGGAGCGACCATCGGAATCGCTCGTTTTCAGCTGCCAGGCCGCGAAAGCCCTGGTTCTCGAGTGTCGAGCTCATCCTGCCAAAGCCTTCACGCCGTTGCGCGCGCACACTTTTTCTTGTCGACGAGCCGTGCTGTTGCCACTCGGGGACGACACGTCGGTCGCGCGGCTGTCTATGCAGCAGTGGATTCCGGGACCAACAGATCGCCTGGCATCGTCCTTGAACTGAAATGAGCGCAATCCACACCCTGCAAATGCACGAGGCGCGGACTCGGCATCAACTTGAAGCCGTTGCCGTCGTACACGAGATATGGACACACTATCTGGCGCGCATGCCATGGGAGCAGGAGAGCGGTTGCAATGCCGATAGCCGTGGATGCGAGCGTTCCATTCGGCCACACGACTTGTGGCGCCTCACCCGCTTCACCATAACGACGCGCCTCTAGCGCGAGAAGGCAGTCGCGGATGAATCCGAAGCAGCGCATGCAATGCCGTCCGGGCATCGACAGAATGACCTGACCGCGAATCGAGTATCCGCCGTCGACCGCGACTACATCCATCCCGATGTCAATAAGTGGCACGTGAAACCGTCGGAGGTATCGCTCGATCTCGTCACGCGCTAGGTAGCCATCCACACAGGCGAAGACGATGTCGCACGTTGGAAGGATCTCGCGAACCTCTTGCCAGCGCGCGCGATGCGGAATAACGGTGCCTTCAGGGTGCACACGTCGCATCAGGCGCTGAAGGACGTCAACCTTTTTCCATCGACGCCGCACGGCTGCAGTGCTGATCCCAATCAGGCGGTGCCGATGGTGCTCCTCGGCAATGTCGGGATCGATCAGGTGTACCTTTCCGTAGCCTACATGTGCGAGTTGCTGTGCGATCGGTGAGCCGCCGCCGCTCACGCCGATGACCGCAACGGTGGTGTCGGCGAGCACGGCATCGCTGTCTTTACCGAGGAAAGATTGTCGCTTGGACCGCGCAGTGACACTCATGGCCATCTCCTTAGCGGCACACCGATGATGTCCACGCGGTCAATGGGTCGCGGGTCGAGCTGGCTCGGGAGCCATATCTCGCCTGCCCCGTTGTCGAGACTTAGCACGAGCGCGCCGTGCGGATGTGATCGACGCACGTTAAAGAAGCCGGGGACGTACTCCCGCGCACTGCGCGTATCGATCGAACTGAAGGAAGGTGTGCCGTAGTGATCGTGCCGGTGCACGTGGAGGACACTGACAGCCTCGTGGTAGGCGTACTGCAGGATCTTGCGAAATGCGGCCGGCCCGATGCAGGCACCCACTCGTGGATCGTCGAGGTAATCCTCGTCGGCCACCCGATGCCAGCAGTTCCCTAGCAGGACGAGCGAGTCGCTTGCGACGCGCGCGAGCCCGCAGGTCAGAAACCCCACCCGTTCAGCAGCGAATAGGTGCGGACGCGAGAGGTCGAGGTGGATTTCCTCAAGTTGGGTATCGAGGAGTCTGAGGCGCGTGCTCACCGCAGGAGCCGCGCGTGTTCAATCAGGATCTTGATCCAGGGCTGATCGGCTGGGACTTCGCGCCAACTCCAAGTGTGCCATGTGCGCCCTAGAGCCACGATCTCAGTCCAGTTGAGACTGGGTCCGGTGGTGACCCTTCGCTCGAGGAGTAGCCGTGTCGCGTAACCTCCATGGCCCGTTGGACAGAGAACTATGTCCATCACCTCGATGCCATTTGCCGTTTGCACGCGCGCCTCGGGCAGGAGTATCCAAGGCGCACCGCCCTCCTGCAGGAGAGAGGCCCGCGGGCTGAGCGCCCGGAGGCTCTCCATTTGCGCGTCAACGTCCATCAGGACGCCTGACCCTGCCCGACGTGGCTAACGAACTTCTCCCCGCCCTTGATGCGGATATCAGTATCGTTGGTGATCGGCTTGAACTCGCCGCCAACGACCTGCTCGAGTTCGTGCTCCAGGGGCACCCCGAGCGCGAGCTTGAGCGATCGCCCAGAGTACTTGCCGGCCTTGATGCGCTGAGGCGTCCCATTGAGCTCGACGGTCACAAGGTCGCGATCCTTGTGACCTTCCGGGCCTTGCGGCTTTGCGGCCTCATTGGCCGTGGTCGTAATCGATGTCATGTGAGTAAACCTGCTGTCAGTAGAGATCGGTTGCTAACTACCGCCCGCCCGTCGGGATGGACTGGGATCGAGGCGGCTTGTATTATCTTAACCTAATCGGTTAACGAAAGTAATGGACATTTCATGATTGTTATTAACCGTAAAGGTTAATGTTTCTTGACAAGGGGGGCTTGGTTGGATATCCTTTTCGGGTCCAAGAACCTGGAGAAGCTGTGCCATGACGACAAGCTCGCCACGCGCAGTCTCGGTGCGCCTTCAGCACGTAAGCTTCGTGCCCGACTCGATGATTTGATCGCGGCTGCTTCTCTAAGCTATGCCCCGAAGCTCCCGGGGCGCTTTCATGCCCTCGCCGGAGTTCGGAAGGGTCAATTCGCGTTCCATCTGCAGGGTGGTTGCCGACTCGTCATCGAGCCGGCTAATAATCCATTGCCGCGCTGCGACGATGGCTCGCTGGATTTCGAAAAGGTAACAACTGTCAGAGTCGTATTTGTTGGTGACTACCATGACTGAGCACGCAACCCAGAACCAGTATCGCCCCGCCTCCGTTACGCCTCCGGGCGACTCCATCGCGGACCTGCTCGAAGAGCGCGGCATTCGTCAGACTGAACTGGCGACACGGATGGATGTGACGCCCAAGTTCGTCAACGAACTCATCGGTGGCAAGGTCGCTGTTACGCCAGTCACAGCCCTAGCGCTCGAGAAAGCACTCGATGTGCCCGCAAATTTCTGGCTAGCGAGGGATGCGCGCTATCAGGAGGCACTCGCTCGGCAGAAGTCGCGTGCGGAGTGGGTGGCGAATGTGCGTTGGCTGGACGAATTGCCGCTCGACGACATGCGCAAGTTCAAATGGATTCAAGATCGAGAGGATCGCGCTTCGTATGTTGAGGAATGCCTCACCTTCTTCGGTGTCGCGTCCGTGGGCGCTTGGCGTCAACAGTACGTAGAGCAGACGATCGCGTCCGCGGCGTATCGCAGATCTGAGAAGGTCAAACGGGATCCAGGCTCAGTTGCGGCCTGGCTCAGGGCAGGCGAGCTTTTAGCCGCAAATATTCGGTGTGCACCATTTGATCGGGAGCGATTTCTACAAGCGTTGGCCAAGGCTCGTCAGCTCACGCTTGAGACGGCTCCTACGAAGTTCGTACCCGCGTTGATAGACCTTTTCGCTAGCTGCGGGGTCGCCGTAGTTATCGTGCGTGCCCCTAAGGGATGCCCTATCAACGGTGCCGTACGGTGGCTGTCAGCGGAGAAGGCCCTTGTTCAGTTGAGTTTCCGGTACCTAAGGAACGATACGTTCTGGTTTACATTCTTCCATGAATGCGGCCATATCGCCCTGCATGGCAAGAAGATGCTCTTCCTTGAAAACGATGAGATGACCGGCGATGAAGAAGACGAGGCGAACCAGTTCGCTGCCGATAGATTGATCGCGCCAAACGAATGGGCGCGGTTCCAGCAACCTTTATTGAGTGAGTCCGCAATCTGCGAGTTTGCAGAGCGGGTGGGTATTGCGCCAGGAATAGTGCTCGGAAGATTGCAGAACGAGAAGCGTCTGCCTTGGAGTCGCCTGAATCACCTCAAAGCGCGATACGTCTGGAAGGATTAACGATGTCGAGCGAATAAGTCTCTGAACACTATTTGCTAGGTATTCGTTGGCGCAAGTGGCGCGGTCACTATGAACGTCGCCGAACGCGGCAAGATAATCCCTTCCCTAGGCTTTGCCACAGGAGGGCCGAAAGACTCCCTTCATCCTTGGTGCGGGCGCACCAGGAACTTTTGCGGATGAACTGTAACGAAACTTTGCTTATTGCCTTCGTGCTTCAACGCGCGTTGCAGGAAAAGACTTAGATTCCAGTTCACTTCCTATACCTGTCGATGCCAACTATCGTAGCAACCTCTTTCGAGAATCGCTTCACTGTTGCTGGGTTTACGTTCTTGTCGTAGTCAGCAATCGCATCCTTGGCGTAGACGTTCGCTATTACATCGTCAATATTTGACATGGCAGCGTGATCACGGCGCAACACTCGCACGTCAACTGACCCGACCCATTGCAAGAAGCCAGTTCTATGCAACGCAAGTTCGGCAGCAAGAATGATCAAACCCATGGCGGCAACTACCGGATTGAGTTCATAAAATTTTGCACGATCGGCAACTTGCCACCGCAATTCCGGCGGATACAACAGAAGTGCGCGCCTGCGCCGATCGGCTGGATCGGCAATATTAAGGGCGCAACCAACAAGCAATTCCAGTGCCTCTGTAAACGATTCGCGGCTTATGCCTGCCTTTACGAAGTTTCCAGAATCTTCGCCGGTTAAGGCAATACGATTCCGGCACTTGTATCCTACGTCTGAAAAAGCAGCCCACGATGCAAGAAAGACACAAAAAATTGCGGAATAGTACCAATCGTCATGATTGGCCACGTCCACCACGACGTAAGCGCAAATAGCCGACGCGGCTGCAATAGCCCACCAAGAGCTCAAGTAGCGGTATCGAGCTATGAGTACCGGGATCACCAAGGTTGCCAATGCCAACAATGCCTGAGGAAAAGCAATATCCATCGATCTTCTACTTCAGCACTTGTAAAGCGTTCTCGCCATCAGCACGCAGTCAGCGATGTGGCCATCTGGGAGGGGGCTACAGTCTGAGTGCTCAAGATCGATTCGATACTCAATGTACGACTCAAGTGAAAGCGGCGATGGCAACAGACCGCTGGCGATCACTGAGCGATATCGTTCGATACTCTGCAAAGCATCCGCGTCGGAAACTTCCTGCGCCTTCAGTAAAGCAAAGGTTTCCACAATGGTGACCAAGGTTCCTTCAGGTAAGCCAATAAGGATTTCCGGAGGAAGCTGCTCGACCATCGCTGGTGTGAATCCCTGAACGCCTGCAACTGGATCCTGAATTACCCGCTTCTTTGCAAATGCTCGTATCCACTTGATCTTGTCAGGTGGAGGTCGGTCGCCACTTGCGCCGGCTCGCTTCTTGCCGAAAATGGCGTCAAAAAATCCCATGGCTGCATGTTTTACGTCAATTCGGCGCTCCAGTCACCGGCAGTGACGTAAACAATTGTCTAGCCTTAGCGGGCGAGGTCCGGGGAGGCTCCCTCCTACTTCACTCGGAGCCTAGTATCCAGAGCGGAATTACAGCGAATTGCTCTACCTCATGGGGCGCTTCAATTGCTGACGGCGTTCGCATGGTTTCGTGACGCTACCTCTCGAACGCAAGTTGCGGCGGCTCTCTCTCGGCCTGCGTACACTCGGCCGCCGTCTCCAAGGCCCGTTCGTCCCTCGTCAGAGGAATCTGGAGCGACTGCCGGAATCGCTCGACTTCAGCAGCCAGGCTGCGAAAGCCCTGGTTCTCGAGGGCCAAGCTCGTCGTCAACCAGTCGTGCCGCATGGCCTCCGCGGTCTCGAAAATACGCCCAAGGCCCGCTGATCGATGAGTTCGGCCCGACTGGGAATCTCTGGTCGCCCGTCGGCCGCGCTCCCACTCGACGCGAGATTCGCCGCGCTGGGCGGCGCGGAAGATTCCATCCTTCTGGAAGTCCGAGAGGCGTCCTCGTATCTGTGAGGGCGTGGCATTGGCCTCGATCCCGTGCTGGCGCAGGTGGCGCGCGAACTGCTCCCGCCATCGCCGAAGGTCGGCTTTCCGGATGTTGAGCCGCGTCGCTTCGATGTTGTACGCACTGACGACCAGATGCACGTGCGGATGGGCCTGATCGGTGTGCAGCACCATCGCGTAGCGGTGCTTCAGCGCGAACTCCTCCCGTGCAAAGTCGCGGCTCGCCGCCAGCAGCCGTTCCGGAGACGTCCCGGAGGGCATCGACAGGATGATGTTGTGCACGAGCTTGGTCTGCCGGCGACCGCCCCGCTCCATCGCCCTCCAGCGGTTGAGCCCGGCGTCGATCTCGAGATCCCAGTCCTCGACCAGCTTCTCCGCGACCTCCTTGCCCTGGAGCCGCTCGCCATCGTCCGTTTCGACTTCGAGCTCGCCTTGTCGGCTGATGTACTGAAAATGGGCTTCGGCGCCACGCGTCGTCTTGGCGCCGCCTGAGACTTTCACCATGACTTCCGGGACGCGGCGCACCGTCCGCGTTATCTGCTCGATCTGCTCGCGCGTGAAGCGCGCGGGGCGCTCTCGTCCACGCCGGCCGTAGCTCACGATATCGAACAACCCTTCGCCTTCCCGGTTCAGTCGAAATACATGTCGTGCCATCGAGGCGCTCCGCACCTGGGTGTGTCGTGTTGGGGCCCAATGTGGCCCAAACAGCAAGCGCGAAGCTATCCTGCAAAACCCGGAAAATAACACCGATAGCTCACCACTCTTCGCTTTGGGCCGCGCCCACGCAGCAACGGGTTTCAGTGACGGAACGGCGAAGCCGCGTAGTGTGCCGAGAGAAGCTCCCGCGCCACATCCGCCGGAATGCCGAGACGGTACCTGGATCCGACGGCCGACATCGGCGTGTCGCACAGGTACTGCGCGAGTTCCAGCGCGTCGTTGGTCCGGTCCAGATACGCCCCGAGCTGCCAGGCAAAATCGTTCATCGAACCAAGCACCCGCCGGTTCACGGCGCTGGCAAATGCGGTCGGCTGCATCGCCGCAATTTCGCGATTTACGGTATCCGGTGGAATTCCGAGCGCGATGAGCAGCTGCTCTGCCGCCGACTGGAGATTCGGGACCAGGCTCTGGCGTAGCTCGCGCGCTGGCAGCAGCACCGTCAGAAGCGAGCGCTCGCTAGTCGCCATCACGACCTGCTGTCGGCCAAAATGCACCAAGTTCACGTACCAGTCCCCGAGCGCCGTGGTTGGCGGCGATGAGTCCGAAGGTGTCGCGGCCAACCTCAGGCGCTTGCGGACCTTGAGGGTGCAACGGAGTGTAATCACGTTCCAATGCTATTCGGTTTCGCAGGTATGTCCCTTCATTCCTGCTCTCCGTAATCGCCCGTGACATCGTCATCGTCGACACTGGTGGACGCCTTCCTCTCCCGCGCACGAGCGGCGCGCTTGGACGGTTTCAACGGCTTCACATCCATATCTTGCAGCAAGTACGCTCCACCTAACGCAACCGCCCAAAGACCAATTGATGCATGCAGAAAGGACAAGAGTTTGTGAAGGCCGATCCAACTCGAAGGCGACTCAAGCCAAGCCGCAAGTCGCGTCGGCGGCGACTCGGGATCGGCGAAAAGTTCCGCTACCAAGCGTAGGCTGTCGATGATGCTGAATGGCGTCCAATTTCCATAGCGGAGCCACCCGTAGATTTGCAGTGCTGGGACCGCAAGTCCGGCAAGAATCACGCCAAAGACTGCAAGTACCAGCGCTACTTGTAGCGTTCCTGCAATCGCAATCACAAATGCACGTTTGATGCGTTCATAAGGCACATGGATGTAGAACATCCCGGCTCCTCCCTTAGTCCGCGCACATTCTAGCCTTACTCACCTGGTAGTTCGGGCGGTCGCAGTCCCCAATGCGAGAGCCCACGCGGTTTGCGCAGTGCCACGATTCTTGTTCGCTCGATGTCAGTGACTGGCCCGGGATTGCTCGATCTCAGTTATGTAGTGAGCAGCGAGCAGTTCCTCGTTTGTCGGATACCATATTTCCTCGTGCGGTACTGAGGCGGCACGCTCAAGGAAGGCGCGGTCGATACCCTGCTCAACGGGCAGTTCGCTTATGTCGGGTGGAGGGTCCAGCCAGTCAAGCACTGAAGACGCACGGCGCCCGGCATGGAAGCCGAGTGATGCGCCATCCTGGAGGATTCGGGGATCACCGCCGGCGAATGCATACGCGCAGGCGCTTGCGCAGTGGTCGACAACACGCGTAGCCAGGTGGCGCTCTTTGATCAGGCGTCCCATTGCCTGGCCTTCGTAGCCAAGGCCTCCTCCGCTTGAAAGCACGACGCTGGATACATGTGGGCACGCGTCCAGAACAGATCGGAACTGGCGGGTCAGCCCGACGTGGAATTCGCCTTGAACGAGAACAGCGCTATTGGAGGTGTCACACGTGATTGCCCAAGGCTGTTGCAGGCGGGACTGAAGGTTCGAAGCGAAAACAGCTGCTGCAAGCGGCGCAGCGTGCAGCAGGGCCCAAAGCCAGACTGGTACGAGCAGAAAGACGCTCAACGGCCACTCGAGTGCTCGGCCGACCGTGTGCGAGTATTCTCGAAAGACGCGAAAAAAGGCGACACCCGCTGTCGTGACGACAATGGCCCATAGAGGGGCGCCGACGTGCAGCACCATGCCCACGGTGCTGCTTGGTCCCGGTGCGACGACGTACCAGACAAATCCCAAGAGCGTGAGTAGAAACAGCCCCAGCGTCAAAACGAGACGGACGGGTCGCGAAACACCAATCGAGGAGCGGCTCGGACGATCCGCGCCACCATTGCGGGCGGCCAGCGATTGTCGACGCACCAGGAGGTCACAAATCTCCAGAAGGACCAGCACGGCGATCACGCATTCGAAAAGGTAAAACATTGTGGTTCTGGGTCGCTCGCTCCAGTTTGGGCCATGCAGGAACCACCAGAGTCTGTGAGTCAGCAGCCAAGGCACGGTTATCACCACTGCCGCGGCACATGCCTTTCTGTCGAAGGCGCGGAAAATAGGAACCCCGATGAGCACGCCGGTTAGAGCCGCGACAATTACGTCCTGCAGCGGAAACGACAGTACCTTTGGTCCGACGGGCAGATTATCGAAGGGCAGCCAGTAGTCGAGGATTCCTCGGATCGCACTGTCCGTGCGAACGTAAAGCCAGCTCAGGACCGCAAGGATCAGAAGAAACTTGAAATAGCGAGTGCCTCTCGCCATTGAGGCAGATGGTGAACCTGGGCTTCCTTTCGGCCAGGGCATCAGCCAAACCAGGAGCAGGATCAGCCACCAACTCCCAGTTACAACGTCCGGACGATAGAAGGTGTCAAGGATCGCCAAGGCGACGAAACCCACGGTTGCGGCGCGATGTGTGCGGGTGGGGCCAGCGATCGCGGCTAATGCGCTGGAAGCTTCGGCGAGCACTTTGGAAATAATGTTTGCCAAGCACATCTCAAGTTGACCGCAGTCCTGGTGCACAAGATCGTGAAGACGCTCAGTGCGAGTGTGCAAGCCACGGCATTCCTGATCGGCAACCTACTACGATCCGTGCTGACAGCTGTTACGAGATGCTGGAATTCCTCGGAATTCCAGTAGTGCATCACATCTCCTGCAACTTTCACCGTTTTGCGGAAGGGCATCGAAGTTTCAGTTCACACGGGCCGAACGCGATCACACCACTCCAATAGGGCTTCGCGGACAAATCCCTTCAAACCCGCTCTAGCCGGTAGGGTGTGACATCGCCATAGTCGACGCTGGAATGAAGCCGACACAATGAGCCTGAACCACGGAACGACGTGCCAAATCGCGACCTCCCGGTACCTCACGAAGCGTGAAGCCGCCGCCTACATCCGCTGCAGCCTTCGCTTCTTCGACTCCCTGGATATCCCCTTCATCCGCAAGGGCCGCTGCAAGCTCTACGACCGGATTGATCTCGACGCGCGCATGCAACAGGATAAGTGCCGAGGGCGGGCCTGGAAGGAGATTCTATGGCCCGTGAACGTGGACTCTACCGCCGCAAGGATTCGCGGTTCTGGT
>Ga0187892_10005288_pt1 | contig 20444 bp, 21 predicted proteins | sample MA1701073metaG_FD_139345 | JGI IMG/M metagenome (GOLD analysis project Ga0187892, IMG submission 139345) | Bio-ooze microbial communities from a basaltic lava cave in the Kipuka Kanohina Cave System on the Island of Hawaii, USA - MA170107-3 metaG ... | reverse complement strand
TCTTGCCGATGTCCACCGCGTCGGCGCCCATCTCGATGGCCAGGGCGATTTCGCCGATCATGTCGCCGGCGTGCGTGCCCACGATGCCGCCGCCCAGGATCTTGCCGTGGCCATGGGCCTCGGGGCTGTCGTCGAACAGCAGCTTGGTGTAGCCCTCGTCGCGGCCGTTGGCGATCGCGCGGCCCGAAGCGGTCCAGGGGAACAGGCCCTTCTTGACCTTGATGCCCTGCTCCCTGGCCTGGTCCTCGGTCAGGCCCACCCAGGCCACCTCGGGGTCGGTGTAGGCCACGCTGGGAATCACGCGGGCGTTGAAGGCGGCACTGGCCAGTTCCTTGTTGCCCTGCAGCTCGCCGGCGATCACCTCGGCCGCCACATGGGCTTCGTGCACCGCCTTGTGCGCCAGCATGGGCTGGCCCACGATGTCGCCGATCGCGAAGATGTGCGGCTGGTTGGTGCGCATCTGGATGTCGACGTCGATGAAGCCGCGGTCGGTCACCGTCACGCCGGCCTTGTCGGCGGCGATCTTCTTGCCGTTGGGCCGACCTGGCGCAGGCTGAGTTTGGCTTCGAAAAAACTTATTCCCCGCCTGACCTCGCCGATCGCGCGGCTTGTGCACCGCAGGAGAAGCGCCTGGCGGAACTCGGATAGGGCCAGGGCGGAGCCCTACTCCGCGCGGATCCCCGCCTCGCGGATCACCTTGCCCCACTTGTCGATGTCGCTCACGAGGAAGTCGTGCAACGATTCGGGCGTGCCGCCGCCGGGCTTCACGCCATGGTGCGCGAGCTTCTGGCGCACGTCGGGCATGGCGAGGACCTTCACCAGTTCCGCGTTCACCCGGTCGATCACAGGCTTGGGCGTGCGCGCCGGCGCGAACAGCCCGAACCAGGCCGTGACCTCGAATCCCGGCAGGCCCGATTCGGCGACGGTCGGCACATTCGGCAATTCCAGGCTGCGGGTGGAACCGGTCACCGCCAGCGCCCGCAGCTTGCCCGCCTCGATGTGCTGCGACACGGAGGGGATGGTGGAGAAGTACAGCTGGACGTGCCCGCCCAGCAGGTCATTGACCGCCGGGCCGCCGCCCTTGTAGTTGACGCCCGTCATCTGGATGCCGGCCATTCGGTTGAACAGCTCGCCCGCCAGGTGCGCGGTCGTGCCCGTGCCCGAGTTCGCGTAGGTCAGAGGGCGCTTCGCCGCGGCCAGCGCGATCAGCTCCTGCACATTCTTCGCCGGCACGCCCGGATGGACGACGAGCACCAGCGGCAGGGTCCCGACCAAGACGACGGGCGCGAAGTCCTTGACCGTGTCGAAGGGCAGCCTCTGCAGGCTGGGGTTGATGGGAAACGAGGTGATGGGCATCACCAGCGTGTAGCCGTCCGCCGGGGCCGCGGCCACCTGTTGCACCCCCAGGTTCCCGGAGGCGCCCGGGCGGTTCTCCACGATCACGGGTTGGCCGAGCGCGGTCGAGAGCTTCTCGGCCAGCATCCGCGCGGTGAAGTCGGTGCCGCCGCCCGGCGCCACGGGGACAACGATCTTGACGGGCCGCACCGGCCAATCCGGCTGGGACCAGGCGGGCGCGGTGGCGAGGAGGCTGGCCGCGCCCAGCAGGGCAACGACGTGGCGACGGGAGATCATGGTCTCATCTTTCCTTGCATCGTGCATCATGCATTCTTTGGAGATGCGGATGGCAGCGTTGGGGCGTGGCGCGGGGCAGTGCCTTCAGTTCAGGCCGATTTCAGCAGGGTCCAGCCCGACTCGATGTGCTTGCGCATGGACAGCACCGCGTTCGAGGCGTCGCCTTCGGCGAAGGCGCGCAGGATCTCGTCGTGCTCGGCGACGGCGTCGTTGCCGCGGCCGGCCACGGCGTTGATCAGGTCGAAGGGGTAGCGCGCCCACAGGATCTGCACGAAGTGCAGGGTCTGGGGCATGGCCGCGATGTCGTACAAGCGGCGGTGGAAGCGGTAGTTGATGCCCCGGGCCGAGGCGCGGTCGCCGCTGGCGAACGCCGCCTCGAACTCGCCGGCCAGCGCGCGCAGTTCCTCGATGTCCTTGGCCGTGGCCTTGTCGACCGCGCCGCGCACCAGCTGGGCTTCGAGCATCAGGCGCAGTTGCAGGATCTCGGCGGATGCGGTGGGATCGAACGGCACCACCCGTGCGCCGCGGTAGGAATCGCCGCTGACATAGCCTTCGGCCTCCAGGAGCTTCAGCGCCTCCCGCACGGGCGTGATGCTGAGGTGCAGTTCCTCGGCGATCTCGGCCTGCTTCAGGCGGGAGCCCCGGGCGTAGACGCCCGAGATGATGCGCTCCCGCAGGTAGTCCGCAACCTGTTCTTCCTTGGTTCGGTAGTCCATATGCTCCATCCGCAGGGACCCCGTCGCGGCGGTGGCCGCGTCCCGGGTAAGCGACGCCTGCCAATGCATTCTATGCTATGCGGCCTCTTGCCTGGCGTCGGCGGTGATGCGCATCGCTCGCTCCACCACCGGCTTGTCGATCATCTTGCCGTCCACGGCCGTGGCCGCGCCACCACTGCCGTCGAAGGCCGCCAGCACGCGTTGCGCCCAGTCCAGCTCCTGCGGGCTGGGGCGGAAGGCGGCATTCACCGCCGCGACCTGGCGCGGGTGGATGCAGAGCTTGCCGCCGAAGCCCAGTTGGCGCGCCCGCAGCGCGTCCGCACGCATCGCGCCTTCCTCGTTGAACTCCAGCCCGACACCGTCGATCGGCGCGGTGAGCTTCGCGCGGCAGGACTCCAGCACGATGCGCGTGCGGACCGCCGTCATGGCCTCGCCTTCGTCTGCGATGCCGCTCTCGGCGGCGAAGTCCACGCTCCCGAATGCGAGTCGCTCTACGCCGCGGGCGGTGGCGACTTCCCGCACCTCCAGGAATCCCACCACGGTTTCCACGAGTGCGATGACGGGCCGTCCCGGCAGGGCCCGCGCGAGCCCGGCCAGCGATTCCGGCTCGGCCTTGGGCAGCATGACGCGGCACGCCGCCGCACCGCGCAGCATCGCGATGTCCTCCTCGAACCAGGGTGTCCCGCAGCCGTTGATGCGCACGACGGCCCGCCCGCCGTCGGCCAGCCAGGTCCCGACAGCATCGCGCGCCTGGGACTTGGCGGCAGGCGCCACGGCATCCTCGAGATCCACGATGACCTCGTGCGCACCGCTGGCGACGGCCTTGGCGAGGCGTTCCGGCCGGTCGCCCGGCACGAAGAGGAAACTGCGTGCGACGCGGCTCATCAGGCGAATCCGACTTCGGCCGAAGTGGTGATCTTGCAGAAGCGCTTGAGATTGCCCATGGCGCTCTCGTGCTCCTCGGCCGACAGCGCGCAGCAGCAGTCCTCCAGCACCACGACCTCGTAGTCGCGGTCGTGGCCGTCGCGCACCGTCGCCTGCACCACGGCGTTGGTCGAGATGCCCGAGCAATAGATGCGCCGGATCCCCTGGGCCCGCAGGATGGCTTCCAGGCTGGTCGCGTAGAACGGGCTCACGCGATGCTTGATGATGTCGAAGTCTTCCGGCCGCTGGCCGAGCTCCGGATGCGTCTGCGTGCCCCAGGTGCCCAGCTGGAAGATGCCGTTCTTGCGGGCACCGGAGAAGATCGGTGAGTCGGGCGGGCACTCGCGGTAGTCGGGCGAGAAGCCGACGCGCACGAAGCCGATACGCAGGCCGGCGGCGCGCGCCTTGTCGATGGCGCGGCGCGTCTTCTCGATGACGCCGCGCCCCCGGACCTGCTCGCCATAGGCCGCCTTGCCGTTCGGGCCGTCGGCGTGCACCAGGTCGTTCATCATGTCCAGCACGAGATAGATGGATTCGCTCACGGGTTTCCTTCGTCCTGCCTTCAGCAGATCACTTCGCGCGCCTCGAGGTCCGCGCGCTGCGCGAAGCCCAAGCCCAGCAATTCACCGAACACGTAGTCTTCGTCCTGTCCCAGCGCAGGCGTCAGACGTCGGATGCCGACGCCGTCGGTCCGGTCGAAGCGGCCGGGCGCGCCCACCGCCAGCCGGGGCGGGATATCGGACGCGCTCACTTCGACCAGCGCCTCGCGTTCGCGCAGGTGCGCATCGTCCGCGATGTCCTGCAGGCTCCAGGAGACGTGGGCGCAGACGCCCGCCTGCTGAAGCCGAGAAGCCATGGCATCGGCATCGCAGGCCGCGAGCCAGCCGGTGAGCAGTTGATCGACTTCCGCGGCGTGCTGCTGACGACCCGCCGCCGTGGCGAAGCGCGCGGCCGCGCCTTCCTGGCCGAGCGCGCCTAGCAGCGCACGCCATTCCTGGTCGTTGCGCACGGCAAGCGTGAGCCAGCGATCGGGTTGGGCGGTGGGGTACACCCCGTGCGGCGACATGGCCAGATCCGCATTGCCGGGGCGTACCGGGGTCTGGCCCATGCTGGCCAGCACCAGCGCGTCGCCGATCATCGCGGAGGCCACTTCGCGCGCGGCCAGGTCCACGTGCTGGGCCGCGCCGGTGCGGCGCCGCTGGTGCAGCGCGGCCATCGTGGCCAGCGCGGCATGCATGCCGGCGGAGTGGTCCATCACGTGGCGCATCTCGACGGGCGGGCCGTCGGTGTACCCACTCATCCAGCCGAGGCCGCCCCAGGCGCCGAACAGCGGCGCGTAGCCGGCGAAGTGCGAATCGGGGCCGGACTGGCCGGAGGCCGAGAGCGAAAGCAGCACGATGTCGGGCCTGGCGGCACGTAACTCGTCGAAGCCCAGGCCCAGGCGATTCATCACACCCGGCCGGAAGCTTTCCGCCGCGATGTCGGAGAGGCCCACCAGGCGCTTGGCCAGGGCCACGGCTTCGGGCTGCTTCAGGTTCAGGCGCACCGACAGCTTGTTCGCGGAGACCTGGTCGAAGGTGGCGGCCTGCATGCGGCCGTAGACCGCATGCGGCTTGCGGAACGCATCCGGCCGCGTGCGGCTTTCGATCTTGATGCATTCCGCGCCCAGCTGGGACAGCAGGTGCGTGCAATAGGGGCCGGCCGCGTGGATCGTGAAATCCGCGATGCGCACGCCGGTCAGTGGCGCTTCACGTGAAGTCATTGCACGGCTTCCTTGGCCAATTCGTTCAACGAGGGGACGCGGCCGGGCGGCGCCAGCGGCGTGCGACGGAACTGGAAAGGCGCGAGCAGCACCTCGGCGGGTGCGCCGCTTTCCAGCCGCACCGGCGCGAACAGGCCGCGCGCGCGCTCATGTGTACCGCGCGCCACTTCGGCCGGAGTGCGGTATTTCGCCACCGGCACGCCCAGTTCCTGGGCGCGTTGGACGATCTCGTCGGCATGGTGCCGCGCCATCCATTCGCGCACGTGGGCGTTGATCTCGTCGCCGCGGCGGCTGCGCTCCAGCGGATCGCACAACGCCGGATCGTCGGCCCAGGCGGGCTGGCCCAGCAGTTCGACCAGGCCGCTCCATTGCCGGTCTTCCAACGTCAGCAGCTCGATGTAGCCATCCCGCACCTTGAACACGCCGCCGTAGCGGAAGCGCCGCATGGTGCGGTGCTCGAGCGAGCCGTCGCCCAGGCGCTGCAGCGCGAAGGCGCCGACCGAGAGCACGGCGTCCTGCACGGACACATCGACGTACTGGCCACCCGATTGCGGCACCGCCCACCAGGCCGAGAGCGCGCACAGCGCCGCGCTCGCGCCGCCCTGGTAGCCCGCGAAGTGTCCGTAGATCTTGAGCGGCGCGCGCCCGGGGAACATCTCGTTGGACAGACCGTTGGGCAGCAGGTAGCCCTCGCCGCCCGCGTGCAGCAGGTTGACTTCCTCGCCGCGCCAGCCGGCCTTCTCCCCTGTGGCGCCGAAGGGCAGCACGCTGACGTGCACGAGCTGCGGGAATCTGGCGCGGAGCGCCTCGGCTGCCACGCCCTGCGCGGCGCGTTCGTCCACCGCCACGTCTTCGATTAGGATGTCCGCGCGGGCGAGTTCCTGGTCCAGCAGGGCTCGTCCCGTGGCCGAGGTGGGATCGCCCACCAGGCTCCTTTTCCCGGCGGCGAGGTACACGAACAGCGCGCTTTCTTCGGTGTCGGCCAGCAGGGGCGGCATTTGCCGCAGGGGCGAGCCGCCCGGCGGTTCGAGCATGACGACCTCCGCGCCCATCGCCGCCAGTAGGCGGCCGGCATAGGCCGCCGCGACGGTCCGCGAACGCTCCAGGACCCGGCAGCCGGCCAACGGCGCCGCGGTTCCTGATTTCGAGTCGTTGGAGTGCATGGGTCTTCTCGCGGTTGGGGCGTCTCTCTAGCGGATCACCGGCAGTTCGAGGTCCACACCCGCGCCGTCGATGAACGCCGGCAGCTTGACGTCGCGCGAGGGCAGCGCCACGGTAGCGATGCCGGGCGTCGTGACTTCGCCGCGCTGATTCTCGGCAGCGATCTCGATGTCCACCAGCGCCGTGCGGTCCTTGACGTACTTGCGCACGACCTTGCCCTTGCAGAAGGTCGTGTCGCCGACGATGTTGAAGCGGCGCATTTCGGTGCGCACGCGCTTGAGCACGCCGGCGTCGCCCATCCAGTTGGTGACCAGCGTGGCCATCCAGGAGGAGCGCTGCGGGCCGTAGTCGTAGGTGCCGGGAACGCCGACTTCCTTGGCCACCGATTCGCGGTGGTGGCCGATGCCGGTGTATTCCACGCCGCCGCCCGCCTCGGGGTTGCGGAAGAAGTGGCCGGGGTGCTTCACCGCCGCCTGCAGCACCACTCCGTGCGTGTGGCCGCGGCCGCAGCCGACCAGGAAGCCCATGGTGTCCATCAGCGACAGCGGGCCGCGCGCGATCGTCGGCAGTTGCTCGCCGATCTCCACTTCTTCCCAGTAGAGCACGTTGGCCCCACGGATGTTCTTGGGCTCGTCCAGCACGATCTGGTCGATGCGGTCGTGCTCCTCGTTGGAGTACTGGTACTGCTCGATCTCCTTGTACTTGCCGGCGTCGCGCGCCGCCTTGCGCTCGTGGCGCGTGCAGGTGCCCAGGCCGCGGGCGACCAGCTCGCCGCGCTGGTTGAAGTAGCTGGCCTCCACGTACTGCAGCACCAGGCGGCCGGAAAACTTGCTTTCCTTCTCCTCGACGCCGACCACGCGCTCGATGGCCGAGATGCGGTCGCCCGGGCGGACATGGCGGAAAAGTTCCCAGTCGTTGCCGGCATAGAAGCCGTGCACGCCGGGCAGGCCCCAGCGCGTGCGGCCCAGCCAACCGAAGGCCATGGGGAACATGGGGTGGCCAACGACGGAGCCGTAGCGCGTGCCGGCGCCGTAGCCGACGTCGCGGTACAGCGGGTTCAGGTCGCCGATGCCGTTGCACCAGTTGCGCAGGGTGTCGGCCGTGGCGTCCTGCAGGTAGGGGCCCTCGGGGCGCAGGTGCAGCCCGATCATCGCGCGCGCGGCGGCGACGGCCTCGTCCGTGATGCGGCCTTCGGCCGGGCGGTTGCCCACTTCGGATTCGGGCGGGGCGGTCATGACGGTACTCACGTTTCAGTTCTCCTGGTGCGGTTTGGGTTCAAATCGTATTGAATGCATAATGCATTCTTTTGAGGAAGATGTCAATGCCGCTTGGCGTCGCCACCCTCTTTTGATTCTCAGTCGATGCGGATTTCGGCGGCTTTGATGGTGGCGCCCCACTTCTGGCGCTCGTCCTTGACGAATGCATCCAGCTGGGCAGGGCCCAGGTACAGCGGCTCCACGCCGGTTTCCAGCAACTTGCGGCGCAGTTCCGGCTGCTGCAGGGCTTGCTGGACATGCTGGGCAAACTTCTGGGTGATCTCGGGTGGCGTGCCGCGCGGCGCGAACAGCGCGTCCCAGGCCACTACGTCGAAGCCGGGCACGCCCTGCTCCGCGACCGACTTGACGCCCGGCAGCATCTCGCTGGCCTTCAGCGAGGTGATGCCCAACACCTTCAGCTTGCCGCTCGCGATGTGGGGCCGCGCCGCCGTCACCGTGTCGATCACCAGCGGGATCTGGCCGCCCAGCACGTCGGTCATCGATTGCGCCGACGCCTTGTACTTGACACCGAAGAGAGGCGCCTGCGCCACCTTCACGAACTGTGCGAACACCACGCTCGCCGTCGTGCTGGGCAGGCCCACGTTCAGCGTGTTGGGCTTGGCCTTGGCTCGGGCGATCAATTCGGCGATGCCGTTGGCGGAAAGATCGGCGGCCGTGGTGCAGAACACCATCGGCAGCAGGCCCACCATCGCCACGCCGTCGAAGTCCGCCGCCGGATTGAAACCCAGACTTGGGTAGAGGAACTCGTTCGCCGCGTTGGTGGCGTTGGTGCCGAACAGGAAGGTCGTGCCGTTGGCCGGCGACTTCGCCACCGCGGCGGCGCCGATATTGCCGCCGGCCCCTGCGCGGTTCTCGATCACGATGGGCTGGTTGAGCGTCTTCGCGACCTCCTGGCCAACCAAGCGCATCAGCACGTCGGCGCCCTGCCCCGCGGCATAGGGAACGATCACGCGGATCGGGCGGTCGGGCCAACTGGCTTGCGCGAACGCGGCGCGCGGCAAGGCGATGCTGGTGGCAGCGATGGCGCCGGCTGCCTGCAGCAGGTTGCGGCGCGATAGGCGAGGATGGGTCATTCGGATTCCTTCTGGCCGGCGAGCGCGAGCCCGGCGCGCGGCCAGCGCGCTGCGAACAGCTGGCCGTAGCCGGACAGGGTGATGAAGGCGGTGCGGCGGCCCGGCCCGCCGAAGCAGATGTTGGTGCAGTAGCCCTCGGGCCCGGCGTGGAACTCGAGGAGATCGCCGGCCGGGGAGAAGACGTGGATGCCGCCCTTGACAAGCGTCGCGACGCAGACGTTGCCGTTCTCTTCCAACGCCAGTGAGTCGAAGCGCTGGAAGCCGGGCAGGCCGTGCACGAGCCGGCCGCCATTCGGCGACGGCCAGGGCTCCAGCCCCAGTACGCCCGGGCCGCGCACGGGGTAGGACCACAGACGGCCGGTCTCGGTCTCCGTCACGTAAAGCGTCAGCCCGTCCGGCGAGAGACCGACGCCGTTGGGGGTGAGGAAAGGGTGGGCGGCCCGCCGGATGAAGCTGCCGTCGGTGCGTGCGTAGTAGACGGCGCCGCGCAAGATGCGGTCCTCGAAGGTCTTGCCGAAGTCGCTGAACCAGAAGCCACCCGCGCCGTCGAACACGATGTCGTTGGGGCCGTGCAGCGGGATGCCGTCGCAGTGCGTGTAGAGCTGCTCCACCGCGCCCGTCGCCAGGTTCACGCGCTGGATGGCGCCGCCCGCGTAGTCGGCGGCCGCGCCGGTGGGGCGGGTAAAGCCGTCGTCGGTCCGCCAGCTGAAGCCGCCGTTGTTGCAGACGTAGCAGTGGCCGTCGGGGCCGAGCGCGGCGCCGTTCGGCCCGCCGCCCACGTGCGCGATGCGCTCCACCTTGCCATCGGGGGCGATCCGCGCGAGGGTGCCACCGGCAATCTCGGTCACCAGCACGCCGCCGTCAGGCAGCGCGACCGGTCCTTCCGGAAAGCGCAGACCGGTCGCGACGACCAGCCCATCGAGTTGCAACTGCTTCATCACCATGTCCTTCTCATGCGGCCGCTGTAGCCGGAGCCGCTTGCCGCGCGCCCAGGTAGGCATCGATCGCCTGCTGGCGCCCTTCGCGGCTGCGCAGCGCCACGGCATCGAGTTCCCCGACGATGTGCCCATGGCGCATCACCCAGGCCCGGGCGGCCAGCTTGGCGGCGGCGTGGAAGCTCTGTTCGACCAGCAGCGCGGCCAGCTTCTGCTCCTGCTGGATCCGCGCGAGCCGCTCGTACACGCGCGCCACCAGCAGGGGCGCAAGCCCGAGCGAGGGCTCGTCCAGCAGCAGCAGCCGCGGCCCCGACATCAGGCCCCGGCCGATGGCCAGCATCTGCTGCTCACCGCCGCTCAGCAGGCCGGCGGGCTCCTTCAGCCGGTTCGCGATCTCGGGAAAGAACTCCAGCACCATGGCGCGGCGCCGCTCGCGCGTGGGCGCATCGACGAAGTAGGAGCCCAAAGTGAGGTTCTCGGCCACCGTCAGGTCGGTCACGATCGCGCGGCCTTCGGGCACGTAGACGAGGCCGGCGAGGAAGCGCTGGGCCGTTGACAGACGCGAGATGTCCTGGCCGTCGAAACGAATCGTGCCCTGCGAAGGCTCCAGCCCCGCGATGGCGCGCAGAGTGCTCGACTTTCCTGCGCCGTTGGCGCCCAGCAGCGCCGCCACTGTGCCGCTTTCGACGGCCAGCGAGACATCGTGCACGACGGGACCCGCGCCATAGCGAACCGTGAGGCCGTCGACCTGCAGCAAATCGGTCGTGGAATCACGCATTCTCGTCTCCCAGGTAGACGCGAACCACCTCGGGGTTCGCCCGGACCTGCGCCGGGTTGCCCGAGGCGAGCAGCCGCCCCACGTTCAGCACGTGGATGGTGTCGCATACCTCCATGATCAGGTCCATATCGTGCTCGACGACCACGAGCACCAGCTGCGGCGAGCGCAGCTTCTTGAGCGCGACGGCCAGGTCGTGCGTTTCCACCGAATTGAGGCCCGCCGCCGGCTCGTCCAGCAGCAGCACGCGTGGCGAACCCGCGATGGCGCGCGCGATTTCGGCCAGCCGCAGGGTACCGGGCGGCAGCTGCGTCGGCAACGCATCCGCCACCTCGGCGATGCCCAGCTTCGCGAGGGCGGCCAAGGCGAGCTCGCGATGACGCGCGCGCTCGGCGCGGCCGCGCGCGCGCGGCAGGAAGGCGTCCAGCCAGCCCGCGGTCGATTGCCGGTCGAGGGCGATCATCACGTTCTCGGCGACGCTCAGCTCCGGACACAGGGCCACGTGCTGGAAGCTGCGCGAGAAGCCCAGGGCGGCGCGGCCGGTCGGCAGGATGCCGTCGATGCGGACGCCGCCGAAACGGATGCCACCCTGCTGCGGCGTGTAGAGACCTGTGAGGCAATTGAAGAAGCTGGTCTTGCCGGCCCCGTTGGGCCCGATCAGGCCGGTGATCTCGCCGGGCTGCAGTGCCAGGGCGACCTCATGCAGGACCTGGTTGCCGCCGAAAGAGAGCGACAGCTTGTCGACCACCAGGGGCGACCCTTCCACCACGGCGTTCACGCGCGCCCCCCTTCCAGGCGTGCACGCACGGCTGGCGGCAGCGCATTGACGCCCAGCACCACCGCGAGCAGCGCGCCGCCATAGAGGATGGGCACCCAGTTGCCGGCGCCGGCCAGCAGCAGCGGCATCAAGGTCAGGAACAGGCCGCCGATCACGCTGCCGACGATGGACAGCGAGTAGAGGCTCACCACCGAACCCACCAGAAGGAAGATCGACGTCCACAGGGTGAAGCTGTTGGGCGACACCGTCGAGGAACTGAACGACAGCAGCGCGCCCGCGATGGCCGCAATGGACGCGCTGAGCGCCATGCAGGACAGGCGCGCCCAGCTCCGGCGGATGCCGAAGGACTCGGCCGCGTGAGCCGAGGTGCGGATCAGCAGCAGCGCCATGGCCTGGCGCGAGCGACGGAAGTTCCTGAGCAGCAGCACCACCGCGACCAGGCCCAACAGCGGCAGGTAATAGCGCTGCAGCGACTTTGCCGCGCCGGGGATGGCGTCCAGCTTCACGTAGAGGCCTTCGTAGCCGCCGGACACGCTGGAGAAGTGCAGCAGGACCTCCGGCAGGGCGAGCGCGAGTGCCATGGTGGCCACGGCGAGGTAGATGCCCGCCAGCTGGCGGGAAGGGAACGCGAACAACGCGCCCAGCAACGCGCCGGCCAGAGCCGCGACCGGTAGCGAGACCAGCACCGAAACGCCGAGGTACTTCTCCATGAGCGCCACGGTGTAGGCGCCGGCGGCGACGAACACGCCGTGGCCGATGGACACTTCGCCGCCATAGCGCACCAGGAAGCTCACCGAGAGAATGGCAATGGCGTTGGCGAAGCACAGGCCCAGCGTGAAGGTCCAGTATCCGCCGGCCAGCACTGGCAACGCCAGCAGAAGGACGAGGCCGAGCGTGGAGGCGATGCCGGCGACGGGTTTGCGCGCGACCGCCACCTCGCCGCCGGGTTGCGCCGCGGCTGCGGACGGGCTCAGGGGCAGGCTAGACACGGGCACCTCCTCGCACGGCCAGCACGCCTTGGGGGAACAGGTTCAGCACCAGCAGGATGATGATCAGTTGGTAGGTGTTGTTGAATTCCGCCGCGACGTAGAAGGACAGCATGTTCATCAGCACGCCGATGAAGATGCCGCCGAGCACAGCACCCGGCAGGCTGCTGAAGCCGCCCACCACGGCGGCGGCGAAGGCCTGCAGCATGAACGAGGCGACGCTGGTCGAAGAGAGGAAGGTCGTCGGCACGATCAGAAGCGACGCGACCAGGCCGAGCAGGCCCGCGATAACCCAGGAGAACAGGTGGACGTGGCGCAGCTTGAGCCCGCAGACGCGGCTGGCGAACGGGTTGGCCGACACGGCGCGGAAGGCGATGCCAATACGCGTGCGCTCGATCAGCAGGTAGAGCAGCCCGATGGCGGTGCCGGTCACGATCAGCACCGCCAAGTCGTACGCGGTCACGCGGATCGGGCCGAGTTGCGCCTTCCAGGCGGGCAGCGGCAGTTCCATGGACACCACGTTGGAACCGAACACGAGCTGGGTCACGCCCTGCGCGACCAGGCCGACGCCCAGCGTTGCGATGGTGCTGGTGAGGTCCGACTTGAACACCAGCGGCGCGATCAGGAAGTAGCTCACCGCCATCACGGCGACCATGATCGCCAGCGTGACCACCACCGCAGTGCCCCAGGCCATGTTGCCGAAAAGGCCGGCGGTGAAGCCGAACACGAGGAAGGCCGCCAGCCCCGCCAGGTTGCCGTGCGCGAAGTTCACGACGTTCGAACTCTTGTAGATCAGAACGATGCCGATGGCACCCATGGCGTACAGGCAGCCGCTGACGATGCCGGACCACGCGAGCCCGATGAAGTCGGCCATGGCGTTCAGTCCTTGCCGGCCGGCGCGGGGGCGGGCGCGGGGCCGATGTTGCGGTCGACCATTTCGATCACGGCCGGGAAGTAGCGCCCGCTGAAGCCCTGGGCCGCGGTCGCCGCGTAGTAGCGGCTGGACAGCTCGGCAACGTGCGCGTCGACGCCGGTCTGCGTGGCGAGTTCGAGGACGTAGCTCAAGTCCTTGAGCACGTACTCGGGCGGGAACGACTTCTCGGGAAACACGCGCGGCAGCATCGCCTTGCGGCCGTGGTTGCGCAGCACGAAGCTGTCGCCGGAGCCCTTGGAGACCGCGTCGAGCAGCGTAGCGGGCTCGACGCCCGCGCGCTGGCCCAGCACCATCATCTCCGCGAGTGCGACGGTGTTCTCGAACACCAGGGCGTTGTTGATCAGCTTGACGACCTGCCCGCAGCCAACGCCGCCGCAGCGCGTGACGTCCGTGCCCATGTAGCGCAGATGCGGCTCGATCTTGGCGAAGAGCGGTTCGTCCGCGCCGACCATGATGCTGAGTTCGCCGCGCTGCGCGGCTTCGCGCGTGCGGGCGACCGGGGCGTCGGCGAAGGCCACATTCAGCGCATGCAGGCGTTCGGCGACGTCGCGGGCCGCGGCCACGGTGGTCGTGCTCAGGTCCACCACGATCCAGGGCCGGCGTTGCCCGCTGGTGAGCCCCCCGGCGCCGAGGCACACGCGCTCGACCTGCGGGCCGCCCGGGAGCGAGAGGAAGACGATGTCGGCCCGCGCTGCGACGTCGGCCACGGAAGCCGCGCGCTGCGCCTTGGTGCCCGCAGTGGCCGCGTCGAAGGCCGCGTCATTCATGTCGTAGGCGATCACGTCGCCTTTATGCTTGAGCGCGATGTTGCGGCACATGGGGCCGCCCATCACGCCGAGGCCGATAAAGCCGATCACCGGGGACGTCTGCATGTTCATGGCCGCCCTTTTTTCAATCCATCCACATGCCGCCGCTGATGTCGAGCGACGTGCCGGTGATCCAGTTGGAGGCGGGCGAACACAGGAAGAGCGCCGCCTGGGCGATGTCGTCGGCGTTGCCGTAGCGGCCGAGCGGCACCGTGGCATTGGCCGAGGGCGCGCCCGCGCTGCCGGTGACGTTGGCCCACATCGCGGTTTCCACCGGACCGGGGGCGAGCGTGTTGGCGTAGACGCCATGTGGCGCGCCGGCCTTGGCGATCCAGCGCATCATGCCGTGCACGGCCGCCTTGGAGGCGACGTAGGCCGGGCCGGAGGCGACACCGCCGTTCTTGGCGGCGATGGAGCCGGCCGCGAGGATCTTGCCGAAGCCGCGCTGGCACATCAGCGGGAACAGCTTGCGTGCCGGATTGACCATGCCGCGCACGTTGACCTGCATGATCGCGTCCCACTCCTCATCGGTGCTGTCGCCCAGCGGCGTGCGCGCGATGATCCCGGCGCACAGCACCAGGATGTCCACCTTGCGATGCTCCGCGAGCACGGCATCGATCACCTTGTCGGTGGCGGCGCGCGAGGTCACGTCGTACTGGCGGTACTGGATGCCGGGGCCGATGTCTTCGTGTTCGGCGCGATCGGTGGCGACCACGCGGGCGCCGGCCGCCTTGAACGCAGTGGCGATCGCGCGGCCCATGCCGCCGGCGCCGCCGGTGATGAGTGCCACCTGTCCTTCCAGGCTCGCGGGCCCGCTCAGGTGTTGTGCCATATGTGATGTCTCCAGCTAGCGAAAAAATGGGGTTTCAGCGGAAGGCGGCGGTTGCCGACATCGCGAGTTCGCCGTCCGGGCCGCGGGCCCAGAGCGCGAGCGTGCCGTCGCCGGCGTCGCGTCCCTCGATGCGGTACGGGCGCCCCGCGAAAAGCGGCGCGACGCCGCGGAAATCGAAACGTGCGAGCGCGCGGCCATCGCCTTGCTCCAGCGCCAGTCGCTGCAGCAGCGTCGCATTCAGTGGCCCGTGCACGACGAGGCCGGGGTAGCCTTCTTCGTCGCGGGCATAGGGCAGGTCGTAGTGGATGCGGTGGCCATTGAAGGTGAGCGCCGAATAGCGGAACAGCAGCGTGGTGTCCGGCACCACCTCGCGCCCGAACTGCGCTTCGCCGTCGAAGCGTTCCGGCTTCGTGGCGGGCGCGGCGCCCGGCGGCGTCGCTTCGCGGTAGACGATGTCCTGCTCTTCCACGATGCAGGTGCGGCCCTGGCTCTCCGTGGTGTGGTTCACGGTGACGAACCAGAGCGCGCCGCGCTTGCCGGCCTTGTTCTCGACCTTGGCGATGCGGCTGGTGCGCGTGGCTTCCTCCTCGACGGCGATGTCCGCGAGATAGGTGATCCGGCTGCCGGCCCACATGCGCCGCGGCAATTCGATCGGCGGCAGGAAGCCGCCGCGCCGGGGGTGGCCGTCGGCGCCCAGGCCGCTGCGCGCGACGGCAGGATTGAAGAACAGCCACTGCCATCCGGGCGGCAGCGGTTCGCCCGCCCGCGGCGCGGATGGCAGGTCGAGCGTGGCCGCCATCGCTTGCAGCGGCGCCGCGGCGATGCGATCGGTGCGCGACTCCTCGCGCCCAACCCAGGTTTCGTATTCCGTGGTCACGCGGTCCCTCAGCTCAGCTTGGCGTCGAACACTTCGGCCGGGTAGGGCTGGAAGTCGCGGACCAGCCGGAATCCGTCGGCCGTCGCCTGGATGATGCCCTCCTGGCGCGCGCCACGATGGTCGCCCGCCTTGTACGTCACGTTGCGGGCGCCGCCGACCGTCGCATTGGTCATGGTCTCCATCACGTCCAGCAGGTTCTGGCGGTTGATCGGCTTGCCACTGGCCAGCAGGGCCTGGAAGCCTTTGACGAACAGCGCGCCGTTGCTCCAGCCGTTGAGGCCGAAGACGCCGATCGGGTCCTGGGGGTAGTACTTCGCGACGTTGTCGCGATAGGCCTTGATCTCCGCGTCGAGGGCCGTGACGGGCATCAGCCAGGAAGAGAAGTAGACGCCGTCCAGCAGGTTGCCGGCCAGCTTGCGGGTGGTGGGGTCGGCGGTGAAAAAGGGCGCCATCCACTTGGCCTGGAAGTCCACCCGCTCTGCTGCCTTCAGTGCGGCGGCCAGGTTCGCGTTGGAGCCGAACAGGATGACGACCTCGGCCTTGGCGTTGGCCAGGCGGCGCACGTGCGGCGTGAAGTCCGTGTTGCGCACTTCGAAGGGGATCGACTCCGCGGGCTCGAGCTTGCGGGTGCCCATGTGCAGGTCGAAGCCACGCTTGGCCGAGCGGCCCAGCTCGTCGTTCTCCCAGAGCAGCGCCACGCGCTTGGCATGCAGCGGCGCCCCCAGGGCGTAGTCCAGGTTGGAGGCGGCGGACCAGCCGTAGTCCGGCAGCAGCGGGAACACCAGCCGTTCGGAGAACAGCGCGGTGGCACCGCCGATCGGGCCGATCATGGGCAAGCCGACCTCCTTGGCGTAGGGGATCGCGGCGACCGACTGCGCGGTGCCCACCGGCGCGGCCAGCGCGAAGATCTTGTTCTCCTCGACCAGCCGGCGCGTGACGGCCACGCTGCGCGCCGGTTCGTAGCCGTCGTCGTAGGTCACGTAGTTGATCTTCCAGCCGTTCAGCTGGTTGGTTTCGTTGGCCCACTTGAAGCACGACTCGGCGGCGTGCGTGAGGATCGCATAGAAGGGCACCGGCCCGGTGATCGGCGTGAAGGCGCCGACGGTCACCGTCTTGGCGGCCATGTCGATGCCGGGCGAAGCTTGCTGCGCGCCGGCAAGGCCCGGAAAGGCAGCCGCGGCGGCGACCGTACTGCTGGAGAGGAAAGTCCTTCTGCGCATGGTTGGGCTCCTGGGGAGTTGGGGCTACCCGGTGGGCTGCCTCTAGGAATGCATTCTATATGATGGATCATGAGGTCTGCAATCCTGGGGTTTTCCCCAATCTACCGAGTAAATCCCTTCGACATCTTCCAGGAGGCGGGCGTCTTTCTTGATATAGAATGCATTCTTTTAGGAGATCCGCCTGTGCAATCCCCTTCGCTCGCCGGCCTGCGCGTCATCGAACTCGGCACCATGCTCGCCGCGCCCTTTGCCGCCCACATCCTTTCGCAACTGGGCGCGGAAGTGATCAAGGTCGAACCGCCGCGAGGCGACCCCACGCGCGCCCTGGTGCGGGGCGGGCCCAGCGGCACCTTCATCGCCTACAGCCATGGGAAGAAGAGCGTGTGCCTCGACCTGGCCAGCCCGGAAGGCCACGCCGCCTTCCGCCAGCTGCTGCGAAGCGCCGACGCCTTGGTGCACAACCTGGCGCCCAAGGCTGCACGCAAGCTGAAGCTCACGCGCGAAGACTGCGAGGCAGTGAAGCCCGGCCTGGTCTATTGCCACATCCGCGGCTATGCCGCTGGCCCGCAGGAAGACGACCTGGCCTCCAACCCCGTGGCCGAAGCGGCGACCGGCGTGATGGAGGGCAACGTCATCAACGGCCGTCCGAGCCGGCTGGGGCCTTCGTACCACGACCAGTTCGCCGGCGCGTACGCGGTGATCGGCATCCTGTCGTCGCTGCTGCAGGCGAAGGCCGGCCAACAGCCGGCTCCCGTGGAAATCGGCCTCTATGAAACCGGGCTGCATGTCGCTTCGCGCGACTTGGTCGGCGTGCAACTGAAGACGCAGTTGCTGGGGCGGCCCGAGCGCGAGCCGCACGGCGAATTCAGCATGCCCGGCTACGGCGCCTATCTCACCAGCGACGGCCGCTGGATGTACCTGCTGATGCTGACGGATGCGCACTGGCTGAAGTTCTGCCAGGCCATGTCGCTGCCCCAGGCCGATGACGCATCGCTCGCGCAGTTGCGCAACCGCAAGAAGGCGCGCGAGCAGGTCGAGGGCATCGTAAAGGCGGCGATCGCAGCGCTCACCTTCGACCAGGCTGCGGCGCGCTTGCAGGCGGCCGGCGTCGGCTTCACCGAAGTGCTGCCGCTCGAGCGCGTGCTGGAGGCGCCGCAGGCGCGCCAGCCGGGCAAGTTGCGCGAGGTGCAATACCGCGGCCTCGGCTTCCAGGTGCCCGAGTTCCCCCGCCTGGGCGCCGCCGGGGATGTCGCCACGCTGCCGCCGGCCGAGCTGGGCGAGCACACAATGGAGGTCCTGCTGTCCGCGGGCGTGGCGCCGCGCGAGTGCGACCGGCTCGTGACGTCCGGTGCGGCGGCAGTCGCCGACCCGCGCGCGTTTGCCTGGGCGGCCCTACGCGAATAGAAAGGTGCGCGCATGAGTAACGACGGCGGCCGCCAAGAGATCCACCACCGGCAGGTCGACCTGCGCTTCTACCGCCGCGCCGACGGCCTGTACGAGGTCGAGGGGCACCTGGTCGACACCAAGAGCCACCCTTTCCGGCGCCAGCTCGCCGACGCCGACTTGCAGTCCGGGGAACCGCTGCACGACATCGTGGTGACGCTGGTCATCGACGAGGACATGCTCGTGCACGACGCACGGGCGGCCATGCGGGCCACGCCGTTCACGGTGTGCGGGGGTGCCAGCGAGACGCTGCGGCCGTTGCGCGGACTGCGCCTGGGCGCCGGGTGGAACAAGCGGGTGCGCGAACTGCTCGGCGGCGCGGCGTCCTGCACACACATCGTGGAGCTGCTGGGGCCCATGGCCACCACCGCGTTCCAGGGGCTGGCCCCGCAACGGCTGGCCCGCATCAACGCGCCGGGAAGCGAGGCCGAGCGCACGGGCAAGGTCAACAGCTGCTACGCCTATTCGGAACAGCGGGAGGTCGTGGCCCGCCTGTGGCCGCACCTGCACCGCCGGCCCCCGCGCGCGTGAGGACCATGGCAGCGCCGGTTCCGCGGGATGCAGCGACGGTCGTCATCGTGCGCGATGCCGCGCCACCGCGCGGCGGCATCGAGGTGCTGCTGCTACAGCGGACCGAGGGGGGCGACCACAACAGCGGGGCCTGGGTCTTTCCGGGGGGGCTGCTGGACCCGGGCGACCGCGCCATCGGCGAGCTGCCGCTGGGGCTGAGCGATGCGCAGGCGAGCGCGCAGCTGGGCCTGGAACAGGGCGGCCTCGCATACTACCTGGCCGCGATCCGCGAATGCTTCGAAGAGGCGGGCATCCTGCTGGCCGTCGACCCGGCGGGCGAGTACGCATCGCTGGAGTCCGTGGCCGGCTGGCCGGTGGCGGCCCTGCGCAGGGACCTGCACCAGGGCCGGTCCACACTCGCCTCGCTGTGCCGCCAATACGCACTGCGGCCGGTGCCGGAGCGCCTGCAGTACATCGCGCACTGGCTGACGCCCCTGGGCCGCGCGAAGCGCTTCGACACGCGCTTCTTTGTGGCGGTCGCGCCGGGGCTGCAGGCGGCGATGCATGACGCCACCGAGACGCGGGACCATGTCTGGATCGCGCCTGGAGACGCCCTGTCGCCTTCCAACGCCCGACGGCTCATGGTGCCCACGCGGGCCGTACTGGAGATGCTGGGCCGGTTCCAGGACTGCGGTGAATTGATGGCGTGGGCAGGCACGGCCCGGGACATCCCGCGCACGCAGTCGCGGCTGGGCCTGGCCGCAGGCGGCCTGGAGAGCATCCGCCCGGATCATCCGGCCTACGAGGAACTCGGCAAGCTCGACCCAGAGGGGCGCTGCGACGCGTGGTGCGAACTGCGCCCCGGCGTGCCGGTGCGCATCAGTGAACGCGTCGTGCGGACCCTGGGGCCCGATGGCCGCCATGCGTATCGCGTCGGTAGCGATGCCCAGGGTTGGCAGGAGTTGCCGCCCTCCAGCGTGCGCCTGGTCGCGGACGACCGGTTGGTGATTGCGCCCGGTGCCGCGCAGGTACCCGCCGAGTGGCTGGCGCAGGTCGATTGGCTGGCGGGTGCGCAGGGGTTCCTGCAACGCCTGGACGCGAACCCGCCAGCGTAGTAGGCGGTGCGCTGCTTGTCGACCGAGTCGACGAGGGATTCGTCGGCGGCGATGACCTCGGCGTTGCCCGCAGCGCGCTGGAAGTCCTCGACAGCAGTATCTGGCGAGTCATTCCTCGGCATGGCCACCGGCCCGCTCACCGGCGGGCTCATGTTCCCGCGCAGGCGGAAACCCAAGGTTTTCACAACGCTCTGGATCCCCGCCTGCGCGGGGATGACGAAGGCAAAAAGGAGGGCGCCGACCCTCGCGGGTGGCGCCCTCAGTCTGGCGGGAAACCAGGATCGGCCGCCAGCATCCGTATTTCTGAGCCCGGCTGGAAGCTGCGCTTCCATTCGCTGACGCCGGACGAGGTGAACGAGCAGGCGGTGATCGATGCCTTCGCACATTCGGCCGCGCTGGTGGAAACTAGGTCACCGACCGGCCCGCAGGTGGACCTGCTCACGCGCCTGCCGCTGGTGGACCCGGCGCGCATCACGGTGCCGGTGATGATGATCCGCGGCCAGTACGACGACGTGGCCGACCTGGACGGTCTGCTGCCTTTCTTCAAGGCCCTGCCCACGGACAGACGGACAGGAAATTCAACCGCATGAGGGCAAGTATGGCACGGGTTTTGAGCATCCCAACGCCGCTGAGATGGTATGGACGCCTCCCACCTCGCGACATGCGAGCCATGGGCGTGCACAGGCCC
>Ga0187892_10005287_pt1 | contig 20447 bp, 20 predicted proteins | sample MA1701073metaG_FD_139345 | JGI IMG/M metagenome (GOLD analysis project Ga0187892, IMG submission 139345) | Bio-ooze microbial communities from a basaltic lava cave in the Kipuka Kanohina Cave System on the Island of Hawaii, USA - MA170107-3 metaG ... | reverse complement strand
GTGCAGCGCCCGCGCGACCAGCTCCTTACCCGTGCCGGACTCGCCGGTCACGAGCACGGTCGCGCGCCCGCGCGCGGCGCGCCGCACCAGCTCGAGCACGCCGCGCATCGCCTCGCTCTCGGCGATCACGGCGTCGAGCGCGAAGCGCTGGCGCAGCTCGGCGCGCAGGAAGCGGTTCTCGCGCGCGAGCCGCGTCACGTCGAGCGCGCGGCGCACGATCGCGACCAGCTCCTCGTTCTCGAACGGCTTCTGCACGTAGTCGAACGCGCCCTCGCGCATGGCGGCGAGCGCGGTCGGCACGGTCGCGTGCGCAGTCATCAGGATCACCGGCAGCTCGGGATCGAGCGCGCGCGCGCGGCGCAGTACCTCGAGCCCGTCGGGGCCGGGCATGCGCAGGTCGCTGACCAGGCAGTCGACCGGATCGCGCTCGAGCTGCTCGAGCAAAGCGCGCGAGTCGGTGTGCGCGCGCGCGTCCATGCCCTCGCGGCGCAAGAGCATGGCCACGACCTCCGCCATGCGCGGCTCGTCGTCGAGCACGGCGACGCGCGGGTTCACACGCGGATCCGATCGCGCGGGCCCGCGAGCGGGAGCCGCGCGCACAGGCACGCGCCGGCGAAGCCCGGCCCCGCACCGCGCTGCTCGACCGACTCGAGCGTCCCCCCGTGCGCCAGCGCGATGCGCCGCGCCATCGCGAGCCCGAGCCCGGTGCCGCGGGTCTTCGTGGTGTAGAACGGCTCGAAGATGCGCTGGGCCTCGGCGCGCGGAATGCCGGGGCCCGAGTCCGCGACCTCGAGCAGCACGTCGCCACTGGCCGCGCACGCGCGCAGCTCGATCGTCCCGGCGCCGTCGATCGCCTCGGCCGCGTTCGTGACCAGGTCGAGCAGGAGCTGCGCGAGCAGGTCGGGGTCGCCGCGCAGCTCGCCGACGCCCGGCTCGAGCTCGCGCCGCGCCGCGATGCCGCGCTCGCGCAAGCTCGCGTCCGCGAGCTGCAGCACGCGGTCGAACAGCTTCTCGACCGAGCACGCGCTGGCGCGCAGCTCGGTCGGCCGCGCGAAGCCGAGCAGCGCGGTGACCAGCCCGTCGAGCCGGTCGGTCTCCTCGCGGATGAACTGACAGGCGCGGTGGCCTTCCTCGCCGGGCTGGAAGCCCGCCTGCGCGAGCGTCGCGGACGCGCGGATCACGCCGAGCGGGTTGCGCACCTCGTGCGCGATCCCGGCCGCGAGCCGGCCGAGCGAGGCCAGCTTCTCGTTCTCGAGCCAGGCGGCGTGGGTCGCCTCGAGCTCCGCGAGCTGACGCTCGATGGTGTCGGCGTCGGCGCGCGCCTGCGCGCGGGCGCGCGCGAGCCGCCCCACCAGGAAGCCAAGCAGGGCGAAGCTCGAGCCGAACGTGGCACCGACCGCGAACGTCGCGCTGCGCCCGCCGACGTTCATCTCGACGCCAGATGCCAGCAGGAAGGCGGTATCCGCTATGCCGAGAGCCAGGCCCGCGAGGCCGCCCCAGAGGTCCCAGCGCCGAGTCACCATCCGCATCTCCCGCCGCACGCGCGATCTTAGCAGCGCACACCGCAAGGCCCGTGCCCGCGCCGCCGCCGCGCGCCGCCGCCCGCGCGGGCGGGGTGTGTTGCAGCACTGCGACACCCGTTGCGCGACGGCGACGCTCCGCGCGGTGCGCAACGCTCCACGAAGCGCGCAACCCGGGCACGCCTCTTGCTCGACCAGCGTGCACAAGGAGGCAACCATGACTGCAAAGTTGATCGGACTCGAACTCGTGCTGCTGGCATTCCTGGCCCTGACCGCGCACGCCGTCGGCACCATGGGCTACTTCGGCTTCTTCGAGGCGATGGGGGCGAACGCCGCCACGCAACTCGCGATGGCGGACCTCGTGATCTGTCTCTCGATCCTCGCGGTGTTCATCTTCCGCGACGCCCGCGAGCGCCAACTCCCGTGGCTTCCGTACCTGGCGATCGCACTGTTCTTCGGCGCGGCCGGTCCGCTCGCCTACCTGATCCACCGCGAGTTCGCGGTGCGCCCTCGGGCCGCGCGCGCGCAGGTGGCGCGATGAAGCTGATCGCGTTTCCGCTGTCTCCGTTCTCGGCCAAGGTCCGGATCGCGCTCGCGGAGAAGCAGCTCGGCTACGAGCTCCAGGACGTCCCGACCGACCGCGCGGGCGTCACGCACAAACCCGCCGAGCTCCTCGCGATCAATCCGCGCGGGCAGGTTCCCGTGCTGATCGACGGCGAGCTCGCGCTCTACGACTCGACCGTGATCGCGGAGTACCTGGAGGACCGGCACCCCGAGCCGCCGCTCCAGCCGCGCGACGCCGCGGCGCGCGCGCGCTGCCGCCAGCTCGAGGACGCGGGCGACGAGCTGACCTCGGGCGCGTTCGTGGTGCTGGTGCGCGAGATCTGGCGCAAGTCCGACCCGGACGCGCGAGACGCCGAGGCGATCGCGCAGGCGACGCGCGAGCTCGTCGCGCTCGCGAGCCGGCTCGACCGCGCGCTCGAAGGCCACGACTGGCTGGTGGGCCGGTTCTCGATCGCCGACATCGCCTGCTATGTGCCGTTCGCGCTGGCGACGCTGCTCGGCGTCGGCGCGCCGGCGCAGCTCACACGCTTCCACGCCTGGCTCGCCCTCGTGTCGAAGCGCGCGAGCGTTGCCGCGGACGCCGAGCTGATGCAGAAGGACGCCGCGCGCATCGCCGCGTTGCCCGCCTGATCCGGCCCTAGACGATCCCCGCCTCGCGCAGCTTCGCGCGCGCCGATTCGTCGATGCCGATCTCGGCCAGGATCTCGTCGCTGTGCGCGCCGAGTCCGGGTGCGCCGCTGCGCACGCGCAGCGGCGTGCGCGATAGCTTCGCGGCGGGGCCGATGATCGGCGCGGGCTTGCCGTCCTCCTGCGCGACGGGCTGCAGCATCTCGCGCTCGACGACGTGCGGATCGCGCGCCGCCTCGGCGTAGCTGCGCACCGCGCCGGCGGTGAGCCCGGCGCCCGCGCAGATCCGCTCGACCTCGGCCGCGGGACGCGCGGCGCAGAACTCCTCGACCAGGCGGTTCGCCTCGGCGCGGTTCGCCACGCGCGCGCCGGTCTGCGCGTAGCCGGCGTCGTCGGCGAGCTCGGGCCGGCCGATCAGGCGCGCGAGGATCTTCCAGTGCGCGTCGAGCAGCACGCCCAGGTAGATCCAGCCGTCGCGGCAGCGGTACGCGCTGGCCGGCGCGCAGAAGCTGAACTCGTTGCCCCAGCGCTCGAGCGGGACGCCGAGCGCGCCGAGCGTCGGGTTCGCGTTCGAGGTGGCGAGCAGGCCGTCGAGCAGCGCGATGTCGACGTGCTGGCCCTCGCCGGTGCGATTGCGGTGCGCGAGCGCCGCCAGCGCGCCCAGCGCCGCGTGCATGCCGCCCAGATCGTCGGCGAGCCAGGTCGCCGACTTCACGGGATCGCCCTCGCGGCCGCCGTTCAGCGACATGTAGCCCGAGCGCGCCTGCGCGATCGGATCGTAGCCCGCGCGGTCGTGGTCCGGGCCGAACTGGCCGAAGCCGGTGATCGAGACGTAGATCACGTCCGGCCGCACCGGACGCACATCGGCGTAGCCCAGGCCCCAGCCCGCGAGCGTGCCGGGCCGGAAGTTCTCGACCACGAAGTCGCTGCGCTCCGCGAGCCGAAGGAACAGGTCGCGCCCCTCGGGCTTGCGCAGGTCGAGCGTGAGGCTGCGCTTGTTGCGGTTCACGGTGGCGTGGAACGACGAGATCGGCTTGGCGTGCCCGGGCAGGAACGGCGGCAGGCGGCGCGCGACCTCGCCGCCCGGCAGCTCGACCTTGATCACGTCCGCGCCGAAGTCGCCGAGCAGCGCCGCGCAGTGCGGTCCCGCCCAGGTCGTGCACGCCTCGAGCACGCGCAGGCCGGCGAGCGGCCCGGTCGTGTCGCGGCGGGCGTCGCGGAAGAAGTCCCTCTTCTCCATCGGGCGACTCTACGCGAACGAATCGGTCGAGGGAAGGTGAGCGGACGTGGTACCGTGCGCTGCCGGTCGGATGGATCGCCGCGCGCGCGCCGCGCGCGCCCGCCGGTCCGGAGGAGCGCGCATGCTCGAGCAGCTCGTCGACCTCGAACGCTATCCCCTGCTCGCGCCGGGCTCGGCGCGGCACCGGGCCGCCGTCGACGCGGCGCGCGCCGACATCGCGCGCATGGGCGCGGCCGAGCTGCCCGGCTTCCTCAGCCCGCGCGGCCTCGCGCTCGCGCTCGCCGACGCGCGCGGGCTCGCCAAGCTCGCCTACCGCAGCGGCGGCATGGGCACGGCCTACCTCGAGCTGCCCGACGCGTCGTGGCCGGCCGATCATCCGCGCAAGCACTTCGGCCGCTACGACGTAGGCGTGGTCGCCTACGACCAGTTCCCGGAGGACTCGCCGATCCGCCGCCTGTACGAGGCGGACGCACTGATGGCCTTCGTCGGCGCGGTGCTCGAGCGCGGCCCGCTCTTCCGCTACGCGGATCCGTTCGGCGCGCTGAACCTCGCCGTCATGCGCGACGGCGACCAGCTGCAGTGGCACTTCGACCAGACCGACTTCGTGATCTCGCTCGCGCTCGAGGACTGCGAAGAGGGCGGCGACTTCGAGGTCGCGCCCAGGATCCGCTCGCGCGAAGACGAGCGCTACACCGAAGTGGGACGCGTGCTGCGCGGCGAGTCCGACGCGGTGGTGCACCTGCCGATGCAGCCCGGGACGCTGCTCATTTTCGAGGGCCGGAACTCCGTGCACCGCGTGAGCCCGCTGCGCGGCCCGACCGACCGGCTGGTGGCCCTGCTCGCCTACGACACGAAGCCCGGCACCGTGAGCTCGCCGGTCCTGCGCATGGCGCGCTACGGCCGTGCCGGCTAGCCGAGATGGCCTCTAGCCCGAGCGTCCGGCGCGAGCGCGACGCGCTCGGCGAGCTCGAGCTGCCGGCGGACGCGCTGTGGGGTATCCACACGGCGCGGGCGCTCGCGAACCTGTCGTTCTCGCGCCGCCGGCTCGGCGACGCGCCCGCCTACGTCGCCGCACTCGCGCGAGTGAAGCGGGCGGCGGCGCGCGCGAACGCGCGGGCCGGAGTGATCGAGCCGCGTCTCGCGGAGGCGATCGAGCGCGCGGCGCTCGAGCTCGAGCAGGGTGGGCACGCGCGGCACTTCCCCGTCGACCTGCTCGGCGGCGGCGGCTCGATCGGCGTGCACATGAACGTGAACGAGGTGCTCGCGAACCTCGCGAACGAGACGCTCGGCGCGCGCCGCGGCGAGTATGCGCCGGTGCGGCCGCTCGAGCACGTCTCGGCCTCGCAGTCGACCGCCGACGTGTGCCACAGCGCGGCGCGGCTCGCGGTCCGCGCGCTCGCGCTGCGGCTGGACGAGGCGCTCGATCGCGCGCTGGCCGGGCTCGACGCCAAGGCCGCCGAGCTCGACGGCACGACTACGCTCGCGCGCACCTGTCTGCGCGACGCGCTGCCCGCGTCCATGGGGCTGCTCGTGCGCGGCTGGGCGCGCGGGCTCGAGCGCGCGCGCGCGGCGCTCGCGGAGTCGCTCGCGCCGCTCCACGCCGTGAGCCTGGGCGGGACGGTGATCGGCACGGGTGCGGGCGCGCCCGACGCCTATCGCGCCTGCGTGGTGCCGATCCTCGCCGAGCTCGAAGGCCGCCCGCTCGCGCGGCTCGAGAACCCGAGCGACGCCCTGCAGAGCGGCGACGACCTCGCGGGCGTCTCGCGCGCCGCGGTCGCGGTCGCGAACGCGCTGCTCAAGCTCGCGTCCGACCTGCGCCTGCTGTTCTCGGGACCGGAGGGCGGCTTCGGCGAGCTCGAGCTGCCGCACGTCCAGGCCGGCTCGAGCTTCTTCGCCGGCAAGCAGAACCCGGTCGTGCCCGAGACCGCGATCGCCTGCGCGCTGCAGGTGGTCGGGCTCGACCGCTCGGTGCAGGGCGCGCTCGAGCGCGCCGAGCTACACCTGCACGTGTACGACGGCGTGGCCGCCGCCAACCTGTTCGAGGCGCTCGAGCTCCTGGCCAACGCGGTCGCGCTGCTCGACGCGCGCTGCCTCCGGGGACTTCGCCCCAACACCGAACGCTGCCGCGAGCTCGCGCAGCTGCGCTAAGTCAGCCGCCCCTTCGGCGTCTCGTCGCGGTGCTTGCGCAGGTAGGGCATGAACGGAGTGCCGCCGGTGCCCACCGCGTTCGGGTTCGAGGGCGAGGCCTGGCTCTGGTGGTGGATGTAGCGCGCCGCGTAGTCCAGGTGTGTGGAGCGGAACGCCTCGAGCCAGCGCAGGCACTCGTTGAACGCTTCGCGCGCCTCGCGCGAGCCGCAGTCGAGCACGGCCTTGCGCAGCGACGGCGCGGCTTCGACCGCCTCGACGAACGCGCGCTGGCGCGGCGGCATGTAGTCGCGCATCTCGAGCAGGTACGCGCGCAGCGGGTCGTCCGCGTGCTCGACGCCGAGCAGCCCGTCGAGCGCGGGTACGATCGAGCTCTGCGCGCCGGTCTCCCCGCGCAGGAGCTGCGGCCGTCCGGCCAGCGCCGCCACGCCCTCGTACACCACGCCGTTTGGCAGCAGCGGGTGGTTCTTCCAGCCGTGGATGTACGGCCGCACGCGGTGGTAGTAGACGTACGGGTCGCAGTGCTCCGGCATGCGCTGCAGCGTCTCGCACAGCGACTCGATGCCCGACGCGACCGCCTGCAGGTGCTCGGCCAGCGCGCCCGCGTCGCCCCGCGCCGCCGCCGCGAACACCGGGCCGATCCGCTCGAGCACGCGCGCGGCGCGCGCCTCGATCTCGACGTGGATCAGGATGAACCAGTCCTCGTCCGCCCCGCCCAGGAAGTTCTGCACGATGGCGAGGTTTCCGAGCTCGAGCGCGCCGGTGCGGTCGAGCAGCCGCCAGTTGTCGAGCGCGTAGGAGGCGTAGGAGAGCACCGGCGGCCGCCCGAGTCGCGCGGCGACCGCGCACCACGGCACGGCGACCGAGGCCGGCACGTGCGCGGCCGGCGTGGTCTCGCCCCACACATAACCGTGTCCGAAGTACGACAGCACGAGCATCGCGCGCCGCAGCACAGGGCCGGCGGGCAGGGCCTCGCTCGGCAGGACCGGCAGCCGTTCCAGCGTGCGCCGCAGGTTCCCGGCCAAAAGGAGCTTGGGCAGATCGCGCGCGACCTCGTCCCAGACCGCGAAGCCGCGCGGCAGCTCGAGCGCCGGATCCTGGGCCGGCAGGAAGCCGCGCTCCTGGCTGATTTCGAACGCCTTCAGGTCGTCGAGTGCCGCCATGGTTTCCCCCGTACACGTGATGCTTCGGGTGGCGCGCGGGCCAGCTTCAGCGTTTCGTGCGACAGGGGCACCGCGCGTGCGCGACAGGCTGGTACTCTTCGGCTCGTGCAGATCCTAGCGCGCGTGCGCCGTCTGTTCGCGGCACCCAGCCTGCCGGACGAGGAGGACGCGCGGATCGCCGCGACGCTGTACCGGATCGGGCTCGCCCTGATCCCGCTCGCGCTGCTCGGCGCGGCGGTGACCGCGGTTGCGCTGAACCAGCCGATGTCGCGGGTCGGCATCGCGCTCGGCTTCGTCGGCGTGATCCTGATCGCGCTCGCGCTCGCGCGCAGCGGCCGCGTGCGTGCCAGCGCGGTGCTGATCGTCGCGGGCACGTGGCTGACCCTCGCGACCGGCCTGGTGGTTGCCCGCGACGTCTCCACGCCCGCGCTGTCGGGCTTCGTGCTCTCGATCGCCGCGGCGGCGCTCCTGCTCGGAGAGCGCCCCGCTTACACCGTTGCGCTGCTGTCGGCGGTCGCGGCGCCGGCGGTGGTCTACTTCGACCTGCAGCTCGGCGCGCGGCCGGGGCAGCCGACGATCGAGCGCACGATCTCGCTCGCGATCGTGATCGTGCAGGGTTCGATCTACTTCGCCGCCGCCGCGATCGTGTCGATCGCGGTGCGGCACGCCGAGCGCGCGCGTGCGCAGGCGCGGCTCAATGAGGGGCGCTTCCGCGCCATCGCCGAGCACGCACCGGACATGATCTCCGAGGCCGATGCGGACGGTCGCTTCACCTACGCGAATCCCGTGGCGCTGGCCGCGTCGCGGCGGCGCTCGATCGAGGATCTCAACCGCGAGCGGGTCGGTGCGTGGATGCACCCGGACGACGCTCCCGGCGTGGTCGAGAAGTTCCGCGACGTCGCGGCGAACGGCGGCTCGGCGCGCGCAGCGTTCCGCGCCCTCGCTGCGAACGGGCGCGTGGCCTGGCTCGAGGCGACGGGCGCGCGCTACGTCGACGCGGAGGGACGCACGCGGGTGGTCTCCGTCACGCGCGACATGACGCATCAGCGCGAGATCGAGACCGCGCTGCGCGCGAGCGAGGAGCGCTACCGCGTGCTCGCGGAGTACGCGCCCGACATGGTCGTCGAGCTCGCTGCCGACGGATCGCTCCTGTACGCGAACGCCCGCGTGGTCGAGGCGATCGGCTTCACGCCCGCCGAGCTCGCCGCGATGGCGCCGATGTCCTGGCTCCACCCCGACGACCGCGACGCGGGCATCCGCGCGATGAGCGAGGTGTTCGCGCACGGCGGCCCGACGCGGCTCGTGCACCGCCTTCAGCGCAAGGACGGGACCTACCTGTGGGTGGCGTCTTCCGGCGCCCGCTACATCGGCGGCGCGGGCGAGGCGCGGGTGGTCGCGCACTCGCGCGATCTCAGCGAGGAGCTCTCGCTCCAGGAGCAGCTGCGCGAGTCGCAGAAGATGGACGCGATCGGCCGGCTCGCGGGCGGCGTGGCGCACGACTTCAACAACCTGCTCACGGTGATCGGCGGCTACGCGGGCGTGCTCGAGCAGTCGTTGCCGTCGGGCAGCGCCGCCTCTGCCGCGCGCGAGATCGCCGACGCGACCGAGCGCGCGGCCGCGCTGACCCGCCAGCTGCTGCTGCTCACCAGCCGCCAGCTCGCGCAGCCCGGCGTGGTCGACCTGAACGCGGGCGTGCGCGGACTCGAGCCGATCCTGCGCAGCATCCTGCCCGAGCGCATCCGGCTCGAGCTCGACCTCGAGCCGGATGGTCTGTTCGTCGCGCTCGATCCCTCGCAGCTCGACCAGGTGCTGCTCAATCTGGCGCTGAACGCGCGCGACGCCATCTCGGGCAGCGGGTCGCTGCGCATCGAGACGCGCCGGCAGCGCCCGGGCCGCCACGTCCAGCTCGCGGTCTCCGACACCGGTCAGGGTATGGACGAGGCCACGCGCGCGCGCGCGTTCGAGCCGTTCTTCACCACCAAGCCGGCAGGCGCCGGCACCGGTCTGGGCCTGTCGACGACCTACGGGATCGTGCGCCAGGCGGGCGGCTCCATCGTGCTCGAGTCCGCGCCGGGCAGCGGCACGCGCGTCGAGATCAGCCTGCCCGTCGCGGCCGGCCGCCCCGCGGCAGCCGCGCGCCCCGATCGCCGGGCCGCCGCACCGGGCACGCGCGACGCGTCGATCCTGTTGGTCGAGGACGACGCGTCCGTCCGCCGCCTGCTCTCGATCCTGCTCGAGAGTGCGGGCTATCGCGTGACCGCCGCCGCCGACGGAGCGGAGGCGCTCGCCATCACCGAGGCGTCGCCGCGCCGCTTCGATCTGCTGCTCAGCGACTACGTCATGCCGGGCGTGAGCGGGCTCGAGCTCGCCACGGCGCTGCGCGCGCGCTGGCCCGACCTGCACGTGGTGCTCATGACCGGGCACGCCGAGATCCCCGGCGCCGCGGTCGCGGAGCTGCCGCGCGGCGCCGAGCTGCTGGCCAAGCCGTTCACGCGCGAGCAGCTGCAACGCGTGGTCACGGGCATGCTGGCGGCGGTGTGAGCGAGCGCGCGGATTGCTCCGAGATCCGCGATCGCGACGCGATCGAGCGCTTCCTGCGCCGCGACCCGCGCGCGCACGTCTACGCGCTCGCCGATCTGGACGACGTGTTCTGGTCCGACACGCGTTGGTTCGCGCTGCGCGAGCGCGGCGAGCTCGGTGCGGTGTGCCTCGTGCTCGAGAAGCTCGCGCTGCCGATCCTGTACGCGATCGCGCCGCCCGGCGACCGCGCGCTGGGCGAGCTGCTCGCCTGGCTGCGGCCGTCGCTGCCGGATCCGCTGTTCGCGACGCTCGGGCTCGGGCTGTCGGCCGGCTTCGCGCGCGAGTTCCGCGTCGACTCGCACGGCGAATTCGTGAAGATGGCGCTCGACGCCGCGGCGCCGCTCGACGTCGCCGAGCCGCAGGGTCTCGAGCCGCTCGGGCCCGGACAGTGCGACGAGCTGCGCGAGTTCTACGCGCGCGACGCCTACACCGAAGAGGAACGGCACGGCCGCTTCTTCGAGCCCTACATGCTCGAGCTCGGCCCGTGGTTCGGCGTGCGCGAGGCGGGGCGCCTGATCTCGGTGGCCGGCGTGCACGTGGTGTCGCGGCGCACCAGCGTCGCCGCGCTGGGCGGTATCGCCACGCGCCCGGACCGGCGCGGCCGCGGCCTGGCGCGCGCGGCGACCGCTGCGCTGTGCCGCGCCCTGCGCGAGGAAGTCGGCCTGATCGGTCTCAACGTCGCCGCCGCGAACGCGAGCGCGCGCCGCTGCTACCAGGGGCTCGGCTTCCGCGACGTGTGCCGCTACGAGGAGATGGAGTTGAGGCGGCGGGCGCCGCGCTCGCTCGGCCTCTGGTACGATTGCTCTCCGGAGGCGCATCGATGCGGGCGCTGGTGTCGATCCTGGTGCTGCTGTCGTTCGCGCCGCGCGCGGCCGACGCCGCCACCTGGGTCGTGCGGCCGGGCGAGTCGATCCAGGCCGCGGTCGATGCGGCGGTGTCGGGCGACACGATCCTGGTGCGTCCCGGCAGCTACGGCGGGAACGGCGGGGCGGCGCTCGTCCACGTCCGCACGAGCGGACTCACGTTGCGAGGCTCGGCCTCGGCCGTGCTCGACGCGAGCGGCTACCGCCACGGCGTGCTGGTCGGCGAGCAGCCGCGCGCCGGCGCCGAGCCCTGCCCCGAGCCCTCGGTGCGCGGCTTCGAGCTGGTGGGCTTCACCGTGCGCGGCGCGGGCGAGAGCGCGCTCCGGCTCGAGGGCGTCGACGGCTTCTCGCTGCGCGACGGCGTGTACCTGGACAACGCGCGCCACGGCGCGTCGCTCGTGTGCGCCGCGCACGGCGCGATCGGCAACGGCTACCTCGCGGGCCACGGCGCCGCCGCGATCGAGGTCGCGGCCTCCAGCCACGTCACGGTCGAGGAGACCTCGGTCACCGCGAGCGTGATCGGGATCGCGATCGAGAACTCGACCCACGTGCTGGTGCGCAGGAACCAGGTGTTCGGCAACGGGGCGGGCGTCGCGATCGCGGTCCAGCCGCAGCGCCCCGTGCCGCACACCGACCGCGTGCGGATCGAGGACAACGCGATCATCGAGAACAACCTCGCTCGCCCCGCGACGCCCGGGGTCGCGACCTTCGTCACCACGCTGCCGAGCGGCGTGGGGATCCTCAACGCGGGCGGCGACCACGTCGCGATCGAGCGCAACGTAGTGCTCGGGAACGACTCGTTCGGCGTCGCCGCGCTCGCGAGCCCGCTCGCGCACCTCGACTCGCGCAGCGATTCGTTCGTCGACGCGCAGAGCGTGCAGCGCAACGTGATCCTGATGAACGGCCACGACCCCGATCCGCTGCGCGCGGCGGTGCCCGGCGCGGACATCGTGTTCGTGCCCGACCGGATCGACTTCCAGAGCGGCGCGATCGTCGAGCCCGATCCCGATCCGAGCGACAACTGCTACGGCGAGAACCGCTTCTTCACCGACTCCCCGATGGAGGTCACGGGCTCACTCGCCTGCCCATGAGCCTCCCCGTCGGCATCATTGCGAACCCGCTCTCGGGTCGGGACGTGCGCCGGATCGCGGCGCGCGCGGACACCTCCACGCCGCAGAGCAAGCGCAACCAGGTCGCGCGCATCGTGATCGGCGCGGTCGCGGCCGGCGCCGAGCGCGTGCTGGTGATGAAGGAGCCGTTCCGGGTCTCGACCTCGGCGATCGAGAACCTCGAGATCGACGCGAGCCTCGAGGTGATCGACGTCGACGCGCGGCTCGACGCGGGCGACACCGTGCGCGCGGCGGAGGCGATGCGCAAGGCGGGCTGCGCGGCGCTGGTCGTGCTGGGCGGCGACGGCACGAACCGCGCGATCGCGCGCATCTGGCCCGACGCGCCGCTCGTCCCGCTCTCGACTGGCACGAACAACGTCTTCCCGCGCCTGGTCGAGCCGACCGTCGCGGGCGCGGCGGCGGGCCTGGTCGCCTCGGGCGTGGTCGCGCTCGACGAGGCCGCGCGCGCCTCGAAGTGCGTGCGCGTCGCGATCGAGGGCGAGCCCGACGACATGGCGCTGGTCGACGCCGCGTTCCTGGTCGACGACCACGTCGGCAACCTCATGCCGTTCGAGCCCGACAAGCTGCGCGCGCTCGTGCTCGCGCGCGCCGAGCCCGCGGGCATCGGCATGTCGCCGATCGGCGGGCTGCTCGAGCCGGTCGGCGCGGCCGACGACCGCGGCCTGCTCGTCACCTGCGCGGCACCCGGCGCTCCCGGCCGCGTGCTGCTCGCTCCCGTGTCGGCGGGGCTGTACCGGCGCGTGAACACGGCCGGGCACCGCGCGCTCGCGCTCGGCGAGGAGGTCGTCCTGCGCGGGCCCGGCGTGCTCGCATTCGACGGCGATCGCGAGCGCCGGCTCGCCGCCGGCCAGGCCGCGCGGCTGCGCGTCGAGCGCGACGGCCCGCGCGTGTTCGACGTCGAGCGCATCCTGCGCCTCGCCGCGGAACGCGGCGCGTTCCTCGATCGCGCGAGCTGGCACGACGCTTACGACACGTCGGGCTGACTACGCTCGGCTTCGCCTCGCTGCGCGCGCCTACGGCACTTGCGGGCTCGCTCGGGGCGGCCCTCGCTCGCCCTGTCCTGACCGGCGGCGCTAGAACGCGCTGATTGCCCGCGCGTCGCCGAGCGCTCCATACAGATGAACGAGCGCGAACACCGCCAGGTAGGCGACGCGCGTGCGCCAGGCTTCGGGCGCGGTCTGCGCGACGGCGAGCGCGATCAGGAGCCAGCCGAAGCCGCTGACCGGCGCGACCAGATAGGTGACGGCGCAGAACACGATCAGGAGTGGATCGCGGAAGCGCGACGGCCCGCGGCCGGGCGGCCAAAGGAACGCGAGCGCGAGCAGCAGCTCGCTCGCGAACGCCCCGAACGTCGCGAGCCAGACCGCGGCGCGGAAGCGCGCCGGCTCTTCGGGCGCCGAGACCGCTGCGCCGTCGGCCGAATCGTCGTGCCGTGCGAGCCACTCGCGCCGCTCCGCCAGCGTGTCGGCGTCGAGGCCGCCGACCCAGACGGCGAACGGCTCGAGCCGCGTGTCGAGCACGAGCGTGACTCGAAAGAAGCGCCCGTCCAGGAAGTCGGGCGAGATCGCCTTCCACAACACGGCGAACGCGAACACGAGCCCGATCAGGACTCGCGCGTTCCGCGCCAGTGCTGCGCGCGGGTCCGTGTCGCGCAGCGCGATCGCGATCGCCAGGCTCGCGTACACGAGCAGGTAGGCGTGGTTGTCGGCGAGCGGCCAGCTCGACCAGACGCGGAAGGCAAGGACCGCGCTGAGCCCGAGCCAGAACCAGGCGCGCTGCGCGAGCTCGGGCAGCACCAGGCCGGCCACCGCGAGCCCAGCGGACAGCGGGCGGAGCCAGCCCGCGCCGATCGGCTTGAGCGCCAGGTCGGCGAGCACGAGCGCGCGCGCGAGCGCGAACGGTTCAAGGCTCGGCAAGCGGCACCTCGACCGCGCGCAGCAGCTCGCCGTAGGGCGCGAGCGTGCGCGGATCCCAGCGCGTGGCGACGACCTCGATCCGGATCGACTCCGGCGCCTCGAAGTCGGACCCTGCCCAGGGCGCGAGCGCGAGCGCGAGCGCGCGCAGGCGCTCCTCCTCGGGCAGGGCGGCGGCGGCGCGCCCGCTCTCGGCGAGCGCGGCGGGGATCGCGAGCTCGCTGCGCAGGCCCGAGCTCCGCGCGACCACGTGCACGTGGCGTGCGAAGCGGCCATCGGTGGTCGAGAACATGCCGAAGCCGCCGCCACACCACGGTGTCAGCTGCTCGGTGTGCGCGAGCCAGAGCTGGTGGAGCGCCACCGCCACGAGCAGCGCCGGCGGCAGGAAGCGCAGCACCCGTCGATTCTCGCCCGCCGCCGCCGCTCAGTAGCCCGGCGGCGCGCTCACGATGATGTAGTTGACGTTCGTGCCGTCCATCACCCGGTTGTACCAGGTGTCTCCGCACTTGAAGTACTTCACGCCGTTCACCACGACCTCGCTGAGCGTGCACTTCGTGCTGGTCTGCATCGAGCTGAACGAGGCGGCGGTGAGCGCCGTTCCGATCGCCATGCCCGAGATCAGGATCGCCCAGTCCGACTCCTCGTGGTCGTGGTAGTACGGGTGGCCGTAGTAGCCGCCGTAGTAGTAGTAGCCGCCGCCGCCTTCCTCGTAGAAGTCCTGCCAGTCCTCGCGCGCCGCGTTGCCGTAGTCCTGCCAGTCCTCGCGGCGCGAGCCGTCGAACTTGTCCTCGCGGTCGGTCTGCCGCTGGTCGCGCTGGTCTTGGCGGTCGGTCTGCCGCTGGTCGCGCTGCCCCTGACGATCGCCCGTGCCGGTGCTCGGGCGCTGCGTGGCGCTGCCTCCCGATCCGGGGCGTGTGCTCGGCGTGGTGCCTGTCGAAGGGCGTGTGCCCGTCGATGGCCGCGTGCCGGTCGATGGGCGTGTGCCGGTCGATGGCCGCGTGGTGGGCGTGGTCGGCCGGGTACTCGGGCGCGCGCGGGTGCTCGCGCTGCGGCTGGGCCGGAACGAGCCTCCCGACGCGGGTCCCGAGCGCGAGATCGAGCGGCCGCCGCCGCGTCCTCCTCCTCGACCACCGCCGCCGCGGCGCTGCGCGTCCACCGTGTCGGCCATGAACGCGAACATCAGGCCCACGCACGCGATCGAGAGCGAGCGAACGATCAGCCGCCCCATCATGGCTCGGGCTCCTCTGCGGGCTCCGGGTTGCGGCCGCGCACGTTGAACTGCACGCGCTCCGCGTCCGCAGGTGGCGTGAACACGAACACCGCGTCTGAGACGTCCGGTGTGCGGTCCCATTTGGTGAACTGCGCGCGGAAGCTGGGCCGGCCCTCCTCCTCCCGGTAGTCGACCACTGCGCGCTGCAGGAGCGGGACGTTTCCGGTCGAGAACCAGGCCTCCGCGTCGACCTCGTCCGTCTCCCACGCGACGTGCTCGCATTCCACGCCGTTCAGCGTCTCGCGGCCCACGATGTAGGCGGAGCGGAGGCCCTCCTCGATGCGCGCGAGCGGCTGCGCGCGCAGCAGGTCGCTCAGCGCGACGTTCATGCCCAGGGCCTCCTCGACCACGTCGATGAACCCGTCGAGGTCGCGGTGCTGCCGGAGCTTCGCCTTGGCGTAGACCTTCTGGTCCGGGACGTACACCGCGAGCGTGGTGCCGTCGTAGTAGATCTCGCGGCGGCCGCCCACGCGGCGCTCTTCGCTCAGGCGCAGGTGATCGGGTCGCTTCACGGTGTAGACGCGCGTGGAGCCGAACTCGAGCTTCTCGCCGTGCTGCTGCACCACGTCGTAGCTGAAGTCGACCGCGAAGCTGTAGCGGGGCTGCGCCTCGAGCGCCTTGCCGAAGGCGGTGAGCAGTGCGACCGCGTCGGGGTCGATGCCCTCGGCCGGTGTCGCCTCCGGTGTCGCGGCCGGCGCGGCCGGCTCCGCGGCGCGGGCAAACGCGGCGCCGAGCGCGAAGGCGAGACAGGTGACGGCGACGCAGGCGAGTGATCTCGTGGTCGAACGCATGGCCGAGAGACTAGCGCCTCAGAAGAGCGCGATGGGGTTGACCGGGCTGCCCGTGACGCCCGCGAGCCGGAGCGGGTTCACCTGCAGCATGAACTCGGCACGCCCGGCCCGCTCGCACGCCTCCGCGAGCGGCTCGAGGTCGCAGTTGTCGAGCAGCCAGAGCCCGATCGCGACGATCCCGATCGCGTGCACCGGGCTACGGAAGCTCGGGTACCCGCACGGGTGGACGTCCTGCGCGGTGTCGGCGCCGATCAGCGCGACGTCGCGCTCGTGCAGCCAGGGCAGACAGGCGGCGTGCCAGCCGGCGCGGCCGACGTCCTGCACGCGGTCCGGGCCGCGCTCGCGCTTCTTCCGCCCGTAGCCGGTGCGCAGGAGCACCGCGTCGCCCGGCCCGACGCGCACGCCCGCGCGCGCCTCGGCGGCGTCGAGCTCGTCGGGGAACACGCCCTCGCCCGGCTCGAGCCAGTCCACGCCGCGCAGGCGGGCGACGTCGAGCAGCACGCCGCGCGTGGCGATGCCCGCCGCCGCGGCCGTCACCGCGTTGTGTAGCGCGCCGTCTGCACGCGTCACGAGCGCGGCGGGCCGCCCGCCGTACATGCGGCCGTCCCAGAAGTAGTGGGCGAGCGAGTCGAGGTGCGTGATCGCGTAGCCGTGGAAGACGAAGCCGATCCGTTCCGAGGCTCCGCCCCAGCGCTGCGCGCGGTTCAGGTCCTCGCCGGTGCCGCCCATGGTGCGCTCGGGCGAGCCGAACACGTGGTCGGCCGCGGGCCGCGGATCGATCTCCCACGCGCACGACACGGCCACGCCGTCGCGCACGAGGCGCGCGGCCTCGGCGCGTTTGCGGTCGTCGATCAGGTTCAGCGTGCCGCGCTCGTCGTCGGGACCGAAGCGGCCCCAGTTCGAGAGCGATTCGAACCAGCCGAAGAGCTCCGCTTCGCTCGGAACGCGGCGCGCGCTCACGGCCGGCGCAGGCGCTCGGCGAAGGTCTGCGCCTGCTGCTCGAGCGTGGTCAGCCAGCGTTCGTGCTTCACCGGGTCGGCCGCGGTCAGGTTGACCGCGCGCACCACGCGGCGCAGCACGCGCCGGTCCGCATCGCCGTGGTCGAGGTCGATCACGTTCAGGCAGCACGAGTCCTGCTCCAGCCGCGCCGCGCTCGCGAGCTCCGTGCCGAGCGCCCAGGCCAGGATCACGCGGTTCACGCCGCCGTGGCAGACGAGCAGCATGCGCGACCAGCCCGGCTCCGCGACGAGCTGCTCGAGCGCGCCGACCACGCGCGCGCGCAGCTCGGCGAACGTCTCGCCGCCGAGGAAGCGCGCGTTCTCGTCCGCGGCCTGCTCGAGCGAGTAGGCCAGATCGCGCGGCTCGAACGCGCGGCCGAGCGCGCCGGCGCCGCCGGACTTCACCTCTTCGAGCGCGGGCACCTGCTCGAGCGCCGGGCCCGCGCCGCCGAGCACGATCGTCGCCGTCTCGACCGTGCGCGGCAGACCCGAGCAGACCGCGCGGTCGAAGTCCGCGCCCTCGAGCAGCTTCGCCATCGCGGCGGCCTCGGCGCGGCCGTGCGCGGAGAGCGGCACCAGCCGGGCGTCGCGCGTGATCCGGCCCGACTCGTCGACGTAGGCGGCTTCCGCGTGGCGCATCAACCAGATGCGCCGGCGCCGGCCGGCCTCGAACGGGAGCTTCATCGGAAATCCTCGAGCGCCGCCGGCTGCCATTTGGCCGAGACCACGCGCCACAGCCCCGGCTCCTCTTCGCGCAGGCTCACGTCGAAGCGGTAGAGATCCGCGTTCACCGCGAGCAGCGCCTCGGCGCTCGGGATCGGGCTCGCCGCCATGGCCACCAGCACCGAAGCGCGCGCGTCGCCCGCCTCGTCGATCTCGACCGACTGGATCAGCGAGAACGTGTGCACCACCTGGTTTCGCAGCAGGTGGTAGGCGGCGACCTGCACCACCGCGGCCTTGTCGTTGCCGCGCGAATCCTTGTAGCCGTCGGAGATGCGCGCGCGCACGCCGTCGACGTCGCGGTCGCCGGCCGCCTGCTCGATCGCGGCGAGCGCGGCGCGGACCGCGTCCTCGGGCGAGTCGGGCCCGCGCGAGCAGGCGAGGAGCGCGAGCGCGGCGGCCGCGGCGAGGACGAGCGCCCGCATCACTTGCGCGGCGGCAGCCCTTCCCGGAGCTGCGGCAGGGAGTCCGCGATCTCGTACCAGGCCGCCTTCGCGCCCACCCACACGTGCACGCGCGGGCGCAGGCCCGGGTCCTCGTTCACCAGCCCGAGCCGGATGCGCACCGAGTCGGGCTGGCTGGCGAGCCGCTTGTAGACGGGCGAGCCGCAGCGCGAGCAGAACGCGCGGAAGGCGCCCGGCGAGGACTCGAACTCAGCGATCAGCTCCTTGCCCGAGACGAAGCGCAGGTCCGCGTTGGCGACCGTCGAGTTCGCGGCAAACGCGCTGCCGCTCGCGCGCTGGCACTGCTTGCAGTGGCAGTAGCCGAGCGGCGCGAGCGGGCCGTGGATCTCGAAGCGCACGCCGCCGCACAGGCAGTTACCGGTCAGCACGCCACTCTCCCTTGCGCAGCACGAGCCGCACGAACGGCTCGGCCTGGCCGAGCGAGCGCGCGCCACGCAGGAGCCCGTCGCCGCGGTTCTGGCTCACGTGCGCGCGCAGCGCGTCGAGCTTGCGCTCGAAGGTCGCCGAGACGTCGATGTGCAGGTCGGCGCTCGCCGTGTCGAACAGCCAGACCTCGCGCGTGTACCAGATCGCGACGCCGGGCTCGGCCAGCTGCTCGGGGAAGAAGTGCGGGCTCGCGGCGCGCGGGTAGAGCGCGTCGAGCACGGCCTGGCCCGCGGCGCGGTGGTCGGAGTGCCCGGGGTGCGCGCGCCCGCCGTACGTGTTCCAGAGCGTGCGCGGGTCGTGCGTGAGCACGAGCTCCGGCCGCGCGCGGCGCACGGCCAGCGCCAGCTCGGCGCGCAGGCCGTCGTCGTTCACGAGCCCGCCGTCGGGCCGGCCCAGGTTCGCGGCGTGCGCGAAGCCGATGCACTTGGCCGCGTCGGCCTGCTCGCCCGCGCGCACCTGCGAGACGTTCTCGAAGCCGCGCCCGCCGCGGCCGCCGTCCGTGCACACGACCAGCCCGACTTGCGCGCCGGCCTCGGCGAAGCGCGCGAGCGTGCCGCCCGCGAAGTACTCCGCGTCGTCGGGGTGCGCGCCGATCGCGAGCACGCGCTCGAAGCGCGCCTCGCCCGAGCCGGGCTGGAGCATCGCGGGACCCTAGCGGCGCCGGGCCGTCACTTCCTGCTGCAGCTTGCCGATCGCTGCGCAGATCTCGTCGAGCCGCGAGTGCAGCTCGCGCAGCTCGCGCGAGCTGCCGACCGTCGCCTTGGCGCGCCCCCCTTCCGCGCGGTGGCCCGCGCGCTCGCGCAGCACCGCGTAGCAGGCGCGCAGCTTGCGGCCGCTGTCGCGCTCCTCGGCCACATAGCGGCCGAGCAGCTCGCCGGTCTGGATGTCGATCGACTCGTCGTCGAAGATGCCCTTGAACGGGTCGCGCGACATCTCGCCGTCGCGCCCGTAGCCGAACGCCTCGAACTTCTCGAGGTCGCTGCAGTCGGCGTTGGCGATCTCCATGTTCTTCGCGTGCTTCGGGTCCGGGCGGTCCAGCACGCCGAAGCCGAGCTCGCACATGCGCTTGGTGAACGCATGCGCGTGCTCGCCCTCGCGGATCGCCACCGTCAGCAGCACCTGCTTCACGTCGGGGTCGGGCGTCTTCGCGGCCCAGCACGACAGGTACTCGTGCGCGCGGCCCTCGCCGTTCGCGATCGCATTCAAGAGACCCAGGTAGCTCGGCTTCTTCGTCGCCTCCATCGCGCCTCTCTCCTCAGCTCGGTTCGTGGCTGAACCGGATGTTGTTCTTCTTCATGCCTTCCAGGACGATCTCGACGCCGCCGCTGCGCAGCATCCACTCGAGCCGGTGGTCGCGGTACTCGCGCTTGAACAGGCCCTGCGCGAGCAGTCCCTTGAGCTGGTCGAAGCTGCCCAGCGCGGGCGCGACGTCAGCGACGCAGCGGGCGACGCTCTTGCGTGTCAGCATGCGCGCGTACCAGTCGGCGAGCTTCGAGCCGGCCGGCGGCGCGCAGCCGCGGCCCGCCGCGCCCGCGACGTACGGGTACACGCACGCGTCGCCGTAGCCGAAGCTCTCGCCGTTCATGTACGTTTGCTTACCGAGCTCGCGCTCGAGCCAGCGGTGGACGCCGGCGGTCTGCTCGGCCGCGCGCGCGAGCAGCGCGTCGCGCAGCGCGCCCTCGGCCCGGCCCCAGACCACGATCTCGCCGACCGCCCAGTTCACCGCCTCGAACAGCGTGTCGCAGATCTCCTCGAGCATGCGCACGCGCGCGCGCTCGCTCGCGGACTTCGGGCGCATGGCCGGCTCGGGATAGGCGTCCTCGAGATACTCGGCGATGATCGTCGAGTCGAACACGCGCGTCTCGCCGTCGATCAGCACCGGCACCTCGCCGCGCGGGCTGCCCTGCGCGAAGTCCGAGCCCGGCGCCAAGTCGGCGACGCCCGGCATGCGCGCCTCGAACGGCAGGCCCTTCTCGATCAGCAGGATCTTGACCTTCTGCGCGTACGGTGAGCTCGGGTGCTCGTAGAGGACG
>Ga0187892_10005286_pt1 | contig 20452 bp, 18 predicted proteins | sample MA1701073metaG_FD_139345 | JGI IMG/M metagenome (GOLD analysis project Ga0187892, IMG submission 139345) | Bio-ooze microbial communities from a basaltic lava cave in the Kipuka Kanohina Cave System on the Island of Hawaii, USA - MA170107-3 metaG ... | reverse complement strand
GCGCCGAGCTGTTGGAATTTCGGGCCGATCTGGTTGTACGGGCCCACGTGCCTAACAGCTCCCACGCGCATTGTGTTCAGTTGCTCGATTTCGATCGCCATGGTTCACCCTGGGTTGGTTCTTCAGGGAAATTGCGGATGACGAAACTCTGGCGGAAGCACGAGCGGCCCATACGATCCGGCCCGTTGCGGTGTCTATACTCGTGGTAGCAAGGAACCGAGCCGACGTACTGGAGAAAGCAATGACGCAAGAGTCGACGAATCTGCATGATAGGCGCGAATTTCTCGCTCAGCTTGGCATCGCCACGGCGGTGCTCGCGGGAAGCGCCGGTCCGCTAGCCGCACAGATCAATGACGCTAGTGATGCGTCGCTCCAGCTGCCCCAGGGGTCGAAGTGGGACACGTCCTGGCTGGATCACCTGGCCAAGGCGCAGTATCGCGTCGTCTTCGACGCCTCAAACATCTCGGACGGCTTCGCGCTCGACCTCACGAGCACATTCCTCGATCACTATCGCGAGGTCCACGGCACGAAGGACGACCAACTGCGGGCTGTCATCGTCATGCGGCAGCTCGGCACTCCGCTCGCGCTCGGCGATGCGATCTGGGACAAGTTCGCGCTCGGCGAAGAGCTCAAGATCAACGACCGCCTAACGCATCAACCCGCGCGGCGCAATCCATTCCTGAAAGCCGCGTCTCCGAATGGCTCGAGCGATAGCTCACTGGAGACGCTGCGTGCGCGTGGCACGATCCTACTGCTGTGCAACATCGCTATGAACAACTGGTCGTCGCGCCACGCGGAGATGGCCAAGCGGCCGGTCGACGAGGTGCGCGAGGAAGTGCGCGCGAACCTCGTGCCGGGAACGATCGTCGTGCCTTCCGGCATTTTCGCATTGATTCGAGCGCAGAATGCGGGCTGCGCCTATATGCGCGGCGCATGAACGCACGCTTCAGCGGTCGCTGTTGACCATGCGAGCGAGAGTCCCTCTCGGTGTAGTGGTTCTCGCGCTTGTCATCAGCGTCGCCATCGCCTATGTCGACTCACGAGCAACTTGGGACGATGCCGGCAGCAGGTTTGCGACGTTCACGCAGGCAATGAGCAGAACGAACGCGACGGCTCCGAGCAACGCATAGAGGTACGGCTTGGACTTACCGACTAGCGCGTCTTCGAATTCGGCAGCCTTGACCTGCACCGGCTTGTCTGGTGCGTACGTGTCTGGGTACTCGCGCGTCCAAGTGCGTGTAATGGCATTTAGCTCAGCGACCGACGAGGGGAACGTGACGTTAGGCGCGCGCCTGGCGATGACGCTCAAATAATGATTGTCGCGCGTCCAGAGGCTGTCGTAGTTGAGCCGGAGCGGCACCCACATATCGATCGATGACGACGGGTAGTCGAAGCGCTGTGGCATGACGCCAACGACCATGCGCGGATTGCCGTTCACGACCACGTCCTTGCCAATGATGGTCGAGTCGGCCCCATAGCGCCGCTGCCACAGGCGATAGCTCAGAATGATGACTGTCGTTGCGTTAGGCTTGTCCTCGTCAGACGTGAAGTAGCGGCCGAGTTGAGTCGCGACGCCGAGTATCTGGAAGAAGCCGTCCGAGACTCGCGCTAGTCTGACGCGCTCCGGCTCGTCGTCGCCGCCCGTCAGGTTGGCGCTGGAATAGGCGATCGCCGCGACTCGTTCAAGAGAACGTGCCTGCCGTTTGTAATCGGCGAACTCGGGCTCCGAGACTGTGCCATAGGGATCGACCTGCTCGATCAGCATCAGACGGCGGGGCTCCGCGTATGGCAAAGGCCGCAGAAGGATTCCGTTTATCACGGAAAAGATCGCGACCGTGGCGCCGATGCCGAGCGTGAGCGTGGCGAGCACGATGGCGCTGAATGCCGGTTTGCTCGTTAGGCCGCGCGCAGCGTAGCGCATGTCCTGCAGAATCGTCGTCAGCATCCAGTCCTTCCTGCGTGAGTCGCGAATTGTTGGCGTGCGCCCGGCCACGACTCGTTGGCGCGACCGGCGCACGGCGCGGAGCGTCGAGTCCAAGCGCGCCGGCAACGCATTGCGCGCAAAGTCGATCAAGACATGAGGCCAGAGTCTGAAAGGCCCGGCGATTGGATGAGCCGCTCGCGTGCGTGCGAGACGGTCGTGGAAGAACTCCGTCATCGCGTCGCCGAACTCCTGGCGGAAATCGCGCGGGTAGAGCCTCAAAAGCGCGTGGTAGATACGCTCGTGCACGCCGCGCGGCTTTGTACGAAAGAACTCGGTCATCGTGCCGGCTCAGGAGCCAGGATGCGCGCGGACTCGGCGATGCGAACGAGGCGACGCAGCCGCGCGGCTTCGGCTGCGAGCACGCGCTTACCGAACAGCGTTAGGCGGTAGTAGCGCCGCCGCTCGTCGTCCAGGTCGGCTGCGGGGCGCCGGCTGCTTTCCTCCAGCAAGCGATCGTCCTGTAGCCGGCGGATCGTGCGATACAGCGACCCGGCTTCCAACTCGATGGAACCGCTTGTGTGCTCGGCGACGTCTTGCATGATGCCGTAGCCGTGGCGGTCGCCGGAGCGCGCCAGCATGAGCAGGATGAGGAAGTCGATCGGGCGCAGGGGTGTCCTGGACTCGGGGATATCGCGTTCAGCGCGTGTGGGTGTTCCTGCCATCGACGGACCTCGTGGGATCGGCGCCCTCAGCAGGCGCACGGACTATAGGCACTGTGCCTATACTGTTCGACAGCGGTTCCGCTAGCAGGGTTTGCACGAGCGGCGAAAGTGCATGAAAAGGGGGCGGCGGCGCCGTTGTGGTTCCTCCGCGCTGGCCGGATATTCGGCTATCATGGTTGGCAGCGCCGCAGACTCACGAACGACTACTGAGACAGGCGCCTTTCTCGAGGCTCGTGATTTCCTGCTGGCACATCGCGACGACTATACAAGAGCCTACGCGGGCTTCCGCTGGCCCGCGCTCGAGCACTTCAACTGGGCGCTGGACTACTTCGACGTTCAGGCCGCGGAGAATCAGGATACCGCGCTGTGGCTCGTGGAGGAGAGCGGGCTCGAGTCACGCGTGAGCTTTGCTGAGATGCGCGCGAGGTCCAACCGCGTCGCCAATCTCATGCGACGCGTGGGAGTGCGGCGTGGGGATCGCGTGCTGGTGATGCTGCCTAACGTGGTACCGCTGTGGGAGATCACACTCGCCGCGATGAAGCTCGGCGCCGTGATCAGTCCGGCCACGACGCTGCTCGCGTACTCGGATTTGATGGATCGCTTCGAGCGCGGCGGCGTGCGTCATGTCATCACTGATATCGCTGGAACGGAGAAGTTCGCCGGCATCCCCGGCTCGTACTCGCGCACCGTTGTGGGCGGAGCAGTCGCGAACTGGGTGCCCTACACAGATGCAGACGTCGAGTCCAGCGAGTTCGCCGCTGAGAGCCTAACGCGCACGAGCGATCCGTTTCTCTTGTACTTCACATCGGGAACGACGGCGAAACCGAAAATGGTGCTGCACACGCACCAGAGTTATCCGGTCGGGCATCTGTCGACGATGTATTGGATCGGTTTGCGTCCCGGCGACGTGCACCTCAATATCAGCTCGCCGGGTTGGGCGAAGCACGCGTGGAGTTGCTTCTTTGCACCGTGGAACGCGCTCGCGACGATCTTCATCTACAACCAGGCGCGCTTCGACGCCAAGAAGACGCTGGAAGTGTTGGTGCGCTGTGGCGTTACAACGCTCTGCGCGCCGCCAACGGTCTGGCGTCTTCTCATTCTGGAAGATCTCAAAGCCTATCCCGTTAGGCTGCGTGAGCTGATCAGCGCCGGTGAGCCGCTCAACCCTGAAGTGATCGATCAGGTACGGTCGGCGTGGGACCTGCGCATTCGTGATGGCTATGGGCAAACGGAGACGACGTGCCAGATTGGAAACTCTCCCGGGCAGCCCGTAAAGGTCGGCTCCATGGGACGGCCAATGCCTGGCTATCGCATCGCGCTCCTGGATCAGAACAACAAGGCGAGCGACGAAGGGGAGATCAGCATCGCACTCAAGCCCGCTCCGATCGGTCTCATGGCGGGCTACATCGACAACCCTGAGCGCAGCGCAGAGCTACTCGGCGGCGAGCATTATCGAACGTCCGACGTCGCTCAACGCGACGACGAGGGATACTTCTGGTACGTGGGTCGCGATGATGATGTGTTCAAGAGCTCCGACTATCGCATTAGCCCGTTCGAGCTCGAGAGCGCGCTGATCGAACACGACGCTGTGGCTGAGGCCGCGGTGGTCCCGAGTCCCGATCCGATTCGGCTCTCGGTGCCGAAGGCGTTCATCGTCCTCAAACCCGGCATCGACGCCTCGCGCGATACGGCGCTCGGGATCTTCAAGTTCGTCCGTGAACGACTTGCGCCGTACAAGCGGATCCGGCGAATCGAGTTCGCCGATTTGCCGAAGACGATTTCAGGAAAGATCCGGCGCGTGCAATTGCGAAGTGGCGAGCAGGAGCGCGGTGCGGCGAAGACGCCTCGCGCTAGCGAGTTCTGGGAAGAGCAGTTCCCAGAGCTTCGCTGAGTTGTTAGGCGCTACGTCGCCGCTCCAGGACGAACTGACCGACCAGGGAGGCGGAATCCGGTTGCCGGTCCAGCCGTATGAGGCCTATTATGGGCTTGTGGGGCGGTTTTTGGCGCGCAGTTTGAACCTGGTAGCAAACGTATTCTCGAGAGGTTAGATGCCGCCGCAATACTCATCTCTACGCTATGTGTGTACGAGCTGTGGCCACGAGACCGATCATCCCGATCGTGTGAAGCCTGGGAGCGGATGGCTGACCGCGACGCTGTTGACCTTGATGGTGGTGCCTGGCGTCGTGTACTGGGTCTGGCGCCAGGCGATGAAAGAGAATCGCTGTCCGCTGTGCAATCGCGCGACGCTCATCCCGTCGGCATCGCCGATAGGTCGTTCGATTCTGGCGTCGCCGTATCGACTCGCGGATCCAGCCATCACACCGCAGCCGCCGGATGTGCGGCTCGAACGCATCGAGCAGGCTATCGACGCTATTGCGATCGAGGTGGAGCGCGTCGCCGAATCGCAACGCTATGCCGCGCGCCAACTAGAGCGTTAGGCAGTCGTTTCGCAGCAGTCACGTTCGCACGAGGAGAGTGCGTATGAACATCCAGGAACTCGCAGCATCGGACTTCCCCGGAGTAGATGCGCAGAAGTTCGAGGAGTGGAAGGCGTTACAAGTCCGTCTCTTGCGGCTCCCATGGATCGCGCTGGCGATCATGATTGGCGTGGCCGTGTTGTCAGTCCCGCTGATTGGCGGTGCAATTGGTTATGCTCTGCCCGTCCTCGCGTACTTTGTGTTCATGTTCACGCAAAGGGCTCAGGGTCGGCGCTTGCGACAGCTCGGGAACGAGCTCGGGATGCGCGAGCGTCTCAAGGCATATCGCGAGCAGGCGAAGGGATCGACGGCATAAAATGGCCGCGCGTTAGGCGGCAGCCGATGGCACGGGAAGAGCCCCGAAGGGGTCGTGTCAGGTCGCGTACGACCCTGATCTCATTCCGCCAATAGAGTTGATGCGCGAGGAAGGCATCGACGTCCTCGAGGAATGGTTTCGCTGGGGTGAAGAGTGGAGCATGCTGCTGTGTATCTACGGGCGCATAACGCGAACGAGCAGCGTCCTCGAGATTGGCTGCGGGCTCGGACGCATCGGATTATCGCTTCCCGTACGACGATGCGTCGTTCGATGTGGTGTCCGCCGCGTCTGTGTTCACGCACATGCTCCCGGAAGCCGCCGAGCGCTATTTCCGAACAGCGCGCGTGCTCAAGCGTGGCGGACGCGCGGTGTTCAGCTGCTTTCTGCTCGACAACGATGTCGCCGGACGGGAGCGGCCACTTGGCTTCGGGCGCGATGCGTTCAACTTCGATCATAGCTTCGGCGACTACGGCGACGACTTCGCCATCGTCGTACCGAGTAACCCGGAACAGATGACTGCCTTTCGATAGCCATTACTGGAGCGATTCGCAGCGAACGCCGCGCTGTCGTTCGTGGAGCCGTTGGTGCCGGGTTTCTGGTCAGCTGCGTCGCCAACCTGGGTCGGAATGCAGGATGTGCTGGTGCCCGAGAAATCAGACTGAATGCTCCACTGGTGGATGGTTTTGCGATTCAAAACAAAGAGCTTTGAGTGGTTAGTCTCGAGTGCAGAGTTCTCAGCTCATGTGGCTCGGCTGCGCGACCTGTGGTAGCCTATATGAGACGACACGTCACGAGGCGTACTATGAATGGCAATCTTCGCGCGCTGGTCCTTCTGGCCGCTGGGTTATCCCTGGGGTGCTCGGCTGCGCAAGCGCCCGCGAAACCAGGATCCACGTACGTAATCGTTCACGGCGCGTGGGGCGGCGGTTGGGACTGGCGAGCGATGGACTCGCTGCTCACGGCGCAGGGGAATCGTGTGCATCGCGTCACGCTCACAGGGCTCGGTGAGCGCGTTCATCTCGCGTCGCGCGATATCGGCCTAACGACGCACATCAACGACGTCGTGAATTCCATTACGTGGGAAGGCCTCAAGGATGTCGTCCTCGTCGGGCATAGTTACGGCGGCATGGTGATCACGGGCACCGCCGATCGTATTCCCGATCGCATCCGTGCGCTCATCTATATAGATGCATTCCTGCCGGAGTCCAGCGAGAGTGTGCTGCACCTGACGGGCGATCAAGGTGCCACGTTCTTCTCGGCGAATACGAAGGACGGGCTGATCGTTCCACCGTGGGTTACGGCCGAGATGCCGATCCCGAAGGATGTGCCGCACCCACTCAAGACGTTCGCAGACACGCTGAAGCTCGCGAACGCCGCGGCGCGCAACATCAAAGGCAGCTACATCCTAACGATAGAGAAAGGGGCTACGCGCGACGACTTCTCACTGCATGCCGATCGGGCGACGGCGCGCGGTTGGCCAGTGCATCAATTGACGGCGGATCATGTGCCGGAGCGATCGGCGCGCGCGGAGCTGCTTCAGCTATTACTGCAAGTACCTTAGCGTGAGTTGGATGAACGCCGCGTGGTTTAGGTGTCGTATTTCAAGATCCGACCCCTAGCGCGGGATGACAACGAACGTGGGCACGGTGCTTCCGCCACCGGCCGTGACGTTCAGCAGTGCGGCTGTGGAGAGCCTGGTGAGCATGCCATCCATATAGTCGCCATGTGTGACAAATGGCGCCGTGTCGAGCATCCGGTCGTAGATCTCGAGCTTGTCGTCTACCCAGCTCGGGTACGGCTCGCTCGGTATCGCGACTCGCTCCTGAGCGATGTGAGGCGCGCCTAACGCCGTTTTCACTGCGGCGTCCCACGTTGCGGCGTCGCTCTTCCAGCCGAGTACGACGCCCTCGCCGCCATACGCGTCGCTTGGTTTCAGCACGAGTTGTTCGCGTTTCTCGTGGATGAAGGGAATGAGGTCGATCGGGCGTCCGTCGTACGTCGACCGCCGCTCCTCGACAACGCGCGTCCATGGGATGCAATCGGCGATTGCGGCACGTTCGTTGTCGTCGAACATGCCGGCGTTTGCCTCGTCGCTGAGCACGGCCAGGCTCGCTTTCTTGTGCAGGATCTTGCAGCGGAAGCCGTCTACCATGCACACCGCGCGCTCGCGCACAGCGCGGACGACATCGTGCGCGAGTCCACAGCGGTTGACGAGTTCGGTGATCAGGACGCGCTTGTAAATGAGATCGACTGGCGCGCCTTCGAGCCAGAGCCTGCCGCCGCGATACTCACAGGCACGCGGGTCGGCAATCGCGCAGTGAATGCCTAACGCCGCAAAAGCCCGCTGGTACAGGTCGAACTCCGCGCGCGTCGGCACGTCATCCCAATCCAGAATGGCAACTCGCGGCCGCGTGCGCGTACCGGCGAACTCGGCGTGGGCATCCAGCAGCGCGCCGATCACCCCGGCACGCGCCGGCAGCGGCAGCAGCTCGTACTTCCTGGCAAAGGCGCGCATTGCAGGGAGATCGAGGAATGCTTCCGCGAGCTGGTCATTGTACGCCGCGCCGGCAGGCGTCTCCGCATTGTATTCGGTGAGACCTAACGCGTTGGTTTCCGGCACCCAGAAAAAATCCAGCCGCGACGTCGGACTCGGCTCGGCGAAGCCCGGGTCGGCTTGGATCAGCTCCTCCTCCCATGCTTCGAGACCGAAGTGCGCGCGGAAGGGAGCGTCTCGCATCGCACGGTCGTGTGCCGTTCGAAATGCACGAAGAATGGCACGGATGCGGCGCTGCAGTCCGCTCAATTGCTCGACTGTGATCAACCTGGGCCGCAGGACTGTGCAGAGCGCACGATCGCCGAAGACGAGGCGGCGCGCGCGCAGCTGGCGATCGAGCTGCTCGGCGGTGTCGGCGGCGATTGGAGGCGTTAGGCAGTCGTGATAGACCGCGATCGGCGAAGCAGCCACTTGGACGACTAGACGGTTCTGCTTATGGCCGGACCGGGGCCTGATGTGCGCTTCGGCCCGGCTCGCGATGCCCTGAACATGCGAGTCCAGCCCAGATCACCCGCTTGCGTTCGTGGTTCCGTGGCCAGTTTGATCGCCACGTCCGCCAGGTGCTTCACGGCCCACTCGAAGTAGGTTGGCGTCAGGGAGTAGATGTCCATGTCGGGAGCGCAGTTCATGAAGTCGATCGCGTATGGCGTGCCATCGCGGATCGCCCATTCGATCGAGTTCATGTCGTAGCCTAACGCGCGACAAATGGAGCGCGACTGTTCGACGATCTTGCTCCCCATTGCCTCTGACAGATGCGCGTGGTCGACGATGTATTTGCGCTCGCCAGGATCGTACTTCATCGGCAGGATGTCTTCCTGTCCCAGGCACAGGCAGCGCACGAAGTGCTCGAACTTGATGAACTCCTGCACGATCATCGTGAGTAATCCCGATTGATCGTACGCGTTGATCAACTCCTGGAGTGAATGACAGACGTGCACCTGCTTCCAGCCGCCGCCGTGCGCGTCTTTGAGAACGCAGGGGAGGCCGACGTAGTCGATGACGGCTTGCCAGTCGAGCGGATACTCCAGGTTGCGCAGCGACTCACTGGGGACGATGCCAGGGACGTATTCCTTGTTAGGCAGGACGATCGTCTTCGGTGACGCGATGCCGAGCTTCGTGACGAGCGCGGCGCCGAAGAACTTGTCGTCCGCGGTCCACATGAAGGGGTTGTTGATGACAGTCTTGCCGTCGAGCACGGCTTTCTTGAGATACGAGCGATACATCGGAACTTCGTGTGAGATGCGATCGATCAGCACGTCGTACGGCACGGGTTCGTCGTGTCCCTCGGCGCCGACTTTCCCGTATTCACAGACGACGCCCGCGTCGCGCGAGTCCACCTCTTTGATGAGCTCCGGCGGCATCGACCATTCACGCCCGACGAACAATCCGATCTTCTTCATGACGAGTCCTTAGTCTTTAGCTCTTAGTCGTTAGGTGGCATCAGTCATGGCCGCCGACGTACAGCGCGATCTGTTTCTCCCAGTAGGGCCAATCGTGCGCATGGCCATCCCAGATGCGCAGAGCATTACCGATTCCTTGGCGCCACAGTAGTCCCGAGAATTCTTCGTTGCCCTGGAACGAGGGATCGCCGCGCCCAATCGTGAGAATGATGTCCTGCTGCCGCAGGGCGTCGAGTCGGTCGCCTTGCCATTCGTGCTGGATGAAATCGAACGGATTGCATTGATAGACGAGGTCGTCCGAGTAGCCGCCAGTCATCCCTTTGATGTCGTACATCCCACTCATGCCGATAACGCGGTGAATGAGATGCGGATTGCGCAGCGCGATGCTCATCGCGTGAAAGGCTCCGAAGCTCGCGCCTGTTGTGATGACAAACGGGTTGTTGTTCACGTGCGCGGTGAACGGCAGGAGCTCGTCGCGGATGTAGCGATCGAATTGGAGGTGGCGCCGAGCACGTTCGCGCGGGTGGATGTCCTTGGCGTACCAGCTGATGTCGTGATTGTGGTCTAGACACCAGAGTTGCAGCCACCCTTTCGCGATGTGTTCGCGGAGGACGTCGGGCATGTAGCGGTTCGGCCATTCGTTGTGATTGCCCATGGTCGTTGGGAACGCGAGGAGACGCGCGCCTCCATGACCGAACCAGCGGACGTGCATTTGTCGACCGACCGACGGGCTGTGCCACACATGATGCTGGCCGGGGACGCGGGTGCTCACAGAGCGAAGCTACCTCGAACCCCTAGTGATGCGGAAGAACGACTGTTTGCTTCGATCTTCACTTCACGCCAAGCAAGAATGGCAGCGCTCTCTTGAAGCGACGGCCCCATGCAGCCTCGTTATGCATCCCGCCGACATCTTCGACCCACTTGAGCGTGCTGCCGCGCTTGTAGCCTATTTCCACGAGGAGATCTCGCATCGCCCGCGCTTGTTGCAGTGTGCGCTGCCCCTCGCGTGTCCCGACGTCGAGATAGATTCGGCCGGGCACGAGTAGAGCGTCTTTCACGAAGTCGAAGATCGCGTCGTTCCCAAACCAGAGTGCGGGGCTCAGGGCGCCGACGAAGCCGAACCGCGCCGGCTCGCGAAAAAACGCATAGAGACTGAGGAGCGCGCCGAGTGATGAACCGACGATGCCGGTAGACGCAGGGTCGGGAAGCGTGCGATAGCGGTCATCGATCAGCGGTTTGACTGTGTTAAGGATGAAGTCGATGTACGCGTCGCCGCGACCGCCGCCGCGGTTCGGGTCAACGAAAGGCGAGTACTCGTCCAGCCGTTCCACGCCACGGTTTGGAATTCCCACGATCAGCGCTCGGCGCGCTCTGCGAGGTGCGTGGGCAATGGCCCGGTCGACGCCCCATTCGCCGGCGAATGCCGTCTGGGGATCGAAGAGGTTTTGCCCGTCGTGCATGTAGATGACGGGGTAGCGGCTCGTCCCTTTGGCGTACGATGCCGGGCGGTAGACGTAGATGTCGCGAGTGTTGTCCAGCTCGGGGCTATGGACGCCGGGAATGACATCGAGCGCGCCGGGAGGCGAGCGTCGGCGGGTCATCCATTTGGAAATGAAGCTGCGGCTGATGGGCATCGCGGCGCATAGTCTAACAGTCGTGCCCGGTCAGCCCGAAGCGCTTGCTGCAGGGGGGCGGACTTCGTCAGCGTGCGTCCGGCCGGTTTCGAGTGTCGGCGTTTACAGAAGCAGGGACCGTGACGTTCTTCCTGGGCGACGACATCATGAAGCGCGGACAATTCGCTTGAGCGATGCGCTGCGCCGAGCGCATGGGGTGGAGGGTTTTTTACCCCGCGCGCCGCTGCAGAGGACCACTTGGCGCCCCACTCCACACCTAACAGTTAGGGGTGGAGGTGGGAGGCACTATAGCGGTTCTCCGCGTTCTCGGGCGGACAGAAGAGGGGTCTCCGCGTCCTCCGCGTTAAGCTCTTCAGGGGGGCCTCCAGAAGGTGCGTGCGCCGTTTCGCTCGTCGGCGATTTCAGCGCCGCTCGCGCGAGCAGGACTACCACGATCATCAGCACAAGGCTGCCGCCTAACGCGCCGAGCCCGGCAGACATGCGTTCGGGCGGTTCGGTCCAATACGACGCCGCCGCCGTGCCGACCACAGCGCACATCGCCATGCCGATACCGCTCAGCCACACGGCGCGGCGATCGCGCCGCCACAGCCAATAGGCACTCACGCCCAGTACGGGCGCAGAGAGTATTTGCAGCGCCATGATCCCGTACTCGATGACGTTTCTGGCACGAAATGCGTCGAGCCCATTCCACAACATAGTCAGGGCCAGGAGCGCCAGGAATACGCCTAACGCGCGGGCAAAGACGAGCCGGCTCACTGTGCGTAGAGCTGCAGCCGCATCCCGATCTGATCCGCCATCTCGCACGCCGTCTGAAAGTCAGGATGCCGCGCGGTGATGTAGCCGTCCGACACGAGCGTCTGGATCCAGTTCCTTCGCTCGGCGCCGACCGGCAATAGATCGATGTGCACGATGTGCTCGCCGTAATCGGCCATTATGCTGCTCAAGCCTTCGATCCGCGTTATGCGACCGCGTCCCTGCGCGCGCTTGAAGATGTTCACGGCGTTGTATTTGCGCGTCGCGTCGGGTGAGAAGGTGCCCTTGAGCTCCGCCTCTCCGTACCCGACAAAGAGGTCCATGTCAGACGTGTAGTTCATGAGATCGACAGTGTGCGCGCCGGGCGGCCGAGCGGCGATCTCTCCGAAGATTGCCTCACCCTTCGGCGTATAGAACCACTCCATGTGCGTCATGCCAGTGGAAAACTCCATCGCCTCGAGCACCTTGTGGCCTAACGCTATGCCCTGTTGCACGATCGGCGGGTTCAGATCGCGCAGCGTCATCGTCTGCGGTGAGATCCATTCGACGCTGCGGGCGACCAGCGGGTTGGGACGATAGTAGCAGACATTCTCGTACACGATCCTCCCATCGATGCAAATCGTGTCGTACGTGTACTCGTCGCCCTCGATAAACTCCTCCACGTTCACTTCGTCGTAGGACTTCACGCGCGTCAGTCCTTGCTCCAGCTCGGTCATCGAGTTCGCGCGGATCGTGTCCATCGAACCGGCGCCGGCGATCGGCTTGACGATCAGTGGGAAGCCGAGCTCTTTGGCCGCGTCCTTCACGCCCTTGATGCTCGTCGCGGATGTGTGTTTAGGTGTGCGGACTCCGGCCGCGGAGACCTTCTGTTTCATGAGGTCTTTGTTGCGGAACGTCTCGGCTTGCTCCACGTGCATGCCTTGGACGCCTAACGCCTCACGCAGCTTCGCCGCGAGGATCACACCCGGCTCCCAGAGACAAACTATTCGTTGGACGTTGTGCTCACCCAGTCGCTCACGTACGGTTCGCACAACGTCCTCTTCATCCATGAAGTTGGCCACTTTGATGTAGCCCTTCATGTTCTCGCGTGTGAGGCGCGGCAGATCGTGTTCGGGGACGTCGCTGACGCCGACGACATCGCCGCCGTTTACGGCGAGGCCGCGGCAGAAGTACGGCATTTCGCCGGGATAACCCGGGGCCAACATCAAGACAAGCATCGATCTAGGAGTAGGGGTAGGCGTAGGAGGTTAGCCTAGTTCAATGCGCATTGTCGATACGATATCGGAAAGCGCCTGCTCGACGGCAGCAGTGTCTCGGTGCCTAACGATTATGTACCCCTCGCCTTCGTAGCTCGGCGATCGCTCGCTGCCGATCTCCGGTAATTTCACGTCGCAAATCATGCCGTTGAACGCGCGCGCGATCTGTTCCCACCCGTGCACAGCACGCACTCGGCCCTCCCCCTGACCGCGCAGAAACGCCGCGCCCGCCGAGTAGCGCCGGCTCGGCGGATCGAAGGTGTTGAACACCATGAGCCGGGCCCAGGCCTGAACGAAATCGATGTCGTGGGCGCGAGAAACGAGCGTCGTGATCTGCGCTCCGGGTGGCCGCGCCGCCACCTCGGATATGGCAACCGAACCATCGCGCCGGCGGAACCACTCCATGTGCGTCAGCCCCGATGTCATGCCCAGCACTGAGAGCGCGCGGCGCGCGGCCGTCTTGATGTCGTCGTAGCGCGGATCGTCTACCTCACGCGGCAAGACGAGACACCACTGAATCCATGGGTTCTCCAGCACGTGCAGTGGCGTCGGGTAATAGTGCGTGAGCGAATGCCAGACGGCGTCGCCGTCGATCGACATCGTCTCGAGCGAGTGCTCCTCCCCGATGATGAACTCTTCCAGCAACACCGGCTGCATGCTATTGGGCCTAACGACACCTAACGCGGAGCGCAGCTGGTCCGCGTTTTCGATGCGGAAGGTCTGCTGCGCACCCGCCCCTGCAGGCGGCTTGACAACGAGCGGATAGCCGGACGATTGACCGAACGCTTCGGCTTCCTGCACCGAGCGCGCGAGTGCATGGCGCGCGCACGGGATCCCACTCGCGCGCAGCACGTCTTTCATGCGCGACTTGTCGCGGAAGTTTGTCGCAGCCGCGACTGTCAATCCTTGCAGGCCGAGCGCTGCGCGCGCCTGTGCGAGCGGTACCTGCAGCTGCTCATACGCACCGAACAGTCTGTGTATCGGTCCGTAGCGCAGCCCCAGCTCCCTCGCTGCCCACAGGAGCTGCGTTGGATCCATTACGTTGTCGACACGCCAATGCGCGACCGACTGCACGAGATACGCGGGCAGCTTCTCCGCCGGATCGTGCGTTATGACGCCGAAGTGAACGTCAGGCAGCGACTCGATCGCCTCGACCATCCCCAAGGCGTTAGGCGAGAGCAGCGGAGCGGCGAAAACGACGAACGGCACCTTGCCCCGTTCCAACCTATGGCTTCTGGGTCATGCTGATCCCCGAACGGTGAAAGTTGGAACGGGGTTAACGAATCTGCAGTGTCCCGCGTCCCAGCGCGACAGGCCAGCGCACCATCGCCGTCATGCCTTGCTTGGTGCGATCCAAGCCGCGCTCGGACTTCGAGACGGTTTCGATCGGATACCACCAGATCGAACCGGTCGGATCGCAGGAGGCCACGGGAGGGACCTGCGAGAACGAAAGCTCGCTGCTGAACCAGGCGCCTTCGACGAAGTCGAGGCCACGCCATTCGAACTCGATGCTCATATGACCGTCGCTCGCGACGTGTATGCGCTTCGTGAGCGTCGGCCCCTCGGCCGCCGCGATCAGCTCGACATGGGCATCGCCGATGTCGATGATGTGCGTAGCGCGAAAAGCCGTCGCCGTCCACGAATGAATCGGCTTGTAGGCAGCACGCTCCACTTCCATCTGAGTTATCTGCCCGGGGAGGATGCGCTCCTGCAGCATGCTGCGGACGTCATGATCTACGGGCGGCACGTCAGAGACATGCAGCGCCTGCTCAAAGTCGTGACTGCTCGGAGCGTTCGTGCTGTCGCCTGTGCGCTCCGGATGCGCGACGGCCGGCGGCGGTTCGGATGGTGCATGTACCATGTGATACGGCTCGCGCCGCCGAGTCATCGAGTCGACGAAGTTCCTCGCATCACCGAATCGCGTGAACTCCTCGATCGCTCCGCCGCGGTTCGGCGAAATCGTCAGCGAATACGACTCGTTATGGATCCACAACTCCGTGTGTCCGTCGACGTCGAGATCGACTTCCTCCACACAGGCGACTTCACCGATGCGCAGATAACGCTCGGCGAGGGCGAGCTCACGCCAGATCGCTTCGCGCAGGTGCGGCAAGTACAGCCCGCCAAAGACACCGTGCCAGTACGCATCGTTGCACTGCGCCCGCCCGATCGCACGCCGCGCCTCTACCGGATTTCCCCGCGCGCGACAGAGCGACGACAGCGCCAGCATCTTTTTGTGCATGCGATTCGCCTCGGCGTACTTCACGAGGAAGTTGCGCCAATGCGTTCCGCGAATCAGCGCGCCGACTCGCGTTAGGCGTTCGGCGCCGAGCTGCTCTTCGAGATCGGCGAGCTGATCGGCCGAGTGGGGAGGCAGTGACCACGCTTCCATCTCGCGATAGCTTGCGGTCGCCAAGTACGCCAAGCCGCTGCTGGGGACGTGCGTGAGCGCGTCTGCGAACGTCGAGAGCATAACATCGCCCCGTTCGGCGGCGCCGAGCAGCGTATGCGTGAAGTCCTTGAGCCATCCCCTGTCGTAGACCCAGTCCTTGGTGCCGGGCCAGCCGCCGAACTTCTCCCCATCGTCCGCGAGCACTGCGAGGCGATGACCGCTCTCTCGCAGGTTCGTTAGGTACGTGAGCGTGTCGCGCGGCGGTTGAAAAGGGATCAGGTAGCGCAGCCGTTCGTCGATCGCGAAGAGCGCCAGGCGCTTACCGTCGCTCTCCGTCCAGAGTGGCGCGTGCAGCCGCTCGCGTCCAACGCCGCTTACGAGGAAGTGGCGATCGTCCACGATGACGAACTCCACGCCTGCATCGGCGAGGTCGGCGGCGAGGTTCGGTTCCCAGACACGTTCGGTCAGCCAGAGGCCGGTCGCGTGCGCACCGAAGCGGCGCTCGAGCGCCGAGCGCATCCAGGCGATCTGCTCCAGGCGATCCTCGCGAGGGATGACAGCAAGCACGGGCTCGTAGTACCCCGCAAGCAGCAGCTCAATCTTCCCTTGGCTCGTTAGGTTTCCCATGAGGTCGAGCACCCGCGCATCGTAGCGCTCGAGCCAGTCGAGCAGCGGACCTGAAATGTGGAGCGCAACGGGGAGCAGCCCTGAGTCCTTCGCATGCGTGAGGAACGGGAGGTACACGTCGCGAACGTGGTCTTCGAAGACGTGGCCGAAGTTGCCGACCGGTTGATGAAGATGCAGGCCGAAGACGAAACGGATTGGCGGCTTGGACATCGTGCCGTGGATTAAGACGCGGTAGATGCGTCTGACGCTGGCGCGGCCGACACGTCGAACCCGAGACGAGTGCCTAACGCGGCGATCTGCGCGCTGTGGCCGTCGGCCCGAGCGCGCACGTGCCACCACGCCGTTTGCGCGTCGAACGGAATCGTGCTTTCCAGCTGAGTGAGCAGGTCGAGCACGGCATTGGCGCGTCTAATAGCGACGCCAGATCCATCGCCAGGCAGCTCCTGGATTGATCGGACCAGAGCGCGCGCCGCCAGCTCGCGGAGTGATGCGTCGCCGTTGGCGAGGGCCGCGAGCTCCTGAGTCGTTAGGGAGCTGGCGAGCAGTCCGTGCCGCAACGACGCGCGGATCAGACGCCGCGCGCGCTCGGGGAATTCATCCAGGTGGATGAGATCGGCACCGGCGCCGTCGGGTCTCCTCACACGAACCGCTGCGTCGACGGCATCCTGAGACAGCACCTCCGCTTCTGTGCGCAGCTGCACCGTCCGGTCGGTCCGCAGCACTCGCAGTGCGACGCCATCGTCCTCGATACGCGCTTCATATGCGCGCGGAGCTGCCGCTCTCGAGTCGAGCCCGAGCGCGTGCGCGGCGGCAACACCGGCGGCCACACGAACATCGGCGGGGAACCGCGACCGCACGTTCTTTTCATAGACGTCGCGGCCTGTGCCAACGGTCGCGTCGTTGCTTACAGCCTTATCCAGATAGGCGAGCAGTGCCTTTTCAAGATCGTCACGAATCGCGGGATCGCGCGCACCGGCCAGCTCGCACGCGTGCGCGGCGTATCGCAGCACCTGAAGCGGCTCCAAGCCCCCGATGTCGTCGAAGAACCAGGCGCACGACGAAAACATGCGCAGCGAGTCGCGCTCCATTTCCAGAAGCTCCCGCGCTCGCTGCAACTGCGCGGCATTTGGCGCCAGGCGCTTGACCAGCGCCTCGAGCTCGTTAGGTGCCGCTCCTACGGCCGTGCCATACTCCTCGCGCGCCGCCCATGGATCGCTGAAGTACTCGCGTCCTTCGCGTTCGAAGAGTGCGTGGATTCCAGCCGCGAGCACTTCGAGCCCGCCGCGCAAAGGCGTGCGCCATGCCTGGCTCGGATACTTCGCGCCGTTCACGCGATCGCCGCAGTTGGAGCGCCAACGCTCGACGCCGTGCGAGCAACTCCACGAGGTCGGCTCCACCAGCTTCATCGCGAGCGTTGGTGGATTGCGACTCAGGAATGACGCGAAGTTCTCGACGGTGACGCCCTTTCGTTCGCGCAGATCAGTGATCGCGCGCGCGAGCGCCATCTCGCCGAACTTGTGGTGGTGTCCGTACGTCTCGCCATCAGTGGCAATCGACACAAGGCGCGGCGCCGTGCTCCCTTCAGCACGCACAGCCGCTGAGCGCCGTAGCATGCTCTTCACCCACTGCCCGGCGTTATTGAGCGCGCCGCCGAACGCTACGCCATGCGCGAGATCGCCGTCATACATGAATAGCGCGACAGACTTGCCGTTCGCGGCGCGGTACGCGCCGGGCATGCCGTTAGGCGGTGGCATCACGACCTGATGCGGCGCGAGGATCGTGAACATGATCCCGCATTCGGCGAGCACGTCGAGCGTCTCGTGGTCCATCGCCGTCTCGGGGAGCCACATCCCGAGCGGCTCGCGGCCGAATCGCCGCCTGAAATCCGCGATCCCCCAGCGCACCTCCGTCAGCTTGTCGCGGCGTGAGGCGAGTGGAAGGATCACATGATGATACGGCTGCGCGATCGCGTTGCCGAAGCCGAGCCGCTGCACGCTGGCTTTATCAGCGGCGAGTGTCGCAGCGTATGTCGCCGGCGCGTTCGTCTCGAGCCACTCGAGCAGCGTCGCGCCGTAGTTGAACGAGATCCACTGCAGCGTATTCACGATGCCGACGATGCGGTTATGCTTCCCACCAGCCGTTAGGTGTGCGGCGACGACAGTGCGGTAGCACTCGCGCTCGATGCGCTCGTTCCAGTCGTGATAGGGTGTGGCCGTCGCTTCGACTTCGATCTCGTCCAGCCACGGGTCTTCCCGTGGCGGCTGATAGAAGTGTCCGTGAATGACGACCGACTGTGGCGCGCTCGGCATCAAGGAATCACGTGGCGACTGCCGCGCGTCGCGCGTCGAGTGCGCGCCGAAGGAGCACGTACTCACCGACATTCTCGAGCGTGAGCACGCCAACGAGCGCGCCGTTGCTCAGCACGGGCATTGTGTGACACTTGTCGCGTTGCAGACGCTCGAAGGCCCGCTCAACGCTTTCCCGCGCGCTTGTCACGCAAATTTCGCGCTCCATGTGGTCACCCACGCGCGCTTGATCTCCATGCTGTGCCAGGGCCGTTAGGAGATTGACGCGGGTGAGGACGCCGACGACTTCCTTGCCGTCGAACACTGGAAAGTCTTGCTGAAACCCAGCGAGGAGGTGTTGCACAGCACGCGTGAGTGGATCGCTGACGTTGAGCGTGCGTATGTCGGAGATCATGAGTCGCTCGACTGGAACATCTTGCAACGCCGCCTGCAGCCGCGTTTGCGCTTCTTCGCCACTCGCGCCAAGCCAGACGAACAGGGCGATGAAAACGAGGAACGGATTCGAGTAGAGACCGACGATCGCGAAGAGAATTGCAAAGCCCTTCCCGATGCGTGCCGCGATCGTCGTCGCACGAACGGCGCCTAATTTGATCGCGAGCGCAGAACGCAGGATGCGCCCCCCGTCCATCGGAAACGCCGGCAGCAGATTGAACAGCACGATTGCAACGTTCACCCACATAACGCGGGCAATGAACGCGCCGCTATCCAAAGTGAGGTCTGCGCTGTCGAGAGGCTTGCCAGTGATGCGCAGCAGCGCATAGATCACGAGGGCGATCGCGGCGCTGACGATTGGGCCGGCGGCGGCGATTGCCAGCTCTTGCTGCGGTTTGGATGGAAGGCGATCGAGGCGCGCGACGCCACCGATCGGAAGCAGTGTGATGCCCCGCGTCGCCACGCCATAACGACGCGCCGTGAGCGCATGACCGTATTCGTGCGCGACAACCGAGGCGAAAACAACGAGAACAAATGCCACGTTGATCGCCACGCTCATCATGCTGCGCGACCGTTGATACTCCGTGATCGCGACATACAGGATGAGCAAGGCGAACGTCGCGTGGATGTCGATGTCGATTCCCGCGATCCGTCCGATCCGCCAGCTCCACTTCATACCGAGTCCTTGCGCGTGCTACATGCGCGCGGCGATTGTCGCGCGGTTGACAGGGCAATCGTTGTGCTAGTTGACCCGCAATCACGATCAACGCACGCAGGCTTGATGCGCAATGCATTCGCAGGTGGGCCTAACGCTGATTGTGTGTGAGCGCGTCCAGAGGCAGCGGCTGCCAGCCAGTAGCGCGGGATCGTGCGCGCGATTAGAGTGCGCGGCCCAATTAATCTGACAACCAACGCCAGCGAAGTGAGATGTTGATGATGTATTGGAATAGTGTGACTACTGTCACAGCACCAATGTGTTTCGCGTCGATTCATCGGCTTGTTCTTCGTCGACTGGACCGCGTCGCTTACACAGTCGCGCTGTTGGCAGCCGCAACCGCATGCACGGATGATGTGCAACGTGTTGTGAACCCAACAGTGAGTGGAAAGCAATCAGTCGCCGCTGCACAGGTAACTCCCTCGCGAATGATCACGTTGGACGAGCGATTCGCACTGGTTGACAGCATAGTAGGTGGATTCGGTGGTATGTTTGCCGACAGCGTCGGCGGACGTATTGCGTGGCTCGTAGATGCAAACAAGCGGCCCCAGGCGATCGCCGCTTTGCGGCAAACCTTCGTGAGAGACGCGCAGAAATTCGACGCTCTGGTTGTGCGCACCGGAAGGTATGGATATCGCCAGCTCATCGCTTGGCGCGACCAGATTGGCACCCTTGGAATTGATCCAGCGCGCATAACGATGATTGATATTGATGAATCGTTGAACAAGCTGTTCATCGGCACCATCGATACACGGGCGGCCTCAGACGTTAGGCAGGCGCTCCTGGCGCGCGGAGTGCCTCAGGATGCCTTTGATGTTGAGCAAGCGCCACTGCCGATTCCCCGCAGCACGGGACCGACGCTCTCGGATACTGTGAACCCAATCATGGGCGGCATAATGGCTGTTGGCTGCACAATTTCATTCAACGTAGAGTACAGCTACGCGATG